>Ga0207657_10004003_pt1 | contig 15665 bp, 14 predicted proteins | sample KBSC33metaG_FD_184316 | JGI IMG/M metagenome (GOLD analysis project Ga0207657, IMG submission 184316) | Corn rhizosphere microbial communities from Kellogg Biological Station, Michigan, USA - KBS C3-3 metaG (SPAdes) (version 2) | ecosystem: Host-associated > Plants > Roots > Rhizosphere > Soil ... | reverse complement strand
ACCTGCTGCTTACACCCAGCGCGCCCGGCGAGGCTCCGGCGGGACTGGCCAGCACGGGCGACACCTCGTTCAATATTCTATCGACGTGGACTTATACTCCTTGCGTGACGTTGCCGGTGTTCACTGGACCCTCGGGTCTGCCGGTCGGCATCCAGCTCATCGGTCATCGAAACCAGGATCACCGTCTATTGGAAGGAGCTCAGGCTGTTTACCGGGTTTTCTCACAATCGACGTGACACCCGCGTTCCGCATTGTTTGATGCCGTAGGTCAACTCATCACGCCATTAGAGACCAGAGGTCAATTTCAAAATCACTGAGCTCTTTTTACAGGGGAGCACGCATGAATTCTAAATACCTTGGCGTGAGAATTCTCGCGCTTACGCTGTCGGCTGCGGGCAGCGCTGCATGGGCGCAAAACGTCAAGATCACACCGCTCGGCACGCACCCGGGCGAACTTTGCAACCGCGACCGCGCGACGATCTTTGAAGACCCGACCGGCGTGCGCATTCTCTACGATGCCGGGCAGTCGGTCATGGGTGGCGAAGACCCGCGCCTCGGCGCCATTCATGTCGTATTGTTGAGCCATGCGCACAGCGATCACATCGGCGACCGCAAAATTGCCGCGCTCAATGCCGGTTCCTGCGCGACACCCGAAACGGTCTCGGCGCTGCCGAATTCCACCACCGCCGAGATTGCCGCGGCGAAGAACTCCTCGCTGATCATGATCCGCAATATGGCGTCTTTTCTCGGCAGGAAAATCCAGAACATCCGCGGCAAGCCAACCGGCAACTGCGCAGAATCCGGCGGCAGCATCGCTGCCGTGCAGGAGGCGCCCTGCCTCGCACCGGTCGACCTCGGCGGTACCAAAATCGTCAAGGCGGCCGGCGCCGCGAGCGGCGTCGAAATCACCACCGTGTACGCAGCGCATGACAGCACGCTCACGCGCGACCTGTTGACCGATGCTCAGAAAAAATTACTGGAGCCGGACAACATCAGCGTGAGCCTGGGGGCGCCGAGTGGCTACGTCATCAAATTTAGCAATGGCCTGCGCGCTTACCTTTCGGGTGACACGGGACTTCACTCGGAGATGCGCACAGTGGTGAATGAGTATTACCGCGCCAATCTCGCACTGTTCAACTTGGGCCCGAACGCGATACGGCCCGAGGAGGCGGCATACGCGATTAACGAACTGGTACGCCCTGCATCGGTGATCGTGTCGCATCCGAACGAGGCAGCGACTTCAGGCGGAGCGTTGCGGCCGAATAGTCGCACGAAGAAATTCATTGATCAGGTCAAGGGCCGGCCAGTTTACCTGGCAATCAGTGGGCGCACCCTTGAATTCGACGGCAGCGGCAACTGCGTGGCCGGCGGCTGTAAATAAAGCTCTACTTCGCTTCGAGTATCTGTTTCACTCGGCTCACGACCGCCGGCTCGATTTCGTACAGACCGTTCACCATCTTTTCTACGGCGGGTCCGTCGATAGGATCGATCTCGAGCTTCGCTTTTTCGGCTTCTGCCCGAAGCTGAGGATCTTTGAGCACGCCCATGAAAGCTTGTTGCAAGGCGCGCAGGCGTTGCTCGGGCACCTGCGGCGGTATCGAGTAAAGCCTCTGCTTGCCATAAAGCTCACTCGCGATGCGGAGCAGTTTTTTCCCTTCCTCCGTTTTCGCGTAATCGATCGCGAGAGGAACATCTTTTAGCTCCGGATGAGGCTCGAGCATTGTCTGGAGGACGACATGAACTTCTTTGGCCTTGAGGGCGTTGACCCAGGTCACCTTCGCCGATTGCCACCCGAACGCGCAGGTGCCATCCACTTCGCCGGTTTCCGCCGCCACTCTGATATCCGCGGTTCCCTTGTATCCCTCGATCAGCTGCAGCGGAAAATCCGTTGCCGCGGCAAGGAGCTTGGTATCGTCGGTTCCGCTGGTGCCCGGTCCGATCGCGCCGAGCTTGACCCGCGTCTTGGCCTTGCGCCAATCCTCTGCGGTTCTGATTCCACTGCGCTCGGTCGTGATGCATACCAACGCATCCGCCGTCGGCATACCAACCCAGCCGAACTTGCGCCCGTCGAATTGCACCGCGGGATTTCCCATCATGTGCTGCAAGATCAGCGGTCCAGACCAATGGCCAATGACCGTGCCATCGCGCGGCGCGCTGTTGTAGGTGTAGTTGGCCGCGATCAACATTGCTGCTCCGGGCATATTCTGAACCACCATGTTCGGTTTGCCCGGAACGTATTTCGCAAAGTGACGCGCAATCAGTCGAGTGTACGTATCGTACCCGCCACCCGCGGTGCCGCCGACGATGAACTGAATGGTTTTGCCTTTGTAAAAGTCCTCGACCGAGGCGGCATGCGCCGGCACGATCCAGATCGAGAAAATAATCGCAAATAAAAATCCCCAGAGCGCTTTCGTCATGCGCCACCTCTTCGTGACTCTACCAATCGTCGGCTCGAAGCTAGTCGGTCCGCAAGGCTGGTGTCAAGCCTTGGCAGGATTCGCCAAGCTACCCACTTCGATCGATTCATCGTTTCTAACGACAGTTAATTTTTCCAGAGCTGCTTAAAAAACCCGCTCTGCTCCAGTTCTTGAAGCAGTGAAAGATCAACAAAACTCTCCGGTGCGGTTTTCTTCGCCTGCGGATGTGTTTCCGCCATGCCATCCAAAATAAACTTTATGCCCTTGATTGTCGGGTACGGGATTTTTTCGAGTCTTACGGAATAAAAGGCATAGGCGTCTTCCAATAGTTCCTTGTCCTCCAAACGCAAGTACTTTTTCATCACCTGGATGGAAAATTCACGATCCGTCATAAAACGGTGCAGACCCTCCGCGTAGCCTTGGAGAAAGGATTTCACGACCGGCCGACGCTCGCGCAGATATTTGGTCGTCACCGTCACACAGGTCTGTTGCATTTCGATCCCGAGGCTGTTCAGATCAAAAAGCTCTTTCATGCCAAGATGGCGGGCGCGCACCGTTTGCGGTGGATTGGCAAACCCTGCCTGAATGGCGCCTCTCTCGAGCGCCGTGATCACCTCCGGCAAGCCGCCCATCTGAATGATGGCCACATCCGTGCCGCGTTTCAGTCCGTAATGCTCGAGAAAAATTCCCGCTGCCGTATCGCTCAGCGCGCCGAAGCGAGAGACTCCAAGCCGTTTCCCTTTGAGCTGCTCTGGAGTTTTAATTTCGGGCCGAGCATAAATCGATCCGGCGAGTTTGTTCTGCACGCTCGCAATGATCCTCACCTCTGCCCCTGATAAGATCGCCCCGGCGGTGGAGACACCAGTGACTTGAGCGAGCTGAATTTCATTGGCGATCAACGCCTGGGTCGCGGCGGTCGCAGGAATATAAATAAGGTCGGCATCGATGCCGTGGTTTGAAAGGTAACCGCCTTCCTTTGCGCTCCAAACAGGAATCTGACCGGCAACCAGCGCGGCATAGGCGATCTTGATCGGCTGAGCGAAGGCGCTCGGTGCAAAACCCACAAGTTCAATCGTCAAAACCGCCGCCAGAAAATCACGCAAACGCTGTCTATGATGCCGAGTTGGGAGGAACATTTTCATGCAATCATAAGAGTTCATTCTAAGATCCTCCTCTGTCGCATTGCCTTCCATCTCTAGTTGCTACCTGATTCCACGCCGCTGTTCCGGCTTGTTTGAACATCGAACGCGCGAGTGAATTGCAGAACTACATCGACCAACGAAAAGCCCGGCTGAATAACTCCAGTCCGGGCTGATGTAAACGGCGAAGATATGACCGGATCTAAAGACCCAGCTCAGCGCTATTTCGTTGGAGGTTTATGCCTATGGAATTTTTGTGTCAAGCATGTTTATTCCCTCATCGGTAAGAAGCGATCAGCGACCACGACAAAGCCCAATTGATTAAAGCCCTCGCGCGATTGACAGCTCGGCGCTTCGGCGTTATAGCTCCGTCAGAAATTCTCTACAAATTTCCGCAAAAATTGTGTCTAAATCCCAATCCGCTTGAGAAGGAGAATTTGCCATGAACGATATTGAAAATGTAAAACCGGTAGACAAATTCGTAAGCGTCGATGGACTTAAACTTCGCTATATCGAAGCAGGCTCAGGACCATCGGTGTTGTTTTTACACGGGGCATCGCTCGGCAGTTCGGCTGACGTGTTCCTGCGCAATCTCGGCCCGTTTGCAAAAGCAGGATTTCGCGCCGTGGCCTTCGACTATCCCGGTTTTGGCCTCTCCGACGTGCCCGCAAAACAGAGTACGGCGCAGCAACGCAATTCCATTCCGAAATTCATCGATGCGGCGGGGCTAGGCAAGACCGCGCTGATCGCCCATTCGCGCTCCGGCGGCTTCGCGGCTCAGCTCGCCTTGGAAGATCCCAGCCGCTATTCGCACGTGATCATTCTCGGCACCGGCTCGCTGCTACCGCCGCAGACTCAGGAGCAGGTCGGCAAATATGAAGCGGTTCAGGCGCGTGTCGACAAGGAAATGGCGCAAAAGGAACCGACCGTGGAAGACGCCCGCAAACTCCTCCAGGCGGATACCTTCAATCATTCGTTGATTTCGGACGAAGACGTGGCCTTGCGCCACAGAAGCATGATCGGCCGCAATTTCAAAGCGCACCAGGATCGGCAGAATCAGGAAGCACCGGCCGGCGGCGGCGCTTCACAGGCCAAACCGTTGTGGCAAAGACTCACCGAATTGAAGATGCCGCTATTGATGATCTTCGGCCGTGAGGACCGCGCCCACGCCGGCGAGCGCGCCGAATTGCTGAAAACAACGCATCCCGAACTCAAAGTTCACATCGTCAATGGCTGCAAACACATGGTGCATTGGGATGCCTTCGATGATTTGATGCGTCTAGGCGTGCCGTTTTTGAAGAGCTAACGAGCGCTTTCATCGACTAACGGATACACGAGTTAGCTGCCGGAGCCGGGCTAAGTCATTTTCCGCCGTCCGTCGCCTCATTCCAGTAACTCGCGTCGTAAAATCGTTCCGGTGGCGTGTAGGGCGGTGGGTAAACCCCCATTTCCTTGCGCAGCTCGATGACCGTTCGTAGCGCCGCCGGATTGATTCGTGCCCTGGGCACGATCTTGTGATAAGCGTCGGTCGCGGCAGCGCGCGAGAGCTTTTCTTCGCGCATGACCAGATCGATCGTCTCATCGCGGTTTTCAGGTCTTAGCAGCCAGTCTGTGGCGGCGGACCAGGCACGGATAAAACGCACCACGATTGCGCGATGCTCCACGAGCCAGCGGCGCAATCCCCAACCGCAGGTGAGCGGCCATCCGGGGACATACGCTTCCGAGTTAGCGAGCAAAACCCCTCCCGCCGCAAGAGCCTTGTCCGAAGCGGGAGGAGTTAGCATCGCCGCGGCGACACGGTGTTCGAGAAATGCCTCTAATCGCACTGGCGAGCTGCCGATAATTTCGATTTGATACTCGCTCTCGTCGATGCCGTGCGTGCGGAGGATTTTTTTCCGGATCAGGTCGAGATTGGAATCGCCTGGATCCCCTGCCAGAAGCTTGCCGCGCAATTGCTCGATCGAGCGCAGTTCCGGTTGCCCGATCAAATACGCGCTCAGCCCTTCTTCCGCCTGCATGAACAATACATAGTCGACACCGTCCGTGGTGGTTCGCGCGATCATGGTGTCGGCGCTGCTCAGCGTAAAGTCCCAGCGTCCCTCCGCCATGCCGCGATTGTGATCGGGCGCGAAGGTCGTCCGATGAAAATTGACGTCGAGATCTTCTTTGGCAAAAAAACCTTTGCAGTCCGCCACCACGTGCGGCGTTCTGCGCTGATAGCCGGTGATGTTGAGTACGTCCATAGACATTCTCCTGCACTCTTTTATCTTCAGTCACGAAGCGCCTCAAGAGCTCGCTGTTGGTTTCGATTACCAATATAGCTAGAAATAATGAAACAAGCTTACCGGGCAAATTTCTATGAAGCTCGAAAATAAGGTGGCATTGATTACCGGCGGCAGTCGAGGCATCGGCAAAGCGGTCGCGGCCGCGTTTGCGCACGAAGGAGCAAAACTAGCACTCTGCGCTCGCAGCACAGACGAACTTCAGCAAACCGTAGCTGAGCTCCACGGCATGAAAGCGCAAGCGCAGGGCTGGCCATGCGACGTCACGATGGAATCGTCGGTCAAAGATTTCGTCCATGAGGCGCAAAGGGCCTTTGGTCGGATCGATATTCTGGTCAACAACGCCGGCGTCATGACGCGGCCCGCACCGATGGTCGAGCTGGAGGTTAGGAAGTGGGACTACACAATCGCCGTGAACCTCCGCGGCCCATTCCTGGTGACCCAAGCCGTGCTGCCATTCATGCTCAAACAGAAAAGCGGCTCGGTTATCAATGTTTCCTCGACGATTGGGCGCGGCGCGTACGCGAATTTTGTCGCCTACGCCACGTCCAAGTGGGGCTTGGAAGGATTCACTCAAACTCTCGCTGCAGAGCTACGCTCGAGCCACATCCAGGTGAATTCCGTGGAGCCGGGCTACGTCGCCACCAAGCTTACCGGTTATCGCGGCAGCAACCCCGAATCCGTGACTGACGTGTTTGTCTATTTGGCGTCGGATGAATCGAAAAGCGTGACCGGCAAAATGCTGAGCGCCTCAACCTGGAAATCACAAATGAAATGAAACGCCAACTCTGATCATCTCCGATAAACCGATTACAGGCCGAGCAATTCGATGAGCTTGGCCTGGTCGAAGCCGACTACGGATTGCCCGTCGATGATCGTTACCGGCGTGCTCTGAAAACCCTGATCGAGCAATTCTTTGAGCGCCGTCTTGTCGGCGCGAACATTTTTTTCCACGAACTGAACGCCCTTTTGAGATAGAAACTCCACCTCTTTGTGACACGGCCCTCAGCCGGGCTGGGTATAAACGACGACCGATTTAGCCATTGGTCCTCCTCGGCTTCTTATACGTAAATGTATAACAGTTTACTGCGGAAAAGTCGCCCGGCAAGGGTGGCGACCAGTAACTCGCATCGCGAATTACACCTGCACGCCCCGCAATGATAAAATTTCCTTCTTTCCTGCCCGGCAGGGACAGTGTTGGTGCAACGGAATTCTGGAATGCTTTCCAACTCGAATCGTGCCCAACCTTCAACAGCAAACGAAAACCATGCTAGTCTACTAGTTGCATGATGCCGCGCCGATTTCTGTCCCAATCCCGTCCGCTAATTCTAGCGCTTCTCGTCACCTTCACGCCTCTCCTCACTCTTTCGGGCTGGAGCTTCCAGCACGGGCAGCAGCCCGTTACCGTAACGGAGGAACTTCGACGCGACGTGCAGTTTTTGACCTCTCCCGAGCTTACCGGCCGGGGCGTCGATACGCCCGGCATAAAACTGGCGCGAGATTATCTTGCCGCCGAGTTTGCGCGCGCTGGATTGCGGCCCGGGGGCGATGATGGCAGCTTTTTCCAGCCATTCGACGTCGCGGTCGGTGTCACAGTTAATCAACCGAGCAGCCTTACGCTGGATCAGAATGCGCCCCTGGAGCTCAACACGGACTGGATTCCGCTCGGGCTCTCAAAGTCCGACAATGTCGACGGCGAACTGGTTTTTGCCGGCTATGGCATTACCGCCAAAGAGAATGGCTACGATGACTACGCCGACCTGAATGTCAAAGGCAAAATCGTTCTGATCCTGCGTTACGAGCCGCCACGAAAGGACGAGAAGAGCCCTTTTAAAACACCGCCCGAGTACTCGGTCCACGCCGCGCTCCGCACCAAGGCGAACAACGCTCGCGATCACGGCGCCGTGGGGATGATTCTGGTCGACTTGAATCATGACAATGAGCAGCAGCCGGAGTTGCTATCGACCAACAATAGCTTGTGGCGCGGCGGCAACAGTCTGGTCGCGGCACAGGTGCGGCGGGAAGTTTTGCGAAAATGGCTGGATGCACGCGGCGTTTCGCTTAGAGATCTCAAGGAAAAAATCGACCGCACCGGCAAACCCGGATCTATGCCGCTTCCCGGCGCGCTTGCCAGGTTACAGGTCACTCTCAAGGAGAATCATGAACGCGCGGAAAATGTAGTCGGCATCCTGCCCGGCGCAGACCCCGATCTGAAAGACCAACGCGTGGTCATCGGCGCCCATTATGATCATCTTGGCTTCGGGCACTTCGGAGCGCTCGATCGCCAAGCGGAAGGCAAAATTCATCCCGGCGCCGACGACAACGCATCAGGCACGGCTGTGCTCCTGGAACTCGCGCGTCGCCTCGCGAAATTGCCCGTCAGACCAGACCGCACGATCGTTTTCGCCGCATTCTCGGGCGAAGAGCTCGGACTTTACGGCTCTCGCCACTTCATCGAGCACACCGATGCAATCTCCGCGATCAAGGCCATGATCAATTTGGATATGGTCGGCCGTTTACGAGAGAATCGGGTCACAGTATTCGGCGCCCGCTCGGGCGAAAACTTGAGCGATCTGGTACTCCGAAACGCGCGCGGCCTCGGGTTGGACATCACTGATTCCAACGACATTGGTCGGAGCGATCACATGTCCTTCTATAGTAAGAAAATTCCCGTGATTCATTTCTTCACCGGGACCCATGAAGACTATCATCGCGCCACCGATACGTGGGAGAAGTTGAATATCGAAGGAATGGCGAAGATCAGCGATCTCGTTCTCGTGACCGCGCTCGAAATTGCCAATAGGAAAGAACCGATCCGGTTTGTGAGCTTGCCTTCGCGGCCTGGTGGAAGCATCGGCAGTGCGCGCGGCATTCGCGTTTATCTCGGTACCATTCCGGATTACGGCGCAGTCGGCACCGGCGTTCGACTGGCGGGTGTTTCCAGCGGCAGTCCGGCGGCCCAGGCCGGATTGCGTGAGGGCGATGTCATCGTCCGACTTGGCGATAAAGACATTCAAAATATCGAAGATCTTACCGATGCTTTGCAAACGCATAAGTCGGGCGATCAAGTGAACGTAGTGGTTCTCCGCGCGGGCGCGCCGATCACGTTACGGGCGACGTTGAGCAGCCGTGGTTAACACGCGCGTTCAGCGCCAACTCCGTGCTTAACTGCGCGAAAATTCAAAAAATTGCTCGCAGACGGCGGTAATTTTGTGCTAATATGCGCCCAAGTGGTGCCGGTAAGGAGGTTAGCTGTCGATGATCAAGTTGTACACGTTTCCGCCGTCAACGAACTCGCGCAAGGTGCGCATTGCGCTCCTGGAAAAGGGGCTGGAGTTCGAACGCATCAATATCGATCTTACGAAGCGGGAACAGAAGAATCCTGACTATTTGAAGATTCATCCGTTTGGTCAAGTGCCTGCACTGGACGACGAGGGTTTCATTATTTACGACTCCACCGTTATCAACGAGTATCTCGAGGACGAGTATCCTTATCCGGCGCTGATGCCCAAAGATTCGGAAGGTCGCGCGCGAGCGCGCCTGTTGGAGGATTTTCGGGATAGCCGCTTCAATCCCTACTTTGTTCACTTAATGCAGGAAATACGCAAGCCGGAAGGCGAGCGCGATAGCCAGCGTATCGATAGCGCGAGAGCGGAGATTATCAAAGCGTTTGATCGGATCGAAAAGGAGCTAAACGGCAAGGAATACTTGGTGGGCTCCTTCAGTCTCGCCGATATCGCCTTTATGTCTAACATCGAGCTGCTGGATCGGTTTGTCATTCCCGTCGATCCCGGCACCTACAAGCGTTCCGTCGAGTGGATCGCCCGCTTGAAAGCCAGACCGAGCTTCGCCGCTTCGGCCACATAGATCCGCGTGGATGACCAGGAGCTTCATATTCGCCTGGCTCGTCCACCTCTATACCGCACTCGGCGTCTTCGTCGGTTTCATTAGCCTTCTCGCCATTGATCAAGGGTCTTTCCGAGAGACCTTTTTCTTGATGGGCATCACGGTCCTTATCGATGCCACGGACGGCACACTAGCCCGACTAGCGCGCGTCAAAGAAATTCTTCCCTGGTTTGATGGCAATTTGTTGGACGAGCTCGTCGACTATTTTAATTACGTTATTGTGCCCTGTTTTTTTCTTTTTCGTGCAAACCTCCTGCCGACGCCGGATGCATTGTGGCTCGCCATGCTCCCATTGCTGGCGAGCGCCTACGGTTTTTGTCAGATGAACGCGAAGACCGCAGATAATTTTTTCCTCGGCTTTCCTTCTTACTGGAACATCGTGGTTTTTTATCTTTACGTGTTAGAGACAGCGAAGTGGATCAATGCTTTCCTGATTCTGGGCCTATGTGTTTTAGTTTTTGTTCCGATCAAATATATTTATCCGAGTCGCAGCCCGCGATTTCGTTTCCAGACCAATTTCCTGGGAGCCCTTTGGGGCGCGGCGATTCTTTATATCATCTATCGACTACCGGAGCGGTTCACGGAACTCGCGATGATTTCGCTGCTTTTTCCCGCCTATTACACCGCGCTCTCACTGTGGCTTGAGTTTCGTCGCTTGACTGCGGACGCGCCGAGGGGTCCACATGCTTGAATTTCTACGCAGGCCAAATTTGGTTTTGCGCCTGGCCTTGCTGCTGATTGTCGGCGCGCTTTTCTGGCCATCGCACCTAACGGTCGCTCAATCGCGTTCGCCGGCCACAACTCCAAAGTACGTTTTCCTCTTTCTCTCGGACGGCGGGGGCATGGCACATCTGGAAATCGCCCGACAATATCGCCGACAGATTCTGAACGAAGATTTTGTCATCGTCGACAAAATCATGAAGGAAGGCAGCGTTGGCGTGATGACGACTCATGCTGCCGATTCGTTATCGACGGATTCCGCCGCAGCGGCAACGGCTCTTGCAGGCGGTTGCAAGGCCAATCTCGGCGCTCTTGGCCTTTGCGCCGACGGCACAATCGCCGTGAGCGCGATGGAACTGGCGCGAAGGCGCGGCATGCGCCTGGCTCTCATTACCAATGCGACCGTGTATGATGCGAGCCCCGCCGCTTTTGTCTGTCATGTGCCCAACCGTCGTGATTTTACGGCGATTGTCAGCCGCTATTTAGATCTCGCGCCGGATGTTTTGATGGGCGGCGGCAAAGAACAATTTTTGGCGAAGCACCAAAATGGCAGCTTCCACGGTGATGAAGCCGATGCGCTCAGCGCCTTTCTGAAAAAAAATTACCACCTGGTCGAAAACAAAACGGAGCTCAAGCGAGCGGATTCCGGAAAGCTGCTTGGACTGTTTGCTGCAAAAGGCATGAGCTTTGAAATCGACCGCGATAAAGCCCGCGAACCTTCTGTTTACGATATGACTCGCGCGGCGATCAAAGTGCTGCACGATCACAACCCACGCGGGTTTTTTGCCTTTATCGAATCCGAAAATATCGATACGGCGGCCCATCTGTCGGACATTACATCCGTGATTCACGACTACCGCGAGTTCGATCGCGCGGTCGGATTAGCGTACGAGTTTTATCGCAAATATCCGCGCGAGACTTTGATTCTTGTTACTTCGGACCACGAGACCGGCGGCCTCGGATTTACCCTGGCGCTCAAAGACTTGAGCAGCACCGCGGACACGAATCAGGTCGCGGGAACGGTTGAAGATTTCAAAAAATTGCAATCCATCGATATCTCGCTACAAAAGGCGGCGCAGATTCTCGGCCCTCAACCGAATGCCGAGGCGATCGAAAAGATGATGCGCGAGCATTTCCGCGGTTTCACACTAGCCCCGGAATTCAAGGACGCGATCATTCGACGCCGACCGTTGTCACGGACGCTCTTCGGAAATATCACTGCGAATGCGCTCGGCCTGATGATTGCGAACAACACTCAGATCTACTGGCAGAATTCCGCCCATACCAACCAGCCGGTCCTGGTTGCTGCCCTCGGTGCGAGCGCCGAAAAATTTCGCGGTTATTACGACAACGCAGACTTTGGCAGGAAACTGAAAGCGGTCATCGAAGGAAAGAAAGACCAGCCGTCATAGCTTTCCACGTTTCATCGATTGCCGCGCTAGCTGTCTTCCACCCGCCCTGCTTTTTATCCCTTGACCCACAAAACAGCTTGGAGTTAATTTCAGCGCAGCCGTTGCTACGGCGCGTTTTGCATCAGCGCAGTGGCGATAGATTCAGAATCAACCGGATCTGCTCTGTGGAGGTCGATCATGTTGAAACGATTCGCAATCGTCGTTATCGCTGGCACGCTGCTTTCCCCCGCATTCGCTTACAGTCAGAATCGTGACGGCAGCTTGCAGGGCGTGGTGAAGGACTCGCAAGGCGCGCCGGTCAGCGGAGCATTTGTGAAGATAAAAAACTCCGAGCGCCGGCTCACCATCATGGTCGTTAGCCAGCCGCAAGGACGCTTCTCGATCAGTGCTCTTCCTGCCGGACAATACGTTGCGCAAGCGATCGGCGGTGATTTTCAAAGCGAGTTGTCCGCGCCGATGGAAGTATCGGGAAGTAAACCCACAGTGATTGATCTGGCGCTAACCAAGGCTCGGGCACCGCAGCTACCCGGTGCGTGGCCGGGAAGATTACCGGGCGAGCAGGTCGGCGAAGGCGGAGAAGGCAGCGCCTCTCGAGCTGCTTTACCGGAAGGTGAGGGCAAATCGATCGTCGAAGCAAAATGCATCTCCTGCCATGATACGCAAAGAATCACCCGGGTGCAGGCCAATCGCGAGCGCTGGCAGACCATCGTGCAGAACATGCGGGTTTACGCCCAGGGCTCGACGACGGCGAAGCCATTGACGGACGATGAAACGAGAACGGTTTTGGATTATGTGATGGCCAACTTCTCCGGGGCGGGTGGCAGCGGACGACCAGCGCCGGATCCCAACAGTCGTTTGCCGCGGACCCTGATCACCGGCGAAGCGGCGAAATACCTCGCCGTCGAATATGAACTGCCGAACAATAAAGCCGAGCCGCACGAAATCACTGTCGACCTAGACGGCAATGCGTGGGTGACACAGCGCGTTGGCGGCAAGCTCGGCCGCTTGGACGGAAAAAATCTCACTTATTCTGAAATCGCGCCGCCGGCCGGTCCATCGCCGACTAATCGACTGAATGCGATCACGCGCGCGCCGGACGGCAAGCTCTGGTTTATCGACGGCGGCCCCAACCGGCGCTGGTTAAGCCTCGATCCGAAGAACAACGAGTTTGCGCTTTACGAGCTACCAAAGCTCAAGAGCGGTTCTGCCAGCGGCAACACGATGCGCGTGCACCCGAACGGAACCGTCTGGTTAAACTCGATCGCGGCCAATCAGGTCATCCGCTTGGACCCGGCAACCAAGGAGTTCACCGTTTATGATGTTCCGGCCGGAATCAAACGCGGACGAACCGCCAGTCCCTATGGAATGGCGATTTCCGGCGATAACAAAATCTGGTTCATCGAAAACGCGGTCAGTCAGATGGGAAGGCTTGATCCAGCGACCGGAAAAATCGATGAATTTCCCATCTTCGTAAAGAACCCTGTGGCACGTAAAGGCGGCATGGATTCGGAGGGAAACGTCTGGGTCGGTTTGCACGGCGCCGGCAAGTTGATGAAGATCGATTACAAGACCGTCAAAATGATCATTTACGATCCGCCCACCGAGGATGCCGGACCGTACTCCGTTCAGGGTGACACCAAGAGCCCCCTGGTTTGGTTTAGCGAGCAACACGTCGATAAGATTGCCCGCTTTGATCCGAAGAGCGAAAAATTTACCGAGTTTCCACTGGCGAATGCCGAATCCGACCCGCGCCGGATCGAAATCGATCCGACCAACCCAAGCCGGATCTGGTGGTCGGGTAATCTCTCGGGCCGGATGGGATACGTTGAGCTGCTGAAATAGCGTGAATCGCTGCGCACGCGAACGATACACAACGCGTCGCCAACCGTTAACTTAAGCAAGCGCAGCCGCAGAGCGGGATAAAAATTAATCTAACGACGTGATCCGCTCGAGCTGGATTGAATTCGGTCCTGAAGCGTTAGAGAAATACGTCAAGAAGTAATCGCATCCGACAAAAATTAGCCCCGACTGAAGCGAGCGCACTCTGCGCGTGATTGTCCCCTCCAGTCTCATTGAGCGAGCGTCCCGCTCACAAAACCAATGATGGCCGAGCCAAAAATCACCCACAACGAATCTACTCTGCTAAAAGAAAAGATGAGGAAGCTCATTGCCGCGATGCCGACCAGAATGACGTCGGTCAAAGCTCCTTGGGCAAGCCGCAGCGTCGTCGCCGCCAGCAATCCGGCACTGGCCACCGTTGAGGCCCTGATCGCCCCCTTGATCCGTGGCAGCTCGGCGTGACTACCCACAAAATGCGCTAGTGGAATGATCAGAAACGCCGGCGTCACCATTGCCAGCCAACCGAGGCACGCTCCTGGCATACCGGCGACGAGATATCCGACGCTCACCACGTACAATCCGTTCGGACCCGGGCCAGCGCGACCCGCGGTAACCGCGAGGTTTAGTTCGCGATCGGTTAGGAGGTGATGCCGAACCACAAAGTCCTCGCGCAGCACCGGTATCGAGCTCAAGCCGCCGAACGATGTCGCCGTCGCTTTGAGGAGCAGCAGATATAGCACAACAAGTTTCATGGGTCTTTCTCGCACGACCAAAGCGCGCCGATGATCGCGGCGCCGGCGAGGATTTCGATCGGAGAAACCGACCACCAGCGCGCGATGAAAACACCGAATACCAAAACAACCGTGCGCAATGCTGTCACTTTGTTGAGCTCGGGCTTGACCAGCAGCCAGGCGGCAGCCCACATCAAACCGATCGAAGCCGCTAATACTGCGCCGAGCACCGCCAGAGCGCGTGCGCTGCCGCTCATTGATGTAAACGCCATCGTCAAGAAAACGGCAATCACAGCGGAAGGCACCGACACAGCGAGCACGGCCGCAAGCGAGCCCGCCGAACGTCGCATCATCCACGCGGTCGCGGCGCAAAACGCGAGGATCGCGGTGCCCGGGGTTACCTTGGCCAAACTTTGTGCCAGCCCATATTGATAACGGGTGAGCCATTCTCTTCTGTGCACCAACTCTCGCTGCAATAGTGCCGTAATGGCATCGCCGCCGCCGAAGGTAAGATTGCCAGCGCGCAGAAAGACCGCTGCTAGCGATCGCAGCTGTATTTGTTTTCGTGTCGGCATCGAAACACACTTATATAGTATCAGGACGCAACGTTTGTTAAGGGCGACGGCGTCGGCTGCTAGACGCTCGATCGCGACGCTCGTTTTACCGCGTCCCCGGCGGCGCAAATCGTCGTCATTGTAGCAATGATTCCAACTAGACAAGCTGCCCCGATCTGGAGTAAAGCAAGTCACTAATTGGGACCGATCATGATCGTCTTTCTGCTTATCGTGCACAGTCTATTGGCGGTGGCGTTGCTCGGCGCAATCACCCATCAGACGATCAGCGCATGGGTTCCCGCGAGTTGCGGCGCCGCCGATTCATTTATCGCGCGCATGCGGGCGGTGCCGCCGACCTCCTACGTCAATGCCGTCCTTGTGCTTTATGCGCTGACCGCTCTATTGGGCGCAATTATTTATCCCTCGTATCGGCTCAACGTGAGAATCGTCCTCGAACAAATGCAGCTTTACATCCCGAACGGCGCCTTCGAGTTAAAGGAGCACTTCGTTGCGCTCGGTCTCGGTATGCTCCCGGCCTATTGGTATTTTTGGCGCGCCCCCCATGTCGCCCAGTACGGTCGCACGCGCGCGATTCTGACCGCGCTTCTCGCCTTCATCGTGTGGTGGGGATTTGTCGTCGGTCACATTTTAAACAACATTCGGGG
>Ga0207657_10003997_pt1 | contig 15678 bp, 16 predicted proteins | sample KBSC33metaG_FD_184316 | JGI IMG/M metagenome (GOLD analysis project Ga0207657, IMG submission 184316) | Corn rhizosphere microbial communities from Kellogg Biological Station, Michigan, USA - KBS C3-3 metaG (SPAdes) (version 2) | ecosystem: Host-associated > Plants > Roots > Rhizosphere > Soil ... | reverse complement strand
CTACAACCTCTACGACAACCAGTTCACCACTGGAGCGCAAGGAACAGACCTCGGCCGCCGGACGATCTATCTGAAGATTCCGGAGCGGTTCAAGGATCAAACGAGCCTTTACGACATCACGGCGAGCTACAACTTCGGGCCGGCTGAACTTACCTCGGTCAGCAGCTACCTGCATCGCAACATCCTCGTCAGCCGCGATGCATCGGCACTGACCGGCTCGGTCAGCGTCGACCTCGGCTTCCCGCCGGCCGGCATAAATCTCGCATCCAACCTGCGCGACCGTACCAAGCTCGACCAGTTCACTCAGGAACTCCGGCTGGCTTCGACCAGTTCCGGCCCGTTCCAGTGGGTGTTCGGCGGCTTCTACAGCCGGGTCGAGCGCACTTACGAGCAGCGGCTGCCGACTCCCGGCTATGACGCGTTCACCGACGCCACGCTCGGCGCCGGTACGGCAGCCGCAGTCGACGGCGGCTTCGGGCTGCACGACAATCCCTATCACGCGGATCTGCCGTACGTGGATACGCAAAAAGCGCTGTTCGGCGAGGCAAGCTACAAATTTAGCCAGTTCAAACTGACGGCCGGCGGCCGTGTCTATGATTTCCACGAGAAGCGCACTTTCCACTCGGGCGGTCTATTTTCGAACGACGACAATCGCTCCGACAGAACCAAGTCGAATGGCTTCAGCCCGCGTGGAATCTTCAGCTGGCAGCCAAACCGGTCCCTCAGCGTAAACTTGCAGGCCGCGAAGGGCTTCCGTCTTGGCGGCGTCAACGATCCGCTCAACGTGCCGCTGTGCTCAGGCAGCGACGTCGCGACGTTCGGAGGATTCCAGACTTACGACGACGAGACGCTCTGGAATTACGAAGCCGGAGTGAAATATTCCAAGCACGGCGTCACGTTCAACGCGGCAGCTTTCTATAACGACATCAGGAACTTGCAGGTCACGCTCGACGCCGGCAGCTGCTCGTCGCGCATCGTTTTCAACGTGCCCAAGGCGCATGCCGAAGGCATTGAAGCCGAATTTTCCATTCACCCACTATTGGGCCTGGACCTGTCGTTCGCCGGCAGCCTGCTCAATTCGAAATTCGGGTCATCCGTAACCACGGGCGGGGTTGTCGTGGAAGGAATCCGCAAGGGCAACCGGCTGCCGACCGTTCCGAAGTACCAGTTCGCCGCGACCGCGAATTACGAGTCCCGGTTCAACTCCAACGCCAATTGGTATGTGAACGGCAGCGTGCAGCGGATCGGCAATCGCTTCACGCAGCCGAGCGACCAGGAACCGACTCCCAAACCGATTGACCTCACATTCTTCGATCCGGCGACCGGCCTATCGGATACCGTCGCGACCAGCTTCGGCCCCTTCAAGCTCCCCGCCTATACCTTGGTGAACGCATCGATCGGGGTGAAGTGGGACAGCGGCGTCGAGGTCTCTGCCTTCGTAAACAACATTTTCGACGTGGATCCGAAGCTGTCGCTCGATCGCGAGCGCGGCCTTCGCGCGCGCATTGGCTACAATGTCGGTCAGCCGCGGATCATCGGCCTGGTGGTGCGCAAGAGCTTCGGCTCGCGGGTCGGCGCCGCCTTGCCGCCTCCGCTACCGGCCGCGCCGTTGCCGCCGGCTACGCAGACGTGCCCCGACGGGTCGGTAATCGATGCGACCGCAACCTGCGCCGCCCCACCGCCACCGCCACCGCCCCCTCCGCCGCCTCCACCTGCGCAGAGCGGGCAGCGGGGCTAAGCAGGCCGCATGCCAAAGGTAACGCGCCGCTCGCTTCTGATTGGAGCGGGCGGCGCGGCCGCTTCTCCGCTAATGGCCAAGCCGATGCGGAGCAAAAGCAAGGAGCGGATCGCCATCGTCGGCGCCGGAGTATTCGGCGCCTGGACCGCTCACCATCTGCTCGAAGCCGGTTACGACGTCACGCTGATCGACGCGTGGGGGCCGGCGCACAGCCGCGCTTCGTCAGGCGGCGAATCGCGGATCGCACGAGCCGCCTACGGCAAGGATTCGATCTACACGCGCATGGCGCGGGATTCGCTGCCGCAATGGCAAGCGCTGAGCGCGATATCGGGGCTGCCAATCTTCATTCCGGCCGGTGTGCTGTTCTTCTTCCCGACCGAAGAGCCCTACGTCGCCGACAGCATCGCAGCGCACAAGCAGGCGGGCCTGGCGACCGACGTGCTCAGCCCTGCGGACATGCAACGGCGATTCCCGGTGATCGACTTCACCGGGATCAACGTCGGGCTGTATGAACCGCAATTCGGTGCGCTGATGGCGCGCCGGGCGGTGCTGACGCTCGTCGACCGGTTCGTCGGGAATGGCGGACGCTACGTGCAAGGGCGCGTGCAGCCGCCAGCAACCGGCGGCGCGCAGCTCGAAGCCGTCATCCTCGCTTCGGGAGAGCGCATCCTCGCGGACCGCTTCGTGTTCGCCGCGGGGCCGTGGCTGCCGAAGCTCTTCCCCGAGGTAATCGGCTCCAAAATCCAGTCGACGCGCCAGGAAGTGTTCTTCTTTGCGCCACCGGCGGGCGACCGGCGGTTCCTTTCCGGCGCGATGCCATGCTGGGCCGATTTCAACGGCGGCGACATCTTCTACGGCTTCCCCGATATCGAGAGCCGCGGGGTCAAGTTCGCGCATGACGCGCATGGCCTCGAAGTCGACCCGGACACCCAGGACCGCCGGCCGACGCAAGCCGCGCTTGCAGAGATCGTCGCCTACCGCGACCGCCGTTTCCCGTTGCTCAAGGACGCGCCGCTGACCGAAGCGCGGGTCTGCCAATATGAGAACAGCTCGAACGGCGACTTCCTGATCGACTTGCATCCGCAGTGGTCGAACGCGCTGCTCCTCGGCGGTGGGTCCGGGCACGGTTTCAAGCACGGACCGGAAGTTGGCCGCTATGCCGCCGCCCGGCTCATCGGCAGCGGACAGGCCGAACCGCGATTCACGCTCGCGACGAAATTGGCAACTCACCACCGCGAAGTGCATTGAGCCTGTGGGCTCATGGACGAAGACAGCGCGCATTTCGCAGAGCTACGGACCGATTATGCCGAGGATCGCACCGTTCTTGCCAATGAACGCACGTTCGCAGGCTGGCTGCGCACGGGCTTTGGTGGGATCGGCATCGGCCTCGCGTTCAACGCGCTGTTCACGCGCGTGCGGCCGGAATGGGTGCCCAAGCTTATCGCCAGCATATTTCTGGCGGTTGCGATCCTGATTTTCTTCAACGCCGAGCGACGCGCCTGCGCGGTGCTCCACCGGCTGCATACGCATGAGGTGCGGACGATCAAAATCACGAATATCCGGATCATCACCATTGCGTGCGTCGCCGCGACCGTCGCTTTGCTGGCGGTGATCTGGCTATTGCCGCTCTAGCGCGCCGGGCCAAGCCCAAGACCCCATTCGCCGAGCGGTTCGTCGCTTCCGGGCCGGGCGAAGGCGACGCGGTCGATCTTGCCCGCGACAATGCAGACGGGCGCTCCGTCGCGGGCTCCGCAATGGATCGACCTCCCGTCTGCGAGCTCGCTGAGACGGCCCGAGACAATCAGGTCGAGTCCTTCCTTGGGCACCTCCTCCCGCTCCATCGGCTTAGTCAGCGCATACTCACCGCCGGGCCGCTGCGCGCGCGATTCGTCTGCGGTGAACAATTGCGCGAGGACGATCGTCGGCTGCCCGCTGGTCATCTTCGCAAAATCGCCCTGAGGACAGCCGGCGGAGAGCAGCCACGGCTGGCCCAGCACGAATCCGACCGCCCCTTCATATTTGCGGTAAAGCACATCGCTGATCGGGAGCGGCTGTTCTGCAAGGTCCGAGCTCACCTTGGCACGCAGCACCTGTTCCTTGTCGTCATAGGCCAGGCTGCGGGCAACGTTGCTCATGCCGGGACAGCCAAAGCGCAGCCGGACCTCGAACTTGCGCCCCTTGAGCTGAGCCTGTGCGGCATGATCGTCTTTGCCAAGTGCAGCGGCCGTCGTGGCGTCGAGCGCTGCAAGAACGACGTCCTCGCGATCGAGCTGGTTTTCGGCCATTGCTGCCGGCTCGGAGCGCTGTGAGACCTTATTGGCCTCGCGCGTGGCGGTCTCCTCCCGAGGTGTCGGGCGGGAACAACTCGCCAGGAGCAAAAGCATAGCGCACGTCAGGCGACGCAACCCTGTAGGCCTCAACAGCATTCAGTCACTTTGGCAGAACCGATTCGGGTGAGCGAGCATTGATTCCGTGCATGATCGGCGCGCCGTGAGTCGCGCGTGACATTCGACCAGATCATCACGCTCGCGGTGCTGGTGTGCGTCGTCGCCGCGCTTATCTTCGACAAGGGCCGCGCGGACGTCGTCGCCCTGTGCGGCGCCGCGGTACTTCTCATCACCGGCGCAATTCGTCCAAGCGAGGTCCAGGGGGCGTTTGCCAGCCCGGCGATTATCGCCTTGGCCTCGCTGTTCGTGATCGCCTACGCGATGGAGCTTTCCGGCCTGTTGGATGCGGCAATTCGCAAAGGGGTCGCGCTCTGTCATCGCATCGGAAAGCTGGGCATCTGGCTGCTGATCGGCCTCTGCGGCACGGCGTCGGCGTTCCTCAACAATACGCCGATCGTCGTGCTCAGCGCACCGGTAGTCCGCGACGTCGCGACAGCGCTCGAACTGCCGCCAAAGCGGTTCCTGATGCCTTTGTCCTATGCAGCCGTGCTCGGTGGCTGCTGTACGCTCATCGGCACCTCGACCAACCTGTTGGTCAACGACATGGCGGTCGTCGCCGGACAGCCGCGCTTCTCGATGTTCGAGATCACGCCCGTGGGCTTGGCCGTCGCCATCGTGGGCGGCCTATACCTGCTTCTCTTCAGCCAGCGGCTGCTTGGCAAGGCCGACTCTGAGGCAATCGAGAAGCCGGTGACCGGCAGCGCCGTTGAAGCGGGACTTGCCGGAGGGCAGATCGGAAGCATCGATGCGTTCGCCGCCAGCCGTCGCTTCCAGCCGCTTAAGGCATGGTTGTCGGCCGGCGTGTTTCTCGCAGTCATCGCGGCGGCGACCTTCAATCTCGCGCCGATCGCCGCCTGTGCGTTTGCGGGGGCCGTGCTTCTCATCGTCATGCGGGTGATCACCCCGGATGAAGCGTACCACGGACTACGTCCTGAAATCCTCATGCTGATCGCGGGGATGGTCGTTCTCGGAATAGCATTGGAGGAAACCGGGCTCGCGGACGAAGCGACTCGGGCGATGATCGGTTCGCTCACCGGAGTACCGCCGCTCGTGGCGTTGATCGGTCTCTACGGAGCGACCTTGCTACTAACCGAATTATTGTCGAATGCGACCGTGGCGGTCCTCGTCTCGCCTGTAGCGGTGGCATTGGCCCAGGCGCTCGGTGTCAGCCCTCGCCCCTTCCTGGTGGCGGTGATGATTGCTGGAAGCGCCGCATTCGCGACTCCATTCGGATACCAAACCAATGTGCTGGTCTATCAGATGGGCCGCTATTCCTATGGAGACTTCCTGAAAGTCGGCCTGCCGCTGAACTTCATCACCTGGGCAGCCGCCATTGCGGTCATCAGGATCTATTTCCCGTTCTAGTCAGGCTCGTTCCTGCGTAATGATGGCAGTGGATCACGCTACGATCCGCTGGGGACATGCACATGACACGGTCGGCTTTGGCGATTTTGCTGTGCGTCGCCCTCGTTCAACCTGCTGTGAACGCAGCTTCGCGGCTGCCGCAGCATTTTCTGTTTGTCCTGAGCGGCGACCAGAAAGGCGCGGGCAAGGACTTCCTCGCGGTGATCGATGCCGATCCGGCATCGCCCGGTTACGGCCAGTTGGTCACGAGCGTCTCAACCGGCCAGGTCAGCATCAGGCCGCACCATACGGAATATGAGATGCCGGCGGACGGGATGCTGTTCGCGAATGATTTCGATGCGGGACGATCGTTCGTTTTCAATCTCAAAGACCCCACACACCCAACGGTCGCGACCGAATTTTCCGACCGGCAAGGATACGCCTTTCCGCATAGTTTCGTGCGCCTGCCAAACGGGCATGTCCTCGCGTCATTCCAATATCGTTCCGGTGCCATGCCGATGCACGGCAACATGATGGACGGCGCGATGCAACGCAGCGGCGCGCTGAGTGGCGGGCTCGTCGAACTCGACGATTCGGGCACTGCCGTCCGTTCGGCAAGCAGCGCAGATCCAGCATTCCCGAATGCCGCGCTGCAGCCGTACAGCCTCGCCGTCTTCCCACGCATCGATCGTGTGCTTTCGACCGATTCGCCGATGCAGAATGACGCTCTTCTCCGCTCCAACAGTGCACAGCTGTGGCGGCTTTCCGATCTTAAGCTGCTCAAGACCTTCCGCCTCGATCCCGGCCAGGAACTCTATGCCCACATGGACCCCGAAGAGGTTCGCCTGGGGCCAGACGGCGCCGCTTACATTCAAACCCTCGCCTGCGGGATCGAACGGGTGACGGGGATGGAAGGCACCGAGCCAAAGGCGCAGCTGGTTTACACCTTTCCCGGCAACTGGTGCGGGGTCCCGACAATCGTCGGGCGCTTCCTGGTCGAGGGAATACCCGACATCCACGGGTTTATCGTGCTCGATATGAGCAACGGCTCGCGGCCACGCGAGGTCTCCAGACTGGTGATCAGCCCCGATTATGCGGCGCATTGGACAGGATTGGATCGCGCCACCGGTCGGATTGTCGTCACGTCGGAACGCCCAGGCGACCGAACCTATTTGCTCAAGTTGGATCCGCAGAGCGGAACGCTGACCATTGACAGCGCTTTCCGCGATTCAGACGGCGTCCCGGGGTTCAGTTTCAAAAGCCGCAAATGGCCTCACGGCTGGACTGGGACCGGCAAACCCCACGGAGCCGTGTTTTCGCGCTGACCGGTCAGTCGGCTTTCCTGGCAACTCCGACGAGCGCCGGGCGGAGTAGCCGGTCCTTCATCATATAGCCCGGCTGCATCTCCTCGACGATCGTGCCGGGCTCCTGGTCGCTCGGCATTTCGATCATCGCCTGGTGGCGGTGCGGGTCGAGCGGTTCGCCGACGGCCTGAATGCGGCTGACTCCGTGTCGTTGGAACACCGCGTCAAGCTCGCGTGACGTGGCTTCAATTCCCGCAAGGAACTGGGCCGCGGTCTTGTCCGCCCGCAAGTCGTCGCTCACCGCCGCAAGCGCGCGGTCGAGATGGTCCTTGATCGCCAGCATATCGCGCGCGAAGCCCGCAGCGGCATAGCTCGTGGCCTGCTGCAGCTCCTGCTCGAGGCGGCGGCGCACATTTTGAGTGTCCGCAGCGGCGTAGAGAGCCTTCGACTTCGCTTCTTCGAGCTGCTGCTCCAACTCCGCAATTCGGTCATGCTCGGCGACTTCGGGAGCGCCATCGGCGGTCTCCTTGCGGATTTCCTCCGCTTCGTCGTGCAGTTGCTCTTCGTCTTTGGTTGCTTCGGTCATGCCATCAATCTCGTGAGCGCTTTCGCTGTGAAATCCACCATGGGTACCACGCGGGCATAGTTCAACCGCGTTGGGCCGATCACCCCGACAACGCCGACCACCTCGCCCTGGCTCCCGCGATAGGGGGCTGCGATCACCGACGAACCGGACAACGCAAACATGCGGTTCTCGGACCCGATGAAAATGCGGCAGCCCGGAGCGTCGCGCGCGCCCTCGAGCAGACGCGCGATTTCCTGGCGGTCTTCGAGCTCGTCGAGCAACTGGCGGACGCGGTCGAGATCCTCGGCGGCGTTGGCGTCGATCAGCTTCGCCTGCCCGCGAACGATCAGCACCGGGCGGCGGGCATGGTCGTGACTCCAGGCTGCGAGGCCGGACGCGACCAGCTCGGCCGCCGCCGCGTCGATCGCCTCCTTGCGCTCGCGAATCTCCGTGCGCAGCCGAGCCTCGGCCTCGGCGAGCGTGAGGCCGGCGAGCCGCGCATTGACGAAGTTACTGACCTCGGTGAGCGCAGCAGCGCTCGTGCCATCGTCGAGCGAGACGACGCGGTTCTCAACGCTCCCGTCCGCGCCGACGAGGATCGCGAGCGCCCTCGTGCTGCTCAACGGCACGAAGTTGAGCTGGCGCAGCGTCAGCTCGCGCTTCGGCGCCAAGACGACGCCCGCGGCCTGGCTTAGTCCCGACAGCGCTGACGAAGCTGCTGCCAGCGCATCTTCAATCGGCTGGTCGCGCGCGATCTGCCGCTCGATCTCTCGCCGCTCGCGCGGATCGGGCAGCGCCGCCTGCATGATTCCATCGACGAACAGCCTGAGGCCGCTGTCGGTGGGGATTCGCCCTGCCGACGTATGCGGATGGGTCAGCAACCCACGCTCCTCGAGCTCCTGCATCACCCCGCGGATCGACGCCGGCGAGAGGCTGATACTGCTGGCGAGCACCTTCGACCCCACCGGCATCCCGCGCTCGAGATAGGCTTCCACCACCATGCCGAAAATATCGCGCATCCGGTCTGTGAGTTCGCCGATCGGCTGCGTCATGCGCACAATGTAGTCGCCCCGACTTTGATCGTCATCCCCGCGCACGCGGGGACCCAGCCAAAGAAAAAAGCTGGGATCCCGCTTTCGCGGGAATGACGAAAGTGAGTAAGGCGCGCGAAACAGTGAGAGGAACATCATGCGCCCGTCCGGACGCTCACCCGACCAGATGCGCGAGCTCAAGTTCGAGCCCGGCTTCACCCGCCACGCCGAAGGCTCGTGCCTCGTCAGCTTCGGCGACACCCGCGTTCTGTGCACGGCGAGCGTCGAGGAGAAGGTCCCGCCGTTCCTTCGCGGCAAGGGCCAGGGGTGGGTTACGGCCGAATACGGCATGCTACCGCGCGCGACCCACACCCGAGGCAACCGCGAGGCGGCCAAGGGCAAGCAGTCCGGCAGGACTCAGGAAATCCAGCGTCTGATCGGGCGTTCGCTCCGCGCCGTGGTCGACCTGCCCAAGCTCGGTGAGCGCCAGATCATCATCGACTGCGACGTGATCCAGGCCGACGGCGGCACGCGCACAGCATCGATCTCCGGCGGCTGGGTCGCATTGCGGATCGCGGTCGACAAGCTGTTGGAGTCCAAAGGTCTTTCCACCGATCCCATCCGAACCCAGGTGGCGGCGGTGAGCTGCGGCATCCACCAGGGCACGCCAGTGCTCGACCTCGACTATGAAGAGGACAGCCAGGCCGGCTGCGACGGCAATTTCGTGCTGACCGCCGACGGAAGCATCGTCGAGGCTCAAGTGACTGCCGAAGGCGAATGCTATGACGAGGAAGGCTTGCTGCGGCTGCTCCGCCTCGCGCGGATCGGCTGCACGGAGATTTTCGCGGGTCAGCTGAAAGCCACCGGGCGGTGAGGCCGATCGGCGGCAAGCTGGTCATCGCCACGCATAATCCGGGCAAGCTGCGCGAGATGCGCGCGCTGATGGAGCCGCTCGGAATCGAGTGCGTCGGCGCCGAGGATCTCGGCTTGCCCGAGCCTGAGGAGATCGGTGTCACCTTCGCCGACAACGCCGATCTCAAGGCGCGAGAAGCCGCGGACCTGGCGGGACTTCCGGCGCTCGCCGACGACAGCGGCTTGTGCGTCGATGCGCTGCACGGCCGGCCCGGCATTTTCTCGGCTCGTTGGGCGGAGGACGAGAACGGGGACCGCGACTGGATGCGCGCCATGGAGCGGGTGTGGCGCGAGACCGCAGTCACCGAGCCCGATGCAGCCCCCGCTGCGCATTTCGTCTGCGCGCTGGCGGTCGCCTGGCCCAACGATGGACAGGCAGAAACGTTCGAAGGCCGCGTCGACGGAACGCTCGTCTGGCCACCGCGCGGCGATCGCGGGTTCGGCTACGACCCGATGTTCGTGCCAGTGGGCCATGAGCAAACGTTCGGCGAGCTCGATCCCGAGCTCAAGCATTCGATCAGTCATCGCGCCGACGCGTTTCGCAAGCTCCTGCAGGCGCTGAACGAGTGACTGGTGAGCCGCTGGCACTCTACGTCCACTGGCCGTTCTGCGTCAGCAAATGCCCTTATTGCGACTTCAATAGCCATGTCCGTGACAGCTTCGACCAGGAAGCCTGGCGGGAGGCACTGCTGACCGATCTCGCCCACGAGGCGCGTCTCCTGCCCGGGCGGCGACTGACCTCGATCTTTTTCGGCGGGGGCACGCCTTCGCTGATGGAGGCGACGACGGTCGAGGTGGTGATCGCCGCCGCTGCAGCTCATTGGGATGCGGCGGACGACATCGAAATTACGCTCGAAGCCAATCCGAATTCGGTCGAGGCCCGCCGGTTCGCGGATCTGGCTAAGGCCGGCATCAATCGCCTTTCTCTGGGCCTGCAAAGCTTCTCCGACACATCGCTCGCATTCCTCGGCCGTGCACATTCCGCTCGCGAGGGGTTCTGCGCGCTCGAGATCGCACAGAAGAACTTCCGCCGGGTCAGCTTCGATCTGATCTACGCGTTACCGGGCGACACGCAGGACGGCTGGTCGGCAATGCTCGCCCAGGCGCTCAGCCTCGGCACCTCGCATTTGTCGCTCTACCAGCTGACCATCGAACCCGGCACCCGCTTCGCGACCCTGGCCGCACGGCATGAACTCGAACCGCTTGACGCGGACACCTCGGCGACCCTTTACGAGCTGACTGACGCCATGACGTCAGAAGCCGGCCTGCCGTCCTATGAGATCAGCAATTACGCCCGGGCGGGCCGCGAGAGCCGGCACAACCTCACATATTGGCGCTACGGCGATTATGCCGGGATTGGACCGGGTGCCCACGGCCGCCGCCTCGGCAGGCGCACGATGCGGCACAAAAAGCCGGAGAATTTCCTATCGGCGGTGTCGCGCAACGGCCATGGGATCGCCGAAGAGGCACCACTATCAATGACCGAAGCCACCGACGAGGCCTTGGTGATGGGCCTGCGCCTGAGCGAGGGCATCGACGCCGACGCGATCGCCGCGCGCTTCGGCCTTGCACAAATTGTCGACTGGAGCCGCGTCGATGCGCTCGTGCGTTCAGGCCACCTCGATCGACGGCAGGCGCGCGTAAAGCTGACTGCAGCGGGCCGCCTCGTCCTCGATCACATCCTGGGCGAGATCGTCTTCAGCGACGCTAGGGTTTCGGCGGTTGGCTAGGCGCCGAGGCAGGCGTTGGCGCCGGCGTTGCAGCCGCGCTTGCGGCAGCCGGCGCAACAGCTTTGGGCGCATCCATGTTCGCCAGATATTTGTAATTGTCGGCGGGCGTCGCAACATAGTCGTCGACCGTCATGTCGGCGTCGGAAGCAGCGGCCTTGCGGCTCATGCCGTTCTTCACGCGAAAGGCGACCAGCACATCCTTGAGCGAGCCCATTTGGACCGTGCAGGCGTTCTTCAGATACGCCTCGATCGCGTCCGCCGCGACTTTGTCGCTTTTGGCTTTGGTCGCAGCTTCGCGCAGGCAGCCGCGGAACGCGTCGGTCGGGGCGCTTATCGAAGCCTGCGTTGCGGCCAGGTAAATTACCGAAGCACCCAGTAATGCAATCATCGTCCCTCTCCCAAGGCCGAATGAATGTCCGCAGAATGACTCTTTTCTGCTTCAATTGGAAGAGGTTAATCCTGGCGTGATGGACAAGCCTCTCGCCCCCGGGCTGCACATCGTCGCAACGCCGATCGGCAATCTCGGCGATCTGTCGCCGCGGGCTGCGGATACGCTTCGCCACGCCAATCGCATCCTTGCCGAGGACACCAGGGTTACGGTCAAGCTGCTCGCCCATATCGGCGCGAAAGTGCCGATGGTCCGTTACGACGATCACACCAGCGATGCCGAGCGGGACCGGATCGTCGATCGTCTAGGCGAGGAGTCTATCGCGCTGGTCAGCGACGCCGGAACCCCGCTGATCTCGGATCCAGGCTACAAGCTCGTGCGCGCCGCTCGGGCTGCCGGGCATGCCGTACACACGGTCCCTGGACCATCCGCCGCTATTGCGGCGCTGACCCTCGCCGGCCTGCCCACGCACCGCTTCCTGTTTCTCGGATTCTTGCCGGCGAAAGCGAAGGCGCGCAGCGACGTGATCGCGGAGGTCGCCTCGGTGCGCGCCAGCCTGGTTCTCTACGAAAGCGGGCCGCGGCTTGGAGACACGCTCCAGGCCTTGGCGGCGCAGCTTGGAGGGCGCGACGCGGCAATCGCGCGCGAGATCACCAAGCTGCACGAGGAATGCGTCACCGGCACCTTGCAAGAAATCGCCCAGCGCTACGCGCAGGCGGCCCCCAAAGGGGAGATTGTGATCGTGGTCGGCCCGCCCGCGGAAGCGCAGGCTATCGGCGACGACGAGCTCGACGATGCTCTCGACGAGGCGCTGGCGCGCCTCTCGCCGTCGCGAGCGGCGGCGGAAGTCGCAACGCGGCTCGATGTGCCGCGCAAGCGCGCTTACGCCCGCGCGCTCGAGCGCAGCAGATGAACCGTCAGGCTGCCGAGCGGCGCGGCCGTGGCGCCGAGACGCTCGCCTGCTGGTTCCTGCGACTGCATGGCTGGCGCATCCTGGCTCGCCGGGCGCGCGTGAGTGGCGGCGAGGTGGACATCGTCGCACGCCGCGGCCGCACGTTGGCCTTCGTCGAAGTCAAAGCGCGCGCCACGACAGAAGCGGCTGCATTCGCACTGGACGAGTGGCGGCTGCGGCGGGTGGCGGTCGCCGCCGAGCGGCTCGCTCAACGCTACATGCGGGACGGTGACGACGTGCGGATCGACGTGATCTTCATCGTGCCCCGCCGCTGGCCGCGCCATCTCGCCAATGTCTGGCATGGATGACAAAGCTGCGGTGAGACCTTAGGCGAACCTCATGCCGCTCCGTGTCGCCGTTCAGATGGACCCGCTCGAAGGCATCGGCATCGCCGGCGATTCCACCTTCGCGCTGATGCTGAAGGCTCAGGAGCTCGGCCACAAGCTCTATCACTATCTCGCCGAGGACCTGACCTATGAAGAAGGCCGGCTCTACGCCGGCGTCCGCGAAGTCACCGTCCAGCCGGTCGCCGGCAATCACTTTACGTTCGGGGAATTCGCGATCCTCGACCTCGGCCGCGACGTCGATGTCGTCCTGATGCGGCAGAATCCGCCGTTCGACCTCGGCTATATCACCGCGACACATTTGCTCGAGCGGATCCGGGGAGAGACGCTCGTGGTCAACGACCCGGCCGCGGTGCGCGACGCGCCCGAGAAGGTCTGGGTGCTCGACTTTGCCCGCTTCATGCCGCCGACGATGGTCACGCGGTCCCTCGGCGCTGCAAAGCACTTCCTCACCAAGCATGGCGACATCGTGCTCAAGCCGCTGCACGGTTTTGCCGGCGGATCGGTGTTCCGGATCGGCAGCGATGGGGCGAACCTCTCCGCGCTGATCGAGCTGTTCAACGCGACCTACCGCGAACCGCACATGCTCCAGGCCTTCCTTCCCGAAGTGGCCGACGGGGACAAACGGATCGTCCTCGTCGATGGCAAGGTCGCGGGCGCGATCAACCGCAGGCCGGGGAGCGGCGAGTTCCGCTCGAACCTTGCCGTCGGCGGCACGGCCGAAGCCACCGGGCTGACCGAGACTGAACAGGAAATCTGCGCCGCGCTCGGCCCGGAGCTTGAGCGGCGCGGGCTGTTGTTCGTCGGCATCGACGTGATCGGCGGCCGTTGGCTGACGGAGATCAACGTTACCTCTCCGACCGGCATCGTTGCCATCGACCAGTTCAACGGGACCGACACGCCAGGGCTGATCTGGCAGGCGATCGAACGCCAGCTGGCGAAATAATCTCCGGAATGGCGTAAACGTCACTCTGTGGACGGGCCAAGCGCTTCATCCACAACGGTTATTTAGCATTCGGTTTACTGCTGCTGCTTACCGATCTGGCTGTCGCGGCACGGCGGTTACCCCACTATCCGGCGGGCCGCGACGATGGTTTTGCGTTCAAGGGCCGCGGAGTTTGCGGCTCTCTGGGCCTCTGCTCAGGCGCGGGGGTGGGCGTGGCGATAAACGTCGAGCAGGCGCGCCGCGTCCACCGCCGTATAGATTTGCGTCGACGACAGGCTCGCATGGCCGAGCAGTTCCTGAAGCGAGCGAAGATCTGCACCCCGCGCCAGCAGATGCGTGGCGAAGCTATGCCGGAGCGCGTGGGGCGTCAGCGTGTCGGGCAAGCCGAGCCGCCGCCGCGCCGCGGCGACCGAGCGCCGGACCAGGTCCGGGTTTAGCGGTCCGCCGCGTGCGCCCACGAACAGCGGGACCGGTCCGCGAAGCGGGTACGGGCACTGTCGCGCATAGTCGTCGATCGCTTGGCGCACGGCCGCGACGACCGGTACCACCCGCATCTTCGACCTCTTTCCTGTAACGCGTAGCGTCGAGCTCAGCGGCAGGACGTCCGCGGTAAGCGACAGCGCCTCGGCGACCCGCAGGCCTGCGCCATAAAGCAGCAGGAGGATCGCGAGGTCGCGAGCACCGACCCAGGGCTGGCTTGCAGCTTCGGCTGCGTTTTCGGCCAGATTCATCGCGTCGTCGGGCGCGGCGGGGCGCGGAAGGGTCCGCGGACGCTTCGGCGCGCGGGTGCGCGGAAGCTGCACCGCTGCGCCTTCCCGCTCCGCCGCATATTTGAGCAAGGCGCGAACACCCGACAGTTCGCGCGCGGCCGATGCGGCGCCGAGGCCGCTCGCTCGCCGGTCGGCCAGGAACGCGCGCAAGTCCGCCGCTTCAACCTTCGTCAGCGCCGCCGGGTCGATCGACTCTCCGCGATAGCGTCCAAGGAAATCGATCAGCCGATGCGCGGTCGCGACGTAGGCGCGGACAGTATGGGGGGATCGGCGGCGATCGTTCTGAAGATGGGATGCCCACTGTGCGGCGAGCGCTCGGGCGGGGTGATCGCTCAGGGTTGCGGGATCGTCAGCCACTGGCGGATCATAGCCGCAAGGCTTCGCCCGAGGAACATCAGCAATTCGGACCCGTGACGCGCGTCGAGGCTGAGCTCGGCGCGCTGGCCAAGCGCCAATAGTCCCGACGGCAGCGGAGCTTCGCAATCGATCCGGATCAGCGCCTGGGCGCGGATCAGGTCGCACGCTGGGCCGAACAGCGGATGGCCGCGAGGGACCGTGCGCATTTCAACGCCGTGGACCTGCTCGATCGCCCGGCGCAGCAGCGCAGGGTCGACGATCTGGACGCCACCGCCGTCGGCGCGAAACCCCTGCGAACCGACGGTCAGAGAGAGGGCAACGGCGTCGATGCCAAGGATCAGCGGCCATTCCTGCGTCACCACGTGCAGCAGGGTTTCGACGCTGTCCGCCTGGAGGCCCGCAAGCACCGCCTCGTGAATCGAAGCGACCGCGCCCGAATGGCCGCGCGCGAAGGCGATAAGGTCCTGGTTGGCTTCTTCAACCGCGCCGAGCCGCTGCCTTAGATGCGCCACCGCCCGCTCTTCGAAGGGGATCACCGTCGCCATTGGCCAGGAAGATACGCCCATGCTGGTTAATTTCCTACTGAGCGGCCAGTGGCGTTCGACAGGCCGTTGACGGGAGCAGTGCTCCCTTCATTTCACAACCCGTCATAAGTTTCGTTCTGGACCAGCAAAAATAAAGGCGGCGGCGCCTTTCGACGCCGCCGCCCCTTTTTCCCTTGCGGGAGCCGATCTTAGCTCGACGGCAGGTGGTTCGACACGTTGTTGAACGTCGTGTTCAGCTTGTTGCCGATGCCCTGCATCGCGCCAATCGCCGCAACGGCGATGAGAGCGGCGATCAGGCCGTACTC
>Ga0207657_10003994_pt1 | contig 15684 bp, 14 predicted proteins | sample KBSC33metaG_FD_184316 | JGI IMG/M metagenome (GOLD analysis project Ga0207657, IMG submission 184316) | Corn rhizosphere microbial communities from Kellogg Biological Station, Michigan, USA - KBS C3-3 metaG (SPAdes) (version 2) | ecosystem: Host-associated > Plants > Roots > Rhizosphere > Soil ... | reverse complement strand
CCTGTGCGGTCGCTCGCCGGCGCGAGATGCGCGTTAACGCATCTCGCGAAAGCACCGGCTCGCCCTTCGCGGCGTATTCTTTGATCGGCGCGCACGAATTCTGACCTTCCCTGGTGCGTCGTCCAGCCCGCACATCCCTGTGCGGCCGCGCGCCGGCGCGAGATGCGCGTTAACGCATCCCGCGAAAGCCCCGGCTCGCCCGTCACGGCGGATTTTGTGAACGCCATCGCCGCCGGCGCCGCGAAAACTCTTGCGCGCGGCGCGGACAGCGAATAACTTTACCGCCGCAAAGGCCGATTCCGCGCCGATTGCACAGGGGCTGTGACCGTGGGATTGCTCGACGACCTCGAACAACAAGCGCAACAACGCAAGGCGAATGCCGACGATGCGGGCAAGCGCAAGTCCGAGCGCGAGGAGATCTTTCGCACCCAGCTCGATCCCGGCATGACGGCGCTGCACGATTTTCTCGGCAAGCTCATCACCAATCTCAAGGTTCTGCAGCCGAAGAAGCAGCTGCGCTACAGCCTGGCCGGCTACGGCGACATCGTCGGCTACATCGAGCACGACTACGACCTGAAGATCACGCCGGGAACGACATCGAAGGAAATCACGCTGAGCTTCCCGTGCGTGATCGCCAGCGAGGAATGCCCGACCGTCGAAGTGCTCGGCGCGCCGAAAGTGCGCACCGTCGCGGGCGCCTTCCAGCGTTATCATCTCGGCGGCTTCGGTGAACCGAAGAAGGACGTCAGCGGTGAGATCGTCTCGGCGCGCTTCAATGCGCGCGGGAAAATCATCCTGCAAGCCACGTTCCTCGCCGATACCGAGAGCGCGACGATCAAGACCACATTTGTCAATTTCGACTCGCTCGGTACGGCGACCAAGACCTTCCAGCCGGCGCAGCTCAAGCCGGAATTCTTCGACGAGATCGGCCGCTACATCATGCGCGAGCCGAGCAACCTGTTCCAGGAAGACCTGCCCGATTCCTACCGCGTGCACCTGCGGTCCAAGATTCAGCAGGACGAAATGAAGCGCAAGTGGGAAACCAAGATCAGCGAAGTGCAGCAGCAGGAGCTGGACAAGCTCAAGCGGGATCAGAGCCTGGCCGGCAAGTTCGGCAAGCTGATCGGCAAGGACAAGCCCGCCGAAGGGTCGGGCTCGTTCTTCGACAAGCTCAAGGGCCTGGTGAAGAAAGAAAAGTAACTATGCTGTCACTCCGGCAGGGAATGCCGGAGTCCAGGCCCCAGGACGGCATCCATGCAGTCTGGATTCCGGCAATCCCTGCCGGAATGACGAGCTACGAGCCGAGCAGCGCCAGCACGTCCTCGCGACTCAGATTCCGGCTTTCCGCATCGCGCCGTCCGCGATACTCGAACGTACCCGCGGCCAGGCCGCGCTCGGACACCACCACGCGATGCGGAATGCCGATCAGTTCGATATCGGCGAACATCGCGCCGGGGCGCAGGCCGCGATCATCCACGCATACGTCGATGCCGCGACGTTGCAACTCGGCGTACAGCTCGTCGGCGGCGGCGCTGACTTTCGCCTCGTTCTTCGGATTGATCATGCAGATCGCCACGCGCCACGGCGCCATCGGCTCGGGCCAGATGATGCCGGCGGCGTCGTTGTTCTGCTCGATCGCGGCGGCAACGATGCGCGACACGCCGATGCCGTAGCAACCCATCTGCATCAGGCGATTCTTGCCGTCGGCATCGAGTACGGTTGCATTCATCGCCTGCGAATAATTCTGGCCGAGCGCAAACACGTGGCCGACTTCGATGCCGCGGGCGATCTGCAAGCTGCCTTTGCCATCGGGGGAGGCGTCACCGGCGATGACCTTGCGGATGTCGGCGATCACGTCGGGTTCGGGTAGATCGCGGCCCCAGTTCACGCCGGCGATGTGGAAATCGACCTTGTTCGCGCCGACGATGAAGTCGTGCATCGCCGCCACGGTTCGGTCGGCGATCACGCTGACTTTCCTGCGATCGGCGCCGACCGGCCCGATGTAACCCGGTGTGCAGCCGAGTGCGTCGACGATTTCCTGTTCCGTGGCCAAGCGATACTGGGCGAGTCCGGCCTGCTTCTGCAGTTTGACCTCGTTGACTTCATGATCGCCGCGCACGAGCGCCATGACGAAGCCATTGTCGCCGACGACGCAGACCGACTTCACCGTGTGCTCGATGCCGATGCCGAGCAGCGCGGCGACATCGGCGCAAGTCGTTTTGCCGGGTGTCGCTACGTTGCGCAGCGCGTCGCTCGCGGATGCGCGCGCGGGCGGCGCGAGTGCTTCGGCCAGTTCCACATTCGCGGCGTAATCGGAACCGTCGGAAAACGCGATCGCATCTTCGCCGGAATCGGCCAGCACCTGGAATTCATGGCTGCGATTGCCGCCGATCGCGCCGGTGTCCGCTTTCACCGCGCGGAACGCGAGCCCCAGGCGCGTGAAGATGCGGCCGTAAGTCGCATACATGTTGTCGTACTCGGCGCCCAGACTTTCTTCGTCGAGATGGAACGAGTAGGCGTCCTTCATCAGGAACTCGCGCGCGCGCATCACGCCGAAGCGCGGCCGGATCTCGTCGCGGAACTTGGTCTGGATCTGGTAGAAATTCACCGGCAGCTGTTTGTAGCTTTTCAGCTCGCCGCGCGCGAAATCGGTGACGACTTCCTCCGCGGTCGGGCCGTAGCAGTATTCGGCTTCCTTGCGATCCTTGATCTTGAGCAGCTGGCCGCCAAATTTCTGCCAGCGCTGCGTTTCCTCCCACAGCTCGCGCGGCTGGATCGTCGGCATCGTCATCTCGAGCGCGCCGGCGCGGTCCATCTCCTCGCGCACGATGTTCTCCACTTTCTTGAGCACGCGCAGACCCAGCGGCGTCCACGTATAGATACCGGCGGCGAGTTTGCGCAGCATGCCCGCGCGCAGCATCAGCCGATGGCTGGCGATTTCGGCGTCGGCGGGCACTTCCTTGACGGTGGCGAGGTGGAATCGGGACAGACGCATGCTGATCTTCTGATTTTTTGTCGGGTTGGCCGCCGATTGTAACAGCGCCGGCGGCTCGGTCTGGAGACGTAGTACTGCCTGCGACCACAGTCGGTTACGCGCCGTGCGCCGCGCCTCTACAGTGCGCCCCTGTCAAATTTCCGTAAACAGGGGATCGTCATGCTGCGCTCATTCCGTCCGCTCACGCTTGTCGTCGCGATTGCCGCGGCCATTCATGCTCCGGCGATTCTCGCCGCCGAAGAACTGGCGACCATCGAGGTGACGACGTCCAAGCTCGCCGAACCCGTCGCGCAGACACCAGCGATGGTCAGCGTGATCAGCGGCGAGGAATTGCGCGAGCGCGGCGTCGTCGATTTGCGCACGGCGCTGAGTCTGGTCGCGGGTGTCGACATTGCACCGGGCGGCGACGCCGGTCCGGCGGCTTCAGTGCCCGGCATGTGGGGCTTGCGCGAATTCGATGCTTTCCTGCTCGTCGTCGATGGCGTTCCGTCGGGTGGTGCGTTCAACCCGGCGCTGACCACGCTCGACCTCACCAATGTCGAACGCATCGAAGTGCTGCGCGGCGCCGCGCCGGTGATGTATGGCGCGACCAGTTTCGTCGGCGTCATTCATGTGATTCACTACGCAGCCGGCGCGACGCCTTCCCGCGCGACCGTGGGCGTGGGTACGCGCAGCGCCGGCATGGCGTCGATCAGCACGAACCTCGGTGATTGGGGTGCGTTCAAGCAGTCGATCAGCGCGAATGCCTCGACGCAGGAATTCAGCCAGGACCGCTCCGGCGTGGATCGCGGCCACGTGCTCTACCGCGCAGCGGGCGATACCGATATCGGCAAGCTGCACTTCGACATTGACGGCACCGTGCTGCGCCAGGATCCGTACAGTCCGCATCCGCGCGAAGGCAACGAGCTGACGCCGCGTTTTCCGCTCGACGCGAACATCAACCCGACCGATGCGCGTCGCGACCAGAACCGCCTGCAGTTCAACGCCGGCTTGCAGCATGAAATCGGCATCGGCGAATGGGTGACGACGTTTTCGGTCGACCATTCGGACGGTCACAACACGCAAGGTTTCCTGCGCGAGGATTTCGCTGACGACGGCGAAACGCATAACGCCGACGGTTTCCGTCAACGCGTGAAGATCACCGACGCGTATTTCGATACGTACATCGCCACGCATCCATCGCAGGAGCTGACCTGGACATTCGGTTTCGACTGGCTGTACGGCAACGGCAAGCAGGACAGCGACAACTTCGAATACGGTGTGCTGCCGAGCGGCGCGAACGCGCCGGATTCGCACGGCATCGAGATCGACGAATCCACGCAGGTCAAGGACAAGCGCAATTTCGCCGGCCTCTACACGCAGGCCGACTGGAAGCCGGTCGAGCGCCTGGACATCGTCGCCGGGCTGCGCCTGAATCGCACCGACGAGGACCGCGATGCGCAGGTCATCGATCGCCACGCCGATCCGGGCACGCCGCCGGATGCCGAATCCGAATCGCGCGGCAAGACCAAGCTTTCCGGCGTGCTCGGCATCAACTACGAGCTGTGGCGGCAAGGACCGGACCGCATCAACGCGTTCGCCGATTACCGCAACACCTACAAACCGGCCGCGATCGACTTCGGCCCCGAAGCCGAAGGCGGCATCCTCAAGCCGGAAACGGCCGACAGCTGGGAAGCCGGCTTCAAGGGCGCACTGGTCGACGGTCGCCTCGACTGGGAGTTCTCGTACTTCCACATGGATTTCGACAATCTCGTCATCGCCGAGAACATCGACGGGTTGCCCGGACTTGCGAACGGCGGCAAGGAACGCTTCAAGGGCGCCGAGATCGAAGGCGACTGGCACCTGAGTGACGACTTCCGCGTGCGTGCCACCTACGCGTATCACGACGCGCGGTTTGCCGACTACGCGCGCCTGCGCCCGGACGGGTCGATCCAGCAGCTGTCCGGCAAGCGCCTGGAATTGTCGCCGCAGAACCTCGCCGCGCTCGGCCTGATCTATGCGCCGGCGACGGGGTTCAACGCCGCGGTGGTCTGGAATTACGTCGGCGACCGTTATCTGAACAAGGGCAACACGTCCGTGGCCGATTCCTACACCACGGTCGATGCCGGCCTGGGCTATCGCTTCGAGCGCTGGGAGTTGCGCCTGGACGGTTACAACCTCAGCGACCGCCGCGATCCGGTCGCCGAAAGCGAACTCGGCGATGCGCAGTTCTACCGGTTGCCGGGACGCAGCGCGATGCTGTCGGCGACGTTTGATTTCTGATCAGCTGGATGCCTTTCGCGCGAGCGGGCGAGGTCGAAAGCCGCGACAGCGGCTTGAGGGTGAGCACATGGATGTGCGAACGGGTGCGAAGCGGGATGCGTAGTCGGCGCGTGTAACGCGACGGCTGAGGTGGCGCCGGTGAGCGGATGTTCCGCTACTTGCTCGGCGCCACACCTTTAGGCAAGACATTCGCGTTGGGGTTGTAGCGCACCAACTCATACGGCCGGTCGGGCGGCGGCGTGTCCGTGTAATGCAAATGGCCTTGGGCGTCACGCCACTTGTACAAGGTCGGCGTCGCGTTCGGTGCGGCCGGCAGATAACTCTTGACGACCGTTGGCAAACTATCGGGCGCGAAATACCACCAAGCGGCGCCGCTCGCCAAAAGAGCCAACAACAACAGAATCGTCTTGCGTCCGCTCACGGCACGCCGGACGGGGCAGTTATTGTCCGCAAAGCTGCGCGATGCGATCGTTGACGCCCGCGATGCGCGCGTCGCGTTCCTTGTCGTCGATCGCCTTGACCTTGCCGTCAGGGCCTAATTCGCTGACCGGGAAGGAACTTTGCAGCATCGCGAGATTGTGTTTGGCCTGCTCGCACAGTTTGGCGCGGTTTTCGGGGGAGTCCGGAGCCAGCGGTTTTGCATCGGTACTTGCCGGCGGTGTCTTGTCGTCGCTCGGCGTCGCGTCGCTCGCGGTTGCGTTGTCGACGATCTTCACCGCCTGCACGTTCGGTGTTTCCTTCGGCGGCGGGGTATCGGTGAAATGAACGACGCCATTGGCATCGGTCCACTTGTATGCCTGCTGTTTCTCTGCAGCCGACGCGGCCGCGGCCAGAGACATCAAAGCGAGCAAGACTACTTGGCGTTTCATCAATGTTAACTCCTGCCTCGGAGGTTCCGGCGCGTGGCCCAGTCGCCCAGTTGGATAGCACTTGTTGCGTTCATACACAAGCGCTTTTTCTCAAAATCGGCATGCGAAAGCGTGGCTTAGGGTAGACTGGCAGCACGATTTCAGAGCCTGGCGCATGGACACCGATCCCACTCATTTTCCGCGTCCCCGGCCTCGCCGCGTCGTCTATCTGCTGCCGAATCTGCTCACGACCGGCGCGATGTTCGCCGGTTTCTACTCGATCGTTGCCGCGATCAATGGAGATTACACGAACGCGGTGATCGCGATTTTCGTCGCCGGCCTGCTCGACGGACTGGACGGCCGCGTCGCGCGGCTGACCAACACGCAAAGCGAATTCGGTGTGCAGTACGACTCGCTGTCGGATCTCGTGAGTTTCGGCGTCGCGCCGGCACTGGTGCTGTTCGTGTGGTCGCTGAAATCGTTGAGCGAATTCGGACCGGCCTGGGGCAAGTTTGGCTGGGCCGCAGCCTTCATTTTCGCCGCGTGCGGCGCGTTGCGGCTGGCCCGTTTCAACACACAGGTCGGCACGGCCGACAAGCGCTGGTTCGTTGGCCTCGCGATTCCAGCAGGTGCGTCCGTCGTCATGTCGTTCGTGTGGATGACGATCGACGCCGGGCGTTCCGGCCACGATGTGCAATTCGTCGCGCCGGTGATCGCGATCGTCACCGGCCTGCTGATGGTGAGCCGCTTCCGCTATTTCAGTTTCAAGGCCTGGCCGCGCGGCGACAAGGTGCCGTTCGTCGCGATCCCGGTGATCCTGCTGGTCCTGATCGCGCTCGCGATCAATCCGCCGGTCGTGTTGTGCGCCGTCGCGTTCACGTACGCGCTGTCCGGTCCTGCACTCGCATTGTGGACGCGCCTGCGTCGCGGCACGCACGCGCAGGAGACGCCCGCCTCGTGAACGCCTCGCCGCTGGCCACGGCCGGCGCCGAAGAACGGCGGGCGCTCGGCTTTCTCGCCGAATTGAGCGAGTCGTTGGCCGCCTCGCTCGATCTGCGCGAAACGCTCGACATGGCGGTTACCCGCATCGCCGGCTTCATGCACGCGGAAGCGGCGTCACTGTTCCTGCTCGATACGGCGAGCGGCGTGCTCGAATGCCGCATTTGCGTGGGACCCGTCGACATCACCGGACTCAAAGTGGCGGTCGGGCAAGGTGTCGTCGGCCGCTGCGTTGCCGAGAACGCAACGCAAATCGTGCGGGACGCGAGCAGCGACACGCGCGTGAATGCGAATGTCGATGCCGAGACCGGGTTTGCCACGCGTTCGATCCTGTGCGCGCCGCTGGCAACCGCGCGCGGCGTAATCGGCGCACTCGAAGTGATCAATCGCCGTGACGGCGGCCTGTTCGATGCCGATGATGCCGAGATTCTGCGCCTGGTCGCCGCGCCCGCGGCGCTGGCCATCAGCAACGCGCAGCTCGCGTACGGGCTGGTCGAGCAGCAACGAATCAAGCGCGAACTGGAACTGGCGCGCAAGATCCAGAAAACGATGCTGCCCAAGCGCCGCCGCGGTGCGTTTCCGCTGCTCGGCGTGAACGTGCCGGCCCACGAGATCTCCGGCGATTTCTACGATTTTTTCGACCTGGCCGACGGCCGCATCGCGTTCGTCATCGGTGACGTTTCCGGCAAGGGCCTCGATGCGGCGTTCCTAATGGTGCGCGTGGCCAGTCTGTTGCGCTGGACCGGCAAGCGCGCGCCCGCGCCGGCGGCGTGGCTGGCCGAAGTCAATGCGGAAATGTGCAAAACGCTGCAGGACGGCCGCTTCGTCTGCGCCGCTGTCGGCATCTACGATCGCACGGCGCGCAAGGTGACGTTCGCGAGCGCCGGATTTCCGCCGGCGCTGCTGTTTGGCGCGGGAAAGTTCGAGGAACTGCTCGCCGATGGTCCGCCGCTGGGCATTCTCGCCGAGGCGGAATACGGCGAACGCAGCATCGATTTGGGTGATCGCGCGCTGTATCTGTTTTCCGATGGCGCCACCGATGCGCGCGATGCGCAACGCCACACGCTCGGCAGCGACGGTCTGCGCGATATCATCGTGCGCCACGCCGCGCTGGCGCCGGAGCCGCGCCTGCGCGCGCTGCTCGGCGATCTGAAACGCTTGCATCTGGTCGACGATACGACGCTGCTGTTGCTGCAGGAGCCTTGCGGCAAGTCCGCGCACCAGCTGCTGGAGCTGACTTTTCCGGCGCGCGCCAGCGAGATGCGCGCCGTGCGCGCGGCGCTGCGCGGCGCGCTCGATGCGCAGGAGCTGGCGCCGGAGTTGCGCGACAGGCTCGTGCTCGCGGTCGATGAGGCCTGCACGAATGTGATCCGTCACGCGTATTGCGGCGAGTGCGACCAGAACATCCACCTGCAACTTGTGCGCGAGCACGATATTCTTGTGTTCGAGTTGCGCGATCGCGCGCCAGCGGTGGACCCGACACGGCTCACGGCGCGCGACCTGTCCGAATGCAAACCCGGTGGTCTTGGCATCCCGTTCATCAATGCGCTGATGGACGAATGGAAACTGGAGCCGGCGGCGGACGGCAGCGGCAACATTTTGCGCATGCGCAAACGCATTGGAATGGGGGAGCACGAATGAGCGCGGCTGTAAACGAATGCACCAGCGAAAAACTTGGCGACTACACGCTCGTGCGCGTGCGCGGCGAAGTTGATCTGTCGTGGTCGCAGCAAGTGCGGCGCGCAATCCTCGATGCGCTTGGTGCCACCGGCAAAGTCGGCGTGGAGTTGTCGCAGGTCAGCTACATCGATTCCTCGGGCATCGCCGCGTTGGTCGAAGGCTTCCAGAACGCGCGCGGAAAAGGCCAGCAGTTCGGCTTGATAGGCTCGAGCAAATCGGTGATGGCGGTGCTGCAGCTGGCGCGACTGGACAAGGTATTTCCGCTGTTTGGCAGCATCGATGAGGCGCGCGCGGCGTGACACTCACCGGATCGCTCGCCAGCCTCGGCCGCGCCACCGTCGAATCGGTGGCCGGCATCGGTTACGCAGGCCGTCTGCTGTGGGAAAGCCTGTATTTTTCCGTCGCCGGCTGGCGAGTCGGTCAACCACTGCGCTTGCGCGCGGTATTCGAACAGATGCGCCAGATCGGCGTCGATGCGCTGCCGATCGTCACGCTGCTCGCGTTCACGATCGGCATCATGCTTGGCATCCAGTTCATCGCCGCGCTGTCCGAATTCGGCGCGCAGTCGCAGGTCGTCGTAGCAGTGGCCAAATCAGTGACGCGCGAGTTCGGCGCGCTGATCACCGCGATTCTCGTCGCCGGTCGTTCCGGTTCCGCGCTCGCCGCGCGCATCGGCTCGATGTCGGTATCGCAGGAAGTCGACGCGCTGGCGACGATGGGCATCGAACCGGTGCGCTACCTGGCCGCGCCGGCGCTGCTGGCCATGCTCATCATGCTGCCGGCGCTGACGATTTTCGCCGACGCGGTCGCGATCGGCGGCGCCGCGCTGTATTCGGCTTCGTCACTCAATGTAACGCCGGCGGCGTACATCATGCAGACGCTTTCGCTGCTCGCGCCCGGCGACATCTGGCAAGGCATCGCCAAGGCCGTCGTGTTCGCCGTATTGATCACGTTGATCGGCGTCAGCACCGGATTCTCCGTCAGCGGCGGCGCCGAAGGCGTTGGCCGCGCGACGACGCGTTCGGTGGTGTTGTCGATCTGTTACATCATCGTGGCCGACATGATCTTCAGCTTTTTCCTCAATCGATGAACGCCACTGCGCCACTGATCGAAGTCGAAAAACTCGAAGCCTGGTACGGGCGGCGCCGCATCCTGCACGGCGTGGATTTTTCCGTGAACGCCGGCGAGATCCGCGTGATCATGGGGGGCTCGGGTTCGGGGAAAAGCACGCTGTTGCGGCATCTGCTCGGCTTGCACAAACCGCGCAGCGGCAGCGTGCGCCTGCTCGGCGTCGACATCGGTCACGCCAGCGAGCGCGAGATGCTCGACGTGCGCAAACAGATCGGCGTGTCGTTCCAGGGCGGCGCGCTGCTCACCTCAATGAACGTCGGCGACAACGTGGCGCTGCCGCTGCGCGAGCATACGAAGCTCGATGAAAACACGATCCGCATCATGAGCCGGCTCAAGCTCGAGGTCGTCAATCTCGGTGGTTTCCAGGACTTGATGCCGAGTCAGCTTTCCGGCGGCATGATCAAGCGCGCCGCGTTGGCGCGCGCGGTGGTGATGGACCCGAAGCTGTTGTTTTTCGACGAACCGTCGGCGGGGCTCGACCCGGTCGTTTCGGCTGAACTCGACGAATTGATCCTGCGCCTGCGCGATGCGCTGCGCATGACGATCGTCGTCGTCACGCATGAACTGGAAAGCGCGTTCAAGATTGCGGATACCATTAGCGTGCTCGATCAGGGCAATATCCTGATGACGGGGACGGTCGAGGCGGTGCGCAAAGCCGACAACGAGCGCATCCAGGATCTGCTCAACCGCCGGCCGCGCGAGATCCACGTCGATGCGGATGCCTATTTGAAGCGACTGACCGAAGAAGAAGCTGCATGAAAAGAGACAACGTCAATTACGTGGCTGTAGGGGTGGTCGTGCTCGCGGCTTTTGTCGTACTGATGGTCGCGTTGGCGATGATCACCGGGCGCAGCGGCCCGAGCACGGCGTATTACACGCACTATCACAACGTCGCCGGTTTGCGTTTCGGTGCGCCGGTGTTCTACGAAGGTTTCCGCATCGGTCAGGTCGGTTCGATCGCGCCGGATCGCGACGCGAACGGCATCCGCTACAAAGTCGAACTCAACGTGCGCAAGGACTGGCCGATTCCGAAGGACAGCATCGCGCGCATGACTTCGACCGGCCTGCTCGCCGATGTCGCCGTCGGCATCGTCGAAGGCAAGGCCAGGGAAATCGCGGCGCCTGGAACCGAGCTGACCGGCGCCGAGAACGCCGACATCTTCAGCGCCGTCAACGAACTGGCCGCGCAGATGACCGATCTCACGCGGAACCAGATTGCGCCGCTGCTGAAGAATCTTTCCGAGCACGTGGATTCCATCGCCGGCATCATCGACAAGAACACGCCGGAACTCGTCGAGCAATCGCGCGCGCTGCTCGGCCGGCTCAATCGTGCTTCCGACAGCATGAACGACGTGCTCAAGGCCGACAACCGCGCGGCGCTGGCGGGCATTCTCAACAACACCAACAAGCTGACCGAGCAACTGCACAGCACGCAGGAAAAACTCGACGACGCACTCAAACAGATTGACGGCATCGCGCGCGAGAATCGTTCCGGCGTACGCGATTCCGTTGATGATCTGCGCTCGGTGCTGGCGGCGTTGTCCGGGCGCATCGATTCGATCAGCCAGCATCTGGAATCGGCCAGCCGCAACTTTGACGAGTTCTCGCGCGAAGTGCGCAAGAGCCCGAATCGCCTGCTCATAGCGCCGAAGGCGGACAAGGAGACGGAACAGTGAGATTGCCCGCACTCGTTTTACTCGTGATGCTGCTTGGCGCGTGTTCGTCGCCGAGCGTGCCGGACGTGACCTACTTCCGTCTGCCGCCGCCGACGGCGCTGCCGCGCGCCGGCAAGCCGCTGTCGCAGTTGCCGATCGAAGTCGAGGTGTTTACCGGCGAAGGCATCTACGCCGAACAGGCGCTGCTTTATGCGACAACGCCGGATGCAAGCTCGCTGCGTGCTTATCACTATCAGGTCTGGAGCGAGCCGCCGTCGCAGGGTTTGCAAGGCCGGCTCGTCGAACTGCTGCGCGAAGCGGGGATTTCCCCGCTGGTCACCGATCGACTGCCCGCGAGCACGCAAGCGCTGCGCATCCACGGCAGCATCGAGCGCTACGAACGCATCAAGCGCGATGCCGGTTTTGTCGTGGTCGTGTCCCTGCATCTGCGCGTGGACCAGGATCAGGGCGAGCCGGTCCTCGAGAAAGCCTACAGTGCGGAAAAGCCGGCTGCCGACGTCAACATCGAGACGAGTGTAACGGCGTTCGGCGCGGCGATTGATCAGGTGTTCGCCGCGTTCTATGCGGATCTGGTGTCACTCGAGAGTGGCGGTCATGCTCCTTGAAGCGCAGCGTCTGTCGGTATTGCAGGCGATGGGCATCGACGTTTATCGCCTGCGTATGGCCGAGACGCCGGCGATCGCGCCAGCGCGCGACGCCGCGGCCGTCGCGGGGGCGACAGTGGCAGTGATCGGCAAGCGCGACGCCATTCCGGCATGTCTCCAGGCGCAGTTGCCGCGCGCGCTGGGTATTGCCAACGAGCGCGTGCAATGGGGTGATGTGAGCGCCGCGCACTTGCCCGGGAACGCGGCGGCTTATGTTGTAATCGGCACAGAAGGCGCGCGTGCGCTCGGTGTTCAATTGTCCACAATGCAGCAAAACGCCACGGTGATTGCCGCCACGGCGGAGCCGGCCGCATTGCTGCGCGACGGCGCCGCGAAGCGCGCCTTGTGGCAGATCCTCAAACCTGTGGCGCGCCGCCTGCGCGGAAACTGATGGTCGCAATCCTGAAGGAGCCGTATCCGCAGATTCGCCTGATGCACGAGGAGGATCTGGAGCAGGTCGCGGCGATCGAAATGCAGTGTTATGAATATCCGTGGACGCTGGCAATCTTCCGCGACTGCCTGCGCGCCGGCTACCAATGCTGGGTGCTCGCGCATTCGGTAGAGATCATCGGCTACGGCGTCCTTACGGTCGCCGCTGGCGAAGCGCACGTCCTCAACGTCTGCATCGCCGTGCCGGAACAGGGCTGCGGGCATGGCGCGCGCCTGATGCAGCGGTTGATCGATCTGGCGCGCTGGCATCGCGCGCAGCGCATTTTCCTCGAAGTGCGGCCATCGAACACCAAGGCGATCAAGCTGTACGATCAGCTTGGTTTCAACGAGATCGGCAAGCGCCCGAACTATTATCCGGCCAAGCGCGGACGCGAGGATGCGCTGGTGATGGCGATGGAGTTGCTCCCGCCAGAGTAGAGAAATCCGACAAACGTCACGTGGTGCTATTTAGCCGTTGCGCCTGCTCGCGCAGCCCGTTCAATTCGATCGTGCGATCGGAGATTCGCTGCTTTTCCTGTTCGACGACCGCTGCAGGCGTGTTCGCGCCGAAATTGCCGAGCTTGGCGTTGGACTTCGCTATCTCGGCTTCGAGGCGCTGTATTTCCTTCGCCAGGCGCGCCTTTTCGGCGTCGACATCGATCAGGCCGGCAAGCGGGATCAGCAGTTTCATGTCACCGACGATCGCGGCAGCGGACGCGGGTTCGCTTTCGCCGGTGTCGAGCCAACGCTGCGATTCGGTGCGGGCGAGAAACGCAATGGCATGCGCAAATTTCGCCGCGCGCGCGCGATCGGCCTCGTTACCGGCGGCGAACAGCAATGGGATCGGCTTGCTCGGTGCGATGTTCATTTCGCTGCGGATGCGGCGCAGTTGCGAGACGATGGCCTTGAGCCATTCGGTTTCGGCTTCCGCGGATGCGTCGACGGCGTAGTCGGCTGCGCGAGGATAGGTTTGCGTCGAGATCGAATCAGCGTTTCTGCCGAGTTTCGGCGCAATTTCGTGCCAGATTTCCTCGGTGACGAACGGGATGATCGGATGCAGCGCGCGCAGCAGTGCTTCGAGCACAGTCAGCAGCGTGTGGCGTGTCGAATCGGCCACGGCCTTGTCGGCGCTGGCGAGCGCCGGCTTGGCGAGTTCCACGAACCAGTCGCAGAAATCGTTCCAGGTGAATTCATATAGCGCCTGCGCGACCAGATCGAAGCGATACAGCGCCAGCTGCGTTTCCACTTCGGCCAGCGTTTTCGAAAAACGCGCCAGAATCCACTTTTCAGCCTCGCTCTTGTTCTGCTCGTGCATCGTCGCGACGAGCGCGTCGCGTTTGCCGAACTCCTCGCAATTCATCAGCACGAAGCGCGCCGCGTTCCACAATTTGTTGCAGAAATTCTTGTAGCCGTCGGCGCGCTTCAGATCGAAGTTGATCGTGCGGCCGTATGTAGCGAGTGCCGCGAACGTGAAGCGCAGCGCATCGGCGCCGACCGCCGCGATGCCCTGCGGATATTCCTTGCGGATGCGCTTCTCGACTTTCTCGCGAACCTGCGGAATCAGCAGCGATGCGGTCGATTTCTTCACGAGCGCGTCGAGGTCGATGCCGTCGATAAGATCGAGCGGGTCGATCGTGTTGCCTTTCGACTTCGACATCTTCTGGCCTTCGGCATCGCGCACGATCGCGTTGATGTAGACCTCGCGGAACGGCACTTTGCCGGTGAAGTACTGTGTCGCCATGACCATGCGCGCGACCCAGAAGAAGATGATGTCGAAGCCGGTGACGAGCACCGCACTCGGCAGAAATTGCTGATCGGTCGCCCAGTTCGCGACAACCTTGCCGTCCTCCTTTACAGGGCCGTTTGCCGGCCAGCCGAGTGTCGAGAACGGCCACAGCGCCGAGGAAAACCACGTGTCGAGCACGTCTTCGTCCTGGCGCAGCGCGCCCACGGGCGCAACGTTCGCGTGCGCGCGCGCATCGGCTTCGTCTTCGCCGACGAAGATATTGCCGGCTTCGTCGTACCACGCCGGAATGCGATGACCCCACCACAGCTGGCGGCTCACGCACCAGTCCTGGATGTTGTCGAGCCACTGCGTATACGTCGTGCTCCAGTTTTCCGGCACGAACTTGATTTCGCCCGAGCGGACTGCATTGAGCGCTGGCTCGGTAATCGCTTTTCGGCCGCCGGGTCCAGGCTTGCCGTCGACGCGCGTCTCGGACGTCAGATCGAGGAACCATTGATCGGTCAGCATCGGCTCGATCACCGCGCCGGAGCGGTCGCCGACTGGCACCTGGTGTTTGTGCGAAACGATTTTTTCCAGGAACCCTTGCGCTTCGAGATCGGCGACGACGGCCTTGCGCGCGGCGTAGCGGTCGAGGCCGCGGTATTTCGCCGGCGCGTTGTCGTTCATTTTTGCGTCGAGCGTCATGATCACGATCATCTCGATGCCGTGGCGCTTGGCGCAGGCGTAATCGTTGAAGTCGTGCGCACCGGTGATCTTCACGCAGCCCGAGCCGAACGCGGGATCGACGAAGTCGTCGGCAATCACCGGAATTCTTCTGTCGCACAACGGCAGGTCGACGTACTTGCCGACCAGGTGTTTGTAGCGCTCGTCGTCCGGATGCACCGCGAGCGCGCCGTCGGCGAGCATCGTTTCGGGGCGCGTCGTGGCGATGTGCATGCCGCGTTTCTCGGCGCCTTCGTGATCCTTCGCCGGGCCATCGCTGAACGGATAGAGGATATGCCACATGTGGCCATCGCGTTCCTCGTTGTTCACCTCGAGGTCGGACACCGCCGTCATCAGCACCGGGTCCCAGTTCACCAGGCGCCGGCCGCGGTATAAAAGTCCATCTCTATACCATTGCACGAACACGCGGCGCACCGCGGCGGACAATCCCACATCCATCGTGAAGCGTTCGCGCGACCAGTCCATCGACGCGCCGAGGCGGCGCATCTGATTCGTGATCGTCGAACCGGATTCGGCTTTCCATTCCCAGACGCGCTCGACGAACTTCGCG
>Ga0207657_10003993_pt1 | contig 15684 bp, 15 predicted proteins | sample KBSC33metaG_FD_184316 | JGI IMG/M metagenome (GOLD analysis project Ga0207657, IMG submission 184316) | Corn rhizosphere microbial communities from Kellogg Biological Station, Michigan, USA - KBS C3-3 metaG (SPAdes) (version 2) | ecosystem: Host-associated > Plants > Roots > Rhizosphere > Soil ... | reverse complement strand
CGCATGCTGGGCGTCTTCGCCGCCGGCCGCATCCTCAACTGGAAGACCGCGCGCAGCCAGCTCACCGGCGGGATGATCTGGGGCGTCGGCTCGGCGCTGACCGAAGGCAACGCCGTCGATCCGCGCTACGGCTCGCTGATCAACCAGGACCTGGCGGGCTACCTGGTGCCGGTGCAGGCCGACATCGGCGAACTCGACGCGATCATGCTCGACGAGGTCGACGACAAGGCCAACCCCATGGGAATCAAGGGCGTCGGCGAGCTCGGCATTTCAGGGGCCGGCGCGGCGGTGGCCAACGCCATCTACAACGCCTGCGGCGTGCGCGTCCGCGACTATCCGATCACCCCCGACAAGCTGCTCGCGGCGCTGCCTTAGGATTTCTGAGCGAGAGGGCCGCTCCCACCACCGTCATTCCCGGCCTTTGTCGAAATCGCATAGCTATTCTGCGAAAATCGTCACTACCGGGCTGTCGGATCAGGCCTATCTCCCGCGTCTTGGATGCAGAGCATCGAGACATCGAGAGAGACGGGACATGAAACTGATATTGCCTTTGGTGACCCTGGCGGGCGCGATCACCCTGCTGTTCAACAGCTCGGCCGTCGCCGCCCTCAGCTACATCTAGCCGACCTTGGCGCGCAGATCGCCCAGCACGCGGGCCAGGTCGCCCTCGCGGAACGGCTTCTGCAGCACCGGCGTGCCGCGGTCGGCGTCGCGCAGGCCCGCGTCGCCGTAGCCGGTCGCGAACGCGAACGGGCAGCCGCGTTCGCGCAGCAGGTCAGCGACCGGAAAGATCGGCTGACCCCCCAGGTTCACGTCCAGCACCGCGCAGTCGATGCCGCCCTTCTGGGCGAGCTCGCTGGCCTCGTCCAGGCGGGAGGCCGGGCCGATCACGATGCAGCCCATGTCGCTGAGCATGTCCTCGATCAGCATCGAGACCATCATCTCGTCCTCGACCACGAGCACCCGCAATCCCTTCAAGTCGGCGATGTCTGTCATTCAGGGACTCCCGGGGCCGGCGCGCACATCGTCCGCTCACATGCAGAGCAACAGAGGTTGCGCCTCACAATCAAGCGCCATCTTTCGTTGTGTCGGCCAGCCGACGCGGCGCGGGCCCGATATCTAGTCGTCGTCGCGCCGGACCGGAGGCCAGATCTGCAGCCGGGTGATCCGGTTCACCTTGCGCTCCAGCACGTTGAAGCGGTGGCCGTGGAAGGTGAAGGACTGGCCGGCGTCTGGGATCCGCCGCGCCTCGTGGATCAGCAGGCCGGCCACGGTCACCGCCTCGTCGTCCGGCAGCTCCCAGTTCATGGCGCGGTTGAGGTCGCGGATGGTCACCGCCCCGTCCACCGACACCGAGCCGTCCTCGGCGGCGCGGACGCCGGCCACCGCCACGTCGTGCTCGTCCTCGATCTCGCCCACGATCTCCTCGAGGATATCCTCCAGCGTCACCAGCCCCTGCAGGGCGCCGTACTCGTCGACCACCAGCGCGAAATGGTTGCGGCGCTTGAGGAAGGCGGAGAGCTGGTCCTTCAGGCTGGTGGTTTCGGGAATGAACCAGGGCTCGCGGATGATGCCGGCCATGTTGACCGTGTCGACCTTGCCGTCGGCCTCGGCGATCGCCTGCAGGAGGTCCTTGGCGTGCAGCAGGCCCACGATGTTCTCCGGCTCGCCGCGGTAGAGCGGCAGGCGGCTGTGGGTGCTGTCGATGGCGGCGGCCAGGATCTCGCGGGGCGTCAGGTCCGCGTCGATCATGGCGATCTCCCTGCGGTGGACCATCACCTCGCTGACGTCCATTTCCGCCAGGTCCAGCACCCCGCCCAGCATCCAGCGGTCGTGCGTCTCCACCAGCCCTTCGGCGTGGTGGTACTCGACCGCGCCGCGGATCTCCTCGTGCGCCGCCAGCACGTCCATCTCCATGCCCAGCCGCACGCCGAACAGGCTGAGCGTGCGGCGCACGATGTACTGGATCGTGTAGATGATCGGGCCGAACACCTTGACGACGATCAGCGTCGGGCCGGACAGGAAGCGCGCCACGTCGTCGGAGCGCAGGATCGCCAGCGTCTTCGGCAGCACCTCGGCGAACACCAGCACCAGCACGGTCATCACCCCGGTCGCCGCCGCGACGCCCCAGGCGCCGGGGATCGCGCGGGTCAGCACCTGGGTCGCCAGCGCGGAGGCCAGGATGTTGATCAGGTTGTTGCCCAGAAGCACCGCCCCGATCATCGTCTCGCGGTCGGTGAGCAGCCGGTTGACCCGGTGGGCGGCCCGGTCGCCCTCGCGCTCGAGCTGGTGCATCCGCGCGCGGCTCGCGCCGGTGAGCGCGGTCTCGGCTGCGGAGAACAGCGCCGATATCGCCAGCAGGCCGAAGACCATCGGCGCGAGGGCCAGGATGGCGCCCATCAGCTCGCCCCTTCCGCTTGCAGGAATTCGCGCACGGCGCGCGCGTCCACGTCCCTCGCGACGAAGGCGTCCCCCAGGCTGCGCGCCAGGATGAGCGTCAGCGCCCCGCCCTCGGCCTTCTTGTCCTGCGCCATATGGCGGACCAGCCGGGCGGCCTCGAAGGGATGGCCGGGCGCTTCCGAAAGCGTGGTGGGCAGGCCCGCGGCCGCGAGGCTGGCCCCGGCGCGCCGGGCGTCCAGCGCCGTGCAGAGGCCCTGCGCGGCGGAGAAGCGGAAGGCCAGCGCCTGGCCCAGCGCGACGGCTTCGCCGTGCAGCAGCGCTCCGTTGTAGCCGGTCTCGGCCTCCAGCGCGTGGCCGAAGGTGTGCCCGAGGTTCAGCAGCGCGCGGCGGCCCCGCTCGGTCTCGTCCTGGGCCACGATCTCGGCCTTCATGGCCACGGAACGCGCGACCGCCTCGCTCAGCGCCTCCGGCTCGCGGGCGAGGACGCGCGCGCCGTTCGCCTCCAGCCACTCGAAGAACCGGAAGTCACCCAGGAGGCCGTACTTCACCAGTTCGGCATAGCCGGCGCGCATCTCGCGCGCGGCCAGCGTGCCGAGCACGCCGAGGTCGGCCAGCACCAGCTTCGGCTGATGGAACGCGCCCACCAGGTTCTTGCCGCGCGGGGTGTCGATGGCCGTCTTGCCGCCGACCGAGGAATCCACCTGGGCCAAGAGCGTCGTGGGGATCTGCACGAAGTCGATGCCGCGCTTGTAGACAGCGGCCGCGAACCCGGCGAGGTCGCCCACCACCCCGCCGCCAAAGGCCGTGACCAGGTCCCCGCGGTCGAGCTCCAGGGCCAGCAGGCGGTCGGTGACCTCGGCCAGGCCCTCGAAGCTCTTGGTCTGCTCGCCGGGCGCGACGACGATCGGCGAGACGGCGATCCCGGCGCGCTCCAGCGCCGCCGTCAGCTTCGCGCCGTGCAGGCTCCAGACCGTCTCGTCGCTGACCACCGCGGTGCGCCCGCGCTTGACGAACGGCGCCATCAGCTCGCCGGCGCGTTCGATGAGCCCTTCGCCGACCAGCACCCGATAGCTGCGCGCGCCCAGGCCGACGTCGATCGTCCGTGTCATGCGGTCTGGTCCGCGAAGTAGGCGGAAAGCGCGTTGATCACCTGTTCGACCGTCGTGTGGTGCGCGGCGTCGCCGGTCTCCACCACGATATCGGCCTGCGAATAGATCGGGTAGCGCGCCTCCGCCTGGCCCTGCAGCACGGTCAGCGGATCCTTGCCCGCCAGGAGGGGCCGGTTGTCCTTGCGCGAGACCCGGCGCGCCAGGACGTCCAGGTCGGCCTTCAGCCACACCGACACGGCCTTTGATTTGATCAGTTCGCGGGTCTGCTCGTTCATGAACGCCCCGCCGCCCGTCGCCAGCACGTGCGCCGGCTGCTCCAGCAGCCGCGCGATCACCCGCCGCTCGCCCTCGCGGAAGGCGTCCTCGCCCAGGTCGGTGAAGATGTCGGAGATCGAGCGGCCGGCGGCGGCCTCGACCTCGGCGTCGGCGTCGCGGAACGGCAGGCCGAGCGCGCTGGCCAGACGGCGGCCCACGCTCGACTTGCCGACTCCCATCAGGCCCACGAGGGCGATGGTGCGGTGGCGCAGCGGTGCATAGCGGTCCATGAACGGCCAAGGCTTACACGAGCGCGACCGCTCGCGCCAACATCGCGCGCCGGCTATGATCGCGCCATGTCGCGTTTGACCTGCCTGTTCGCCGTCGCCGTCGTCCTTGGAGCGGGAGGCGCGGCGCGCGCGCAAGGCGATCCGCCGCCCCAGGATGCGATCCTGTCGCGCCCTGCCGCGCCGCCCTCCGCCGCGGAGCCGGTCCCGCTCGTGGCGCCGCCCGAGGGCGTGGCGGTCACCACGCTTGCCGCGCCGGACGCCTTCACCACGCCCGGCCGCGACACCGGCCTGCCGGCCGACCTGTGGCGCGGCGCCTCGCTCAAGACGGTCCAGGCGGTGCTTCCGCTGCTGGCCGCCAAGCCGCTGGCGCCGACGGCCGCCGCGCTGGCCCGCCGGGTGCTGGCGACCGGCGCGCCTGGGCCGCTGGGCGGCGACAAGGACCCCGACCTCGCGGGCGAGCGCGCCAGCGCCCTGATCGCGCAAGGCGATCCCAAGGCGGCCGCGGCGATCCTGGTCCGCGCGCCCGGCGTGGACCGCAACCCGGAACTGGCGCGGGTCGCCGCCGAGAGCGCTCTTCTGGCCGGAAACGATTTTCGCGCCTGCCGGCTGGCCGAGGGGCTGAGCTCCGGCCGCGGCGACGTCTACTGGCTGCGGCTGCGCACCTATTGCCAGGCGATCAACGGCCAGGCGGCCGAGGCTCACCTGACCTTCGACCTGGCTCAGGCCCAGGACCGTGACGCCATCTTCGGGCGCCTGATGGGCGCCAAACTCGCCGGCGGCGGCGACCCTGGCGCGCCGTCTCTGCGCAACGGCCTCGACTATGCGCTGTCCCGCGGCCTAGGCCTCGATCTCACCGCGGCTAAGCCGTCGCCCGCCGTGGCGGCGGCGCTGTCGGGACAAGACCCCGCGCCGCCGACCCTCGACATCGGCGGCGTGGCGCCGGACCTGCTGCCGCTCGCCGAAGCGCTGTCGCGGGGCGAGCCGGTGCGCGACGCGGTCCTCCAGGCCCTCACCGAAACGGCCGCCTCGGGCGAGGCGAAGGTGCGCGCACGCGGACAGGCCGCGCTGCTGCTGGCCGTGGCGGTCTCGGGCGCCGCGGGTCCGGAGGTCCGCGGCGAGATCGCCGGTTTCGGCGTCCCGGACGGCAAGGCGCCGCTTGGCCGCAGCCTGGCGCTGGAGGCCGCCGGCGAGCAGAAGCTGATGGGCGAGGCCGCGCTCCTGTCCCTGTGGACCTGCGCCGAGGCCGGCGCCGCCGGGCCGTCGACCGGCGACCGCGTGCGGATCGTGAAAGCCCTGCACGCCGTCGGCCTGGACGCTGACGCCCGGGCCTTCGCCCTGGAAGGCCTGCTGGCGCTGAAATGACCGGGCAGGGGGCCGGCCAGGGCGGAAATTGGGCCGAAGCCTTCCTGGAGATGATGGCGGTCGAGCGCGCCGCGGCCCGCAACACGCTCACCGCCTACGCCCGCGACCTGGCGGACGCCGCCGGCTTCCTGGCCGGCCGCGGCCGCGACCTCGCCGATGCGTCCGCCGAAGATGTCGAAGCCTATTTCGCCGCGCTGGGCGCGCGTGGCCTCGCGCCCGCCACCGCCGCGCGGCGCCGCGCCGCGGTCCGCCAGTTCTACCGCTTCGTGCTGGGCGAGGGCTGGCGGGCCGACGACCCCTCGCGCCGGGTCGAGGCGCCGCGCCAGGGCCGCAGCCTGCCGAAGGTGCTGAGCCGCGGCGAGGTCGACCGCCTGATCGCCGCCGCGGCCGCCCGCGACGGGGCGCAGGGGCTGCGCCTGGCCTGCATGGTCGAGCTCGCCTACGCCTCGGGCCTGCGGATTTCCGAGCTCACCGGCCTGACGCTGGCCGCGCTGGCCCGCGACCCGGCCTACCTGATCGTCAAGGGCAAGGGCGGCAAGGAGCGGCTGGCGCCGCTCAACGGGGCGGCGCGGGCTGCGGTGAAGGCCTATCTTGAGGTCCGTCCGGTCTTCCTGCCGAAAGGCGCGCCAAACACCCAAAGGCCGGCCAGCCCCTGGCTCTTCCCGTCGCGCGGCAAAGCGGCTCGCTTGACCCCGCGGCGCTTCGCCCAACTCCTCGACGAGGCCGCCGCCGACGCGGGGATCGACCCGGCCCGGGTCAGCCCGCACGTCCTGCGCCACGCCTTCGCCACCCATCTCCTGGAAGGCGGCGCCGACCTGCGGGTCGTCCAGACGCTGCTGGGCCACGCCGACATCGGCACGACCCAGATCTACACCCACGTCGCCTCCGACCGGCTGGCCGAGGTCGTGGCGACGAAGCACCCGCTGGCCAAGAAGCGTTGAGGTAAAGCCCATCCCTCCTCTTTAGGGGAGGGTGGCTCGCGCCGCGGCGCGAGACGGGTGGGGATTTCTGGATCAGGCTCAGCGCCTGGTCCCCAGTTCCCCACCCCGCTCGCCTCCGGCGAGTCGTCCCTCCCCTGAAGAGGAGGGATGGCTCTGCGCCTTAGCCGGTGATCCGGTAGCGGCCCTCGTCGTCGGGGCAGACGCGGACGTAGCGGTAGTCGCGCCCGTAGCGGTCGATCGGCGCAGGGGCCAGACGGCAGCGCATGCGCTCGTAATAGGCATAGTCGTAGCGGCCGCTGCGGTAGCTGCGATCCTCCCGGTAGGGGATCGTATCGTTGTAGCTGTAGTAGGGGCCGCGGCTGTCGCAGAGATAGCGGTCGTGGGCGTTGCCCACCGCCCCGCCGATCCCGGCGCCGACGACGCCGCCCAGCACCGCGCCTTCGGTCCTCACGCCACGCGCGGCGACGTTGGACCCGAGCGCCGCGCCGGCCAGGGCGCCCAGGATGGCGCCGGCCGTGGCCGAGCTGTGGTCGTTGCGGCAGCCGACGGCGGGCGCGACATAGGCGGTGTCACGGCCATAGTAGGTCGCCGAAGGCGGTGCGTAGCGGCCCCAGCGGGCTGAATCCCACACCGGCGCTGGGCCATAGACGCGTATGTAGGCGCCGTACCCGTAGCGGCGGTCGTAGTCCGCCCGCGCCCGTTCCCAGTTGGCGCGGCGGCGCTCGTAGTCGGCGCGGGCGGCCTGATAATCGGCGCGGTTGTCCTCGTACCGGTCGCGGCGCGCGTCATAGGCGTCCTTGCGGGCCTCATAGGCGTCGCGGTCGCGCTGATACTGGTCGCGGTCCTCCTGGTACTGCTGGGTGGGCTGGTACTGCGGCGCGCTCCGCTCCGATTGCGGGTCACGCTGATAGTCCTGATAGGGGTAAGGCTGCGCGAAGGCCGGCGCCGCCATGGTCAGCGCCAGGGCCGAGGCCATCCCAATCTTCCCGATCTTTGCGGTTATCTGGGGGGCGTTCATTGGAAATCTCCATTTCTCCTCCGACACGCGCAGCGGTGTCATCGCCGAGGTCCGCGCGTCGTCGGCCCAAACAACCCCGAGACAGGCCGCCAGGTTGCATCCGGAACCGGCCGGCGGAACCCGGCGCTCTTGTGAGGCGAGGCCATCGCGCCTAATTTCCGCCGCCTCCCGACACGAAGGACGAAGTTTCCCGAATGGCCGTGCATTACCTCGAGTTCGAGCGGCCGATCGCCGACCTCGAAGCCAAGATCGAGGAGCTTTCCAAGCTGTCGGAGACCGCCAGTCCCGGCGCGTTCGACGCCGAGATCGAGGCCCTGCGCGCCCGCGCCCAGGAAATGCGCCGCGACGCCTATTCGAAGCTCGACGCCTGGCAGAAGACCCAGGTCGCCCGCCATCCCGACAGGCCGCACTTCGTCGACTACGCGGGCCTGATCGACGAATTCGTGGAGCTGCGCGGCGACCGCAAGTTCGCCGACGACCAGGCGATCATGGGCGGCCTCGGCCGGTTTCGCGGCCGTCCCGTGGTGGTGCTGGGCAACGAGAAGGGCCGCGAAACCATCACCCGGGTGAAGCACAATTTCGGCGCCGCCCGCCCCGAGGGCTACCGCAAGGCGATCCGCCTCATGGAGATGGCCGAGCGCTTCCATCTGCCGATCATCAGCTTTGTCGACACCGGCGGCGCCTATCCCGGCATGGCGTCCGAGGAACGCGGGGTCGCCGAGGCGATCGCCCGCTCGACCGAAAAGAGCCTGTTGCTCGGCGTGCCCATGGTGGCCGTGATCACCGGCGAGGGCGCCTCGGGCGGGGCCATCGCCATCGCCTGCGGCAACCGCGTCCTGGCCCTTGAACACGCGATCTACATGGTGATCTCGCCCGAGGGCGCGAATTCCATCCTCTGGCGCGGCGCGCGCACCCCCGCCGACGCGGCGAAGGCGATGAAGATCACCGCCCAGGACCTGCTGGCCATGAAGATCGTCGACCGCATCATCCCCGAGCCGCCCGGCGGCGCCCACTCCGACCCCGAAGCCGCCCTCAAGGCGGTGGGCGACGCGGTGGAGGAGGAGCTGAAGGCGCTCGATGGCCTTTCGTCGGAAGACCTGCGCAAGCAACGCGCCGAACGCTTCTACGCCATCGGCCGCGCGGGATTGCAGTGATCTACCTCCCCCGCGAAGCGGCGGGAGGGGGACCGCGCCCCGAAGAGGGCGTGGTGGAGGGGGCGAACTGCTTCCTCGGAATTTCAGCCGTTTGATCCGCCGAGCTTGACGCTTGCCCCTCCACCATCGGCTCTTCGGCCGATGGTCCCCCTCCCGCCGGCGCTGCCGCGACGGAGGAGGTAGCCGTCGCCGCCGATGCAGGAGGTAGCGCTTGCCTGACGCGGCGTCTGCCTGTTCAGTGTCATCCAAACAACTGTTTGGAGGCACGTCCCATGGCCCTGAAGACCCGGTTCACCGAACTGTTCGGGATCGAGCACCCCGTGGTGCAGGGCGGCATGCAGTGGGTCGGGCGCGCCGAACTGGTGGCGGCGGTCGCCAACGGCGGCGGCCTCGGCTTTATCACCGCGCTGACCCAGCCGACGCCGGAGAAGCTCACCGAGGAGATCGCGCGCTGCCGGTCGCTGACCGACAAGCCGTTCGGCGTGAACCTGACCATCCTGCCGGCGATCAAGCCCCCGCCCTACGCCGAGTACCGCCAGGCGATCATCGAGGCGGGCATCAAGATCGTCGAGACGGCCGGCAACAAGCCGATCGAGCATGTCGAGGAGTTCAAGAAGCACGGGATCAAGGTGATCCATAAGTGCACCTCGGTGCGTCACGGCCTCTCGGCCGAGCGGATGGGCGTCGACGCCATCTCCATCGACGGCTTCGAATGCGCCGGCCACCCTGGCGAGGACGACGTGCCGGGGTTGATCCTGATCCCGGCGGCCGCCGACAAGATCAAGATTCCGATGATCGCCTCGGGCGGCTTCGGCGACGCCCGAGGCCTGGTCGCGGCGCTGGCGCTGGGCGCCGAGGGCATCAACATGGGGACGCGCTTCATGGCGACCGTGGAATCGCCCATCCACGAGAACATCAAGCAGCAGATCGTCGACAACGACGAGCGCGCCACCGAGCTGATCTTCCGCACCATGCACAACACCAGCCGGGTGGCGAAGAACGTCATCTCGACCCAGGTCGTGGCCATGGAGAAGGAAGGCGCCAAGTTCGAGGACGTCCGCGAACTGGTGGCCGGAACCCGCGGGCGCAGCGTCTACGAGGTCGGCGACAACGACGCCGGCATCTGGTCGGCGGGCCAGGTCCAGGGCCTGATCCACGACATCCCGACCTGCGCGGAGCTGATCCACCGCATCGTGCGCGAAGCCGAGGAAATCATCCACGCCCGCCTCGACCGCATGGCCAGCTTGCGCCAGATGGCGAACGCCTGAACCTCTGATGTCATCCCGGACGGAAGGCCGATCCGGGACCCAGGAGCCGCCGCACTGCCCATCCGCCTGGGTCCGGCTCTCCGCTTCGCTGCGGCCGGGATGACGTTTGTGATTTCTGGTCGGCCCGAGCTCTACCGGATCGCCCGCAGCGCCTCACAGACCTCGTCCACCGCCTCGGCCGTCGTGGCCCAGGAGCACATGAAGCGCACCGAGCCGTCGAGGAAGCGGTAGGCGAACCAGCCGGCGGCGTGCAGGCGCTTGAGCGTCGGCTCGTCCATCTCGACGAAGACGCCGTTGGACTCCACGGCGTGGCGCAGCGGGAAGGGCATCTTCTGCGCCAGCCGGGCGGCCATGGCGTTGGCGTGGGCGGCGTGGCGCACGAAGGCGCCGTCCTCCAGCATGCCGATGAACGGCGCGGCGTAGAACCGCCCCTTGGACGGCAACTGCCCGGCCTGCTTGATCCGCGCGTCGAAGCGATGGGCCAGCTTGCGGTCGAAAATCGCCACCGCCTCCGTGGGCGGCATGCCGGCCTTGGTGCCGCCGACCACCAGCAGGTCGACGCCCAGCGCCTTGACCGCCTTGAGGTCGAAGCCGGCGGCCGCGGCGTTGGCGAGCCGCGCGCCGTCCAGGTGGACGCCATAGCCCTTGGCCTTGGCCGGCGCGATCAGGGCGGCGAGCTGCTCGGCCGAATAGACCGTGCCGTATTCGGTGGCGTTGGTCAGCGACAGCGCCGCCGCCGATTGTCGGTGGGAGACGTCCGGCTGGGAGAGCGCGGCGCCGAGGGCGGCCGCGTCGATGCGCCCGGAGGCGCCGGGCAGGCGGACCAGCCCCAGGCCGTGGCCGAAGAACCCCGGCGCGCCGGTCTCGTCGGTGCAGACGTGGGCGTGCTCGTGCGCCAGCACCGACTCGAACGGACGGCAAAGCGCCGACAACGAGATCGCGTTCGCCGCCGTGCCCGACGCCACGAAGCGCACCTCGGCGTCGGCGTCGAGGAGCTGGCGCACCAGGTCGGCCGCCCGCGCCGAGACGGCGTCGGTCCCATAGCCGGAGGCATAGCCCGTGTTGGCTGCGGCCAGGGCCTGCATGGCCTCCGGCGTCGCCGGCGCGGTGTTGTCGGAGGCGAAGTCGTATCGGGCCATCAGCCGTTGGGTCTCTTCCAGGTTCGCTGCAGCTTGTTAGCCGATTTCCCGCCGCGGACCAGGGGCCGATCTCCGTCGCTTCACCCCCTCCGCTTCGGGGCGGAGCGGCTAGACGTCCCGCGCCCAGGCCCGCACCTCCTGCACGAACAGGTCCGGCTCCTCCATCGCCGCGAAGTGGCCGCCGCTCGGCATGTCGGTCCAGCGGACGATGTTGTAGGCGCGTTCGGCGAAGGACCTCGGCGGCGCCCGATAGAGCGGCTCCCCGGGGAAGTTGGCGAAGGCGGTGGGCGTTTCGCAGCGCTCGCCCGGCTCGAAGGCCAGGCCGCCTTCCTCCACCAGGCCACGATAGTACCAGGCCCCGGTCGCGAAGCTGTCGGTCATCACATAGAGCATGATGTTTGTCAGCATCCGGTCCTTCGGATAGGCCTCGTCCAGCGACTTCCGCGACAGGTCCGACCAGTCGTGGAACCGCTCGGCGATCCAGGCCGCCTGGCCGACGGGGTTGCCGGCGCCCATCCAGGCGATCGACTGCGGCTTGGAGACCTGCAGGCGGAAATAAGCGCCCATGATCTCCATGGCGCCGGCCTGCCGCTGCGCCCAGGCGACCTCGGCCTCGCCTTCCGGACCTCCAGGCGGGCGGAACCCCAGCATGTTCAGGTGGATGGCCCGTGCGCTCGCCCCGTGGTCGCGGCCCAGCCAGGACGTGACCATGGCGCCCCAGTCGCCGCCCTGGGCGAGGTAGGTCGGGTAGCCCAGCACCTCGGTCATCAACGCATTGAACAGCCGCGCGGTGGTGCGCTGGCCGACCGGCCGCTGGGGTTTCGAGGAGAAGCCGAAGCCGGGCAGCGACGGGACCACCAGGTCGAAGGCGTCCTCGGGCTTGCCGCCGAACCGGCTCGGGAAGGCCAGCTTCTCGATCGCCTGCCAGAACTCGTAGTGCGAGCCCGGCCAGCCGTGGGTGACGATGAGGGGACGGCTCCCCTTCGCTTCGCCCACGACGTGCAGGAAGTGGATGTCGAAGTCCTCGACCCGCGCGGTGAACTGCGGGAAGCGGTTCAGGTCGGCCACCGCGGCGCGCCAGTCGTAGGCGCCCGTCCAATGCTCGCACAGCGCCTTCAGATAGCTCGCGTCGCAGCCGTAGGCCCAGCCGTCGGGAACCTGCGGGATCGGCGGCCAGGGATAGGCCCGCACCCGGCCCAGCACCGCCTCGACCTCAGCCTCGCCCCAGCTCACTTCGAACGGCTTGATCTGCGACATGACGGCCTCCCGGGCTGCGAGGAGAGTTCCGACTTGCCGCAGGGGCGGTCAAGGGCGGCCTGCTGAGCGAGGCTTCAGCCTAATCCGGCCGCACGCCGCGGGCGAGGCTGGCGTCGAGGCCCTTGTAAAGCTTGCGCGCCCCGCCGGGCGGCAGCATGCCGGAAAGCTCCAGGATCACCGCCCCGTGGATCGCGGCCCAGAACATCAGGCCGAGCTGCTCGGCGTCGCCGTGCATCAGGCCTTCCGCCAGGGCGTCCTCGACGTGGCCGGTCATGGTCTTCTGGGCGCGCCGCCCGGCCGCCACCAGCTCCGGGTATTTCTCCACGTGCGGCTGGTTGAAATCGAACATCAGCTTGTAGGCGTGCGGGTGCTGCAGCGCGAAGTCGACATAGGCCTCGCCGACCGCGCTGCCTCGCGCGGACGCGCCGATCGCGCTGTTTCGCGCCCTCTCCAGCGCATCGGCGAAGCGGTTGAAGCCGTTGGCGCGCACCGCCGCCAGGATGTCGTTCTTGTCCTCGAAGTAGCGGTAAGGGGTCATCGGCGAGACCCCGAGCTCGGACGCCAGCTGGCGCATGGTCACCGCGTCGGGCCCACGCTCGGCGAACAGCCGCTCGGCGGCCTCGCACAGGCGCTCCCGGAAATCGGCGACATCGGTGTCTGAAAGCACGCGCGGCATGGGACTCGCAGACTGCCACGAAAAGGCTTGCGGTTTCCTGCCTTTTACGAAATAAATTTACAACGTAAGTTGTGAGGGCCCCGGTCGGGCAGGTCCAGGAGGACGCCATGGACGGCAATGCGCGCATCAACCCCTATCTGGCGGGCAACTTCGCTCCGGTCCGCAGCGAGGACGACTTCGACCTGGACGTCACCGGCGAAGTGCCGAAGGGCTTGCGCGGCGCCCTGTTCCGCATCGGCCCCAACCCGCAGTTCGAGCCCCGCGACCCGGCCAGCCACCACTGGTTCGGCGGCGACGGCATGGTCCACGGCTTCTATGTGGAGGACGGCAAGGTCAGGTACCGCAACCGTTACGTCCGCACGCCCAAGTGGGCGCTGGAGAACGAGCACGGCCGCGCGCTGTTCGGCTCCATGGGCAATCCGATGACCAGCGATCCACTGACCGTCGGCAACGAGGGCGGCACGGCCAACACCAACATCGTCTTCCACGCCGGCAGGCTGATGGCGCTGGAAGAGGGGCACCAGCCCTTCGAGATGGACGCCCGCACGCTGGACTCCAAGGGCTACGTCCGTCCCTACAAGGGCCGCGTCACCGCCCACCCGAAGATCGACCCGAAGACCGGCGAGATGGTCTGGTTCGGCTATGGCGTCGGCGACATGCCGCTGTCGGCCGGAATGAGCTACGGCGTCACCGCCGCCGACGGGACGGTGGTCCGCCGCGACGACTTCCAGGCGCCGTTCGCCGCCATGGTCCACGACTTCATGGTCACCGAGAACCACGTGCTGTTCCCGGTCCTGCCGCTGACCGGCAGTCTGCAGCGGGCGATGAGTGGCCTGCCGCCCTTCGCCTGGGAGCCGGAAAAGGGCAGCTATGTCGGCGTCATGCGCCGCGACGCCGACGTCTCGGCGATCCGCTGGTTCAACACCGAGGCCTGCTACGTCTTCCACCCGCTGAACGCCTGGGAGGAGGGCGACAAGCTCTACGCCGACGTCATGCGCTACGACGTGGCGCCGCTGTTCCCCAAGGCGGACGGCTCGCCCGGCGACAAGGCCGCCGCGCGCCTGGTCCGCTGGACCTTCGACCTGGCCGGCGGCTCGGACGCGATCAAGGAAGAGGTGCTCGACGACATCGACGGCGAGTTCCCAAGGGTCGATCCGCGTGTCGAGACCCGCCGTCACCGCCACGGCTGGTACGCCGCCGACCCGACGGGCTCGAAGACCGTGCGGCTGAACGCCATCGCCCACCTCGACCTTCAGACCGGCCAGCGGCAGGTCTATGAGCTCGACGGCGGTGACGCCACGTCCGAGCCGGTCTTCACGCCGCGCTCCGCCGACGCGCCGGAAGGCGACGGCTGGGTCACCGCGGTGGTCTACCGCGCCGGCGAGGACCGCAGCGACTTCCTGGTCTTCGAGGCCCAGGACATCGCCCGCGGCCCCATAGCCGCGGCCCACATGCCGCGCCGCGTCCCCTTCGGCTTCCACGGCAACTGGGTGAATTTGTAGCTCCGTCATCCCGGCCGCAGCGAAGCGGAGAGCCGGGACCCAGGCGTTCAGGCTGTGCGGCTGCTCCTGGGTCCCGGATCGGCCTGCGGCCGTCCGGGATGACAGGAAAAAGTGGCCTAATCCTCGCAGTCGATCTCGTCCACCAGGCGGGTCGATTGCCAGAGTTCGATCTTGGGCGCGCCGTCTTCACACATCTCTTCCGCCTGTTCGGCGGCGGCCGCGTCGTTCGGCGCGTCCAGCCATTCGGCGCTCTTGATGCGGCGGTTGCCGTCGACGCGGTAGGCTCGATAGGTCGTCATGTCCGATCCCCAAACTGAGGCTTGGGAAACGGCGAAAGCGCCGAACGGTTGCGCTTAGACCAGCGCCCCGTGGCAGTGCTTGAACTTCTTGCCCGAACCGCAGGGGCAGGCGGCGTTGCGCCCGGTGTTCTCCCAGCCGTCGGGCAGGGCGGTGACCGGCAGGGCCTGGCGCTGCTCGGCGTTCAGCCCGTCGGGAAGCAGGCCCATCTGGGCGACGTTCTCGCCGGTCAGCGGATCGAGGTGGATCTCCTGGAACTGGCCGGGCGGCGGCTGCGGCGGGGCTTCGAACTGGAACTCCACCGTCATCAGCCAGCGGGTGACGTTCTGGCGCAGGTCGACCAACAGGCCCTCGAACAGCGTGAAGGCCTCGGTCTTGTACTCGTTCAGCGGGTCGCGCTGGCCATAGCCGCGCAGGCCGATCACGTTCCTCAGGTGGTCGAGGTGCATCAGGTGTTCGCGCCATTGCAGGTCGACCATCTGCAGCAGGAAGCTCTTCTCCACCGTACGCATATGGTCGCCCACCTGGGCGTCCCGCTCGGCGACGCGCGCGTCGGCGGCCTTGTTGATGCGCTCCTCGATCTCCTCGTTGGCGATGCCGTCTTCGGCCGCCCAGGCCTTGATCGGCAGGTCGAGGCCCAGGAACTCGCGCACGTGGTGCTCGAGCCCTTCCACGTCCCACTGCTCGGCATAGGCCTTCGGCGGCAGGTGGCGGGTGACGAAGTCTTCGATGGTGTCGCGCCGCATCTCGGCGATCACTTCGGAGAGGTCGGTGGAGGCCATGAACTCGGCGCGCTGCTCGAAGACGGCCTTGCGCTGGTCGTTCACGACGTCGTCGTATTTCAGCAGGTTCTTGCGGATCTCGTAGTTGCGCTGCTCGACGCGCTTCTGGGCGGTGGCGATGGCGCTGTTCAGCCACTTGTGGGTGATCGCCTCGCCTTCCTGGACGCCGAAGGTGCGCATGATCCCGTCCAGCCGCTCGCCGGCGAAGATGCGCAGCAGGTCGTCCTCGCAGGA
>Ga0207657_10003989_pt1 | contig 15691 bp, 19 predicted proteins | sample KBSC33metaG_FD_184316 | JGI IMG/M metagenome (GOLD analysis project Ga0207657, IMG submission 184316) | Corn rhizosphere microbial communities from Kellogg Biological Station, Michigan, USA - KBS C3-3 metaG (SPAdes) (version 2) | ecosystem: Host-associated > Plants > Roots > Rhizosphere > Soil ... | reverse complement strand
CCAAGCTTCTGGATCTTGATCGACCCCTTCAGCAGCGAATAGGCCGAATGGACGTGGAGATGGACAAATCCGGCACTGGACACGGGCATTGAGGGCTTCGGCATCATCGAGATCGGCGATCACTGCGGCTTGAGGGGGCGCGGGCCGCCTCGTGGGCCGACTCGCCCCTCAATGGTGATGCCTGGGGTCGGGGAAGTCCACGTGGGAGGCGCGCAATTACAGCCCCCGTCCCGCTTTTCCCCAGGGCGCGCCTGCCCGACGGGGGCGGAACGCTGCGGTTGCCTCAAAGCTGGGGAATCAGCTGCGCCCAGACCGCGATCATCCCGACAAATAGCGTGATCGACGCCAGCGCCGCCGCTTCTTCCACGAATGTCTTCAACATGCCCGCCTCCTGATATCAGAACATAAGAGGAACATTGTTCTGTTTTTGTTCCTGAAGTCAAGGGGCGGTAGTGGGTCAGTTTGAGAAATGACCCTGAAAAAAAGGGCTTGGTTAACTGGGCTCGCGCCGGGCTTGGGAGTTTTTCAGGACCTACACAATCCCGCTTAGCGCCATATCTGGCGCCGCTATTACCGCAGTCGCTTGGGATGCTTGTCTGTTACTTCTTTTTCCCGAAGACAGGCGACTTCTCCTGATCGATCTTCCAGCCGAAGAAATCATAAACGCCTGACCACGCGTGGACCTCGGCCCCGCAAACCTTACAGTCGAAACTGCCAGAATGCTTGTCTGGATGCTGCTCTTTTGTCGCAGAGTAATTCATCCCGCAGTCGGGGCAGCTGAAATATTCGGTCGTCCATATGCCTCTGGCCATCCCGCGAATATGCCCCGCCAGTCGCCCATTTTCCAGCCCTTCCGGCTGCCACAATCAAACTGATCCACTACCCAAGGGGGTTGGCTGAACCACTGCCCAACTAACCCACTACCCAAGAGGCGCAACAACGTGAGTTGACGGGAACCTGCCGCTCCGGCTTGGGTTGCTCCTCAAGGAATCGATCAACAGACGGCCGCGGCCGAGGAGAGGTTTTCATGCGTCACGTCGCTCTCGCGTTGCTGGCCGCCGGTGGATTGGCGATGGTTGGCAGCGCGCCGGCCGAGGCCGTCGGGACCCGCTATCCGTTTTGCATCCAGGGCGATGAATATCCCGGCCTCAGCAACTGCACCTTTACGAGCTACGAGCAGTGTCAGGCCACCGCTTCGGGGCGGCTTCTCTACTGCATCGAGAACCCCTTTTATAACGCGGGCGGCGAGCCGGGTGGCGACCCGCGCGGCAATCGCGGCCCTCGCGTGCGGTCGGTCTACCCCTCGTACTGATCGCGAAGGCGGCAATCCAGCATTCCGCGCCTTAAGTGCCCAACGCGCGAACGTGAATTGACTGACAGCAACGAGGCCTGTCTGCTGGCCAACGACGCCGGTCGAAGCCGGACGGAAGACGCCATGCGAAGGGTAGTTTGGACGCTGGTGCTATGTTGCGTCGCCGCGCCAATCGGCGCGCTACCGGCTGCGGCGCGGGATTTGCCGTTCTGCATCAAGGGCTGTGATTTCGGCGGCAGCCTCGGCGACTGTAGTTTTTCAAGCTACCAGCAGTGCCAGGCGGCGGCCTCCGGCCGGGACGCCTATTGCGACGCCAACCCCTATTTCAATGCCAAAGCGGAGCCGCAGTCCGACCGCAGCCAAAAATCCCGAAGGAGGTTCTGATGCGCATTCTGGTTTTGGCAATTCTGGCGATCGGGACGGCCTCGGTGGCCGCGCCGGCGCGGGCCCAGACCTATGACCCGAGCTATCCGGTCTGCCTGCACGTGTACGGCCGGGCCAACTATTACGAATGCCGCTACACCTCGCTGCCTCAGTGCAACGCGTCGGCGTCGGGCCGCCCCGCACAGTGCATCGTCAATCCATATTTCGCGAATGCGTTCGAACAGCCGACCGGGCGCCAATACCGGCGGCACCGTCAGGTTTATTGAACTAATCCAGTTCGACCACCTGGCCGTCGACCAGCGACACCCGCCGGTCCATGCGGCCGGCCAGCTCCATGTTGTGGGTCGCGATCAGCATCGACACCCGCGTCGCCCTGACCAGCTGCATCAGTGCCTGGAACACATGATCGGCGGTATGCGGATCGAGATTTCCGGTCGGCTCATCCGCAAACAGCACCCGCGGCGCGTTGGCGACCGCGCGCGCGATCGCCACCCGCTGCTGCTCGCCGCCCGACAATTCGGCCGGCCGGTGCTTGATGCGGTCGCCCAGGCCCAGATAGGCCAGAATTTCGGTGGCGCGTTTGACGGTCTCGGCGCGCTTGAGGCCGCGGATCATCTGCGGCAGCATGACATTCTCGAGCGCGGAGAATTCCGGCAGCAGCCGGTGCGATTGATAGACGAAGCCGATATCGGTGCGGCGGATCTGGGTGCGCTCGATGTCGGATAATCCGGAAGTCGCCGCGCCGCCGACATAGACTTCGCCATCGTCAGGGCTTTCGAGCAGGCCGGCGATATGCAGCAGCGTCGATTTGCCGGCGCCCGACGGCGCCACCAGCGCCACCGACTGTCCCGCCCACAGCGCGAGCTTGGCGCCGTCGAGGATCGTCAGCGTCGTCGCCCCTTGCGTGTACTGGCGCTTTATCTCGTGGAGATAGACGACCGGTACGTCTTCCGCCCCGTGCTCCATCTTGGCCCTCACTCGTACCGGAGCGCTTCGACGGGATCGAGGCGGGCGGCACGCCAGGACGGATACAGCGTGGCGAGGAACGACAGCGTCAGCGCCATGATCACGACGGCGCTGGTCTCGCCGAAATCGATCTCGGCCGGCAGCCTGGAGAGAAAATAAAGCTCCGGCGAGAACAATTCGGTGTTGGTGAGCCAGGACAGGAACTGCCGGATCGATTCGATGTTCAGGCAGATCAGCATGCCGACCAGGAATCCGGTCAGGGTGCCGACCACACCGATCGCCGCCCCCGTGATCAGGAACACCCGCATGATCGAGCCTTGCGAGGCGCCCATGGTGCGCAGGATCGCGATATCGCTGCCCTTGTCCTTCACCAGCATGATCAGGCCGGAGACGATGTTCAACGCCGCCACCAGCACGATCATGGTCAAGATCAGAAACATCACGTTACGTTCGACCTGAAGCGCGTTGAAGAAGGTCGAGTTGCGTTGCCGCCAGTCCACCAGGAACACCGGGCGGCCGGCCGCCTCGGTCACGGTCTTGCGGAAGGTGTCGATCTTGTCGGGATTGGTGGTGAACACCTCGATCGCGGTAACGTCGTTGGCGCGGTTGAAATAGGCCTGCGCCTCCGGCAGCGGCATGAACACGAAGCTCGCATCATATTCCGACATGCCGATCTCGAACACCGCCGTGACCTTGTACGGCTTGATGCGCGGCGTCGTGCCCATCGGGGTCACCGCGCCCTTCGGCGAGACCAACGTAATGCTGTCGCCGGCATGCAGCGACAGTTGATCGGCGAGCCGGCGGCCGATGGCCACGCCCTGCCCCTCGTCGAATCCCTCGAGCGAGCCCTGCTTGATGTTCTTGGCGATCGAGGTGAGGTTATTGAGATCGTCGGCGCGAATGCCGCGCACGAATACGCCGGACGCGTTGAACGGCGAGGATGCCAGCGCCTGGCCATCCACGACAGGTGCCGCGAGGCGGATGCCCGCGACCTGATTGATGCGCTCGGCGACGTCCTTCCAGTCGGTCAGCGGCGATTCCAGCGGCTGCACCAACAGATGTCCGTTGAGGCCGAGAATCTTGTCCAGCAATTCCTTGCGGAAGCCGTTCATGACAGCCATCACGATGATCAGCGTGGCGACGCCGAGCATGATGCCGAGGAAGGAGAAACCGGCGATGACGGAGATAAAACCTTCCTTGCGACGTGCCCGCAAATAGCGTCCGGACAGCAGCCATTCGAATGGCGCGAAGGGTAGGGTTCGAATGGGCTCGCTCATGGATTCATCCATAGTCCGATTTTCACACGATTCGGGCTTATTGTAGCCGTAACGGCCGATATACCGGCGGCTGCAGTGGATAATTCGTCACGAGGTCAGCCGCGCCACGACATCCGAGGGGCTGAGGTTCTCGCGGGATCCGTCGCTGCGCCGCTTGATCTCGAGCTTGCCTTCGGCAAGGCCCTTCGGCCCCACCAGGATCTGCCAGGGAATGCCGATCAGGTCGGCGGCGGCGAATTTGGCACCGGCGCGCTGGTCGGTGTCGTCGTACAGGACCTCGACGCCGCCCTCGGTGAGCTCGCGATAGAGCCGTTCGCACGCCGCGTCGGTATCATCGGCGCCCTGCTTCAGATTGAGGATCGCCGCCTTGAAGGGCGCAACCGCTTCCGGCCATTTGATGCCGGCATCGTCATGGCAGGCCTCGATGATGGCGCCCACCAGACGCGAGACGCCGACGCCGTAGGAGCCGCCATGCACGGCGACCTCGGCGCCGTCGGGACCCGCGACCGTGGCTTTCATCGTGTCGGAATATTTGGTGCCGAAGTAAAAGATCTGACCGACCTCGATTCCCCTTGTGTGCACTTTCTTCTCGGCGGGCACCTCGCGGTCGAAACGCGCGGCGTCGTGGACGTCTTCGGTCGCGGCATAGGCCGAGGTCCACTGCTTGATGATGGGGTTAAGATCGCCGTCGTAGTCGATCTCCTCGCCGGGCACCGGCAGATTGAGCACGTCGCTGTCGCAATAGACCGCGGACTCGCCGGTCTCCGCGAGCACGATGAATTCGTGGCTGAGATCGCCGCCGATCGGGCCGGTCTCCGCGCGCATCGGGATCGCCTTCAATCCCATCCGCGCGAAGGTCCGCAAATACGCCACGAACATCTTGTTGTAGGAGCGCCTCGCCGCCGCCTCGTCGACGTCGAACGAATAGGCATCCTTCATCAGGAATTCGCGGCCGCGCATGACGCCGAAACGCGGGCGCTGCTCGTCGCGGAACTTCCACTGGATATGGTAGAGATTGAGCGGCAGGCTTTTGTAGGATTTCACGTAGCTGCGAAAAATCTCCGTGATCATTTCCTCGTTGGTCGGCCCGTACAGCAGTTCGCGCTTGTGCCGGTCGGTGATGCGCAGCATTTCCGGACCATAGGCATCGTAGCGGCCGCTTTCGCGCCACAGGTCCGCCAGTTGCAGCGTCGGCATCAGCAGTTCCAGGGCGCCGGCGCGGTTTTGCTCCTCGCGGACGATCTGCTCGATCTTCTTCAGCACCTTAAGGCCCAGCGGCAGCCAGGCGTAGATGCCCGCCGCTTCCTGCCGGATCATGCCCGCGCGCAGCATCAGCCGATGCGAGATGATCTCGGCCTCTTTCGGATTCTCTTTCAGGATGGGCAGAAAGAACCGCGACAATCGCATGGGCACACCAGAAGAATCGATCTGAGATTGGAGGCCAGCAGTGAAACCGGATCGGATGTGAAAACACAAGGGCGGGATCAGAAAAAGCCGCTAAAGCAGCGGATTTCCCGTTGTTTTGCCGATGAGTTTGACCGCGCGATTAAGGCGCGAATGGGTCGCAAACCGCGGCTAGCGCCTCACATCTTCATGCCGCCGGGCATCTTTTTCATGTCCATGTTGCCGCCCGCATTGCCTGCGCCCGCAGGCGCCTGCGCGCCGATGCCCTGCACATCCAACGAAAGCTTCACCTTGCCGGCCTTTTCGAACTCCAGCGTGACCGGCACCTTGTCGCCCTGCTTGAGCGGGCTCTTGAGACCCTGCAGCATCAGATGATGGCCGCCTGGCGCAAGCATCACCGTCTTGCCGGGCTCGATGGCAAGGCCCTTGTCGAGTGGACGCATCGTCATCACGCCATTGTTGGTGGCCATTTCATGGACCTGGACCTTGTCGGCGACATCGGCCGAACCGCCGATCAGCCGATCCGGTGTCGAGCCCACGTTCTCGATGGTCAGATAACCGCCGGCGACCTTGGCGCCGCCCGGCGTGGCGCGGCTCCAGGCCTGCGTGATGACGAGATCGCCGGCCTTGACCTCCTCGGCGAGCGCAGGCGCGGCAAGGAAGTGCGCGAGCACGGTGGCGCAGGCGATTGCGCGTGTGATCGACATGAACGCTAGCCTTTTGATTCGCATTTGGTGGTCTTCTTTCCGATCGTTTTCGACGCGCCTTGCACGGATGTGCTCGACACATTTACCGCGTCATCAGTTCATAAAGTGGAACGCGGGATGCAGCGTACCCAGCGCGCCGACAATGGCGAAGATTGTGAATCCCAAAACGATCTCGATGACGCTGTTGCGCGTGAGTTGACGGAGCGCCGTAAGCTGCGCCTCTTTCCCTGAGGAGGAGGAGGCAAGCTGCGGCGTCAACCGGAACCGGTTGACCGCAGCGAACACCAGCATCGAGACGAAAACAACGAGCTTGAGCATCAGGAGTCGCCCATATTCGGTGATCAGCAGCGCCTGAAATGAGCCGACCAGAATCCATGCGTTGACGATGCCGGTTACCAATAAGGTCGCTACACTGACGATGCCCAGCGTCGAAAACCTTTGGGCTGCGTCACGAGCAAGCGACGCCCATGCAATCCCCTCGTGACGTCGCGCCGCCGACAGCAGCAGGGCCAGCGATGCAAGACCCCCGATCCAGGCGGCCGCGGCGCAGAGATGCAGGGCATCGGCTGTCACATGCAGCTCTCCCATTTCGCCGGGAGTTGACCCGCCGTGGCCGGTCCATGCGATTGCGGCGACGAAACCCAGCGCCGAGACCAGTGCAAACCAACGCAGCAGCGCAACTCGATCATACGCCAAACAAGCGGCCAGAATAATGGCCAGCACCAACCGGATTTTCGACACCAGTCCGAATTGCGTCTCGTTCAATACCGTCGACAGCACGTCCGACGTCATGGCCTCGCCGAAGCCGCGTCCACTCATCGAGGCCGCCTGCAATTGAAGCCAGATCACTCCGGATGCCACCGCGATTGCGAGAGAAATCCAAGCAGTCAGCAGGATTTGCGATCGGATAGCTGTTGGCATCTGTGTCGAACGCAAAGCGGGCTCCGCCACCACTGCCCGAAAAATCAGGCTTCCGGCGATGACCGCGGTGGCGGCGAAGTGGATTGTTCGAATGAGGGCCATGGGACCGTCAGTCCCCGCTCCGAGCCAGTCCATGGGTTGGCCCTTACACCTACTGACCGACTTGAAACGTGAAATTGCCGTCAGTCGTATGCGTGTCCACCGAAAGAACGTGCCACGTGACGTGGTAGGTTCCAGCACCGCCTGAACGCAGTGACACCGACATCTGGCTGCCGCTGACACGCGTTTTGCCGGTATCGACGCGCTGGCCGGCAGAGTTGGTCACGGTGATGGTGCTGAACGCGGACTCCAATTTTTGAGTAAACCACAGCGTCACCTCGCGCGGAGCGGTCGCGACCTTGTTGCCGACGCGCGGCTCGGCGCGGTCGAGCAGAGCGTGGGCACGAGCCTCACCCGACGCGAGTAAAAGCAGCAGCGGGATTATGCCGATAAGCGTTGAGCGGCGCATGGTCAATTCCTTCCAAACGGGCTTGCGGGCTGGACGGTGTTACCGAAGATCGGCTTGCCAATCCCGCGTGGATCGATGTCGTCGAGATAAAAGTGCAATTGCGCGATCACGCCAACGTTGGTCCCGCTTTGCCGGTTGATTGGAATAAGAGCTTCGACCCCGACCTGGAAGGTATTTCCGACCCAGATGAACCCGGGATTGATGGTCCCGGTCGTCATGGTTCCCGACGTGAAGGTATTCGACACCGGCGTCTGTAACGTCGCTTCAACCAGCGGTATGAAACGGTTGATGAAATCCGGCAGGCCGAGATCTATTACGGCGGACTTCAAATAGGGCATGCTGTACTGAATCGTCCCTCCCCAGTTCAAAACCCGCGGATGGAACTCCGTGTCAAAGGTTGGATCGCCGCTATCGGGATCGATTCCAAACGTCGTGGTCGAGTTTCTTCCCGGGATCGCGTAACCGACCTGGCCGGTGATCGCGACCGGGCGAATCCAGGACAGCGTGTCCGGAAGATCGCCAAGTCCTTTGCCGAAAAATAGCGTCGGCGTGTAGGTGTTGAACGGGTCTGCCCCCACGCTTTGCGCGCCCGTCCCACCCCATTCGACGCTGAGACCGACCGACATCACGAACTCATGTTCCGGATCCTTGAACACACGGTATTTGAAGGTCGTCTCCAGGTTCTGAAAGCCGCTTGTTCCCATCCCGGTCGGCCCTCCCGGCGGGCGGAAGCTGCTGAAGGTAGATCCAAACGACACCGCGAACGCCTCGGTAATTCGCTTGGAGAATTCGGCGGAAATATCGCGCTGTCTGAAGGAGGGATCGTCGCCGGTCTTGAAGTTGGCGACTGTGGGCAGTGAAAGCTCGTCGTTGACGCCGGGATCATCGATACCGAGCGTCGCGGGAAAGAAGCGGTTGCCGACGATTTCGTGGGCGACGCTTTCACCGAGGGGAACGAGCATGATAGCGAACCCTGACAGGCTCGCGCGCCAAAGACGGATAGACATCAAAAACTCCGCCAAGTTGAGTCGTGAACACATCGAAGCGGCCAACGGCCGCCAAGTTCACGTCAACAGCGGCGGCGCGCGGGCTTGCGCGTGGGAGCCGGTTCGGGAACCGAACAGGTCCGGGGCGCGGTCGAGCCAAACCATGCGCGCGGGGTCGCGATAGGGCGTCGCAACCGCCGTCTGCGGCGGGTCAACCGGCGCGCCGGTATGGGCCACGCTGCAGACGGAACAGCAGCCATCATGCGCGCGGGGCTGATCGGTCTGATCGGTCTGGCCGGAATTCGAAGCCCCATCATCGTGACAGATAGCCGCCGCATGCAGGGGGTCGGAGCCGGCGATGCTGGCCGCCCAGCATGCCGCGACCGGTGCGAGGATCTGCACCATCACGGCCATCAGGACGACCGGAAGAAATTTCCTCACCCGCCGGCACATCAACGAACCCACCTTCCAAGATATTGCCAACTAATCATGCAGAGAGTCCGGAGTCGAGATCAGGTTCCCGGCGATCCGGCGCTACGCGCCCTCGCGGGACCTCGAAAGCAGGATTCTTCCCGGGGATGAACGATGAAATAACCCGACGGCACCGGTGTTGTTGCGCGGCAAGTTTTTTCAATATCCTGCGAGGCCCCTACTTTCATACCCAGATGCGAATCCCGCGCGGGAGATGCAACCCGGGGTGGCGAAATCCCGATCATGTCGCAAATTGCTCGAATTTTGAACAATCGTTGCTGAATATGGTGACAAGGCGAAAAAGATGGTCTACCAGTGCGGGTTCAGGCTGGCCGCAAGGTAAGTCTGGTGGTCCAAGTCTCGGGAGGAGCCCGGCGCGCACAAGCAGCGTCAACCCGTCCAATCAAGATCAAATCCAAATTTTCGGGGAAATAGGGTCGACACAATTTTTAGAGCAGGGCATCGCGCCCTGCTCTTTTTTTCGATTTTCGAGATGTCTTGAAGGAACGAGCACCCACGCAATTCACCATGCAGCCGACGTGATGGCGCCAACCAATCTCATCCACGACAGTTTTGAACTGGCCGCGGAGCGTTGTGAGGATTTGACCCCGCTGGTCTATCGCCGGCTGTTTCGTGAACACCCGGAAGCCGAAGCGATGTTCCGAAGCCAGGCCAGCAAACTCGTCAAGGGTTCAATGCTGGCACTGACCATCGATGCCATCCTGGATTTCGCCGGCGACCGCACCGGGCACTTTCGCATGATCCAGTGCGAGGTGCAGTCGCACGACGCCTACGGCACGCCGCGAAAGCTGTTCGGCGAATTTTTCGGCGTGATCGCCGATACGTTGCGCGAGATACTCGGAGCCGACTGGTCGCCGAAAATCGACGAGGCGTGGCGGAAGCTGCTGGCGGAGATTGATCAAGTCGTCGCCGCCCAAAGCGAGCCGTGAGCGAGCCGGCGCACTCTGCCGTCATCCCTGAGGAACCATGCGCAGCATGGCGTCTCGAAGGATCGGCCACGGCCTCGTGTCATCCTTCGAGGCTCGCCAGAGCTCGCACCTCAGGATGACGTTCAATCCCGTTCGAGGAAATTCGATCCGATGTCGGCTTTCTTCTTGATCGGGTCGTAGTCGCAATAGACGCCATCGGCCACCAGCGTATAGCTTGCACTGACCGTGTATTTATCGAGCTTGACCGAATTCAACCCGATGACCGCGGTTTTGCTGCCGCCGTCCCATTTGAACGGGGTCGTGCTTTGCACCTTTTCGCAGGCCGCAACGGCCTCGGCAAAAACGTAACCCTCGACGAAGGCTTTTACGGTCCGCAGTTGGGTTGCGGTTTTCCAGTTGATGTAGAGGGAGCCCGCCAGGCCGGCGATCGCCAGAATCAAAAGCCCGACAATGGTTCTTTGAAACGTCATTTCCTGTTCCCCAGCCCGCAAATCCAGCGATCACAGCGGTATCCCCATCAGCTTCGACAGCCGCTCGATATTCAGATAGCCGGCGTTATAGGCCAGCCACGCCATGGCAAAGATCACGGCCGAGATCACCGTGGTCCAGATCAGCTTGCGGCCCATCTGGCTCGCGATCGGCGCACCGGGATCGGTACCCGGCGCCCCCTCGCCGTCTTCGTGCTGGCTGCGTACGCCGAACGGCAGCGTCACGAACAACACGATCCACCACAGCACGAAGTAGATCGCGAACCCGGTTGAGATTGTGTAGACCATCGCGGTTCAGGCCTGCTCGATTTCGACCAGCGCGCCGGAAAAATCCTTGGGGTGCAGAAACAGCACCGGCTTGCCGTGGGCGCCGATCCTGGGCTTGCCGTCGCCGAGCACCCGCGCGCCCTCCCTGATCAGGGTGTCGCGCGCCGCGATGATGTCGGGCACATCGTAACAAATGTGGTGGATGCCGCCGTCGGCATTGCGTTCGAGAAATTTGGCGATCGGCGACGTCTCGCCGAGCGGCTGGATGAACTCGATCTTGGTGTTGGGCAGCGTCACGAACACGGTGATGACGCCATGCTCGGGCAACGGCACGGCGGGCGAGATATCGGCGCCGAACGCCGCGCCATAGATCTTGGCGGCCTTTTCTGCGTCCTTGACCGCGATCGCCACATGATTGAGCCGGCCCAGCATGACACTCCTCCGTAAAATTCTATGATCTGCGCGTGTTCTGATCGCAAAACCGGTATCCACCCCCGGATCACGTCCGAGGGCATGCTTTTGCGGAACACGCACTAGACCGTCAGGACGTGAACATAGCACAGCGGCTTCTTGCCCCACTGTTCGTTGATCGTAGCCCGCACCGCCCGGCGCACCGACTCAGCCATCGCGTCGGGATCGCGCCGCCGCGCCCGCGGCAGGCCCTCCACCGTCGACACCACGACGTCGAACACGATCTCGTCGATGATTTCTCCGGCGGTATTCTTTTCGGGAATCCCGACCAGATCAACCTCGGGATCGTCGGCCAGTTCGCCCTTATCGGTCACGGCGATCGCCACGAAGGCGCAGCCGGCGAACGCCAGCCTGCGCCGCTCGACCACGGCGCGCGACTTGGAATCTTCCAGGATCGAGCCGTCCTTGTAGAGCCGCCCCGACGGCAGTTCCTCGATGACGGAAGGGTCGCCCGGTCCCAGCCGCACCAGATCGCCGTTGCGGCAAATCAGAACCTTGGGCACGCCGGCGGCCCGCGCCAGCTTGGCGTGCTCGAACAGATGCAGCGCTTCGCCGTGAACGGGGATCAGCAATTGCGGACGCACCCATGAAATCATGTCGCGGAGTTCGTCGCGGCGCGGATGGCCGGAGACGTGAACGAGATGGGTGCGGTCGGTAATGACCTCGACACCCTGGGTAATCAGGCCATTGATGATGGCGCCCACGGCCTTCTCGTTGCCGGGAATGGTGCGCGAGGAAAAGATCACGCAGTCGCCTTTGTTCAGGGTGACCTGCGGGTGATCGTCATTGGCGATGCGCGACAGCGCCGCGCGCGGCTCGCCCTGGCTTCCCGTGCAAAGCGCCAGCACCTTGTCGGGAGGAAAATGGCCGTAAAGATCGGCGCCGCGGAAATTCTGCACGCCGTCGAGATAGCCGGTTTCGCGCGCCACCTGCACCACGCGCTCCATCGCGCGTCCGACCACTACCACCTCGCGCCCGGCAATGCGTGCCGCATCCGCAACCGCGCGCAGCCGCGCGACGTTGGAAGCGAACGTAGTCACGGCGACGCGGCCTTTGGCTGCTTTCACCAGTTCGATGATGGTCTTGGCGACTTCGGCCTCCGACGGCGAGCGTCCTTCCCGCACCGCGTTGGTGGAATCGCCGATCAGCGCCAGCACGCCGGCGTCGCCGAGCTCGCGCAACCGCCGCTCGTCGGTCGGCACGCCAATGATCGGCGTCGGATCGATCTTCCAGTCTCCGGTGTGCAGCACCGTGCCGGCGGAGGTGTGGATCGCCAGTGCGTGGGATTCCGGAATCGAGTGGGCAACCGGAATGAACTCGATATTGAACGGCCCGAGATCGATGCGGCCGCCGGAGGCGACCACCGTGACCGGAATTTTAGGCGGATTGCGCTCGGAGGCACATTTGGCCTCGAACAGCGCGGCGCTGAATTTGGTCGCGTAAACAGGGCATTTCAGCTTCGGCCACAGGTCGATGATGGCCCCGAAATGGTCTTCATGGGCGTGGGTCAGCACCAGTGCAATCAGGTTCTTGCGCTCTTTTTCGAGGAACCGAATATCGGGCATGATGAGATCGATGCCGGGCAGATGCTCCTCGTCGCCGAAGGACACGCCGAGATCGACCGCGAGCCAGGAGCGCTGGTGGCGGTTGCCGAGGCCATAGATCGACAGGTTCATGCCGATCTCGCCGACGCCGCCGAGCGGCGCAAAGGTCAGTTCATCCGGTCGCGCCATCAGGCTGCCCCTGCCGAGGCGGCGGCGCCGAAATAGACGTCGCCCGCCGATATCGGGACCCGCTTGCCCTGCAATGTCCTGATAATCATGCAGCCGGACTCATCGATGGTGTCGAATGTCCCTTCCACGGTTGAGCCACCGGACTGGATCGCAACCGGCTGTCCAAGTCCGGCCGCCCGCGCCAGCCAGAGCCGTCGGACCTCGCCAAAGCCACGTCCATTGTCCCAGAGGCTGCGGAATTCCGTCCAAGCGTCCGACAGGACAGCGAATAACTCCTCCGCGCCGACATGGACGCCCAGCGCCGTGAGCGAGGTTGCTGGCGTTGGCGTGCCCTCAGGCGCGGCGACGACGTTGGTACCGATTCCGACCACCACCGCGAGGCGATTATCGGCCACCGCTTCGGCCTCCAGCAGGATGCCGGCCAGCTTTTGCCGCCCGGCCAGGACGTCATTGGGCCATTTTAGCGAATAATTCATCTGGCCCGAGCCCGCTGACCTCAGCGCTGCCTCGATGCTTACCCGCTGCAGCGCCGCTTCCAGCGCAAGCCCCGCGGCAAACCCCAGCGTCGCCGCGACTGCGGGCGATACGTCGATCACCTCCAGGATGCTGCAGGCGAGGTTACCACGCGGCGCGATCCAGGGACGATGCCGTCGTCCGCGCCCCGCGGTCTGCTCGGAGGTCACAAACCACATCGGTCCGCGCTCGCCGTCGCGCGCGCGCGACATCGCTTCGGCGTTGGTCGAGCCGATGCTGTCGAATGCGGCAAGCTGGTAACCCGCTAAAGCGGCTCGAGGACCGAGCGAAAATGTCATCTAAAACGTGACCCGTCCTGCGCTGTGGCGCACTATAATCCCAAACCTATAGGCCCTACCCTAGAACAGCGACTTCGCCGCCGCCGTCGCCACGCTGACCAGCGGCCCGGGATAAACGAAGAAAAGGATATTGAACAGGCCCGCAACCGCCAGCACCGTGCGCAATTCCATGCGCATCGGGTCGAGCTGGACGAGCGGCTCGTCGAAATACATCACCTTGATAATGGCGAGATAGTAAAACGCGCCGACCACGCTGGTAAGCACGCCGATAACAGCGAGCGTGAACAATCCAGCCTTGATCGCGGCGACGAACACGTAGAATTTGGCGAAGAAGCCCGCCAGCGGCGGAATGCCGGCCAGCGAAAACAGCAGCATCGCAAAGAAGAATGCCAGCAACGGATTGGTGCGCGACAATCCGGCGAAGTCGCTGATGTTCTCGACATGCTGGCCGTTGCGCTTCATGGTCAGGATGACCGCGAAGCTGCCGAGCGTCATCGCCACATAGATCGCGATGTAGACCAGCACGCCCTGCGCGCCCTCAGGCGTACCGGCGGCAAGCCCCACCAGCGCGAAGCCCATATGGCCGATCGAGGAATAGCCCATCAGTCGCTTGATGTTCCTTTGCCCGATGGCGGCGAACGCTCCCAGCGCCATCGAGGCGATCGCCACGAACACCACGATCTGCTGCCATTGCGTCAGGATGCCCGGAAATGCGGTGAGCGTCACGCGGGTGAACACGGCGAGCGCTGCGACCTTCGGCGCGGAGGCGAAGAACGCGGTCACGGGCGTCGGCGCACCCTCATAGACGTCGGGCGTCCACATGTGGAACGGCACCGCCGAAATCTTGAAGCAAAGTCCCGCCAGCAAGAACACCAGGCCGAATACAAGGCCGACACTGCCGGTCGTCGCGCCCGCCGCGATGCCAGCGAAACTGACGGTGCCGGTGAAGCCGTAAATCAACGAAGCGCCGTACAACAGCATGCCCGACGACAGCGCGCCCAGGACAAAATACTTCAAGCCGGCTTCGGTCGATTTGGCGTTGTCGCGATTGCTGGCCGCGACCACGTAGAGCGCTAGAGACATCAACTCGAGCCCGAGATAGAGCATGATGAGGTCGCCAGCCGAGATCAGCACCATCATGCCGAGCGTCGAGAGCAGCACCAGGATCGAGTATTCGAAGATACGCCGGGACGGATCGGCAAGAAATTCCACGGAAAGAACCAGCGTCGCCATCGACCCGATCAGCGTCAGGATCTTCAGGAATCGGGCAAAGTCGTCGACGATGAAGCTGCCGCCAAAGGTCGTGAGCTTTCCTCCCGGCAGTAACAGCTCCAGCGCGCCGGTCAGCGCGAGCAGACCGATCGCAAGGCCGGTGACGAGGCTGGTCGTCTGCGCGCCCCGATAGGCGCCCAGCATCAAGAGCACCATGGCGCCCACGGCCAGCACGATCTCCGGCAGCACGGGCAGCAACTGATAACCTGCAGTCTCAAAGCTCATGGTCGTGCCTTCACTGCAGCAGCGCGGCTGCCTTCACGGCAGTCACTGCGGTATTGTAGTTGTTGACGAGTTGCTGCACCGACGCCGCCGACATGTCGAGCACCGGCTTCGGATAGACCCCGAACAGGATGGTGAGCGCCACCAGCGGCATCATGATCAGGCCCTCGCGGAAGGTGAGATCCTTGATGCTGGCCAGCGACGGCTTTGTCAGGGAGCCGAACACCACTTTGCGGTAAAGCCACAACGCATAGGCCGCCGACGAGATCACGCCCGTCGTGGCCAAGGTGGCGGTCGGGATCGAGACCTTGAAGGTGCCAATCAGCGTCATGAACTCGCCGACGAAGCCGGAGGTGCCAGGCAGACCGACATTGGCCATGGTGAAGACCATGAACACCAGGGCATAGAGCGGCATGCGATTGACCAGGCCGCCATAGGCTATGATCTCGCGGGTGTGCAACCGGTCGTAGACGATGCCGACGCAGAGGAACAGCGCGCCCGAGACAATGCCGTGCGACACCATCTGGAACACGCCGCCGG
>Ga0207657_10003986_pt1 | contig 15694 bp, 15 predicted proteins | sample KBSC33metaG_FD_184316 | JGI IMG/M metagenome (GOLD analysis project Ga0207657, IMG submission 184316) | Corn rhizosphere microbial communities from Kellogg Biological Station, Michigan, USA - KBS C3-3 metaG (SPAdes) (version 2) | ecosystem: Host-associated > Plants > Roots > Rhizosphere > Soil ... | reverse complement strand
ACCCCGGGGACCTCCGCAGCGCGACGATCGTGATGTCGTCGCGCTGGTGGCCGCCGCCGGTGAAGTCGTTGAGCGCCTCGACCACGGCGTTCACGAGCGCGTCGGCGCCCTGCGGCGCCAGCGTCTCGACGAGCTCAGCCAGTCGCTCCTCGCCGAACTGCTCCTCGCCGTGATCCATCGCCTCGACGACGCCGTCGGTGTAGAGCAGGATCGTCGCGCCCGGCTCGAGCTGCTCGGTGCGCTCCTCGAAGTCGACGTGCTCGAGGAAGCCGATGGCCGCGCCGTCGGCGTCGAGCTCGCTGGTCCCCTCCGCGTGCGTGAGCACAGGTGGATTGTGCCCCGCGTTGGCGTACGTCAGCCGCCCCTCGGCGGGGTCGTAGGCGGCGCAGAACATCGTGATGAACAGGCCCGCGTTGACCAGATCGCCGAACATCGCGGTGTTCGTGGCGGCGAGCACCTCGGAGGGGGAATGGCCGGCACGGACCTCGCGGCGCAGGACGCTGCGCGCCATCGCCATCAGCAGCGCCGAGCCGATCGAGTGGCCGGCGACGTCGGCGATCAGCAGGACCAGGCGGCCGTTCTCGTCGAGCATCAGGTCGTAGTAGTCGCCCCCCACGTTGGCGGCGGGCAGGCAGAGCCCCGCGACCTCGGCGCCCTCGACGTCCGGCGGAGAGGCGGGGAGCAGGCCCTGCTGGATGCCCGCGGCCATCGCCACCTCGCTCTCGAGCTCGCGCTGCTGGGCGACGATCTGGCGATGCAGCGCGGTCACGCGCGAGGCGGCGATCAGGCGCGCGCTGAGGTCGTTGCGGTCCAGCGGCTTGGTGAGATAGTCGTCGACGCCCGCCTGCATCCCGCGGAGCACGTGCTCCTTGTCCTCGAGCGACGTGAGCATCACGAAGTACGTGTACGGGCCGTCCTCGTCGGCGCGGATGCGGCGGCACAGCTCGTCGCCGTCGAGGCCCGGCATGATCCAGTCGCTGATGACGACCTCGGGGCTCTCGTCGCGGTAGGCCTGCCAGGCCTGCTGGCCGTCCTCGGCGACCACGCACTCGTGGCCGAGCTCCTCGACGGCGCGCTGCAGCAGGAAGCGTGAGGCCGCGGAGTCCTCGGCGAGCAGGATCTTCACTAAGGCGGGACGCTAGACGACGCGGCCGACTGCGGCCTCGGCGCGGTCACTGAACGCACCGACGAAGGCGGCGACCACCGCGGGGTCGAACTGCGTGCCGGCGCAGCGCTCGAGCTCGGCGATCGCCTGCTCGGCGGTCAGCGCCGGGCGGTGCGAGCGCTGCGTGGTCATGTCCTGGAAGGCACTGCAGACGAAGACGATGCGCGAGGCGAGGGGGATGTTCTCGCCGGCCTTGCCGTCGGGGTAGCCGCCGCCGTCCCAGCGCTCGTGGCTGGCGCGCACGACTCCGGCGACGCCGTCCATGCCGAAGTTGGAGCGCAGCAGGCGCTCGCCGACGAGCGTGTGCAGCTGGACGAAGCGCCAGTCCTCGTCGGTGAGGCGGCCGGGGGCGTGGACGACGTTGTCGGGCACGGACATCATCCCGACGTCGCGCAGCGCGGCGGCGCACTCGAGGTGGTCGAGCTCCTCGCCGGCCATGCCGAGGCACTGCCCGACGGAGACCGACAGCTCGGCGACGTCGTAGGGCGACGGGGCGACGCGGGCGGCGGCGAGGGCGGGGGAGCCGATCGAGAGGTCGTCGACGCCCTGGTTGCGCAGGGCCGCGCGCTCGGCCTGGACCTCCTGGTCGGCCAGCTTGAGCGCCTCGGAGACGTCCGACGCGTCCTTGGGGATGACCGCGGTGCCCTGGGCGCAGCGGATCATGAAGCCCTCGCCGATCTCGAAGAGCGCGTCGCCGGCGGCGACCCGCAGCGGAGCTACTTCGTTCTCCGCGGTGACCACGGCGAACTGGGCGCCGCGCAGGCGGTAGATGTGCCCCTCGTCGGCGACCGCGTCGACGAGCTTGCGGGCCAGGCGGCGCAGCAGCGCGTCGCCGCAGGCGAAGCCGAAGGAGTCGTTGTACTTCTTGAAGCCGACCAGGTCGAAGATCAGCAGCGTGCGGCGCTCGTCGCCCATGCGGGCGGCCACGAACGCGGTGATGTCGTCGCGCAGCTGGAGGCCGTTGGGCAGGCCGGTCAGGGGGTCCAGGCGCGTGGACGCGTGCTCGGCGGCCTCGGCACGGAGGCCGCGCCGGTAGCCGCGGAACGACACCGCGGCGCTGAAGGCGAAGAGCGGCGCGACGCTCAGCGAGAGCGGATGCGCCCAGCCCATGACCAGGCCCAGGAATACACCGAAAAGCCCCAGAACAGTGGCCGTGGTCGTGGCGAGAAGCTCCTTGCGCGGAGTCATACAGACCGTTGAATCGGCCGCTGGGCCGGGAACTTGAAGGCCGCCCGCCCGCGGATTCGGTCAGCATGGCGGCGGATGGCATGGAACGTGGTCATTCTCGGCGGCGGGTTCGGCGGGTTGCAGGCGGCGCGGACCCTGGAGCGCGTCCTCGCGCCGCACAGCGCGCAGATCACGCTCGTCAACGACACGAACTTCATGCTCTACACGCCGTTGCTGCCGGGCGCGGCGGCGGGAACGCTGGAGCCGCGCCACGTCGTCGTGCCGCTGCGCGAGCAGCTGCGGCGCACGGATCTGCAGGTCGGCCGGGTGACCAGCGCCGATCCGGGGCGGCGGTCGGTGGCGCTGCACACGGCCGGAGGCGCGGACCGCGAGCTGTCCTACGACCAGCTCGTCGTGGCGATCGGGTCGGTGTCGCGGACGCTGCCGGTGCCCGGGCTGGCCGAGCACGGCTTCGGCTTCAAGACGCTGCCCGACGCGATCGCGCTGCGCAACCGCGTGCTCGGGTGCCTGGAGGCGGCCGAGAGCATCGACGACCCGGCGGAGCGCCAGTCCTGGCTGACGTTCGTCTTCGTCGGTGCGGGCTACGCGGGCCTCGAGGGCGCGGCGGCGCTGCAGGACTTCGCGGCCGACGTGCTCGACCGCTACCCACGCTGCCGCACGCAGGGGGTGCGGTTCGTGCTGGTCGAGGCGGCGGAGCGGGTCATGGGGGAGATCCCGGAGCCGCTGGCGGCGTTCGCGACGCGCGAGCTGCGCGGGCGCGGCATGGAGATCCGGGTGTCGACGACGCTGGAGGCGGTGGGGCCGGACACGGCGACGCTGTCGGGCGGCGACGTGCTGCCGTGCCGCACGGTCGTGTGGACCGCGGGCGTCAAGCCGCACCCGGTCGTGGCGCGGCTCGGGCTGCCGCTCGACCGCGGCGGGCGGATCGTCGTCGATCGGGAGATGCGCGTGGAGGGCGCGGACGGCGTGTGGGCGATCGGCGACGCCGCCGCCGTCCCGGACCCGGCCAAGCGCGGGAAGTCGCCGTCGCCGCCGACCGCGCAGCACGCGATCCGCCAGGGGCGCCGCGTGGCCCGCAACGTCGCGGCGACGCTCGGCCGCGGCCGCGTGCGCCCGTTCCGCTACCGCACGCTCGGCGTCTTCGTCGACATGGGCCGCCGCGAGGCCGTCGCCCAGACGCTCGTCCTGCGCTGGCGTGGGCTCCCCGCCTGGTGGCTGGCCCGGACCTACCACCTGGCGATGATGCCCGGCCTCGGCCGCAAGCTCCGCCTCCTCACCGACTGGAACGTCGGCCTGCTCTTCGGGCGAGACACCGCCGAGCTCGGCCAGCTCGGCCACCCGCAGGGCCTGGGAGACGACCCCGAGCAGGCCTAGACTGAAGAGCGGATGGCGATTGCCGACACGGTCAAGCAGGATCTCGCTACCGCGATGAAGGCGGGCGAGAAGGACCGCGTGGGCGCGCTGCGACTGGTGCTCTCGGAGCTGCAGAAGGCGGCGAAGGCCGGCGACGACGACGAGCTCGCCGTGCTGCGACGCGAGCGCAAGCGCCGGCAGGAGTCGGCCAAGGCGTTCCGCGACGCGGGACGCGACGAGCTCGCGACCGGCGAGGAGTCCGAGGCCGAGCTCATCTCCGCCTACCTGCCCGCCGAGCTGTCCGACGACGAGCTGCGCTCGATCGTCGCCGAGGCGATCGCCGAGACCGGCGGCGTCGAGCCCAAGGACATGGGCATGGTCATGAAGGCCGCCATGCCGAAGGTCGGCGGCCGCGCCGACGGCAAGCGCGTCAGCGCGCTCGTCAACGAGGCGCTGCGATGAGGCGCCAGCTCGAACTCTCCAACGAGGCCGCCGCCGCCCTGAGCGGCAACGGGGACGCGATCCTGCGCGCGCTCGAGGGCCACGTGGACTGCGACGTCTACCTGCGCGGCAACCTGGTCACGCTCGAGGGCGACGACAAGAGCGTCGACGCCGCCGCCACCGTCGTCCGCGAGCTCGCCGACCTCGCCGACCAGGGCCACGAGATCGGGCCCGGCACGATCCGCGCGGTCACCGGGGCGCTCGATGCCCACCAGTCGCCCGCCGCGATCCTCGAGGACGTCGTCTGGCGCCACCGCTCGACGAAGGTCGCGCCGAAGACCGTCAACCAGAAGCGCTACGTCGACTCGATCCGCAACAACACGATCACGTTCGGCGTCGGGCCCGCCGGCACCGGCAAGACCTTCCTTGCCGTCGCGCTCGCGGCCGCTGCCCTTTCCCGCCGCGAGGTCAACCGCATCATCCTCACGCGCCCCGCCGTCGAGGCCGGCGAGCGCCTGGGCTTCCTGCCCGGCGACCTGATGGCGAAGGTCGACCCGTACCTGCGCCCGCTCTTCGACGCGCTGCACGACATGCTCGACCCCGAGAAGGTCTCGGGCTTCCTCGAGAAGAACGTCATCGAGGTCGCGCCGCTGGCATTCATGCGGGGCCGCACGCTGAACGACAGCTTCATCATCCTCGACGAGGCCCAGAACACCACGCCCGAGCAGATGAAGATGTTCCTCACGCGCCTCGGCTTCAACTCGAAGATGGTCATCACGGGCGACATCACCCAGGTCGACCTGCCGCGCGACCAGCAGTCCGGCCTGATCGTCGTCGGCGAGATCCTCAACGAGGTCGAGAACATCGACTTCATCCGCTTCGGCGGCGAGGACGTCGTCCGCCACCGCCTGGTCCAGCGCATCGTCGAGGCCTACGACGAGCACGCCGAGCGCCAGACGCCCGAGCTGCGCTCCGCCAAGCGCGCTTGAGCCTCGACGTCGAGGTCCTCGGGCCCGAGGCCGTGCCGGCCGCGGAGGTGCGCCGGCTCGTCGAGCTGGCCCTGCAGCGGGCGGGGATCGGCGACGGTCACGTCGCCGTCGCGTTCGTCGACCCCGGGCGCATCGCCGAGCTCAACGCCGAGCACCGCGGCAAGGAAGGCCCGACCGACGTCCTCAGCTTCCCGATCGACGAGGTCAACGACCCCGCCGGCCCGCGCGAGCTCGGCGACGTCGTGATCTGCCCCGAGCACACCACCGACCTGCGCGAGGCGGTCGTCCACGGCGCGCTGCACCTGGTCGGATTCGACCACGAGGCCGACGACGGCGAGATGCTGGCCGTGCAGGCGGAGATCCTTGCCTCGTAGCGGCTTCGTCGCCCTCGCCGGCCGCCCGAACGTCGGCAAGTCGACGCTCGTCAACGCGATCGTCGGGCGCAAGGTCGCGATCGTCTCCGACAAGCCGCAGACCACCCGCCGCGCGATCCGCGGGGTCGCCACGACCGGCGACTCGCAGCTCATCCTCGTCGACCTCCCCGGCGTCCAGCGCCCGCTCGATGCGCTCACCGAGCGCATGCAGCACCGCGTCGAGCGCGAGCTCGCCGAGTCCGACGCCGCGCTGTTCGTCGTCAACGCCGAGGAGGGCATCGGCCCGGGCGACCGCTGGATCGCCAACGCGCTGAGGACGCCGGAGGTGCCCGTGATCCTCGCCGTCAACAAGATCGACCGCCTCAACCGGCCGCAGACCGCGAAGGTGCTCCAGGAGGCGGCGGACCTCGACGTCGCCGACGAGATCTTCCCGATCTCCGCGCGCAAGACGACCGGCATCGCCGAGCTCGTCGAGCAGCTCGCGTCCCTGCTGCCCGAGAGCCCGTTCTACTTCCCACCCGAGGACAGCACCGACCAGCCGCTCGAGGTGCTGCTGGCCGAGCTCGTGCGCGAGCAGGTCCTGCGCCGCACGTTCCAGGAGGTCCCGCACGCCGTCGAGGTCGTCATCGACGAGCTCGACCTCGACCGCGGCGACCTCGTCGTGATGCGCGCGCTCGCCTGGGTCGAGACCGACTCGCAGAAAGGGATCCTGATCGGCAAGGGCGGCAGGATGATCCGCGCGGTCGGCACCGCGGCCCGCAAGGAGCTCGAGCGGGAGCTGGGCCGCAAGGTGCACCTGGATCTGGCGGTTCGGGTGCGCCGCGGCTGGCGCGGGGACGAACGCGCGCTCGATCGGCTGGGAATCGAGTAGCCGAGCTTTACGCGCGCGGGAATCGTGCCGATATGAGGGAGGTCCCCCATGCTCGAGCACGTTCCCGTCGTCGTCTACAGCTGCGCGTTCGACGAGCGCAGCACGCTGCTGAGCGTCAGCCAGCACATCACGCAGCTGACCGGCCGCACCCCTGAGGAGCTCCTCGCCGACGACGAGGAGTGGTACCGCTGCATCCATCCCGACGACGTCGACCGGGTGCGCGCCGCGGAGGCCCACCAGTTCGCGTCGCAGGAGGCCTTCGACGCGAGCTTCCGCCTCGTCCACCGCGACGGGCGCGTCTTCCACGTCTGGGAGCGCGACGCGATCGTCCGTGACGAGCACGGGACGCCCACGCACTGCCAGGGGGTGCTGATCGACGTCACGCCCCTGCGCGAGGCCGAGGATGCCCTGCGCGTCGAGCGCGACCGGGCACAGCAGTACCTCGACCTCGCGGGCACGGTCGTCGCGGTGATCGGCATGGACCACCGCATCCGCATGTTCAACCGCGCCGGCCACGACTTGCTCGGCTACGAGGACGGCGAGCTCGTCGGCCGCGACTACTTCGACTCGTGCATCCCCGAGCGCAACCGCGACCGCCTGCGGGCGGGCTTCGATGCGCGCGTCGGCGCAGGCGACGTCGATGCCGAGTACGAGACCCCGCTGGTGCGCCGCGACGGCACCGAGCGCGAGCTGGTCTGGCACTCCGCTGTGCTCTTCGAGGACGACAGGCCGTCGGGCCTGCTGACGTCGGGCATCGACGTGACCGACAGCCGCCGGGCCCAGGAGCAGATCGCCTACCTCGCCTACCACGACAGCCTCACCGGGCTGCCCAACCGCGCGAAGCTCCGCGACCACCTCGACCTCGCGCTGGCCCGGGCCCTGCGCCACAACACCTCGGTCGCGCTGCTCTACCTGGACCTCGACGACTTCAAGCTCGTCAACGACGCGCTCGGCCACGCCGCGGGCGACGAGCTGCTCGGCGCGACGGCCGAACGCCTGCGCAAGCGGCTCCGTGAGGAGGACATCCTCGCCCGCGAGGGCGGCGACGAGTTCCTCGTGCTGCTCGCCGACATCGAGGACGATCCCGACGGCCGCGCGGCCGCGGTCGGCGAGAACCTCGTGCAGGCGCTGCGCGCCCCGTTCCGGCTCGGCGACACGGAGTTCGAGGTCAACGGGTCGGTCGGCGTCTCGGTCTTCCCGCGCGACGCCGCCGACGCCGAGGCGCTGCTCGCGCACGCCGACAACGCGATGTACGCGGCCAAGGCCGCCGGCCGCGGCCAGGTCCGGGTCTTCGAGGGCCGCCGCAGCCGTAGCTCCGAGCGCCTCCAGCTCAGCCGCCGGCTGCGACGCGCGATCGACGAGGACGAGCTCACCCTTCACTGGCAGCCGATCGTCACCGTGGCCGACGGCGGCATCCTGGGCATGGAGGCGCTCGTCCGCTGGGACGACCCGCAGCGCGGGCTCCTCGCCGCGTGCGACTTCGTCGACGACATGGACCACTTCGGCCTGCTCGAGTCGCTCGACGAGTGGGTCGTCTCGGCGTTCACCGCCCAGCGGCGCTCCTGGCAGGCCGAGGGCCTCGACCCGCACGTCGGCTTCAACCTCGGACCGCGCGCGCTCACCGCCAAGCGGGTCGACCGGCTGCTGGAGCGGCTTGCCGCCGGCGGTGCGTTCGACCGCGTGACGATCGAGATCTCCGAGTCGGAGGTCCTGCGCGACGACGCGGTCGTCCGCGCCGCGCTCGACCGCCTGGTCGCCGCGGGCCTCACGCTCGCGCTCGACGACTTCGGCGTCGCGTACTCCTCGCTGAGCCGGCTGCGCGACCTGCCGGCGCGGTGGATCAAGGTCGACCGCTCGTTCCTCGCGGGCGTGCCGGGAGACGCCAACGCCACCCAGATGTTCGAGGCCGTCTTCCAGCTCGTCCAGGCGTTGGGGCTCAGTGCGATCGTCGAGGGCGTGGAGACCCCGGGCCAGGCCTCGTTCCTGCGCCGCCGCGGCGTCGAGTACGCGCAGGGCTTCTACTACGCGCGCCCCGACCGGGCCGACGCGCTGCACGAGATGCTGCTGGCCGCACCCGAGCAGCACATCGCTGCGCCCGCCCGCTCGTAGACTCGATCCATGGAGATCGCGTTCGACGAGCGGGGGCTCGTGCCCGTCGTCGTGCAGGACTGGAGCACCGGGGAGGTGCTCACGCTGGCCTACGCGAACGAGGAGGCGGTCGCCCGGACGCGCGAGACCGGCGAGCTGCACCTGTGGAGCCGCTCGCGCAACGAGCTCTGGCACAAGGGCGCGACCTCCGGCAACGTGCAGAAGGTCCGCGCGCTGCGCCTGGACTGCGACGGCGACGCGCTGCTGGCGCTGGTCGAGCCCGCCGGCCCGGCCTGCCACACCGGCGAGCGGACGTGCTTCCACAACGGCGAGCTCGAGCCGCCCGCTCCCCACGAGGCGCTGCCCGGGCTCGAGCGCACGCTGCGCGACCGCGCCGCCACGCGGCCCGAGGGCTCGTACACCGTCGAGCTGCTCGACGACCCGCCGAAGATCGGCGAGAAGGTGATGGAGGAGGCCGAGGAGGTCGCCCGCGCGGCGCGCGAGGAGACCGACGACCGCGTCGACAACGAGGCCGCCGACGTCCTCTACCACCTGACCGTCCTGCTGCACGGGCGCGGCCGCGCGCTGCGCGACGCCGAGGAGGTCCTCCTTGAGCGTCGGGGTTGAAGCGCCCGATCTGCTGATCGAGCCGGGCCTCGACGAGGTCCGCGAGCTGGCGCGCGAGCACAACCTGATCCCGCTGCGCCACACGTTCATCGACGACTGCGAGACGCCGGTCAGCGCGTTCCTCAAGCTGCGCGGCCGCACCCCGGAGTTCCCGGCGTTCCTGCTCGAGTCCGCCGATCGCGGCCAGCAGGTCGGGCGCTACTCGTTCATCGGCGTGCGGCCCCGCAAGGTCCTGCGCTGGTCGCTGGGCGACGGCGGCGACCCCTATGCGCTCGCCGAGGAGGAGGTCGCCGCCTACACGCAGGCGCAGTGGCCCGACGCCCCGCCGTTCACCGGCGGCGCGGTCGGCTACTTCGGCTACGACCTCGTGCGGACGGTCGAGACGACGCTCGGCGAGCCGAACCCGGACGCGCTCGGCCTGCCCGACATGGCGCTGATGCTCTCCGACGTGCTCGTGGTCTTCGACCACCTCAAGCACACGGTCACGATCGTCACGCACGTCTATGCGGACGACGACCTGGAGGCGAGCTACGCCGACGCCGTCGCGACGATCGAGAAGGCGTGGCGGCTGCTGCGCGGCCCGCTGCCGGACTTCGGGATCCGCGCGCGCACGACGCGCCCGGCGTTCGAGTCGAACATGCCGCGCGAGCAGTTCGAGGCGATGGTCGCGCGGATCGTCGAGTACGTCCACGCCGGCGACGCGTTCCAGGTCGTGCCGTCGCAGCGCTGGTCGGCCGAGCTCGAGCTCGACCCGTTCTCGATCTATCGCGGCCTGCGGGCGGTCAACCCGTCGCCGTACATGTACTTCCTGGACTTCCTCGACTTCCAGGTCGCCGGCGCGTCGCCCGAGCCGCTGCTCACCGTCACCGGCCGGCACGCCTCGACGCGCCCGATCGCCGGGACGCGGCCGCGCGGCGCGAACCTGGCCGAGGACGAGCGGATCGCCACCGAGCTGCTGGCCGACGAGAAGGAGCGCGCCGAGCACGTGATGCTCGTCGACCTCGGCCGCAACGACCTCGGCCGGGTCTGCGACTTCGGGACGGTCGCGGTCGACACGTTCATGAGCGTCGAGACCTACTCGCACGTCATGCACATCGTCTCGAGCGTCAGCGGCGAGCTGCGCGACGGCGTCGGCGCGATGGACGCGCTGCGCTCGATCCTGCCCGCGGGCACGCTGAGCGGCGCGCCGAAGGTCCGCGCGATGGAGATCATCGACGAGCTCGAGCCAGTGAAGCGCGGCGGTTACGGTGGCGCGATCGGCTACCTCAGCTACACCGGCGACCTCGACACCTGCATCCACATCCGCACGGTCGTCGTCAAGGACGGCCGCGCGCACGTCCAGGCCGGCGGCGGCACCGTCGCCGACGCCAAGCCCGAGTACGAGTTCGCGGAGTCCGAGGCGAAGGCCCGCGCGGTGATGCGCGCGTTCGAGCTGGCGGCGGAGCAACCCGAATGGCCGTGATGCGCGTCCTCGTCGTCGACAACTACGACTCGTTCACGTACAACCTCGTCCAGTACCTGGGCGAGCTCGGCGCCGAGCTGGATGTCGTCCGCAACGACGTCGCCTCGGTCGACGAGCTGCTCGAGCGGGCGCCCGACCGCGTCGTCGTCTCGCCCGGGCCGTGCACGCCCAACGAGGCGGGCATCAGCGTCGAGGCGATGCGCCGCTTTCCCGAGGCCGGCACGCCGACGCTCGGCGTCTGCCTCGGCCACCAGTCGCTCGCGCAGGCGTTCGGCGGGCGCGTGGTCCAGCACGAGCCGATCCACGGCAAGACGACGACGATCAGCCACGACGGCCGCACGATCTACGCGGGCCTCGGCGACCCGCTGACCGTGGGGCGCTACCACTCGCTCGTCGTCGAGGAGTCCTCGCTGCCCGACTGCTTCGAGCCCACGTCGCACGGCGGCGGCGTGCTGATGGGCATCCGCCACAAAGAGCTGCCGGCCGAGGGCGTGCAGTTCCACCCCGAGTCCGTCCTGACGGAGGACGGCAAGCAGATCCTGGCGAACTTCCTGGCCTAGCGCCGTGCCCAACCCGATCCTCACCGAGGCGATCGACGCGCTCGCGTCCGGTCAGTCGCTCTCCCAGGAGCAGGCGGCCCGCGTGCTGCGCGAGATCATGGACGACCAGGCGACCGAGGTCGAGATCGCCGGCTTCCTGATCGCGCTGCGGACCAAGGGGGAGACCGAGGAGGAGCTCGCCGGCCTCGCGACGACGATGCGCGCGCTGGCGACGCCCGTGAAGTGCGACCGCGACGACCTGCTCGACACCGCCGGAACCGGCGGCGGGCGCAGCACGTTCAACGTCTCGACGACCGCCGCGCTGGTCGCGGCGGGCGCCGGCTGCGCGGTCGCCAAGCACGGCAACCGCAGCGCGACGTCGCTCTCGGGCTCGGCCGACGTCCTCGAGGCGCTCGGGGCGCGGCTCGACGTCGGCCCGCAGGGCGTGGCCCGCTGCATCGCCGAGGCCGGCTTCGGGTTCATGTTCGCTCCCGCGCACCACCAGGCGACGCGCTTCGTCGTCCCGGTGCGCAAGGAGCTCGCGGTGCGCACGATCTTCAACTTCCTCGGTCCCCTGACCAACCCGGCGGGTGCCCGCCGCCAGCTGATCGGCGTCGCCGACCCCGCGTTCCTCGACGTCGTAGCGGGCGCGCTCGCGCGCCTCGGGGTGGACAGGGCGCTGGTAGTGTCCAGCGCGGATGGGCTCGACGAGATGAGCACCTCCGGCGAGACCCATGTCGTCGAGGTGAACGCCGACGCCATCGAGCGTTACACGGTCGATCCCGAGGCCCTTGGGCTGCCGCTCGCCGCGCCCGGCGACTCGGCCGGTGGAACACCGGCCGAGAACGCCGCCGCGACGCGTGCCGTGCTGACCGGCGAGACCGGTCCGCGCCGTGACCTCGTGCTGCTCAACGCCGGCGCCGCGATCTACGCCGCCGGCCGCGCCGCGACGCTCGCCGAGGGCGTCGAGGCGGCCCGCGAGTCGATCGACTCGGGCGCCTCGAGCCAGGCGCTCGATCGTTACGTCCGGCTCAGCGAGGAGCTTGCCGGGCTGCTGTGACCCAGTTGGACCGCATCGTCGACGCCGCCCGCGAGGAGGTGCGCCGCCGCAGCCGGGAGGTCCCGGCCAGCGAGCTGCAGTCGCGCATCGACCCGCGCGACGAGCGCCCGTTCTCCGAGGCGCTGATCCGCCCGGGCATCTCGGTCATCGCCGAGTACAAGCGGCGCTCGCCGTCGGCCGGGGAGATCCGCGCCGGAGTCCCGGTGGCCGACATCGTCAGCGCCTACGAGCGCGGCGGCGCGAGCGCGCTGTCGATCCTCACCGAGGGCCCGCACTTCGGCGGCTCGCTCGAGGACCTGCGCGAGGCCCGCGACGCGACGAGCCTGCCGGTCCTGCGCAAGGACTTCGTCATCGACCCCTACCAGGTCTACGAGACCGCGGCCTGGGGCGCCGACGCCATGCTGCTGATCGTCGCGGCGCTGCATCCCCGCGAGATCGCCGAGCTGCACGCGCTCGCCCGCAGCCTCGACCTCGACGTCGTCGTCGAGGTCCACTCCGAGGACGAGCTCGAGTGCGCGCTGGAGGTTGTCGAGGCCGACGTCATCGGCATCAACAACCGCGACCTCACGGACTTCAGCGTCGATCCGCAGCGGACGTTCGACCTGCTTGCCGACGTGCCCGCCGGCAAGACCGTGATCTCGGAGTCGGGGTTCCACGCCCGCGAGCAGCTCGACGAGCTCGAGCGCGTCGGCATCGACGCCGTGCTCGTCGGCGAGTCGCTGATGCGGGCCGCCGACCCCGAGGCCGCGTGCCGCGAGCTCAGCGGCCACCCGCCGCTCTCCGACGCCACCACCGAGTTCGAAGCTCTTTAAGAACTTTCAGCTTCGCTTCAAGTTCCGCAAAGCGGGCGCCTGCACACTGCCCGCCATGAACGTCAGATCAGCAGCTCCCGCCGCCCTCGCCGCGGCCGTGTTCGGCGGTGCAGCAGGTGCTGCCGTCGTCGCGGTCACCGACACCGGCGGCACGAAGACCACGACCGTCGTCCAGCAGGCCCCGCTCTCCGCGTCGCCGGCCGCCAACACGTCGAGCTCCGGCTCCCTGACGCCGCGCGACATCTACAAGCGCGATGCGCCGGGCGTGGCGTTCATCCGCTCCGAGATCGTGCAGCGGACGAACTCGCCGTTCGACTTCTTCGGGCCGCAGGTCCAGCGGGGCGAGGCCTCGGGCTCGGGCTTCGTCATCGACAAGAGCGGCGACATCCTCACCAACGCGCACGTCATCGACGGCGCGGTGAAGGTGACGGTGTCGTTCAGCGACAACAAGGAGGTCAGCGCCACCGTCGTGGGCAAGGACGTCTCCGACGACCTCGCGCTGCTGAAGGTCAACCCCGACGGCCTGAACCTCCACCCGCTCGCGCTCGGCTCGGCCAAGGACATCCAGGTGGGCGACCCGACCATCGCCATCGGCAACCCGTTCGGCCTCGAGCGCACGCTGACGACCGGCGTCGTCTCCGCGCTCCAGCGCCGGATCTCGGCGCCCAACGGCTTCGCCATCCGCAACGTCATCCAGACCGACGCGGCGATCAACCCGGGCAACTCGGGCGGCCCGCTCCTCGATGCGGCCGGGCGCGTGATCGGGATCAACTCCCAGATCGAGACCGGCGGCTCGGGCAACGGCAACGTCGGCATCGGCTTCGCCGTGCCGATCGACACCGCCAAGCAGGCGCTGTCGGCGCTCAAGCAGGGCCACAGCGTGCAGCGCGCCGAGCTCGGCGTGACGACCCTGACGATCGACAGCTCGCTCAACGGGCTGAACCTGCCGGTGAAGTCGGGCGTGCTCGTCCAGTCCGTCCAGCACGGCAGCGCGGCCGACAAGGCCGGCCTGAAGGGCGGCGACATCTCGGCGCAGGTCGCCGGTCAGGACGTCGTCCTCGGCGGCGACATCATCACCAAGGTCGACGGCAAGAGCGTGGCGACCGCGGACGATCTCGCGAACGTCATCCAGGGGCACAAGCCGGGCGACAAGGTCACGATCACCTACATCCGCGACGGCAAGGAGAAGTCCGCGGACGTGACGCTGGGCAAGCAGAGCCAGCAGGCCACTGCGCAAGGCTGAGCGTCAGGAGCCGGGGTCGAAGCACACGTCGAGGCCGAGCCGGCGCTCGGCGTGCGCTTCGATCGCGAGCCTGTCCGGGACGTCGAGCGACACGCGGTTCGCGGCTCCGTCGCGATGGGCGCGCAGCCGGGCGACGATCCGGTCCTCATCGGCGACGATGCGGCGCACCGCTGCGACCATCGCGAGGTAGCGCGCGTGCGCGGGACCCGGGGGAACCTTCACCGCGGCGAGGTGGCGTGCGAGCGCCGCCTCCGCGGCACGGTCGCGGGCGATGGCGCGCGCGTCGGAGGCGTCGTGGCCGAGAAAGACGGTCGGCGGCTGCGTCTTGAGCACGCGCGCCTCGTAGACGCGGCAGACGGCGTTGGCCTTCGTCACGTACGCCGGGGTCGCGGGCGGCGTCGTGGGCGCCGTGATCCTCGTGACCGGTGCGGCCGTCGTCGACGGGCTGCTCGAGCCGCCGCCGCAGCCGGCGGCGGCCAGCACGAGCGGGGCGACGAGCGCGAGCGAGGCGCGCCGGATCATCGCGATCATCGTACGCTGGCCTCGTGGCCGGCGTACGCATCAAGCACTGCGGGATCGCCAGCGCGGAGGACGCCGCGCTGGCGATCGACTGCGGCGCCTGGGCGCTCGGGATGATCTTCTGGCCGGGCTCCCCGCGGCGCTGCGCGCCGGACGTCGCCGTCGAGATCGGGCGCCGGCACCGGCGCCAGGTCGAGCTGGCCGGCGTGTTCGTCAACCAGACGCTCGACGAGATCGCCGTATTGGCCGAGACCGTGCCGCTCTCGCTCGTGCAGCTGCACGGCGACGAGGGCCCGGCGTTCTGCTCCGAGGTCGCGCGGCGCACCGGCGCGCGCGTGATCAAGGCCGAGCGCGTCCGCTCGAAGGCCGACCTGCAGGCGCTCACCGCGTTTCGCAGCGCCGACTTCCACCTCGTCGACGCTCATGTCGAGGGGATGCGAGGCGGCACCGGGCAGACGGTCGACCGGCGCATCCTGCTCGACCGTCTCAGCGAGGTGCCGCTGATCCTCAGCGGCGGGCTGACTGCCGCGAACGTGGCCGAGGCGGTGGCGGAGGTCCATCCGTACGCCGTCGACGTGGCGAGCGGCACGGAGGCGTCGCCCGGGGTCAAGGACCCCGAGAAGCTGCGCGCGTTCGCCGACGCGGTCGCGGCCACCGAGGAGGTCTCCGCCGCATGAGCGGGCGCGTCGAGGCCGGCGTCGAGCACCGCTTCGGCCCCTACGGCGGCCAGTACGTCCCCGAGACGCTGATGCCCGCGCTGGCCGAACTCGAGCGCGTCTGGTGCGAGGCGCGCGACGACACCGGCTACCGCGCCGAGCTCGACGTGCTGCTGCGCGACTACGTCGGCCGTCCGTCGCCGCTGTACCTCGCCGAACGGCTTTCGGAGGTCGCCGGCCGCGAGGTGTGGCTCAAGCGCGAGGACCTCAACCACACCGGCTCGCACAAGATCAACAACGCGCTCGG
>Ga0207657_10003984_pt1 | contig 15700 bp, 9 predicted proteins | sample KBSC33metaG_FD_184316 | JGI IMG/M metagenome (GOLD analysis project Ga0207657, IMG submission 184316) | Corn rhizosphere microbial communities from Kellogg Biological Station, Michigan, USA - KBS C3-3 metaG (SPAdes) (version 2) | ecosystem: Host-associated > Plants > Roots > Rhizosphere > Soil ... | reverse complement strand
AACGGCCGCAACGCCAGCTTGGTTCACCGTGCGCCTTGCACGGCTCGGCCCGGGCGGCGATATCGCACAGCTCCGGGTGAGGAAGGGTGGCCGAGTGGTTTAAGGCAGCGGTCTTGAAAACCGCCGTGGGTGCAAGCTCACCGTGGGTTCGAATCCCACCCCTTCCGCCAGGCACCTGGATTACAAACCTATCCCGCCGCGGGACGGTGAACACTTCCTTCTCGACATCGACAGACATTTAACCGAAATTTAGATTTGGGCCGCTGCGAGTCGTGTTCGGCCCGTGTGAGTCCGCCGCCGGGGGCGCAATCAGGCGGCTTTCGGCGACAAAGATTCGCCGCGATCCGATCGCAAGGGGAAGTTCGTGTCCGGAATTGACATCTTCCTGTCCTACAGCCGCGAGGACCGCGCGGCGGTTCGGCACATCGCCGAATCGTTCGAAGCGGAAGGCTTCGCGGTGTGGTGGGATGCGGCGTTGCAATCCGGCCAGACCTTCGACGAAGTGATCGAGCAGCGGCTGAAGGAAGCCAAGGCGGTGGTCGTGCTGTGGTCGCCGCGGTCGGTGACCTCGCGCTGGGTGCGCGCCGAAGCCACGCTCGCCGATCGCAAGAACAAGCTTGTGCCGGCGATCATCGAGCCGTGCGACCGCCCGATCGCCTTCGAACTTACGCACACCGCCGACCTGTCCGAATGGACCGGCGACACGCGCGACCCGGGCTGGCGGGCGTTCGTCAAGGATGTCCGCGCGCTGGTCCAGAAGGCGGTTGGTCATGAGGCAGAGGCCCCAGCCGCTCCCAAGCCGCATGTCGAACGGGTGTACGCTCGACGCCCCGCATCGCCGACCCCGCCGGAAAGCCCGGCGCAGGCGCGTTCCGAAAGCGACGATGTGGTCTTCGTTTCGAGGGCGCGCCCGCAAATCGAGCCGCCCGTCGAGGCGAATATCCCCGCGCCGCAGCCGCGCGTCGACGTCCCGGACGAAAATGAAGAGGTCCACGCGCTTCGCGTGAGCGACGGCCTCGACAGCGAAGAGATCTTCATCGTCGGCCCTGCGGGCCTCAAGATCGGCCGGACGGCGCCTGCCGACGCGATCATCGCCCATCCGAGCGTGTCGCGGCAGCATTGCGTGATCGGACTCGCGAATGACGAGCTGCTGGTCACCGACCTCAGCTCCACCAACGGCACCTTCATCGACGACGAGCGTATCGAGCGTGCCGCAGTGCTTCCCGTCGGATCGATCTTGCGCGTCGGCCAGGTCTCGCTGACCCATGAAGTGGGGACTCGCGAGCAGATCCTGCGGCCGAAGAGCGGTCCGGGCGCCAACCGGCGCGGCGGGATGCGCCCGGCGCGCCTTGCCATCGCGCCCTGAGGCCAGGCCCCCCGGGCGGCGCGTTGACCGCCGCAGCCCCGTCCTACGGCGACTGCTTCACCAGGAACTGGACGTAGGCCCGGGTCTGCTGTGCCTGCTTGATCAGCCGGTCGGCTTCCCGGTCCGAGCTCACGCCGCGGATTGAATCGCGCAGCGTCTTGAGGTTCGCGTCGTAGCTTCGGGCAAGCGCGGCATTCTGGCTGTTGCCGGAGCGCATGACTTGCCTCGCCATCCCGCGCGCGCTGTCGACGATGCCGTAGAATTGCGACAGCTTGGCGGAGGACACTCCGCCGCTGCTCGATTCCGATGCCGAGGAACTCGAGCTCGAGCTTGCGGACGCGGACTTGGTCGGGGTCCTGGTGACCTCCGGGGTTGATCCGGCCCTTTGCGCGGCGGCGGCCTTCGCCTGTGCCTTCTGGATCGCCGCCAGCCGCGCCTCGGCCGCGGCGGCCTTCGCCTGCTCCTTCTTCAGCGCGTCGGCGGAGTTCGTCTGGGCGCTCGCCTGCGTAGCGGCGTCGGGTGCAACGGCGCCGGCCTCATTGCCGGCCGCATTGACGTCGGTCGCATTCTGGTCCGCACCGGGCGTGCCGAGCACCAGGTCCGCATTGCCCCCAACATCGGTTGCTGCCGCGTTGACCGTCGATGGTTCAGAACTGCTGCCGCCGCGGCTGAACATCGCAATCCCGCCGACCGCCGCCAACAAAACCACGGCGCCCGCGCCAACCAGCATCGGAGTCTTCGACTTGGCGCCGGGCTCCTTTGTCTCGGCGGGTTTCTTGCCGCGCTTCGATGGCTTCGCCGCCACCGCAGCAACCGGAACGGCCTCGTCTTCCGCCTCGAGCGCCTCTTCTTCGTCGGGCTCGGCGGTGACGGGCTCCGGGGGAGCGGTGATTTTCTTGGAAGTGGTGGTCTCGCGCCCGATGCGCTTGAACTTGACCTGCTTTGGGTCGTTCGGAACCCCGGTCTCGACCAGGTTCGAGGCATCCGTCGTCCCGACCGGGATGATCTCCTCGGATTCGACCTGCGTTGCAATGAAGCGGGTCGCGTCGTCGGAGCCGTCGTCGGTCTCGGTGTCCTCTTCGAGGCTCTTGCCGAACATGGCGAGCCAGTCGCCGATCGACTGCGGCCGGTCTTCCGGCTTGACCACCATCGCCGCGTCAATCGCGGCAAGGAACTTCTTGCCGTAGCCGGGCCACTTTCCGCCGGCCAGCGGATTGCCGAGCCCGGCGTGAAGCCGTTCGAGCACCTCGGGCGGCTTTTCGCCCGTCACGCATTCGTAAAGGACCACGCCGAGCGCGTAGATGTCGGTCCACGGCCCCTGCTCGTAGGTCTTCACATATTGTTCGATCGCCGCGTAGGGCGGCGTGTGGAAGGTGACGTTGGTGCTCGTCGCCTCCGCGGTCGTGAACCGCGCCGAGCCGAAATCGATCAGCACCGGCCGGTTGTCTTCGTTGATCAGGATGTTGGGCGGCTTGATGTCGCGGTGGAGCACGCCGACGCGATGCGCGCGGTCGAGCCCCTGGGCGATCGGCCGAAGGATGTTCCACAGGCTGCGCTCGTTGAACCGCCGGCCTTGCTTCAGCATCCGCGACAGCGAGATGCCGTCCTCGAAATCCATGACCATGTAGGCGGTCCCGTGGATCTCGAAGAGGCTGCGGACGCTGACGATGTTCGGGTGACGCGTCGGGGTCGACAGGTTCCACAGAAGCTTGGCTTCCTCGACGAACTTCTTGAGCCCGAGCGCGTGGACCTCCTCCGCGTCGGAATCGATGGGCACCACCGTGTCCTCGGAATCGCGGTCGCTGATCGAGCTCGGGAAATATTCCTTGATGGCGACGAGCTCGTCGAAATAGATCCCGCGCGCCTTGTAGACGATGCCGAAGCCGCCGACGCCGAGGACCTCCTCGAGGCGCCATTCGCGCAGCACCGTGCCGGCCGGCAAAGCCTTGTTACTGTATGTCTTGTTCATTGCCGGCTGCCCCCGCCCGACCTGCTTTAACAAAATTCAAATCGCACACACGTTACTCAATTGCTAGTCTGCCCGCCATAGCGACGCCAGGGGGGCAGGCGATGAGCTTTGATTGTGTCAGCCGAACGCATGTTGGGCTCAAGCGCAAGGTCAACGAGGATTCGATCCTCGTCCGGACGGAACGTGGCCTGTGGGCGGTTGCCGATGGCATGGGCGGGCATGAGGCTGGTGACGTCGCCAGCACGATGGTCACCGATGCGCTTCGTGCACTCCCGATCGTCTACGGGCTCGATGATACGGTCGAGGCTGCCGTCGATGCGCTTCGCCGGGTCAACGGCGAGCTGATCCGCCTCGCCCGCTCCGAGGACGACCGCTCGCGGACGATCGGGACGACAGTCGTCGGGCTTGCGATTGCGGACGGGGAATTCCGTTGCTTCTGGGTCGGCGACAGCCGCGCCTATCGCATCCGCCACGGCCAGATCCGCCGGCTGTCGCGCGACCATAGCCTGGTCCAGGATTTGGTCGACGCCGGGATGCTCAACTCGGCGGATGCCGAGAAGCATGAGAGCGCCAACGTCATCACGCGCGCGGTCGGCGTCTCGGAGGAGCTCGAGGTCGACAGCTCGACCGGCGAGGCCGCGCCCGGCGACATCTTCCTCCTCGCCAGCGACGGCGTGACCCGCGTGGTCGAGGACCAGGAATTGCTCGAAGAGCTGGCCAACGGCTCGCTCGAAGCCGCGGCCGACAAGCTGGTCGAGCTGGTGCTTGCGCGCGGCGCGCCCGACAATCTTTCGATGGTCATCACGCGCATTCGATAAACGACCAGAATATTCATCTTGCATTCACGCTACAAATGTAGCACTCTCTACAAATGTAGCGCGGCGAGTCTGCCTGCGCCCAAGGGAATTTCGAAACCATGTTGAGCAAGCTTCCACCCCGTGAACGCCAGATCGTGGACATCCTTTACGAGCGTGGCGCCCTTGCCGTCGCCGACATTTGCGAGGCGCTGCCCGACCAGCTGAGCGGCTCGGCGGTTCGGGCAATGCTCAAGCGGCTCGAGGACAAGGGGTTCGTCCAGCGCAGCGAATCGGAGCGCGGCTTCCTCTACAGCCCGGTCGTGTCCGACTCGGTCGCCAAGAAATCCGCGCTGAGCGAGATCGTCCGAGTCTTCTTCAATGGCTCCCCGGCGAGCGCGGCGAGCGCGCTGCTCGGCATGTCCGACCAGCTCAAGAAAGACGAGATCGACGAGATCGAACAGATGATCGCCAAGGCGCGGAAGGCTAAAGGGGGCCAGTAATGCCGGTGCTGATCGCCATTGCGCTGAAATCGCTGCTGATTGCCGGCGTCGCGCTCGGCCTGCTTGCGCTGATGAAGCAGCGCTCGGCCGCCGAGCGCTCGTGGGTCGCGCACATCGGCCTTCTCGCCTTGGTGATGCTCGCGCTCGCGCCGCTGGTGCTGCCGAGCTGGACCGTCGAAGCCCCGTCCCTGCTTGGCCATGTGGCTCAGGTTCAGGGCGAAGCCGCGAGTCCAGCCGCCGCGCCGGTCAGCACGGCAATGCCGGCGATCCACACTTCGCCGGCCGCCGCTCCTGTCGCGCAGGCGCCCCGCGTCTCCCTCAGCACGACCGCCGCGACGATGGCGCTCTATGCGGTGCCGGCGGCGATCCTGCTCTTCGTCACTCTTCTCGCCCTGGCGCGCCTGATCGCGCTGATGGCGCGCGCCGAAGTGCTGGTCGACGGTCATTGGCTGAGCGCACTTGCCCGCGCCCAGCGCCGCATGGGGTTCAAGCATGGCACCGCCTTGCTGACCAGCAATGAGTTATCCTCGCCGATCAGCTGGGGCGTCATCCGCCCGGTCATCCTGCTCAACACCCGGGCGGTCGAAGCGTCGAGCGAAGCCGAGGCGATCATCGCGCATGAGCTGGCGCACGTTGCGCGGCTGGACTGGGCGAAGCTGCTGCTCGGACGCGTGGCCACCGCTCTCTTCTGGTTCAACCCGCTCGTCTGGATGCTGGCCCGCGAAGCCCACCAACTGCGCGAGGAAACCGCTGACGACGCGGTGCTCGCGGCGGACATCGCCGACACCGATTACGCGCAGCTGCTGGTCGGCGTCGCCCGGCACGAATGCCCGGGGCTGCTGCTGGGCGCGCACGGCGTCGCGCCGTCGAAGAGCTCGCTTGCGCGCCGCGTCGCCCGCGTCCTCGACGGCAAGTCGGTGCGCGGCCCGGTTGCCCGATCCTTTGCAGCGGGCGTGCTGGTCGGCGCGGTGATGATCGCGGCGCCCCTTGCCGCCCTCACCCTGGCGCCGGGCGGCACCAAGGCCGCGAACGAAGCGGCGCCCGCGAAATCGGGCAAATCCTCGACGCTCGCGCACTATTATGCGCCGGCGCCGGTGCCCGCCGACCTCCCCCACATCATCGCCCGTGGCGTTTCGACCTCGGTCGCCGCGGCGGTCGCCGCAGCCGCTCCGGAGCAGCAGATGACGGCGCAGCAGGCGCGCGCGGAGGCCGTCGCGAATGCGGTCGCCGCAGCCAGCAACGCCAGCCGGTCCGCGCTGGTTCAGGCTGGCCAGGCCGCCGACCGCGCCCGCGCCGTCGCCAGGATCTATGCGCCGAGCGACAGGGAGATCGACGACATCATCCAGATGAAGCAGATCGGCGTCACGCCGCAGTACGTCGCCGAGATGAGGGCCGTGTCGCCCCGCCTCGCCCGCCTCGAGCCGTCCGAATTCGCCGGCATGAAGGCCGTCGGCGTTACTCCGGAATTCGCCCGTTCGCTGGCCGCCGCCGGCTTCCAGAACATCGATTCCGATGGCCTGACCGAAGCTCGCGCCGTCGGCGTTACCGGGGATTATGTGCGGGCCTTGAAGTCCGCCGGCGTGACCGGCGATCTCGACGCCTTCGTGCAACTGCGCGCCGTCGGCCTCAAGCCCGAATATGTCCAGTCGCTGCGCCGCCAAGGCTATGTCGTGCGAAGCGCCGACAAGCTCGTCGAAATGTGGGCGGTCGGGATCAAGCCTGGCGACCTCCCCATTGCGCCGCCGCGACCACCCAGGCCGCCGAAGGTCCCGCCTGCCGATTGGGACCCCGACCCCGATCCGGATGACGACGGCGGCTAACCCGCCCTCTCTCACTCCAAGCTGACTCCCACTGACTGATTTTTCGAAGCGCCCGGCCGGACGAACGGGCGGACTTTGCCCAAACGATTGAACGAGGAGACCGATCATGAACCGTTGCGTCACCTTCCTCTTTGCCGTCTGCTGCGCCGCCGTCTCGGTGTCGTCGGCCTGCTTTGCCCAGCCTTCGGACTGGATTCATTTCTCGCTCACCCCGTCGCGCGATGCGAACGACATCCGCGCCGACTTTCGCGACGACAGCAGGGGGCACGACAGCAACTGGTCGAGCTCCTTTCGCACCTCGGAACTCGCCGGGCTCGACCTTGCCGGGTTTCGTGCTGCTGGAAGCCGGCCGCTTCGCTTCGCCCTAGTGCGCGACGCCGGGCGTCTCGACTGCGCCGGCCACGGCGGCGAATCCTACGCGGCTGGCAATTGCTCGATCACCTCGAACCCCGCCTTCCTGCAGCTGCTCGACGCGCGCGGCATTGGCCGGCCGACCCGCGACCAGGCGTTCGGCCTGATCTCGCTCGACGTCCGCCGCGAGCTCGTCGATGCGCTGGCCGCGTCACGCTATCCGACCCCGACCATCGACAATCTCATCGAGATGACCGCCGTCGGCGTGAACGGCCGCTATGTCGCCGACCTCGCGCGGCTCGGTTATCGCCCGAACAGCCTGCACAACCTCGTCGAGTTCCGCGCGATGGACATCACGCCGGAGTGGATCGGCTCGTTCGCCCGCATGGGCTACGCCAACATGCCGGCGGATGAGCTTGTGCAGCTGAAGGCGCTGGACATCGACGCCGCCTATGTGGCCGGCTTCGACCGTCTGGGATACGGCCATGTTCCCGCGGATGACCTGGTCCAGCTGAAAGCGCTCGACATCACGCCGGATTATGTCGCGGGCTTCCAGCGGGTCGGTTATCGTCATCTCCCGGTCGACGAGCTGGTTCAATTGAAAGCGCTCGATATCACTCCGGAGTTCGCGCAATGGGCGACCGGCCAGAGCAGGCCCCTTCCGCCGGTGAGCGAGCTGGTGCAAATGAAGATCTTCAACCACCGCAGGTAGCGCCGGTAAGCGCCGCATTGTCTGGCCAAGGCGCACTGTTTTAGCTATGCGACACACCTGATGGCCGACCAGGGCGCCAAGGCCGATCTGCTATGGACCAGCGACCTCATGCTGGGACTGCTCGGCCCGGTGCGCCTGGTCAGCTCGGCGGGCGACGACGTCACTCCCAAAGCGCGCAAGACGCGAGCGCTGTTGGCGCTGATCGCGCTGTCCAGGACGCCGGTTTCACGGAGCCGCCTCAGCGACCTGCTGTGGGGCGACCGCGGCGAGGAGCAGGCCAAGGCCAGCCTTCGCCAGGCGCTCTATGAGCTGCGCTCGCTGTCGGCCGCCGGCTACATGGTCGCGGATCGCCAGGCGATTGGCGGCGGCGGCAAGAAACTGCCGACCGACCTTAACCACCTCCAGCGGCTGATCGATGAGAGCAAGGCGGGTGAGCTGGCCGACTCGCTCGACGATGTCGAATGCCCACCCCTCGGCGGCCTCGATGATGTTACGCCCGAACTGGACGAGTGGCTGCGCGACGAACGCGCACGCATCTGCAGCACGCTGGTCAACGGCGCGCTGGGCGTGGCCGAGCGCAGCCTGCAGGTCGGCGATATCGCCTCGGCGCGGCGCATCGCCGACCAGCTCGAGCGGCTCGACCCGCTCGACGAGCGCGTCGCCCAGCTCGGCATCGTCGCCGACATTGCGGGCGGCGACCGCGCCGCGGCCATGCGCCGGCATGGACGATTGTCGGGGCGGCTCGACCAGGAGCTGGGAATTCGCCCGGCAGCCGAAACCCAGGCCCTGCTCGACAAGGCGAAGGTCGCACCGACGGTCCGGCCAGCGACCGTGTCCGCGACGGAAGGGCCGTCGCGTCCACGGCGGCGTTTCCTGCCGCTGCTGATCATCGTCGCCGTGCTCGCCGCCGCTGTTGCCATCTTCGCATTCATGCGATCGGGGCCAGTCGCGGCGACGCCGATGGTCGCCGTGCTTCCGTTCGACGATCTCGGCCAGCGCAACGAGGATTATTTCGCCTCGGGCGTGTCGGACGAGATCCTCAACCTTCTCGGCCGCCAGGGGCGCATCAAGGTTCTCGGCCGCGCATCTTCGGCGCAGCTTGGCGGCCCGACGGATGCGCTTGCGACCGCGCGCAAGCTCGGCGTCACCTATCTCCTCGACGGGAGCGTGCGCACGGCCGACACTCGCGTGCTGGTGATCGCGCGGTTGACGCGCGTGTCGGACGGTTCGCAGGTCTGGTCGGAACGCTACGAGCGCCGGGTCGGAGACATTTTCGCGGTCCAGGGCGACATCGCGAGCGCGGTCGCCGCGCGCGTCGCGCAGTCGTTCGCCGGCATCAGGCCGCAGGAAACCTTGCCCGAGGTCTATGACCGCTACCTCGCGGCGCGCCAGCTGATCCGCGAGCGGCGCGAGCCGACGCTCAAGGAAGCGGACCGCCTGCTGCGCGAAGCGATCGCGCGCGATCCGCGCTACGCTCCCGCCTATGCCGAGCTCGCCGAGCTCATCATGCTCGAGTCCGATCACCCGACGTCTTACGGGTCGATCCCGTACGCGCAGGCGCGGGCGATGGCCGAGCCCTTCGCGCGCAAGGCGGTCGAGCTCGACCCGAATCTTGGCGACGGTTATGCGGCGCTCGGATTCCTCTCGCTCAACCTCGACGCCAACTCTGAGCCCTACCTGCGCAAGGCCGTGCAGCTCAGCCCCCAGCGTCCCGAATTCCATCGCTGGCATGGCCAGACCCTTGCCGCGCTTGGCCGCTACGACGATTCGATCGCCGAGTTCAAACGCGCGGTCGAGATCGACCCGCTATGGGGCCTCAATTACGACCATTTGATCGGCGCGTTGTTCCTCATGGGCCGCGACGCCGAGGCGCGGCAATATGTTCAGCGCTTCTTCGATCTCAGCACCGACCAGCGCGCGAAACTGCTGCTCCTTCAGTCACTCCAGAAGATCGAACAGAACATCGCCGGACAATTGAAGACCACGAGGGCGCTTCAGCGGGCTTATCCGGAAGAGCGCCAGATGCGGGTCAACCTCGCCTCCGCGCTGTCCGTGCTGGGCGACAATCGTGAAGCCGCGAAGTTCGTCGCTTACGATCGCGTCGGAACCGCGGCCCTCGCCAGCAATTGGCCCGCCCTCGCCGCGGCGGTCGAAGCGATGGGCGCCGATTTTTGGGACCAATATGGTTTCTGGAACACGGCAGCGCTGCTGATCGAAAGCGGGCATTCGGATACGATCGTCAAGCTTTACGACATAGCTCAACCATTGATCGCGTCGGGTCATTTGCCGTCCGAGGCGGTGGCGCAGCCGGAAACCATCGTCGCGCTGCGCATAGCCGGACGCGGCGCCGAAGCTGAGCGGCTGCTCGCGCAGTTGCGCCGCGAGAAGGCGAAGCTGCCGAACGTCGGCCTCCTTGGCGATGAAAAGCAATTCGGAGCCGCAGCGATCGCGGCTCTCACCGGGGATCGCGAAACGGCGCTCCGCCTGCTCGACCAATGGTCGAAGCAGAAGCCGTTCCGAATGGCGTCCGCCCCGGCGATGGCGCTGCGCCACGACCCGGTTTTCGGCTCCCTGGCGAGCGATCCGCGCTTTCCCGTCATCGAGGACCGGATCCGCTTCGCGATCAACGCCGAGCGGCAGAAGGCCGGCCTTGTGCCGCTGAGCCGCGAAGCGTGGATCGGCGATGCGAAATCATTTTTGACGAAAAATTGACGCTGTCCCCGCGCGCAGGATGACGCGGCGCGCTTAGCCCGCCGCTGTTTTCAACCGTCGCGGAGTTAGCGTTCCCATGTCTGCGTTCCCGAAGATTTTGCTCGCCACCGTCTGCGTCGCGGCGCTCGCCTCGGCCCCTGCCTTCGCCCAGACTCCCGGCGCGGGCGAAATCCCGCAGGCGACGCCGACGCAGGGCAGCCGGACGACGGTCTATGATGCCGGCTTCTTCGCCCAATATGCGCCGCGCTCGGCCCTCGACATCGTCCAGCGCATTCCCGGCTTCACGCTCGATCTCGGCAACAACCAGGCCGCGACCGGGGTCGACGTGCGCGGGTTCGCCGGAACCGCCGGCAACGTGGTCATCAACGGCGCGCGGCCGAGCTCAAAGTCGGAAACGCTGCAAACGCTCCTCGCGCGCATCCCTGCGAGCCGCGTCAAGAAGGTCGAAGTCGGTCCGGGCGATCTCTACGGCGCCGACTATTCGAGCAAGACCCAGGTCGCGAACCTCTACCTCTCCGCCGACCGCGGGATCGCGGGCAATGCCACGGTCAGCGCGGTCCGGCACTGGTTCGGCAAGATCGTCCCGACGGGCAGCGCGTCGGTGTTGCTGAGCCGCGGCCCGTCGACCTTCAATCTCTCCGGCGACTTGGGTCGGACCGACTATTTCGAGGAAGGCTACGACCGCGTGACCGACTTCGCGACCGGCGACCTCGTCGAGTTTCGGCGCAAGTTCAACAGCATTCACCCGCACGATCCCTATGTTTCGGGCAGCTGGGCACTGGAGAACGGCAACGATCGCTCGGCGCACGTCAATGCGCGGTATGCTCCGAGCACCTTCTTCCTGCGGCAGGACAATCACGTCACCCCCGAGGGCGATGCCGAGCGCGACGACAATCTCGTCGAGGATTACAAAACCGACGTCTCGGAGCTGGGCGGTGACGTCACGCGCCCGCTCGCCGGCGGGGCGATCAAGCTCCTCGGGCTCGCCAATCGCCAGCACAAGACGACGCGCGACACCTATCTGTTCAGGGGCCTCGGCGGAACGCCAATCCTCGGCGGGTCGGAGCAACTCACCAGGTCGCAGCGCAATGAATCGATCGGGCGGCTGAGCTGGTCGCGGCAGAGCCTGTTCGGGTTCCGCTTCGAAGCCGGCGGCGAGGTCGCGCTCAACACCCTCGATTACAATCTCGGCTTCTTCGACCTCGAACCCGACGGCAGCCGGACGAAGAAAGACCTGCCGATCGAGAATGCGACGGTGCGCGAGGTGCGCGGCGAGGTCTACGTCAATGCCGGGCGTCCGCTGACCAAGACGCTGCGCATGGACGCCGCGCTCAATTACGAGATGTCGAAGCTCAAGGTGCGCGGCGACGCGCTCGCCGACCGGTCATTGAAGTTCCTGAAGCCAAGCCTGACGCTCGACTGGCAGCCGAGCGGCGGCTGGCATGCGCAGGCGATCCTGCGCCGCACGGTGGCGCAGCTCGACTTCTTCGATTTCGTCAGCTCCGCCGAGCTGTCGGTGGGCCGGGTCAATGGCGGCAACGCCAATCTCCAGCCCCAGCGCACCTGGGAAGGCCGCCTGCTGGTCGAGCATCCGGTCCTCAGCGAGGGCAAGGTGCGGCTCGAATTTGGCTATGACCTCGTCAGCAAGCTCCAGGACCGAATCCTCATCTTCGACGAGAACAACAAGCCGTTCGACGCACCGGGCAACCTCGGCACCGGACGGCGTGAATATGTCGACCTTTCGATCGACACTCCGCTCGACCGGCTGTGGAAGGGATTGCGAGTTCGCGTTCACGGCCAAATTCAGCGTACGCGCGTCGAAGATCCCATCTCGCATCGGCAGCGCGACTTCAGCGGCTTCTATCCGCGCTGGCAATGGGATGCCGATATCCGCCGCGATGCCGGCAAGTTCGCTTACGGCCTCAGCCTCAACGACTATCGCCGCACGACCTTTTTCCGCACCGACGAGTTCGACACCAACTTCAACAATTATCCGTACGTCAGCGCGTTCGCGGAATACCGGCCGACGTCGCGGAGCACGGTGACGCTGGATCTCAACGACATTTCCGATACCGGCGGCGACCGCGACCGGCTGATCTTCGACCCGAACCGCCTGCAGCCCGCGCCTGCCTTCGAGGACTATCGTCACCGCAACAGCCACGTCCGGATCGGCCTGACGTTCAAGCAAAGCTTTGGCGGAGGCGCCACGCCGGCCGCGCATTAGTCCCTTCGCCCCTTTGCAGGCGAAATCGGCAAGTCCGTCGAACCGTCCGCAGACCGGTCGAAGGTCAATGGCTGCTCTCGATGCGGGCACGTAACGCTGCTCACCGGTGCCACCCCAGGGGACCGTCAAATGACTAATGCCGCGTATTTCGCGACGGTCTCCACCGTGGCGCTCCTCATGGCGACGCCCGCGAGGGCAGCGCAATCGCCACCTGCACCGACCCCGGCGCCGGCTGAAGCCCCTCAGCCGGCGCCAACCGCGCAGGGCCAGCGAACGACGACCTATGACGCAGCTTTCTTCGCACAATATGCGCCGCGCACGGCGCTCGACATCGCCCAGCGCGTGCCCGGTTTCACCCTGGACCTCGGCAATTCCCAAGGCGCGAACGGCCAGGACGTGCGCGGTTTCGCCGGCACGGCCGGAAATGTCGTCTTCAACGGCGCCCGGCCGAGCACCAAGGCGGAAACGCTGGATGTGACGCTGTCGCGCATCCCCGCGCAGCGGGTCATCCGCGTCGAGGTCGGCCCCGGCGACCTCTACGGCTCCGACTATGCGGGCAAAAGCCAGGTGCTGAACGTCATCCTGTCGCAGGAAGCGGGGATCGACGCCAACGTGACAGCCGCGGCGAAACGCTGGTCCACCGGCTACGTCAACACCGACATCCAGGGATCGGCACTCATCCGCCGGGGCCCCTCGACCTTCAACTTCTCCGCCGGCACCGGCCGCAACCGCCAGCTCGAGGAGGGGACCGACGACCTCACCAACGTCCGGACCGGCCAGCTCGTCGAGCATCGGCGCAAGCACAACAGTTACTTCAACAAGGACCCGTTCGTCGCGGGAAGCTGGGCGCTCGAGCGGGGCTCGGACAATGCCATTCGCGTCAACGGGCGGTGGCAGCCAAGCAGCTTCGACCTGTTCCAGAGCAACCGCGTCACTCCGACCGGAGGGCCGGTGCATGATGACAATTTGATCCAGCATTACCGCGACCCGGTGATTGAGCTCGGCGGGGATGTGACCCGCCCCTTGGCCGGCGGCGCGATCAAGTTCGTTGGGCTCGCGACGCGGCGCAAGCGGCACGACGTCGACAATTATATCCAGCACAACGGGTTGCTCGACGAAGGCGCGACGGTGAACGGCGGGAACGAGCAGACCGTCCGCGCCAGGCGCAACGAGACGATCGGCCGGCTGAGCTGGACTCGTTCGAATCTTCTCGGGGTGTCGTTCGAGGCCGGCGCAGAGGCCGCCTACAACACGCTCGACGACCAGGTCGACCTGTTCGAAATCGACGAGCACGGTGAGAAAGTGCGAGTCGATCTGCCTATCGCCAACGCCCGCGTCGCCGAGAAACGCGGCGAGATTTACGTCAATGTCGGCAAGACTTTGTCGCCGGCGCTGCGGCTGGACGGCGGCATCAATTACGAATTTTCGAACCTCAAGGTGACCGGCGACGCCGAGGCCGACCGTACGCTCAAGTTCCTGAAGCCGAACCTCACGCTCGACTGGAAGCCCGGCGGCGACTGGCACAGCCAGTTCTCTGTCCGCCGGACGGTTGCCCAGCTGAATTTCTACGACTTCATCAGCGTCGGCGATCTGTCGGCGCGGCGGGTCACGGGAAGCAATGCCGACCTGGAGCCGCAGCGGGCGTGGGAATTGCGCGCGACCGTCGAGCACCCGCTGCTCGGCGACGGCCTGTTCAAGCTCGACCTGGGGACCAATCTCATCAGCAAAGTTCAGGACCAAATCCTGATCGTCGACGAAAAGGGCAACGTCTTCAGCGGGCCCGGCAATCTCGGCAAGGGCACCCAGGCATTCGCTACCCTCACCGTTGACGCGCCGCTCGGGCAATTATGGAGCGGCCTCCGCGCCAAGTTCACTGGGACAGTACAGCGAACACGCGTCGACGACCCGATCGACGGCAAACCGCGCAGCTTCAGCGGGTTTTTCCCGAACTGGCAGTGGGACCTAAACGTGCGCCGCGACGCCGGCGCTGCCTCCTACGGGTTCGAGCTTAGCGACAACGAGCGTAACACCTTCTATCGCACCGACGAGTTCGACACGAACTTCAACCGCGCCGCCTACATGACCGCGTTCTTCGAATATCGCCCGTCCGCGAACACGGCGATCCGGCTGGATGTCGACAACGCGCTCAGCACGCATGCCGCGCGCGACCGGATCCTGTTCCGGCCGAACCGCGCCGACCAGAAATTCATTTTCGACGAGTTCCGCGATCGCAATCGCCACCGCGCCTTCCAGATCACTTTGAAGCAAAGCTTCGGCGGCGGCTCGACCAAGGTCGCTTCGAAATAACCGGCGGGGTGGCGGAGCGAAGGCCGCGCGGCTAAGGAGCCCGCGACTTCATTCACAGCGGGGCATCTTTCCGTGGGCGAGCCTGCCATCCTTCCGTTCGACTGGGCGGATCCGTTCGATCTCAACCATCAGCTGACCGACGAGGAGCGCCTCGTCCGCGACACCGCCGAAGGCTATGCGCAGGAGAAGCTGCAACCGCGCGTGACGAGCGCTTACCTGGACGAGAATTTCGACCGCGCGATCCTGACCGAAATGGGCGAGCTCGGGCTGCTCGGTGCGACCATTCCGCACGAATATGGCGGCGCCGGCCTCGGCTACGTCAGCTACGGCCTGATTGCGCGTGCAGTGGAGGCGGTCGACAGCGGTTACCGCTCGGCCATGTCGGTCCAGTCGAGCCTCGTGATGTACCCGATCTTCGCCTACGGCACCGAGGAACAGCGCAAGAAATACCTGCCCAAGCTCGCGACCGGCGAATGGGTCGGCTGCTTCGGCCTGACCGAGCCCGACGCCGGCTCGGACCCCGGCGGCATGCGCACCCGCGCGCAGAAGGTGCAGGGCGGATACCTGCTGTCTGGCACCAAGATGTGGATCACCAATTCGCCCATCGCCGACGTGTTCGTCGTCTGGGCCAAATCCGATGCGCACGAAGGCAAGATCCGCGGCTTCGTGCTGGAGAAGGGCGCCAAAGGGCTGAGCGCGCCGAAGATCAAGGAGAAGCTCTCGCTCCGCGCGTCAATCACCGGCGAAGTGGTGATGGACGGGGTCGAAGTCGGCGAGGACGCGCTGCTGCCCAATGTCGAGGGCCTCAAGGGTCCTTTCGGCTGCCTCAACCGGGCGCGCTATGGCATCGCCTGGGGTTCGATGGGCGCGGCGGAGGCCTGCTATCGCGCTGCTCGCCAGTACACGCTCGACCGCAAGCAGTTCGGGCGTCCCCTCGCCTCC
>Ga0207657_10003983_pt1 | contig 15700 bp, 21 predicted proteins | sample KBSC33metaG_FD_184316 | JGI IMG/M metagenome (GOLD analysis project Ga0207657, IMG submission 184316) | Corn rhizosphere microbial communities from Kellogg Biological Station, Michigan, USA - KBS C3-3 metaG (SPAdes) (version 2) | ecosystem: Host-associated > Plants > Roots > Rhizosphere > Soil ... | reverse complement strand
CGAGCAGGAAATACATCGCGCAGGTCCACAGCGATTGCCAGTTGTCCGGGCCTTCATTAAACACGGTGTAGAGTACCGACCCCGTCAGCAGACCGGCAAACACCGCCTCAGCGATCGGGCGAACGCCCTCCTGCGGGCGATTGAGCAGCATCAGCGCCGAAAACGGCACCACCGCCATGGTCAGCGCAGCGAACGGAAAATCGCGATAGCGCGCGTCGAACGCGAAGCCGAGCGCGGTCTCGGCTCCGATCAGCGTGGTCACGAGCAGCGCTGCGCCCAGCATCAGCGTCAGGACCGAGCGGGACCTTGCATCGCGGGGGCCCAGCAATTCCAGAAACGTCGGCAGCGGGCGCCCGGACATCAGCGCGTTGGCGCACAGCAAGGGCGAGGCGATGGCGGCTGTCAGCAGAGCGCCCCATCCGAGCCAGCCACCGATGCCGTAGCTTTCGTAGAACATCTTGTCGGCGGCAATGCCTAACAGAATGCCGGCTGTGGTCGCGGAGAGCGCGACCGCGATCCACGACGTGAGGCGTGGCCTCCAGGGCCGGCGGCGCAGGGTCAAAAAGGCCACTCCGAATATGAAAACGCTTAACGCCATGCCGCAGCCCATCTGCAGTTTCCAGGACGGATAGTTGCTGATGGCTTGCCCCGGCGGGTATTTCACCGCGCGCTGCACGGAATCGAGCAGGCCCCAATATCCGCCGACCGTGCCCTCGAGCTGGCGCTTCCAGGGCTGGTCGTAGGCTTCGATCAGATTGACGCGGAAGTTTTCCTGCTTTGCGAGGCCGAGGATTTCCGAGACAACCCGCGCCTGATTGGTGCGCGACGGCAGCGCGCCCTCGCGCATCCGGCCCTCGCTCGGCCAGCCCGTCTCCCCGATCAGGATTTCCTTGCCGGGAAACGCCACCGCCATCCGCTTGCGAATGGCGTCGACATGGGCAGCGGCATATTTCGCGCGGATCGGGAAGTCTTCCCAGTACGGCAGAATGTGAATCGTGACAAAATCCACCGCTTCATAAATTTCCCGATTGCGAAGCCAATACTCCCACACATCGGCATAGGTGATGGGAACGCTGACTTGCGACTTGACCGAACGGATGGTGGCGGCGAGGTCGGATGTCGTCATCTCTCCGCGCAGCAATACCTCGTTGCCGACGACCACGGCGGTGATGACGCCAGGGTAGTCCTTGGTCAGGCGCACCACGGTTGAAATCTGCGCCAGGTTCTTCAGCCGGTTGCTGCCAAGCCATATCCCCTGGATGACTTTCAGTCCCACCTTGGCAGCGAGCGCGGGAACCTGATCTAGGCCGTTTTCGATCGAATAGGTGCGCACGCAGTCGGATATTTTGGCGAGTTGCGCCAGATCCTGGGCGATCTGTTCCGGCGCGATATGGGTGGTCTGCACCAGCGGCGTCTGGGTGTCGCGGAACGGCGCATAGGACACGCACAGCAGTTTGGCGTTGGGATCGATCGGCGCGCGCGCCAGCGTGATAGGCGTGGCCAGCCACCACCACACGGCAGCAATCGAACCCAGGGACATCAGTAAAAGCGCCAGCGGCGTACGAAGAGAAATCGGTTGCATCCTCCGGGCGGGGGACCGTCGATTAACCGGTCGACGGCCGTCTGCCAAGAGCAGGATACAGGCAATCCCGCCCTGTTCATGCCGCGGCTTTACCACAACGCGATAAAGTTGTGACTTTGCTGGACAAAATCCGAAATGTCCGTCATGGGAATCCGGAAACCGTCTCCGCCGCATTGGGGACCTATTTAAACGGCATCAAACCAGGGCGTCCGAGCGGGCCACCGGCAGGAACAAATCGGGGAATTTATGGGTCGACGGGTGCTCCAGGTACAAAGTGCGGTTTTGCGTCACCTCGCCGTTCCCGGGCTTGCACTCCTGCTCGGTATCGGCAGCGCTTTGGCCCAAAGTGGCGACCTTCGCGCCCAGGATCAGTCAGGCAAACCGGCGGCAGCCACTGCGGCGCCGTCGGCCGATGCGGCCAAGGAAAGTCAGCGCAAAACCGACGAATTTGTTGAAGCATCGCAGGCCATCAGCGGTCCGGCCGGAAACCCGGAATGCGTCTGGCTTGGCCGCCGGGTGGTGGTTTTGATGTGGCGCGACGACCTCGACACCGCGTTTCGCCATCTCGACCTTTACGACCGGTTTGGTTGTCCGGGCGGCCACGTCCAGGCGACCTTTCGCTGCCTGGTACGCTTCTTCAGCGCGATCGATCCCAAGGTGCCCGATAGCCTGAGCGGACGAGTCCACGCCTGCTGGATCAATCCGGCGGCCCAGCCGCAAGCGGCCACCGCTGCCCAACCTGCCGCGCCGTCGACCGCCGGCAGTTCGGCGCCGCCATCCGCTGCCGCGCCAGCGCCTGCCGCCGCTCCCGCCGCGGCGCCAGCCAAATAATCCCGACCGCCATCGGAACGATCCGAAATGTTCGATGTTTTGGGATATTCGCGCCCTCAAATCGCCACGGCGTCATTAGAGTTTGTTAAATCGCGTGGCAGAGATATGCTCGATTTGCCGCTGACTTGGTCGGATCTCGGGGACGGATCCGCTTCCCTGCCATACTGGCCCCGTTTGGTTTAGTCGCGATGCGCGCCGTCGTCGCCGTTCTGTTGGTTGTGGCCGCCGTTCACGCTGCCATGTGGGGAGTGCTGCGGGAGAAGCAGCAGGCGCCAGACTTCAAGGGCATCCTGCCGAGCGTGTCCTATGCGCCGTTCGAGGGAACGGCCCATCCCGACGTCGACAACATTCCGAACGCGGAGAAAATCCGCGCCGACCTCAAGACATTGGCGCCGCTGACGCGGGCGATCCGACTTTACTCCTCGACCGGCGGCGTCGAACTGGTGCCGCCGATCGCCAACGAGGTCGGCCTCAAGGTCACGGTCGGTGCCTGGATCGACAAGAATGTCGACCGCAACGAACGCGAGATGCTGTCGGCGATCGAACTCGCCAGGCGCAACGGCAACGTCAACGGCATCGTCGTCGGCAACGAAACCATCTACCGCGGCGAGCAGAAGATCGAGGACCTGATCAAGCTGATCCAGCGCGTCAAGGGATCGGTAAACGTTCCCGTGACCACCGGTGAAATCTGGAATATCTGGCTCGAGCACCCCGAACTTGCGTCCTCCGTCGATTTCATCGCCGCGCACATCCTTCCCTACTGGGAAGGCTTTTCCGACAAGCAGGCGGTGGACCAGGCGCTGATCATCTACCAGAAACTGCGCGATGCCTTTCCCGGAAAGCGCATCGTGATCGCCGAATTCGGCTGGCCGAGCGCCGGCTATAATCTGAAAAACGCCAACCCCGGCCCGTTCGAGCAGGCGGTGACGCTGCGCAATTTCGTCAGCCGCGCCGAAGCCATCGGTATGGAATACAACATCGTCGAGGCGATCGATCAGCCCTGGAAGTACTTCGAGGGCGGCGTCGGCCCGTATTGGGGGATTCTCAACGCGGCACGTGAGCCGAAATTCGCATGGTCGGGTCCGGTCGTCGACGAAGCCTACTGGAAACTGGCCACCATTGCCCTGCTGGTCGGCGTGTTGATGTCGCTGCCGATCCTGCGGCTCGGTGAGCCCACCGTGATGCAGTCGCTGATGCTGTCGACGGCGGCGAACGGCGTCGGCGCCTGGGTCGCCACCGTATTCGCGTACTGGACCGGCCACTACTTCGTGTTCGGTTCGGCCTTTGCGTTGACGCTGGGATTGATCCTCCTGGTTCCGCTGGTGCTGATCGCGATGGCGCGGATCGAGGAAATCGCCGCCGTCGCCTTCGGCCGCAACCCGCGGCGGCTGATCGTCAAGGGAGCGCCGGTGGCGCCGGCAACCATCGGCGAGGCCATCGCCTTCCCAAAAGTTTCGGTCCATGTGCCCGCCTATTTCGAGCCGCCCGAGATGCTCAAGCAGACGCTCGATGCGGTCTCGCGGCTGGATTATCCGAATTTCGAATGCGTGGTGATCATCAACAATACCCCCGATCCGGAATTCTGGCAGCCGATCCAAGATCACTGCCGCGCGCTCGGCGAACGGTTCAAGTTCATCAACGCCGAGAAGGTCGAAGGCTTCAAGGCCGGCGCCTTGCGCATCGCCATGGCCCGCACCGCCGCCGATGCAGAAATCATCGGCATCATCGACGCCGACTATGTGGTGCAGCCGGATTGGCTGAAGGATCTGGTGCCGGTTTTCGCCGATCCCCGCGTCGGCCTGGTGCAGGCGCCGCAAGACCATCGCGACGGCAACCGCTCGCTGATGCACTACGTCATGAACGGCGAATATGCCGGGTTTTTCGACGTCGGCATGGTCCAGCGCAACGAGGCCAACGCCATCATCGTTCACGGCACCATGTGCCTGATCCGTCGCGCGGCGATGGAGATGGCCGGCGGCTGGGCCGGCGACACCATCTGCGAGGACACCGATCTCGGCCTGGCGATCATCGAGCACGGCTGGCTGACGCATTACACCAACCACCGCTACGGCCATGGCCTGTTGCCCGACACCTATGAGGCCTTCAAGAAGCAGCGCCATCGCTGGGCCTATGGCGGATTCCAGATCGTCAAAAAACACTGGCGGCGGTTTCTTCCCGGCGCCAGCCGGCTGTCGCCCGATCAACGGCGCGAATTTGCACTGGGCTGGCTGAACTGGCTCGGCGCCGAAAGTCTCGGCGTGCTCGTCGCCATCCTCAACCTGATCTGGGTGCCGATCGTCGCCTTTGCCGACATCGCCATTCCCGACAAGATCCTGACGCTGCCGATCATTGCTGCTTTCGTGGTCTCACTGGTGCATTTCGTGGCGCTGTACCGCCTGCGCGTGCCGGTGAAATGGGGCCAGATGCTGGGCGCCATGGTCACCGCGATGTCGGTGCAATGGACGGTGTCGCGCGCGGTGGCCAACGGACTGATCACCGACCATCTGGCGTTTGCGCGAACCTCGAAAGGCGGATTTTCGCTTGTCTCGATCGAGTTCCAGGCGTTCTGGGAAGCCGTCATTGGCATCCTGCTGCTGGTCGGTGCGGCGGTGTTGGTCGTCACCAACAATTTCAAGGAAGTCCGCGAGATCTATGTGTTCGCGGCGGTGCTGGTGCTGGAAAGCCTGCCGTTCCTGTCGGCGGTCGCGATCGCCATTCTGGAAAACTCGCGGCTCAACGCGTTTTCGTTCTGGCGCAACAGCGCGATCCGGACCGCGGAGCTGATCGGCCTTCGCCCGGTGGCGATGCCGACGGTGGCCGGCACCTCGCAGCCGGTGGCCTCCGAGATTCGCCGGGAAGCCAATTGACCGGACACAGGTTTTCGCCGCGCGGTTTGCTTGAAGAATCCCGGCTAACAGCCGGTGATACCGTGGAAATCGGCGTTCTCCCGGGAGGGTTTTGCAGGTAGCCGCGCTATTGACCCACACCAAGCCGCCCCCTACACAGCGCGGCAAGTGAGCGCGTAGCTCAGGTGGTAGAGCACGTGACTTTTAATCATGGGGTCGAGGGTTCGAGTCCCTCCGCGCTCACCAGGTAAAATAATGTCCAGCCCGCAGACATCGGTAACAGAACGTACCCAGGACATGGGTGACAACCTCGTGCCGAACGGGTTGTCGCAGGCATTATTTGAATTTTCGAAGATCCTGCAAAATCGCCTGTGTCTGCAGTATGTCTGCAAACGAGTTGCGGCCTCTCTGGCGCGGCCCAAGGATTTGAACCATGCGATTTCCGGCTCTGTTTTCCCTCCTGCTGGCCAATTGCGCAATGCAATCCCCGTTGGAGCCACCTGTTGTCGATCAGCGCGGTCACGATCCGATCCAGTTCCAAAACGATCAGCTCGAATGCATCGAGCGCGGCAAAGGCTTCATGGGTGGGTCGATCACGGCCTGTATGCGCGAGCGCGGGTACACCATCCTGGTGCCGAAAAACTGAGGCGCGCCCGGCGCGCAGGGCGCGGGCTGCAGACACAAGGCTCCGAAAGCGGATGGCCTCTGCACGGCTCTATAGAAAGGCTGCTGGAGAGTCCGGATTTTGCGGGCTGTGTCATGGCCAGTCGATCGCGGCCGCCGCACGGCGCGCCCGCGCGGCTTGATCGCGGCTGGGTTAGGAGGTTACCGCGCCGGCCTTGGCTGCCGCCGCATGCTTCAGGTCGGCGACCACCTGCCGATGTTCTCGGGCCAACTTCAGGGCTCGCCGGATGTTGGCATCTTCCGAGCTGCTGTCGAAAGTGATGAGCTTGAAGCAGTTCGGGCACTGCTTCTGAAAGCCGTTACGAATCCTTTCCGCACGCTCTCCGAATATCGTCGAGCACTTGGAGCATTTGATCTTGATCTTGTCGTCGATCATGGCGCAATCACATCAGCCAAACCTTACGGGTTTGTTAATTCTCTTCGCAAAAAAAGGGGCCGCCCGCCTGGAACGCGGACGGCCGGGTAACATGTGGTGGCCGCACCTTGGCCTGGTGTTACGTTTACTTCAGCGAGTTATTGATCGAGGTGAACTTGTTGTTCAGCGTGGTACCGAGGCCGTTGACCGCGGCAAGGATCACAATCGAAATACCCGCTGCGATCAGTCCGTATTCAATGGCGGTAGCGCCGGATTCGTCATTCCAAAACTTCAAAAGCAAGCCGTTCATGTGATGCCCTTTCAGATGGGGAACCCGCGGTTCCAAAAGAAGAACTACTCACGGAAATCTAAGACTGCATGACGAAATTCCGGATCAATGTAGCTAATAAAATCTTCAAATCGAAATCAAACGCTCAGCACCTGGCCCGAGCAGCCTGGGAACGGTCAGGTCCTCAGCCTGTGTGGTTCGGGTGCGTCAGTAATTTGGTGGTCTCACGACGAGGTTCGGAGTTGGTGCGATCGACGCCTTCTACGGTGATCGCGAGCATGCCGTTTTCGAGTCTTGCTATCCAGCCTTTTGCTTTCAGATACCAGAGATGAAACTCCAGATGCTCACGCGGACAGCCTGACAAGCGTTCAAGCTCGGAATCGCCGATGCCGGGATCGTTGATGTCTTGTCGGCGTTTGACATAAAGAATCGACAGCAGCTGGTCCTGAATGACGACATCCCGTTCGATGCTTTTGGTGTTGCTGGCTTCCTCGGCCAATTTCCAGCGGGAGCCCGAATTATTTTTATGCTGAATATCGTACTGCGCGCGTTTGACCGGATCTTTGAGCGTATTATGGGCCTCCACGATTTCGCTGAAGCGCAGTAGATCGCCGGTGTCCTGATTGTCGGGATGATAGCGCGAAGCAAGATAGCGAAATATCCGTTCTATCGTTTCCGAGTTTGCGTTCGGGCTGATTTCCAGGATTTCGTAATAGTCGGTGAACATATAGAGGCTTCCATAATAACTGGCGTGGACATTCGCGGTTTTCCAGCCTTCCTGCAAGACAGAATCAAGGTCTCGCTGAGACGGCGAAGGGGAAATGATGACCGAAGACGACAAGCGCGATTGGATGCATCTTCGGGGTCGCAGTATCGTGTCAGGAAATCGTTCTGCAACCCGCCAGGCGTCACGCGATTCATCCTCCCTTTGAACTGGAGTATGGCGATCTCGCGAAGCTGCCCATAGCGGCCCCCTTGCATGATAGGCACTTCAGCGCCGCTTGAAATTTTTCAGATCGGTGTATCCCGTGGTCGGCGGAACAGCTCCTTCTGGTTGCCGCCACGGCATTTCCCTGGATAGTTTGGGGAGACCGGGGCGGGTGCGATTTACACTGATCAATTTTGAGCCCGGCGGGCCGCTCGACATATTTCGGGCGGCCTTTTCATTGGCGGCTAGGTAACTAGGCTATTCGCGCGGTAGAATGCAGGCCATTGCACGCAAGGGGATTTGCGTCGTGTGGGGATTTCTGATCGGCCTCTATATGGCGATGCTGATCTACCCGGTCATTGAAGAATGGCGGCAGCGTCGGGCAGACAGGCAGCGCTTGGCGAATATGCGCGCGCATCATGCGACGGGCCGCCGCTGGGACGTGGCGAAAGGTCAATGGATCGAAGAACAGGTCTCGCCCGCAAAGCAAGACAATTGAATCGATTTTGACGGGTCGACCCGGCCCGCCGCTGGCCGCACTCCGGCGGTTGGTCCGCTGAGCTTGCGCCCGCCTACTCTCAGCTGCCAAACGTTATGCTCTCGAGCTTTGCTCTCGGCACGGATGGATTGGGCGCGCCGCCGTCGATCGATCGGTCCCGTGTCGGGTGCCGCACCAAGGCTGCGCAATACCGCAACTTGTCCGCGAAACCCGGCCGCTATAGGATCGAGAAAGGCCCGGGTGGACGCTGGGCGGTCTTTAGACCGCGATGTCATCGCCGGCGGTCGTCAATCGCGTCCAGCCGGGCAATGGGCGCCATGAGTATCGTTGGTTTTATTTGGACACTGCGGAAGTACCAGGACACGTTGCCTGGCTACCTGATCGCGGCCTTGGTGTTTGTCGTCGCACTCGGCGTGCGTGAAGCGGTCGATCCATACATCAAGATTCCCTACGTGACGCTGTTTCCGGCCATGATCATTTGCTCGCTGGTCGGCGGGCGCGCCGCCGGCATTCTGGCGGCGGTCGTGGGTGGCCTGATCGCGTGGTATCTTTGGCTGCCGCCGAGGGGGACTTTCAAGCTGGAATGGCCGATCGGACAGCTCAGTGTCGTTCTTTATATCCTGACCTCGACGATCCTGCTACTCTTGATGCGCGGCCTCAATCAAACGCTCAGAGCGCTCGAAAGCGAGCGCGACCTTTCGGCCGAACTGTTTCGCGAGTTGCAGCATCGCACCGCCAATAACCTACAGAGTATTTCCGCGATGTTGCGGCAGAACCGCGGCGCAATCGAACGCGATCCCTCGGTGGCGCTCGGCGTCATCGATACCGCGCACCGCCGGTTTGAGATCATGAGCCGCATCAACCGCAAGCTTTACAGCCCCGACATGCAGGAGGTCGATGCCGAGACCCTGCTGCGCGATCTCTGCGAGGATATCAAGGACGCCAGCGGCAGTGACAGTATCGTATGCCACATTCACCCGTCGTCGGTGAAATTAAGTCGTGAGCGGGCGATGCTGCTGTCGTTACTGGTCGCGGAGCTGATGCTGAACGCCAGCAAACATGCGTTCGATGTCGGACAATCCGGCAACATCCAGATCGCCATGGAAACCGTCGGATCCAGCCATCGCTTCACATTCACAGATGACGGCAAGGGATTTGAGCCGGATACCGAGACCAGCGCTCCCGGCCTCGGCAGCCGCATCATGCAAGGGCTGGTCGGCCAGATGCACGGCACCATGCGCACGGCAAGCGGGCCTTCCGGCACCAGCGTGGAAGTCACCATGCCCGCGCTTGAGCACTGAAATCACCGCCAAGAATCGTCGCCGTTTCTTGCGACAACTGCGGCGCCCTCACCTCTCCTCGTCTGGATGCGTCCAGACGTAAGGCACGGTCTGCCGCTCTTGCGTGAGCCTGATCATGTGCACCGGTGGGCCATAACGACCCCTCCGGCACGATCGGCACTTCAGCGACGCTTCAAGTTTCCATATCGGCGTGTCGCACGGGCGCCGGACGTGCTCGAGCGGAATGCTGGCCTCGGTTTCGCAGTGGCGGCATTTGACCTGCAACCAGCCGTAGCCGCCATTGAGGCATTGCCCGATGGTCGGCGACGGCTGCGCCGGCCCGCCAAAGCCTTCCATCCGCAGCGACCACGCGTGGGCTTCCGCGCCATCGGCCTGACGGACGGCTTCTTTAGCCCGTTGGCGGGCATGTTCGGCGTTCATCTTCGCCGCGCGCACCTGACCGCCCCAGATGACTTCGCGAGACTTCGTGCCCATTGGATGATTACAGCGGGCCTTGTTCGCGCAGGCAATGCCACTAGGATTAGTTACCCGGAACGGCGCCGCGGCCCCATGGGTGAGGTCAATGCATAATCCCTACCGCATCACCGGGAATCGGGGCGCGATCCGCGTCATCCCTGCAGTTGGCGCGGCTGAAGGAGAGCAGTGAAACCGAAATGCATCATCCCGCGAAACTAGCGCTTATGACGCTCGCGTGCATCTTGATAGGTGGACTCTCCGAAGCGACCGCGGACGATCTGCTCGATCTTGGGACCCGTGATCTCGCCAGAATGAAGACGGTGAGTGGAATCACACTGGCGTTCGATCCGGGCAAGATCACCATGGTTTACGCGTTACCCCGGCCGGTCGGGTCAGGCAGGGGAAACGCGTCGATAACCAACGTTATCGGGCTCGCTGGTGGTCCTCAGGAAATCGACGAAACCGTCGATGGTCTGCTGGAGCGTCTGGATCTGAAGCCGTATTTCATCACGCTGACTTTGCCGGACGGGGTGCCGGTAAGGCTGAAGGCTTCTGCGATCTCGTTTATTCGTGCGATCGAACCTTGGGATCACACCAGGGCTCAGGTGAAAAGCGCCGTGAGCGCCGGTGCCAGACCAATCTTCGTCAAGGAAAACATGACGGCTATCGAGGACGCCATCGACGCTGTGCGGCGTCAAAACAGGTCACGATGAAAACATTCCCCGGCGTCTGAAAACAATTGTCCGGCATGACTTTAGCATTCAAAATTGCATCATCAGTTGAAGTATTTTCGCGACGATCCCAACCATGATCGGGCAGATCGCGTCTAGTGGCAGACTGGCGCGTCTCGTCGCGAATGTTCTTGCGCTGTTCCGAGCGCGGAACCTTTCCGGCTGTGCGCGGTTATCGGGCGTTCTTTCACTAACCGGGAGATCAAAATGCGTAAACTAATCGTTGCAGCGTGCTGTGCGGCTCTCGTGGGAAGCGTGTCGGTTGCCTCTGCTCAGACCACCGGGCCGGCGGCACAGCCAACCGCGAAGGCTAGCGATCCCATGAACGCCCATGCCATGAAAACGAAGAAGAAGCACAAGACGAAGAAAATGGCGAAGCCCGAAGCCGGAATGTCCGGCATGAAGAAAGAGACCAAGTAATATAAGTTCAAGGCCTGACGAACCGCATGGCCGCGCTGCCTCCCGGTGGCGCGGCCTTTTCGTGCCGGAATTGATCAGGTGCCGCTGACGCTTGGCGCCGGTCGGATTTGCGGGCTGCGGCAAAGCCAAGCTCCCGCGGGACTTGCCCCGCGGCGCCTAGCCGGGGCGGCGTTAAACGCGGACGGCTGACGAAACCCTTTTGGCGATCCGACGAAGCCATTTTCCCGGGGGCATGAAACCGGCCCGAAACCAGGATCCGCTATCGACCACCCCTGATCAAGCTACGGGGTTCGACCATGTGGGACATCATCATCAGCTTGTTTTACCACCACGCCTGCAAGCGCTATGTCGCCGCCGCGCGGAGACAGCGGACGCTGTGGGCCTGAAAATCGGGACTGGCGTCCGAGGTCCACCCGAACGCCGTGCCGAGCTGCGCCGGACGGTTACTCGGCAGGCACCGTCAATCGCTGATTGGACAATTCAGCCGGCTCGCGGCGGAAAATGAGCCAGCCAAACAACAGCGTATCCGCGAGAACAAGCAGCGACGATACCGCAGCGATGGGATCGCCGATTTGATGGCCTGAGTGCACCAGAGCTACTCCGATCGTCAGGATGATCGTGCCGGCAATCCAGATCCAGACCTGCAAGAAAGCCAAGCGGCTGCGGTCGATTGCCGGGTGCAGGTGATAATAGATGCCAAACAGGAACAGAGACACCCAGCCCAGCAGATTAAGATGGGCGTGAGCTGGCAGGGTGGAGTGATCCTGGCTGATCCCCATCACGATGCCCCAGATCATACCCGCGATAACCATCAGGACGGCGGCGCGGAAGCTTAAGACAGAAGCTTTCATTTCGATCCCCCACAAATCCAGTTCAGTCGTTAGCGTACTCAGCGAGGCACTGGCGGCGCAAGTCGAACTTCAAACGAAAAAAACGCCCGGCGTGAACCGGCGGGTAACCCATATGCCGGTATCAAGTGTCACTTGTGCGTCTGGGCGCTCGTGCAATACCAAGCCAACCCGCCATAGCGTCCGCTACGTGTTCGTTTTTTAATGGATAGGTCTCAGGTGACGGGCCCCGAACTGAAGCAACTCCGCGAGGATCTCGGTGATGCCATTGGCAGAAGCCTGTCGGCGGCTGAAATGGCCAAGCTGTGTGGCCTCGCGCCCGGCAACGGCGCCGACACGATCCGCAAATGGGAGGTCACAGGCCCCAGCGGGCCGGCGGCCGAACAGCTTCGCATTCTGGCGATGGCAAGCGATCGTCATCCGATCCTGGAAAATTTCAACGTTTTCGACCGCTTCAATATCGACGAAAAGGAAAGGCCTGCGCGCAGGGAAGAGTTCCGGGAAAAGATGCGGAACGAGATTCGCCGGCGTCTCGGCTGACCTCGCGTCCCGAATCCCCGCGGGCCTCCGGTAGCACATCACCCTCATTTCAGCGAAGCCTGCATCACCAGCGAACCGGCGAGGCCGAGCAACACGCACACCAGCAAGGCGTATTGGACGACTGCAACGGCCTGGCCCGGGGGTTCGGTTGCCGCGGCCATATCGTAGATAAGCCAAGCCGAACTCGCCGCGGTCATCAGCATCATCCTGGGCCATCGGCTCACGGAACTCTCCACGCGTTGCGGCTGCCCTTGGACGCCGATATCCGGGCTTGGGTTCACGGAAGGGGGCGCGCGTCCGCGTCCTGTTGATAACCCGCTGCCCACTATGCGGGCGGCGTGACAGATGCCCGCGGCGTGTTATCGACGGACCAGATACCTCGGCTGATCACGGATTGAACCATGCGGATTACCCTCGTCGGCTCCCGCCATTTCGGCGTGACGACGCTGAACATGCTGCGTCAACACGGTGTTGAAATCGTCAGGGTCGTGGTGGCCGATGGCGAAGACCGGCTCGCCGCCGCCGCCCAGGCCGCCGGGATCGAAGTCGTCGTGCAGGCCGATCCCAAGCTCGTGGTCGCTGCCGAAATCGCCGGAGGTACCGACCTGATCGTAACGGCTCACAGCCACGCGCGCATCAGCAAGGAGGCGCTGGCGGCCGCAAAGCTCGGAGGTATCGGCTATCACCCCTCGCTGTTGCCCCGGCACCGCGGCATCGCAGCGGTCGAATGGACGATCCGGGAAGGCGATCCGATCGCCGGCGGCACCGTGTACCATCTTGCCGATCGCATGGACGCCGGCGCGATCGCCGCCCAGGAGTGGTGTTTCGTCAAAAAAGGTGAAACGGCCCGGGAGTTATGGGAGCGCGCGCTGGCGCCACTCGGCCAGAAACTGCTGGGGCAAGTCATCGACTACGCGAAGGCTTTCAAAAGCCTGCCCGCGAAGCCGCAGGACGAGCAGTTTGCGACCCACGCGCCGAACCTTTGGAAGTAAGATTATACCATTTGGATAGGGGTTTTCGACCGTCACGCCCGCCCCACGAAATTGCTGTTCCGAGCTGGGAACCAATTTTCTGATCAAATGTTTGATTTTTAGGGAACTTTTCGTGTTGTCGCGGCGCAGCAAACTTTGAACACAATATCCCCTGAATAAGCCGGGTCATCACACCAAATCGGGGATTTGATTCATGCGCCACAATCGCATTCGCACTATTTTTCTTGCCTCCGCCCTCGCCGCCGGTGCTGCCCTTGCCGCCGCTCCCGCAACCGCTCAGACCCCGTATGACGGGCTTTGGAATGTCACGATTGTGACCAAGGCAGGGGCGTGTGAGCCGTCGAAGCGCTCAACGCTGACCGTTACGGATGGTAAGGTTTCCGCCGCCGGCGCCGACATTACCGGCAGCATTGGACGCGAGGGATTTGTGCGCGTCTCTATCGGTGGTGCATATGCAAACGGTCAACTCAGTGGCAACTCCGGATCGGGGAAATGGAATGGGGCATCGGCGGGCGTACCGTGCAGCGGCCGGTGGGAAGCCTCACGGCAATAATAAAGGCCGGACGCCTAACCCCCTCCCGGATGTCAAACGGCTGATATTCGCCGTCGTGACGTTGTTGGCGGCATCTGTTTTCGGCTCCGCAAGCCACGCGCAATCGGGACCGTTCACCGGCATGGCCGGCAACTGGTCCGGCGGCGGCACGGTCACCCTTGACGACGGATCGAGTGAGCGAATTCGCTGCCGCGCCAGCTACGCCGTCGGCGCCGGCGGCAACGGCCTCAATCAGAGCCTGACCTGCGCCAGCGACAGCTACAGATTCAATCTCGCCAGCAATGTGATCGCGCAGGGCGGAGCGCTCTCGGGGACCTGGAGCGAGAGCAGCCGAAATATCAACGGAAACCTGGAAGGACGGGCAAGCGGCGGCAATTTCCAGGTGATCGCGACTGCGCCGGGATTTACCGCGAACCTGTCGCTGACGACCCGCGGTAACAAGCAGTCTGTCCTCATCAAGTCCGACGGCTCATTCAGGTCCGCCGCTATCTCACTGTCCCGCTACTAAAGCGTTTTCGAGCGAAGTGGAGACCGGTTCGCGTCAAGAAAACGCGTCAAATCAAGAATCTTGAGCCCCGTTTCGATTTCGTCAGGATCTACTCAGCTGCCTCGCTTGGGCCTGGCCAGCCGCGCGGCGGTCTCTTTCATGGTCTTTGCGATCAACAGCGCCTGTTCCTTGGTGAACGCAAAATCCTGAACCCCTTTGTGCGTGGTCAGGGAAAGCACCATGATTTCCGGTTGGTTCTCGGGCCAGCCGGTCGCGAAGGCCGTCACAAAATCCGCAGATGTGGATCGCTTTGTCATCGGATCAGGTCCTATGCCGCCGGTACGAACGCGGTAACTTCGATCTCGACCTTGGCGCGCTGATCGACCAGGCCGGCGATGTAGAGCAGCGTCGAGGGCGGGAAATTTCGCCCCAGTGTCTCGCGCCATGCAGCGCCGATGCCGGCACCCGCTGCCTCATATTCGCTGCGACTGGTCAAATACCAGGTGAGGCGAACGATGTGCTCGGGACCGGCTCCAGCCTCCGCAAGCAGCTTGACGATCCTTCGCAGGGCGATCCCGACCTGTCCGGCCATATCGGGCTGATATTCCCCCTTCTCGTCGCCGCCGGTCTGGCCGGCAAGGACGATCCATCGGCCGGGAACATCGAGCGCGACGCCGTGCGAGAAGCCGCGCGGCTTCGACCATTCGGCCGGTTGCAAGATACGCATGAGCAGGTTCTCCAGGTTTGCCGTGGCTCGTCATTTCGGCTTCGCGTCTTCGAGGTGCCCCGGAATAACGAGCCAGACTGAGCGATCCTTAGCACCGATCGCACCGACGCTCCCACATCGGAATTGAGGCCGGCGCATCACTGCATCGCCATATTTGGACGCCTCGATTCATTTGCTGCAATCTGCGTTTCCCTGCGTCACCTTGACCAGTTTGTCCCCGGCGGAAGTCAGCCGGCACATTTCCACTTCCTTGCCGGCCGGGACCGGCTTGGCGCAGATGATCTGTGGATTGTTATCGTATCTGGTCGTTGAGAATTTGCAGCTCACGATACAGGAGGCGTCGCTCGCCAGCGAATTCGTCATCAGGATGCTGGCGACGTCTTCGCCCGGCAAAACGATGCACTTGAACGGCACCGATTCCGCCGACGCCGGCGTGATTGGCACCCCGGCGAAAAGCGCGAGCCAAAGGCCCGTCGAATGCGAGCGCATGAATGCTGCCGGGTTTATTTCCCTGCCGCCTTTCTCAAGGCGTCATTGATGCGATCCTGCCAGCCGGACCCGCCTTCCTGGAAATATTCCAGGACATCCTGATCTATCCGCAGCGAAACCAGTTCCTTCACGCCCGGAAGAG
>Ga0207657_10003981_pt1 | contig 15701 bp, 11 predicted proteins | sample KBSC33metaG_FD_184316 | JGI IMG/M metagenome (GOLD analysis project Ga0207657, IMG submission 184316) | Corn rhizosphere microbial communities from Kellogg Biological Station, Michigan, USA - KBS C3-3 metaG (SPAdes) (version 2) | ecosystem: Host-associated > Plants > Roots > Rhizosphere > Soil ... | reverse complement strand
GGTCTCCAAATATTTCTGAAATTTCTTCTAATGGAGTACATCCCGGCACCAATATGTACCAGATTGGCAATGCCAATTTTAAGCCTGAGTTTAACTGGCAGGAAGATTTCGGTGTTGAATTTAATTCGACCCACGTTACCATAAACGCGGATGTTTTTAATAATGATATTCAAAATTATATTTACAATGAAAAGCTGCTGAATACTGCCGGCGGCGATTCAATAATTGTTCCGGGAAATCAAACTTTCAAATTTGTAGCAGCAAGAGCAAATTTGTATGGTGGTGAATTGAGTGTGGATGTTCATCCTCACCCGTGGGATTGGTTGCATTTTGAAAATTCACTCTCTGTAGTTTACGGCGTTAATAAAGGTGTGCCAGGAGAAGGGAAAATTTCTGACAGCTCAAAATATTTACCTTTTATTCCGCCTTTACATACCATTTCTGAATTGAGGGCTAACATCAAAAAAATAGATAAAGTATTTGCCAACGCATTTGTAAAAGTGCAGTTTGAAGTATATGCTGCCCAAAACAGGGTATATCTGGAAAATGGCACCGAAACGCCAACGCCCGGTTATCAATTATTAAATGCAGGATTTGGTACTGATATTCTCAATAAAAAAGGAAAATCTTTTTTGAATGTTTCATTCTTAGGAAATAATTTATTGAACATTGCTTATCAATCAGGATTGAACCGGTTGAAATACTTTGAACCCTATCCCGGTAATTTTACGGGCCATGATGGAATTTATAATATGGGCAGAAATTTTAGTATAAGAGTGAATATACCATTGAGTTTTAAAGGGTAATGGTGAGTGGTGAATGGTGAATTTTCCCAGAACGAAAATAGAAATTACCTGATTCAGTAAATAAACAAATAACAGAGTTTCTTCTTTTAAAAAAAAGACTGCCGACTTAAAAACCCGGCAGTCTTTTTTGTTTTACAGTAAATGAAGAAATATCTGTGATTTCTATTTCCGGTTAATCCTTTTTCAGTAAACCTTGCCAATCTTCTAAAGACTGGTGGCCTATACCTGACTTTGGAGAGTTTAAAACTTTCTGAAGGTTATAAAATTACTATTAGCCTGTATAAAAATGAAAATTAAAACTTACCGGATATTAAATACTTAATAAAAAATTATCTAATTGCTTCTGTGATGAATATTTGTAAATTGGAAACATGTCCCGACCGCTATGTTTTTTATTTTGAGTTTTCGAAACAGTATTCAGCATGTGCATAACTGTTTCATTAGCATTAGAAACGATTATATTTTTTTTTGATTTTAGGGCATAATTTAATTTTTCAGCATAAAATTGATCAGCAAATGATCGGCTGACGTATTCGACATTTGAAAAATCGAGTTCAATATAATCGCATAGATCTTTTTCGATGGCTTCCATCAAAATATTTGATGCTTCTCGTGTATGAACTGAAGTGCCAATTAATTCAGAAATTGATATGGTAGTTGTACAATTCATGATGGGATGCAAATGTAATATAAATAATCCTGTATATTATTCAACAAATTTGTAAAAATCAAATTCGCCCGGAATAATGGTTGGCAATCGCAAGGCAACAAATGTGCCTTGAAAATAACCGTTTTCCGCAATATTTACAATGGCTTCTCTATTAACGGCTTGCAAAAAGGCAGTATTGCCTGACCATAAAAACAGAATACCCTTTAATCCGTTTACCAACATGTTTCTTGTAGTTGAGATACCGAAACCCCGCGCTTCCGGTCTGTCCTTAGTGGAATTTCCTGAAAGAGCCAATTGGATGGCTTCAATTTCATTTACAGGATTAAATTTAGGATTGTCTAAAAAGGATTGGTAGATTCCTTTGCCAGCATCACAAATACAAAGATCAAGATAATTGCTATTTGGATAAAATTGAGCAAAAACATAGCCTTCTCTGGCATCCGAATGATCATTAATATTATTTGTCAATTCATCAAGAAAATAAGATAAAGGGCGCCTCTCTTTCTCAGAAAATTTTAATTGATTTTTTAATAATTGTGAAATTGCATTCAGGATATCTTCCCTCATCAGCGTATAGTTATTACTATATCCTGTTTTAAAGCTAATGATAGGAATGTAAGTTTTTTGATTATACTTATTCAGAAAGTCTAAAGCGCTTTTATCTTTAGAGGGTGAAAAAGTTGAAGGAAAAAGTATGGTACTTAAATAAGAACTGATGTTGAAATTTCTATCATGATTAAGAGTAATTTTCTTACCGGAATTTTGAAGTTGTCGTATGACACAAGTCAGGCCACAAAGGAAAAAAGGGTTTAACATTTTTGCCTGACTAAAGTCTAAAATTATTTCTTCGTCCTGAATTCCGGATATTTTTGATAATGTTTTTATCAATTTAGAGATGCTATCCCCAAAATTATCGTGTGTTCTTACTGGTATTTGAATGGTCAGGGGCATAGTACTCTTAAGTATTCAATTTTTTCCGAAACTATTTTGTTACCGGTCATGCTGCCAAAAGCAAGCGTCCCGACTGTAAGAAGATTTATTTCTTTGTTGGTTACCTCACAAAGTAAGAAAAGTTCTAATCATGTAATAGGGATATAATCAGCAAAACTGATAAAATAACTTTCCAAAAGTTGAGCGCTGATTTCTATTTCCAATTAATCCTGTTTCAGTAAACGAAGGAATGACGAAGATTTCTATTCTCCAATAAATCTATTTAGTAAACAAATCCCGCCTCACTGTGTCCCCGTCCGACCAGGTCATCCGAACGAGGTTAGGGCAGGAAATAATAAAGATTTTAATTCAGGCAAACTAATAAACTAATAAACCCTGTCTGAATGGCGTTCAGTCAGGCAGGCAATAAACTATTAAACTAATTCACCAACTCGGGCTGCACGCCTAATTTCTTTCTTTCCCCGATTTGTTGGCGCCACATGGCATAGTACAATCCGTTTTTAGAAAGCAATTCGTGGTGAGTACCTGTTTCTATGATGTCGCCTTTTTCCAAAACATAAATTCTATCTGCATGCATAATGGTACTTAAACGATGTGCAATCAAAATAGTGATTTGTTCTTTTTGAGAAGAAACATATTTAATCGTGTTGGTAATTTCTTCTTCCGTTAATGAATCCAATGACGAAGTAGCTTCATCAAAAATCAATAGATATGGATTCCGCAGCAAAGCTCTTGCAATGGATAGTCTTTGTTTTTCACCACCCGAAACTTTTACGCCGCCTTCTCCTATTAGCGTATCAAGCCCTTTGTCAGCGCGGGCTAACAAAGTATTGCAGGAAGCTTTTTTAAGAACATCCAATATTTCTTCGTCTGTTGCCGATGGATTTACAAAACGTAAATTTTCTCTTATCGTTCCCGCAAATAGCTGCGTATCCTGTGTTACAAATCCAATTTGTTTTCTTAATTCATCAAAATCTATTAATCCCCTGTTTATTTTGTTATATAAAATTTCTCCTTTTTGCGGAATATACAAACCAACCAAAAGTTTTACCAGTGTTGTTTTGCCCGAACCAGACGGGCCAACGAATGCAATCGTTTCTCCTTTATTTACTTTAAAATTTATATCCATTAAGGCAGGTTGCTGTGCAGATTGATGTTTAAATGAAACATTGATGAATTCAAGTTCTTCTATTTGTTGAATTGTTTCCGGCTTTTCCGGTTTTACTTCCGGGGCTTTTTCCATCAGGTTGTGGAAATTATTTAAGGATGCTTCCGCCTCGCGATAAGAGATAATGATGTTGCCGATTTCCTGCATTGGCCCAAAAAGAAAGAATCCGTAAAAAGTCAACGAAAGATATTGGCCCGGTGAAATAGAACCCTGGAATATAAGCCACAACAAAGTAAAAGTGATTAATTGCTGTAAAAAATTAACCATCGTTCCTTGTATGAAACTCAATGTGCGTATACTTTTTACTTTACGTAGTTCTAATTTTAGTATTTTAAATGTATTATTATTGAGTCTCGTAACTTCCTGGTTGGTTAAGCCAAGACTTTTCACCAATTCAATATTTCTTAAAGATTCGGTAGTGGTTCCTGCCAAAACATTTGTCTCAGTAACAATTGTTTTTTGAATAATTTTTATTTTTTTACTGAGCAAACTTGTAACGATAGCTATCGCCAAAATACCCACCACATATACAGGCATAATCATCCAATTGAGCTTGAAAGCGTAAACAGAAATAAATACGATGCTAACAATAATGACGAAAAAAACATTGATAAAATTGGTAATAAATTTTTCAGTGTCGGCTCTTACTTTGGTTAAAATGGATAAAGTTTCGCCGCTGCTTTGGTCTTCAAAATCCTGGTAAGGCAGTCGCATGCTGTGTTTGAGGCCATCTGTAAAAATGGTAGCGCCAAATTTTTGTATCAATACATTACCAAAATAATCCTGGAAAGCTTTCGCAATGCGACTTACCATTGCTGTACCTATCAATAATAAAAGAAAAAATAACAAGCCATGATATTGGCCTTCTCCGAAAAAAAACTGGTGCTGAGTTCTGGGAGTTTTATCCGGAAATACATGCGGATGATTGGCAAATAAATCAAGAATCCTACCTGCAATCCATGGAGAAAACAGGGAAAAAACCTGGTTCATTGTAGCAAGAAACAGCGCTAAAGCAATCAGCCATTTATAGGGTTTTAGATAGAGGAATAATATTTTCATTGAGCAAATTTAGAGGGAAAAAGATAATAACTAATAACCTGCAAAAGTTTGCTTGCAAATAACATCGCTCCTTCAAATTTTTGTAACTTTGTTTAATAGTAAAAATCAAGAGTTATGTTATATGGACAAATTAGTATTGACCCGGAAATCATGAGTGGAACACCTGTATTTGCAGGAACGAGAGTTCCTGTTCAAAACCTTTTTGATTATATTGAGGGTGGTGAAGACTTGAACGAATTTCTAGATGACTTTCCTTCAGTAACTAAAGAAGCAGCGCTTTCTGTTCTCGAAATGGCTAAAAGTACCTTAACAACTGAAAAAGGATTACATGATCCCGATAGCTATCGGGATGCTTGACGAAAGTGTACCCAGAAAACTGAAATACGATTTTGATAAAAAGCATGAGGTCTATACAGTTCGGGATAAAGGTTGGCTGGGACAGAAAAATGGAAATTTGCTAAAGCTAATGATTGAAGAAAATTTTGAATTATTTGTAACGGTTGACCGTAACCTTTCCTATCAACAAAATTTAAAACATTTACCTCTGATTATATCAGTGTTTTGCGCATTTGATAACAGGCGTGAAACTTTAGCGTTGCTTATTGCTAAATTATTTGAAAAGCTTGCACAAGAGAATCTGGAAGGCGTGATTGAAATTTACTGATCTTACAGCCACGGGTATTGTTCGGTTGATGCAAAAAATTAATAAAACTTTCTCTACCTGTTCAAAACGTTTTAGCTTTACAATTTTTAAAGAACAATATTTTATGGACCAAGAGTTGAAAGAATTATCTCAGCATTTAGACGGAAAATTATATACGGATGACACAATGCGGCAGTTGTATGCGACCGATGCCTCAGCTTACCAGGAAAAGCCTTTGGCGGTAGCGATACCGGCATCCGTTGAAGATATCAAAAAACTAATTTCATTTGCCAAAACAAATCATACTTCAATCATTCCAAGAGCGGCGGGTACTTCACTTGCAGGGCAAGTTGTAGGAAATGGAATCGTCGTGGACGTTTCAAAAAATTTCACAAAAATTATTGAATTAAATGAAAAAGAACATTGGGTACGTGTTCAACCTGGAGTGATAAGAGATGAATTGAATATGTATTTGAAACCATATAGTTTATATTTCGGCCCCGAAACATCTACCGCCAACCGCGCAATGATGGGCGGTATGGTGGGCAATAATTCCTGTGGTTCCAATTCAATTGTTTACAGAAGCACGAGAGAACATTTGCTGGAAGTAAATGTATTATTGAGTGATGGAAGTGATGCAGTATTTAAAGCCGTAAGTCTTGATGAATTCCATGAAAAATGCGAAGGCAATAATTTGGAAGCTGCTATTTATAAAAATGTAAGAACCTTGTTGAGCAGTTACGATAACCAGCAGGAAATAAGAAACCAGTTTCCGAAAAAAAGTGTAGAAAGAAGAAACACAGGTTATGCACTGGACATTTTATTAGATACAGCTCCGTTTGTGGCAGGCGAAGAAGATTTTAATTTTTGCAAATTGATTGCAGGTTCGGAAGGCACGCTTGCATTTATCACAGAAATAAAATTAAATGTGGTTCCGCTTCCTCCTTCAGGTTCAGGGCTTTTATGTGTGCATTTTAATTCTATTGATGATGCCTTGCGGGCGAATCTTATTGCTTTAAAGTATAAACCCCGCGCCAGCGAATTAATTGACCATTATATTTTAGAATGTACCAAAGAAAATATTGAACAAAGCAAAAACCGTTTTTTTGTAAAGGGCGACCCGGAAGCGATTTTGGTAATTGAACTTTCCGCGGCTACGCATGAGGGTATTGTGGAAACCGCTAATGCCTGTGAAAAAGAAATGCGCGATGCCGGTTTGGGATATCATTTCCCGTTATTATTTGGCGATGATACTAAGAAAATATGGACGCTTCGCAAGGCAGGCCTGGGTTTGCTGAGCAATTTGCCAGGCGATGAGAAAGCGGTTCCTGTGATTGAAGACACCGCAGTAGATACGGATGACCTCCCTGCTTACATTCAGGAATTCAATCAGATTTTAAAGAAATATGGTTTATACTCTGTTCATTATGCGCACGCAGGTTCAGGTGAAATACACTTGCGTCCAATCATTAATTTAAAGACCGAAGAAGGCAACCAACTTTTCAGAATTATAGCGCAGGAGATTGCAGATTTGGTAAAGAAATATAAAGGCTCTTTGAGTGGCGAACATGGTGATGGCAGGCTTCGCGGCGAATTTATTAAACAAATGGTGGGTGAAAAAAATTACGGATTATTTGAAAGTATTAAACACACCTGGGACCCGGATAATATTTTTAATCCGAATAAAATTGTGGACACGCCACCGATGAATACGATGCTGCGATATACGCCGGGACAAAAAACGCCCGAGTTTAAAACCGTATTCCGCTTCCACAACCAGGACATACTTCAACACGCAGAGCAATGCAATGGTACCGGCGAATGCCGTAAAACTCATTTAACTGGCGGTACCATGTGCCCTTCTTATATGGCAACCAAAAATGAAAAAGATACTACCAGGGCAAGAGCCAATATTCTGAGAGAATTTCTAACCACCTCTACAAAGGAAAATCGTTTTGACCATAAAGAAATTTATGAGGTGATGGACAACTGCCTTAGCTGCAAAGGTTGCAAATCAGAATGTCCGTCAAGTGTAGATGTGGCCAAATTAAAAGCAGAATTTCTTCAACATTATTATGATGCTAATGGAGTTCCTTTTCGCTCTAAGCTGATTGCGAATTTTAACAATGCGGCAAAGCTGGGTTCTATCGCTCCCGGCATTTACAACTGGATGATGACTACTCCCTGGATTAGTAATCCGATAAAGCGCTTTTCAGGATTTGCTGTGAAACGTTCCATGCCCACTCTTTATAAAACAAGTTTGAGAAAATGGTTTGAGAAAAGAAAAAAGAATGATAACGGTGATGGACAAACGAAAAATAAAAAGATATATTTATTCTGTGATGAGTTTACTAATTACAATGATACCGAAATTGGAATTAAAGCAATTCTCCTGTTGGAAAAGCTGGGCTATAAAGTGTTGATGACCGACCACGAAGAAAGCGGAAGAGCCTGGATGTCGAAAGGTTTATTAAGAGAGGCTAAAAAAATTGCAAATAAAAATATAAAAATATTCAGTAAAATCATTTCTGAAGAAACGCCATTAATAGGTATAGAACCCAGCGCCATACTTACTTTCAGGGATGAGTATAAAGATTTGGCAGATGATGAAAACCTCGAGATAGCAAAGAAATTATCAAAGAATGTTTTTATTATAGATGAATTTATTGCCAGTGAGATTGATAAAGGAAACATCAATAAAAGTTCGTTTACTACGGAAAAGCGCCACATCAAACTTCAGGGACATTGCCATCAAAAATCATTGTCTTCTGTAGCTTCATCTTTAAAATTAATGTCATTACCAGAAAATTATTCGGCAGAAAATATTCCTTCGGGCTGTTGTGGCATGGCGGGTTCATTTGGTTTTGAAAAAGAACATTATGATTTATCTATGCAGATTGGTGAGCTGGTTTTGTTTCCTACAGTACGAAGCACTGCCGCTGATGTGATTATCGCTGCTACGGGCACAAGCTGCCGCCACCAGGTAAAAGATGGTACAGGAGTAAAGGCGTTGCATCCGGTAGAGGTGTTGTATGAGGCGTTGGTGTAGGAATTGGATACAGTAAACCAACTAATCCGATAGCAATCGGATTGGGAATCTTATTTTGATATGATACGAAGGGTTTTTTGCCTGTGCGCTTTTTTGTATTCAAATGTTTGGGGAAGTTCAACGAATCTATTTCAATTTTTTATTTTCTTTTTTGGGTGGTAAAAAGTTATCACTCGTTACTATGCTTTTACCCGTTTTTGCTTCTAATTCTTTTCTTGCATTTTTTGCAACAGCACCGCCTTTCTTTCCTGCTTCAGCATTTTTAGTTATACCTTTTGCTTTTTCGGTTTCAGCAATTTGTCTTGTTGAAAGTTCTGCTAATGCTGTGAAAATTAATTCTGCCTCGCTCATATGGTCTCTTAGATTTTGCTGTTTTAACCCTTTTAAATCCTTATGCTTTTTTACAGTCAGCCCTGTCCATTCCTGATGAATGATGTTGGTGAGAAAAGCAAATTCATCTGATTTTTGCACACCGCTTTCTTTCCAGTAGTCGGTTAGCTTATTTCTCGTTTCCTGCCCCGTCATTCTTTGTTGAATCCATTTTTCACTTCTGCCTAATTTTTGCCAGTTTTCTCTTGCTCTTTCCAAACTTTGTTCGGGATTACTTATTTCTTGCATTCTTTCATAGCCTACTTTTGCAAGCCATTGTTTGAATGGCTCTGCTTTGGGGGAAGGAATGGATTGAATGATACGAAGCAAGTTTTGCGTACTTGCACAATCAGTTTCCCGCATTTTACCATCTGTAGCTTTCAATTTCAACTGTCGACAAATTGTCGACAGTTGAATTCCATCTTCGGTTTTTACCCTGATTTTCATTTTGAACCAATAATCTCTTGGATTGGAACTATTGGTTAATACTTCAACTACATCAATACATTTACTTTAAACTAAATTTGTAAATAAAAACAAATGCTTCACCTGCCGATATACTTAGATAACAATGCCACAACACCAATGGATCTGAGGGTATTGGAAAGTATGCTTCCCTTTTTTACGAAACATTTTGGCAACGCTGCCAGTCATAGCCACACCTTTGGTTGGGAAGCAGAGGCAGCGGTAGCGTATGCGCGTGAACAAGTTGCGAATTTGATAAATGCTGAGCCAAATGAAATTGTTTTTACATCGGGCGCTACCGAGTCAGACAACCTGGCTTTGAAAGGCGTTTTCGAAATGTATGCGTCAAAAGGAAATCACATTATTACAGTGGCAACAGAACATAAGGCAGTGCTGGATTCCTGCGCGCATCTTGAAAAATTGGGCGCCGATGTTACTTATCTTGATGTCAACAAAGAGGGTATTATTGACTTGAAAGAATTGGAACGCGCAATTAAACCGGAAACGATTTTAATCGCGATAATGTACGCCAACAATGAGACAGGCGTGATTCAGCCGGTAAAGGAAATTGGAAAGATTGCAAAGAAACATGGGATACTATTTTTTTCGGATGCTACACAGGCTGTAGGAAAAATACCGGTAAATGTGACCGAAGACGGCATTGACCTAATGTCATTTTCTGCTCACAAAATTTATGGCCCAAAAGGAACCGGCGCCTTGTATGTACGCCGGAAAAACCCAAGGGTAAGACTGACAGCACAAATAGACGGCGGTGGCCACGAAAAAAATATGCGTAGCGGAACTTTAAATGTTCCGGGAATTGTAGGTTTTGGAAAGGCATGTGAATTGTGTAAAATTGAAATGCAAAAAGATGCTGACAGATTGAAAATCCTGCGCGATAAATTAGAATCGGCTTTATTGAAATTCAAAAATGTTTCTGTTAATGGAAATATCCGGCAAAGATTGCCGAATGTGAGTAATATGAGTTTTCAGAAAATGAACAGTGCAGAAATGATGTCCAAATTGAGTAAAAATATTGCTTTAAGTTCGGGTTCGGCCTGCACTTCCGCTACACTAAGTCCCTCTTTTGTTTTGAAAGCAATGGGATTAAGTGATGAAATGGCGCTGGCTTCTCTGCGTTTTGGCTTAGGAAGATTTACCACTGAAGAAGAAATAGATTATTGCATTGGGCAGATAATCAATTTGATTGATGGTTATTAATAGTTTGCCAGTAAGTTTCGATTGTTAAATGTATTTCCAAATCAGTTGAAAAATTGTATCAAATCCTGAATCTAACGTATTTTTGCAGTTGATAAATTGATTAATCATTCATCAATAAATTAAACTATGATATACGTAAGTGATAAAGCGAAAGACAGGGTAGTAAAGCTGATGGAAGAAAAGCAATTTTCTATGGAAGATTATTTTCTACGTGTGAGTGTGGAAAGCGGCGGATGCTCAGGGCTTAGCTATAAAATGGATTTTGATAAAGAGAAAAAGCCAATGGATCAGGAGTTTGAAGATAAAGGGATAAAAGTGGTAACCGACCTTAAAAGTTTTTTGTATCTCGTGAACACTACGCTTGAATTCAGCGACGGATTAAATGGAAAAGGGTTTTATTTTAATAATCCGAATGCAAGCAGAAGTTGTGCTTGTGGTGAAAGTTTTAGCGTGTAATTTTTTTTATAATTGATATTGTAAAGGTTGGCGGGAAAACTGCCAGCCTTTTTTTGTTAAAAATAAGCTTAATTTTTGTAGTATTATAATACATCACTAAGACAGATATTTTGAAAACAAAGTATGATGCTATCGTAGTTGGTTCCGGGCCTAATGGGTTTGCTGCCGCCATTACTTTGCAGCGTGCAGGATTGGCCGTGTTGCTTATCGAAGGGAAAGATGTTTTGGGTGGGGGAGTGCGTTCGGCGGAACTAACACTTCCGGGATTTATCCATGATGTTTGTTCTGCCGTGTATCCGCTCGGAGAAGATTCTCCCGTTTTTAAACCATTACACCTGGAACAATTTGGTCTTGAATTTATAAAACCCGAATTTGCGGTTGCTCATCCTTTTGATGATGGATCTGCCGTCGCCATTCAATGTTCGATAGAAGCCACCGCAGCAGAATTAGGCGCGGATGCGGATAATTATAAAAAAATATTTTCACCGCTGGTAGAAGAATGGCCTCGCATCCGCTCAGCGTTTGTTGGGCCGCTGCATGCAAGCGCTTATTCAAAAGCAAAAGCAAAATTTGCCTCTTATGCAATTAGTTCAGGCAGCTATTTTGCAAAGCATCAATTTAATACCGATGCTGCCCGGGCTGTGTTCGCTGGTATGGCAGCCCATTCTATATTGCCGTTGAATCAAATTACTTCTTCTTCCATTGCCATTGTTCTCAATACAATGACGCATGTTAATGGATGGCCTCTGCCAAAAGGAGGCGCACAACAAATGACAAATGCTCTTGCAGATTGTTTTAAAAAACTGGGTGGCGAAATTCAAATGGGCCTCATGTTAACTTCTCTTCGCGAACTGCCTGCGTCTAAAGTTGTCCTTCTTGACATAACGCCTGCACAATTGCTTTCGATAGCAGGCGATGAATTTTCTACATTATATAAATGGCAGTTAAAAAGATATAAATATGGCGCGGGAATATTCAAGATAGATTGGGCATTATCTCAGCCGGTTCCTTTTACCAGCGATAAGTGCAGAAAAGCCGCTACTATTCACATTGGCGGAAGTTTCAGGGAGATTTATAACAGTGAAGATATGGTTTCCAAAAACCGCATCATTGAAAATCCTTTTGTTCTTTTTGTTCAGCCTGGAGTTGTGGATAAATCAAGGGCGCCTGAAGGAAAACACACGGCATGGGCGTATTGCCATGTTCCCAATGGCTCAACAACAGATATGACTAAAGCAATTGAAAAACAGGTGGAGCGTTTTGCTCCCGGCTTCGGGGATTGTATTCTTGCGCGTCATGTAATGAACACACAAGATGTGGAAGCGTACAATCCTAATTATATTGGTGGAGATATCAATGGCGGTGCGGCTTCATTAAGCCAGATTTTCAGCAGACCGGTTTTACGGATTTCCCCTTATCGTACTTCTGCAAAGGGAATTTATGTTTGTTCCTCATCAACTCCGCCGGGCGGTGGCGTGCATGGCATTTGCGGTTATTATGCAGCAAGGCGTGCATTAAAGGATATGTTTGATATAAGGCTTCCGTGGTTGTAAACGCCTATGCAGACTTTGTTGCAATAAGGTGCAGGAAGAAATATTTTCGTCTATTCATTACCGTTAAATTTCTTTAAACAGGAATCTGCTCTATTTGTTGTTTTGCTATTGAAACTGCCTAACCTGGACAAGCCAGAACCAAAAAAGAATTTTACCACGAAGACGCGAATTGCTATTTTCGTTTAGCCATAATAGTTATAATGAAATAAAACAGGAAACAATGTTATTCCTTGCTTTACTGTATTATGCAAATGAAAGCTTCTAAAAATAAATGAATTTAATTTATCGGGCGCATTTCAAATCGCCGGTTAGTGAACGTTAAGCGCGGTGTCCACTGCCCACAAGCAGCTATAAGATAATTTGAAATTCATTTAATTTGTTCGTTTGCTGTTTAATTTGTTGGTTGTTTCATTCGTTTTTCAAAGAAAAGGAGGATTATGTGAAAAAGATGACTTTTTCAAAATCAGTTTGATTAAATATAATTAAGAATTGATAAAATAATACCATTCTTGTATAGATTGTTTACATACATTTGTCCTGCAAAGACGGATATAAAAAAGAATAAGACTGCTTGAATAAATTTGTTCTTATATCCGGATGTTTTATGAGATTTTAAGAAGACACTTTTAAAAGAAAAAGCTTATTGATTATGAGAAAAAAAATCATTACACGTTTATAAAGAAGGCTATGTGCATTCGCAATTTCATTTTCAACGTTTTCAATGGAGCGAAGAATATGCTTTGCGGCTCTAACAATTTTTTCAATATGCCTGCCAATAGGCCGGTGATAAAATAACTGTTTAGTTGATCAATTATAACTTCAATTGTTTGTGTTTTTTGCAGCCTAAGGTTGCTGGGAAAAAATATTACGGATTCACCCGGAAAGTTCAGCTAATGAGCCAACTTTTTCTTTGTGGCCGCGGCTTACTGAAGTGTTATTATTAAGACCCAGGTTGACTTTAGTAGCAGGTACATTGGGCACTTTGGTAAGGTTTAGATATAATGTTTTTCGATTTCAAATTTGTAAGCACTTTAAACAAGCAAATTAGAGAAGAAAAAAAATATTTTGTGCAACCGATTACTTTTACAAAAAAACATCTAACTTGTGAGGTAATTCATTCGTTACAAGTGCTTGATAAACTAAAATAATAATTTAATCGGATGGTTTTGATGTAAAATTTTAAATTAAACTAATTTAAAATGTAATCGGTTTCTTAAGTTCTCAATATTGCGTAATGTTTGCTTTTACCCTTTGTGAGGCATAAGCGATATGTTAAGTTTTTTTGACGGGAAATGCCACAACTGTGAGATTTGGAAATCATTAATACTTAAAATATTATTTAACGATTCTTATGACCATTATTCAAAATCGATTGGTTGGAAAAAATTCCTTAGGAAGAGAAAATTATATTGCCGTTGCTCTATTTCTATTCTGCGCGGCGTTTCAAACGACTGCCATTTTGCAAACAGGATGTGTTACCAATAGCAATCAAAAGGTAACGTTGAAACAAATTGCTGGTGACGTAGCAAATGAATGGCCTGTTGCAATTTTGCGCAAGTTACAAGGCCGCCTGGAAGTGCCCGGTTAGTGAATAATGATAGTTTTGGATTACAACCAATTGTTAGAGGAAGAACACATTTTAATAATTTCAAAATAAATCAAAACCAATTTTTTTAACACATAAACCAATTACTTGTTATGAGAAAAAACATTTTAGCAGGGAAATGGAAAGCATTAACGTGGGTTATGATTTCCTTTTTTTGTGCTATCCAGGGTGTTGCACAGCAAACTTCCCGAATGATAGAAGGAAACGTTACTTCGGATGTTTCCGGAGCGCCTATTTCAGGTGCTACCATTACGGTACGAGGTACTCAAAACGCTGTAACATCCGGCGATGGGGGACATTATTCAATCCTGTCAAAAACAGGAGAAACTCTTGTGGTAACCTATGTTGGGTACAAAGCAACGCAGGCTACGGTTATTGCAGGTAAATCTAATTTGAATTTTCAGTTAGTAGAAGACTTCAGCCATTTGCAAGACGTAGTTGTGGTGGGGTATGGCACTACAAAGAAATCTGATCTTAGTAGCGCGGTTGGTACGGTTTCTGAAGCAGATCTGAACAAGACTGTAAACGTCACCCTTGATAATGCATTGCAGGGAAAGGTAGCGAATGTCTATGTTTCAAGCAGCAGTGGCGCTCCCGGAGCCGGTTCTGCAGTTATCATCAGGGGCGTCAGTACTATAACGGGGAACTACCAGCCATTGTACGTAATAGATGGCGTTCAGATAAGGCCAAGTGAACAAACGGGTGGCCAGTATAATGTGGCCTCCGGCGAGGCCAATCAGCTGTCGGGAATTAATCCGGATGATATAGCAAATATTAGTGTGCTCGAAGGGCCGGCGGCTACCTCTATATATGGAGCTGCAGGCGCTAACGGAGTAATAATGATTACGACCAAACAAGGTAAGGCGGGCAATACAAAAGTTAATTTTTCTACTTCTCAGACACAACAGGAAAGGCCCAAAAATTTGCCTGTAATGAACCTTCAGCAATATGCCATATATATAGCTAAACTTCAAAAGTATGGTTTGGTAGGTGTAGAACCACCAGAGTTGGGCGACCCGACAATATTGGGAAATGGCACAGACTGGCAAAGAGCCTTGTTCAATAGAACTCAAATGCAAAAATATTCACTGTCATTAAGCGGCGGTACTGAAAAAACCACCTTTTATTTTTCAGGTGATTATCTTTCACAAAGCGGCGTAGCAGCGGGTTCTGGTTTCAAAAGAGGTTCTGTAAGGTTGAACCTGTCTAATCAGGCAACAAAATGGTTAAAATTCAGCACCAACCTTAGTTCTTTTGGCACCAATGAAAAGGTAAATTCGTTCCAGGCTCGTATTGTTAACCTGGCCTTGTCACAAAACCCTACCATCCCGGTAAAAAATCCTGATGGTACATGGGGTGGGCCGGCCAATCTGAACCAGGCGCAGTATGCTACTACCAATCCCGTAGCCATCGCCAATCTGAATAATAATTACAATACCTCTTTTGGTTTAATCGGGGGATTAAACATGGATATTACACCTATTAAAGGATTATTATGGCATACAGAAACAAATGGCAATTATACCTTCAACAATAATTTCCAATTCAATCCTTTCTATACACTCGGCGCTTATTACCAAAGCTCGCCTACCTCAGGAAGCCGCGCCAGCAGTAATAACTATTGGCTTTCTTTAAATACAAGGGTTCAATATGATTTTAATATTCAAAAGCATAAGATTTCTGCA
>Ga0207657_10003980_pt1 | contig 15701 bp, 11 predicted proteins | sample KBSC33metaG_FD_184316 | JGI IMG/M metagenome (GOLD analysis project Ga0207657, IMG submission 184316) | Corn rhizosphere microbial communities from Kellogg Biological Station, Michigan, USA - KBS C3-3 metaG (SPAdes) (version 2) | ecosystem: Host-associated > Plants > Roots > Rhizosphere > Soil ... | reverse complement strand
CCATCTGCGTAAAGTTCTTGGGCCTGATCGCGGTGATGAAGCTGTCGGGCGGCCACCCCTCGGCGGCGAGCCCGTAGAGCGATCCAGAGGCAGCGTGATCCACAGCTTTGAACGGCGCCGACGCGTCAACCGCAAGGGTCGCCGCAGAGGCGGCTTGAGGCACGTACACGGCGAGGAGCGCCGCGGCGAAGAGCGATCGAAGGGCCATGTGTACGCTTTAGGAGTGACGCCGGGCCGGGTCCACCCAAAACCGGAGCAGGGCGTTCCGCAATCGTTTCACCGTCTTGGCAAGGCAGGTTCTTTATGCAACCTTAAGCCACCGCTAACCGCCGTGCGAGGCTTGGAAATCGGGCCCCAAAACGTTTTGGAACCAAAACGTTTTGGCGAAGCCGGAGAAGCGGGGGCGCCGTGAGGCGCCTCAACTGTGCGATGGGAGGACTACATGCACAAAACACTCCTGGCGGGAGTATCCGCCATTGCGCTTTCCTTCGGCATCATTGCTACCGCTGATGCCGTCGATCTGAAGTACCCCAAAGGGCAGGGCGCCTTCAGCTGGGACGCGCTGCAGAAGTTCGCCGACGCTCACAAAGGCATGGAAGGTCACAAACTGACCATCTGGGGCCCGTGGCGTGAGGGCGGGGATCAGGAACAGTTCCAGACCGTCCTAGCCTACTTCACCGATGCCACCGGCATCGAGGTCTCCTACGCTTCGTCCGAAAACTACGAGCAGCAGGCGCAGATCGACGCGGCGGCTGGTTCGTCGGCCAACATCACCATCCTGCCGCAGCCCGGCCTGCTCGCCGACATGGCGGCCAAGGGCTACCTCACCCCGCTCGGCGATGACGTCAAGAAGGCAGTCGAGAGCGAGAACGCTGCTGGCTCGTCCTTCGTCAGCCTCGGCACCTACAGCGACAAGTCGGGCAAGCCGACCTTCTACGCCGTGCCCTACAAGGCCGACCTGAAGTCCCTGGTCTGGTACTCGCCCGACAACTTCAAGGAAGCGGGCTATGAAGTGCCGCAGACCTTCGAAGATCTGCAGAAGCTGACCGACAAGATCGTTGCGGACGGCAAGACCCCGTGGTGCATCGGCCTCGGCTCGGGCGGCGCCACCGGCTGGCCGGCGACCGACTGGGTGGAAGACATCATGCTCCGCACTCAGAGCCCGCAGGATTACGACGACTGGGTGTCCAACAAGCTGAAGTTCAACGATCCCAAGGTCGTCGCCGCGATCGATCTCTTCGGTTGGTTCGCCAAGGACGACAAGAAGGTCAATGGCGGTCACGCCGCGGTTGGCACGACGGACTTCCGCGAGTCGCCGAATGGCCTGTTCTCGACTCCGCCGCAGTGCTTCATGCACCACCAGGCCTCGTTTATCCCGTCCTTCTTCCCGAAGGGCACGGTGCTCGGCCAGGACGTCGACTTCTTCTACTTCCCGGCCTACGCCGGTAAGGATCTCGGCAAGCCTGTGCTCGGTGCCGGTACGCTCGCGACCATCACCAAGGACACGCCGGAGGCGCACGCCTTCATCGACTTCCTGCAGAACCCGATCTCCAACGAAATCTGGATGGCGCAGTCGGGCTTCCTATCGACGCTCAAATCCGCCAACCCGGCGACCTATGGCAACGACACGCTGAAGAAGGAAGGCCAGATTTTGCTGCAGGCCACGACTTTCCGCTTCGACGGTTCCGACCTGATGCCGGGCGCCGTCGGCGCCGGCAGCTTCTGGACAGGCATGGTCGACTTCGTCGGCGGCAAGTCCGCCCAGGACGTCGCCGACGCGATCCAGAAGAGCTGGGACGCGATCAAGTAATCTAAGGCTAGTTTCGCTTCGGGATCCGGCGCTATCGTGCCGGGTCCTTCGACCGAAAGGCGGGAGTCAACGCGAAGGACGCCGGGGGAGGGGCGACCATGAGCGATATCATTCAGCAGATCATCGGCGCAGTCATTGCCATTGCCATCGCGCTCGCCGGCGCCGTCGCCTACTTCTGGGGCACCAACTGGCTGCTCGACCGATTCCTCTCTTCCAACAACGCCACCGGCGATGAGATCACCCGGCGCGACAATGTCCGCAGCCAGATTCGCCCGTGGCTGTTCCTGTTCCCGGCGCTGCTTTTCCTTGCGGTCTACCTCGTCTACCCGGCGCTCGAGACCTTCCGACTGAGTTTCTTCGACAAGGTCGGCAACTTCGTCGGTTTCTCGAACTATCTCTGGGCCTTCGGCGACAGCAACTTCCAGCAGTCTATCCTCAACAACATCGAGTGGCTGATTGTTGTGCCGTTCTTCGCCACGGCCTTCGGCCTAGTGATCGCCGTCCTTGCCGACCGGCTCTGGTGGGGCAACATCGCCAAATCGCTGGTGTTCATGCCAATGGCGATCTCCTTCGTCGGCGCATCGGTGATCTGGAAGTTCGTCTACGACTATCGTGCCGCAGGGCAGCAGCAGATCGGTGTGCTCAACGCCATCGTCACCGGACTGGGACTGCCGCCGCAGGCCTGGATCACTCTGCCGTTCTGGAACTCGTTCTTCCTGATGGTCGTCCTCATCTGGATCCAGACCGGCTTTGCCATGGTGATCCTCTCGGCCGCCCTGCGCGGCGTACCGGAAGAAACCCTCGAGGCCGCGCGCATCGACGGCGCCAATGGCTTCCGCATCTTCTTCGACATCATGATCCCGCAGATCTGGGGCACCATCATCGTGGTCTGGACCACCATCACCATCGTTGTGCTCAAGGTCTTCGACATCATCTTCGCCATGACCAACGGCCAATGGAACACCGAAGTGCTGGCCAACTTCATGTTCAAGTGGATGTTCGTGAACTTCGACTACGGCCGAGGCTCGACCGTGGCCGTCATCATCATGCTCGCCGTGCTGCCGATCATGATCTGGAACATTCGCCGGGCCAATGCGGAAGAGGGGACGCGCTGATGACCACCGCTGTCGATACCGCCACGGAAATCCGTCCCGCCACCGGCGCGCCCCGCTTCCTCTCCCGCATCGATGTCGGCAAGCTGATGACGCATCTGTCGCTGCTGCTGCTCGTCGTCCTCTGGACCTTTCCGACTGCCGGCCTGCTGATCTCGTCGCTGCGCGACAAGGACCAACTCGCCGTGTCCGGCTGGTGGACGGCGCTCACCACGTCCGAGTCGCAGGCGGTGACACGCCTGCCCACCGCCGACACCCAGGTGCAAAAGGACGGCAAGTGGGTCATCACCGGCAACGTGTTCGGGACGGACTCCAACAAACAACTCGGCGCCTTCGGGACCTCGAACAACGAACCGGCTGCCGCAGTCCCGGGCGCCAGCCTGCCGATGAGTGACGGTGGCACCATCACAATCCAGGTCGACGGCTCGTTCGTCTGGTCGTCGGACAAGCAGTTCACCTTTACCCGTGCGCCGCGCATCTTCTATGAGGTCGCGATCCCGCCCCGGTTCACGCTCGACAACTACAAGGAAGTGTTGACCGCCAATGGCGTTGCGCGGTCGTTCCTGAACTCCTTCACCGTCACCATCCCGGCGACGATCATTCCGATCCTGATGGCGGCATTCGCCGCTTACGCCCTGGCATGGATGCGGTTCCCGTTCCGCGGGTTCATCGTCGCGCTGGTGGTGGGCCTCCTGGTCGTGCCGCTGCAGATGTCGCTGATCCCCCTGCTGTCGATGTACAACAACATCGCCAAGTTCTTTGGCGCCGAGGACGGCAAAACCTATCTGGGTATCTGGCTCGCGCACACCGCTTTCGGCCTGCCGCTCGCCATCTACCTGTTGCGCAACTACATGGCCGGCCTGCCCAAGGAAATCATGGAGTCGGCCCGTATCGACGGGGCCAGCCACTTCAAGATCTTCACCGGCATGGTACTGCCGCTGAGCTTCCCGGCGCTCGCCAGCTTCTCGATCTTTCAGTTCCTCTGGGTCTGGAACGATCTTCTGGTGGCGATGGTCTTCCTCGGTGCACAGGAGGGCAAGCTGGTCCTCACCGGCAAGCTCGTTTCGCTGCTCGGCTCGCGCGGCAACAACTGGGAGATCCTCACCGCCGGCGCATTCGTCACCATCGTGGTGCCGCTGATCGTCTTCTTCTCGCTGCAGCGCTACTTCGTCCGCGGACTTCTCGCCGGCTCGGTCAAATAAGCCTCCGACCTCCCAGCGACTAAAGGCCGGCCCCGCAAGGCCGGCCTCTTCTTTGTCAGGCTCTGCCCGCGCGCTCGACGCTTGCGTCCGACCGGCAGCGATGATTTGGTGATATGATGCCAATGCGGCAATCGCACCTGATCCAGTTTTCCATCGCCCGACCGGTGGAGGAGGTCTATGCGTTCCTCGCCGATCCGCTGAACTACCCGCGTTGGGCCGCCGTCGATGGCGGAATAACACAGATCCGGCAGAACGAATGGCTGACGCGAACGGCCTTCGGTGATCGCATCGTGCGGTTCACCGAGCCCAACCCCTACGGCATCCTCGACCACGCAGTCTACGCCCACGGGGAAGACCCAGTGACGATGCCCATGCGGGTGGTCGCCAACGGCGACGGCACCGAACTGATGTTCCTGTTCTATCGACGCGACGACATGAACGACGAACAGTTCAAATCGACCGTAGAGTGGGTGACCACGGATCTGCTCACCCTGCAATCACTGCTCGAGACGCCGTTTATCCGCTAGGCCGGCAGGAGCTTCCGCTGCCGTCGCTTGGCCGGAATCGGCCGCGACAGCACCGACGCGTCGAGGCCTGGGGCCGCTTCCAGCAGCGAGGGAATCTCGATGCCGCGCCCAGGTCCGGGCTCGTTGCACTGCCGGATCAGTTCGCCGATGATCGCATTGCCCGCATCGCGCAGCGAGGACCGTGCGGCACTGTAGTGCCCCGCAAGGGGGGTGAGATCAACGAAATGCAACTCGTCATCCATGGTCGCGACCGCAATGTTTCGGCCGCCGGCATGACGCAGCACGGCGGTGTGCCCCTCGACCGCCATCAGTGCCGAGGAATAGAGGATGGCGGTGACCTTGGGGTCGGCGAGAGCCAGCGACGTCAGCTTGAATCCGGCATCACCCATGGGATGCAGCGAATTATAGACCGTTACCGTGTCCTGCCCGAAGCCGCCATCGGCGAGCGCGTCCATCACGGCGCGTCGCCGGTAGACGGCGTAGGCGAAGGTCTCGTCGCCATTGATGAAGGCGATGCGCTTGTGGCCATTGGCCAGCAGCAGCCGCAGCAGGCTGTAGAAATTGCCGTAGTTGTCGACATCGACCCAGCCATAGTCCTCGCTGCGTCCATCGCGGCCATGCACCACGAAGGGTCGCCCGGCATCGAGCAGATAGGTCACCCGCCGGTCGTTCTCGCGCGGCAGGTCGACGATGAAGCCGTCCACCGAGTTGTCGTTGACGAAGCGGTCATACACCTGCATCTCACGCTCAGGCGTGTCGCTCGCTAGAACGATGTCGTAGTTGCGCACGCGGGCTCCGCGCAGCACGCCTGCCATCACCTCGACGAAGTGCGGGTCGACGAATTTTCGCTCGTTGTCCTGCTGCACCCAGGCGATGTTGTGGGTGCGCTGCGTGACCAGCCGCTGGGCATTGCGATTAGGCCGGTAGCCGAGTTTCTGCGCGACCTCGCTGACGCGTCGGCGGGTCTTCTCGCCGACGTCCGGGTAGCCGTTCAGGGCCCGCGAAATGGTGGTGATCGACAGGCCCAGCTCCGCCGCCAGGTCCTTGATTGTGATGTTGCGGCCGATGCTCGCCGGGCCGCTGCCCAACTTGTTTGTCCCGCGTCCCATAGGTATCTGATTTTCTTGTAGTTTTCGGCGCCCGCCGGAAGCAGCGCACATCCCCTCGGAGTTGACGGACTATCATCTCCGACGCTAAGAATAGCTTACTAAAACGTTTTGGCAAATTGCCCTCCGGACGGTCGAAACCGCCTGAGACCAGGGCCGCCCAGGGGGAGCTTTCAGGTTTGGTTGCGCAGCCGCTGATGACGGAGCAGAAGTCTCCGCCCGATACCAATGTCGACCGCGACTGGTGGCGTGGCTCTGTGATCTACCAGATCTATCCCCGCTCGTTTCAAGACCACAACGGCGACGGCATCGGCGACCTCGTCGGCATTACCGAGCGGTTGGACTATGTCGCCGACCTTGGCGTTGACGGCATCTGGCTCAGCCCCTTCTTCACCTCGCCGATGAAGGATTTCGGCTACGACGTCTCCAACTACCGCGACGTCGATCCCATCTTCGGCACGCTGGGCGACTTCGACCGGCTGCTCGAGAAGGCGCATTCGTTAAAGCTCAAGGTGATCATCGACCAGGTCATCAGCCACTGCTCCGACAAGCACCCGTGGTTCTCCGAAAGCCGGCTCAACCGCACCAACGAGAAGGCCGACTGGTTCGTCTGGGCCGATCCCAAGCCGGACGGCACGCCACCCAACAACTGGCTGTCCATCTTCGGCGGCAGCGCGTGGACCTGGGACAGCCGGCGTATGCAATACTATCTGCACAACTTCCTGGCTTCGCAGCCCGATCTCAATTTTCACACGCCCGGCGTGCAGGACGCCATGCTCGACAACATGCGCTTCTGGCTCGAGCGTGGCGTCGATGGCTTCCGCCTCGATACTGTGAACTTCTATTTCCACTCGCAGGGCCTGCAGAATAATCCCGTGGTGAGACCGGAGGACTTCAACGCGTCGACGGCGCCTGCAGTGAACCCCTACAATTTCCAGGAACACCTCTACGACAAGAGCCAGCCGGAAAACCTGAAGTTCTTGCAGCGGCTGCGGGCGCTGATGGACGAATACGGCGCCAGGACCACCGTCGGCGAGATTGGCGACAGCCAGCATCAGATGGAACTGATGGCCGCCTACACGTCCGGCGGCGACAAGCTGAACATGGCCTACACCTTCGACTATCTGGGCGGTGAATTCAGCGCCGCACATTTCCGCAAGGCCATCGACGCGACCGAGAAGGAAGCCCCGCAGGGCTGGATTTGCCTTGCCTTCTCCAACCACGACGTGGTTCGGCATGTAAGCCGCTGGGCGATGCACGGCGAGCAGGAGGCCTTTACCCGTCTCGCCTGCACCTTACTGCTCTCGATGCGTGGCTCGGTATGCCTCTACCAGGGCGAAGAGTTGGGCCTGACGGAGGCCGAACTGGCCTTCGAGGACCTGGTTGATCCCTACGGCATCGAATTCTGGCCGCAGTTCAAGGGTCGCGACGGATGCCGCACCCCCATGGTATGGCAGACCCAATCGCCGACGGGCGGCTTTACCACGGCGACGCGGCCATGGCTGCCGGTTCCGGCCGATCATCTCACTAAGGCGGTGGACCGCCAGGTGAGCGACCCGCATTCGGTGCTGCACCACTATCGCGATATGCTCGCCTTCCGCAAACGTCACCCGGCGCTGCGCTACGGCACGATCAAGACGCTCGACGCACCCGACGGCGTGCTGGTGTTCCTACGCGAGGACGCGAGCGAGCACCTCTATTGCGCCTTCAACATGAGCGAGAAGGCGGCGGTGGTATCCGTGCCGGCAAGCTACACGCTGGCGGAATCGGGTGCACCGGATCTGGCCGGCGAACCGGTGAACGGAACATTGAGTCTGCCGCCATTCGGCGCTTACATAGGAATCCTGCGCTAGCGCAGTGACAGGCATCAGGGGAGGGAAGCCATGTCGGACCTGAAGATCACCAATCTCTACAAGCGCTACGGCAATGTGGAGATTCTCAAGGACGTGAATCTCGACATCAAGTCGGGCGAGTTCATCGTCTTCGTCGGTCCGTCGGGCTGCGGCAAGTCCACGCTGCTGCGCTGCATCTCCGGCCTCGAGACGATTTCCTCGGGCACGCTCGAGATCGACGGACGCGTCGTCAACGACGTGGCGCCGTCCAAGCGCGGCATTGCGATGGTGTTCCAGTCGTATGCACTCTATCCGCATATGACCGTGTACGACAACATGGCCTACGCCCTGAAGCTGATGAATATGCCGCGGGCCGAACTCGATCAGAAGGTGCGTGCTGCCGCCGAAAAGCTGCAGCTGACCAAGTACTTGGAGCGCCTGCCCAAGGCCCTGTCCGGCGGCCAGCGGCAGCGCGTCGCTATCGGCCGCGCCATCGTTCGCGACCCCAAGGTCTTCCTGTTCGACGAGCCGCTCTCCAACCTTGATGCGGCGTTGCGCGTACAGATGCGCATGGAGATCGGCCAGCTCAAGGAGCAGCTGCCCAACACCACCATGATTTATGTGACCCACGATCAGGTCGAGGCCATGACCATGGCTGACCGCATCGTCGTGCTCAAGGACGGCGTGGTGCAGCAGGTGGGTTCGCCCATGGAGCTCTACGAGAACCCACAGTCACTGTTCGTCGCCGGCTTCATCGGCTCGCCCAAGATGAACTTCCTGACTGGCAAGTTCGCCGATCCGTTCAAGGCGACGACCGTGGGTGTGCGCTCCGAGCACATCGATATCGTCCCCAGCAACGGCACCTGGAGCGGCAAGGTGATCTATTCGGAGAACCTGGGGTCCGACAGCTACATCTACGTCGATGTCGGCGCGACCGAGCCAGTCGTCGTGCGCCAGCCCGGCAAGGCAAACTACCGCTCCGGCGACATGCTGAACTTTTCGCCGCGCGGCAACCAGTTCTACCGCTTCGACGACAGCGGTCGTCCCCTGATGCACTGAGCGGATCCGATCGTGCCGGCCTAGAACACCGGCACGATCCCGACGTCTGGGAGCTGCGCCGCCACCATTTGCTGCGTCAGCGGTTGCTGTGGCTTTTCGAGCAGTTGCGCCGGGGTCGCCGCTTCGATGATGCGGCCCTTGTGCATCACCAGCACGCGGTCGGCAACCACGCGGACCACGTCGAGGTCATGTGCCGCGATCAGAAAGCTCAGCCCGAAATCTGCGCGCAGCCGGTTGAGCAGAACGAGGACGTCGCCACGTGCGGCAACATCGAGCCTGGCGATCGGGTCGTCGAGCACCATGAGCCGCGGCCGCGTGACGAGGGCGCGGGCGATGGCCAGACGCTGCAAGTGTGCGACGCTGAAATCGCCCGGCAGGCGGGTGAGCACGTCGGCCGGCAACCCTACCGCGTTGACCGCTTCGACGATCCGCGCGCCGAGCTCGTCGACGCTCTTTTGCATTTCGAGCTGCAGTGGTTCGGCGATCGACTCTCCGACGGTGTGGCGCGGGTTGAAGCTCCGAACGGGGTCGGGGAACACGAAGGCGATCAGATGCCTCAGCGCCCGTGGCAGGTCCGACCCGTGATAGACCATCTGCTCGAGCTCGAGCTCACCGGATGTCGCTCGTTCAAGCCCTGCGACAATCCGCAAAAGCGTCGATTTGCCCGCCCCGGATGGTCCGATCAGCGCGATCGACTCCCCCAGCCGGATCGAGAGACTGACCGCATCGACTGCGACTAGCGGCGGGCGACGATCGAGGAGGGGGACCCCCACCGCATAGTGGCGCGAGACGTTGCGGACATCCAACAGGGCCCCACCGATCGGCGTCCGCATCAGCGTCCTGGCGCGGTGCCGGCCGGCACTGAGCACGGCCCGGGTGAACTCGTGTTTTGGATGCCCGAAGACATCCTGCTTCTCGCCGGCTTCAACCACTTTGCCACCGCGCAGGATCACCACCTTCGTGCTGAGCATCGCCAGCGCCTTCAGATCGTGCGAAGCGACCAGCAGCGACATGCCGCGCTCGGTGCAGTGCTTGAGGATCAGATCGAGGATCTGTCGTTGGTCGATGACATCGAGGCCGGCGACCGGGTCATCTGCAATCAGCAGGTCGGGCTTCGACGCCAAGGCGAGGGCGAGCAGCACGCGCCGCTGCTGCCCCGGCGACAGTGCGTCGGGATAGCATTCGACCGCCGCCGGATCGAGTCCGACATCCCTGAGCAGTTCGGGCAATTGCGCCGCAGGGTCACCGGTCGTTGCCGCCAGCCTGTCTCTCAATTGTGCCGCCACCGTGCGAAGAGGCGCCAGTCCCCGGCCGCGCTGGTCGAGCATGACGCCAATGCGTCGACCCCGTAGGGCCGTACGCCCCGCATCGTCCGCGGGCATCGGCTGGTCGTCGAAACTCATCGTGCCGGTAACGACTGCTTTCTCCGGCAGTAAGCCGAGGATGGCGCCGATCAGCACACTCTTGCCCGACCCGGACTCGCCGATTAGCGCCAGCCGCTGGCCCTTGCCGATCGCAAAGCTCACATCCTCTGCGACTTTGCTGCCGCCTATGCTGATCGTGAGGTTGTCGACCTTAAGCAGGGCCACTGTCGTCTCCGGCCAAATCGGCGGCGACCGCATCGCGCAGCTGCGCGCTGGTGAGGTTGAGGGCGATCACGATCAAGAGGATTACTACACCGGGCACGGCCAGTAGCAGCGGTTTCGCCAGGGAAAACGGCTGAGCATCGCGCAGCAGGAGGCCCAGGCTGGTAGCTGGAGGCTGCACCCCGAGCCCGACATAGGAGAGCGTCGCCTCGGCAATGATTCCGAAGGCGAGTTGGGCCACGCCTTGCGCGACGATCGCCCGGGCAACGATCGGCATGGTGTGATGGCGCACCAGATCGAGACCGCTCGCACCGGCGAGCCTGGCGGCAGCGACATAGTCGTGTTTCGACGTCTTCACCACGGCATGACGCGTCGCCAGGGCGAGAGAAACGATGTTCGCGATGCCGATGCCGACCATCAGCGTGGCGGCACTCGGTCCAAACAGGGCGGCAAGCAGCACTGCCATCACGAAGGCCGGGAGCGCCATCAAATAGGTGCTGACCCCGTTGACCGCCAGATCGACATACGGGCCAAGCAGAGCCGCCCCAAGCCCGAGCGGCAAGCCGATGAGCGCTCCGATGGCGACTGCCACTGCGGCGACGACGAAGCTCGTGAGGATCCCCTTCATCATCAACGACAGGACGTCCCGGCCGAGCTGGTCCGTGCCCAGCCAGTGCACGCCGCTCGGATCCTGCATTGCGGCGGCCACGTCGAGACTGCCGGCGGGGTAGGGAGTCCACAGGATCGAGACGAAGCCAAGCAGCAGGAACAACAGCGAGGCGACCACGCCCACGCGCAGCAGCATGAGGTTCGCGTCTGCTGTCGATCGCCGAAGACCGCTTGCCTCGGTCATCCCGTCGCTCCGTCGCGCCGGCGCGGGTCAGCCAAGGCAACCCCCACCTGCAACAAGAACGCCATTCCGGACACCAGCACCACCAGAACAAACAGGGCGCCGCCGACCAGTGCCAAATCTCGCGCGCCGACCGCGTCGAGGATCAGCCGACCAAGCCCGGGCAGGTAGAATACGTTCTCGATGATCACCGTGCCCAGCATGATCGCAGCAGCCTGGGGGAGCGCGGCCCCGAGCACGGAGAGCATCGCCGCGGGGATGCCGTCGCGTCGGAACGCTTCGGTCTCGCTTGTCCCGTGGGCACGCGCGGCCAGCACGTAACTCGATCGCCGTGCCGCCACAACCGCATCGCGCACCCGGACGGCAATCGTGCAGCCCGCCGGTAGCGCAACCGCCAAAGCGGGCAGCAGAAGCGAAAGCAGTGCGCCGCTGATGTTCTGCTGCCACGGCACGAAGCCGCCCGGAGGCAGCCAGTGCAAGCCACCGGCGACCGCGAGCACCAGCACCATGCCGAGCCAGAAACTCGGCGCTGCCGCAATGATCGACGCCAGCACGACCAGGACGCGGTCACTCAGGCCATCCGGGCGAAGCGCCGCCACACTGCCGAGGCCGGTGCCAATGAGGCCGGCGATCAGCATCGAAATCAGCGCCAGCGGAACGGTGACGGCGAGCCGAGGCGCGATAAGTGCACCGACCGAACGCCCGGGTGTTGCCGAAGGTCCAAAGTCGCCCAATAGGATATGCCCGAGCCAGCTGATGAAGCTGCCGGGGATCGGATGGGCCGTCGCCGCGGCGGACAACAGGACATGGATCAGCCACGCGGTGATCAGCACCGTCGCCAGCAACACCGCGAATTGTCTGAGCGTGAACCTGAGCATCGACACAAGCCGTGGCTGGCCGCCACCGGCTGCGCTACCGGATCGGGCCACCCCGAGAAGGATTGATATTCCGGGACCTTAGCGGTCCCTCTTGGGTCTGCCAATGCGGCGACCGCAGCTTCACTCAGCTTTTGACGATGAGGTCGGCAGGGATGCGCAGCGAAAACAGCGTACCGGTCCCGGCGGTGGGGTCGACCGACAGCGAGCAGGCATTGACGGCCAGCAGCGAGCGGGTCAAGGCCAGGCCGACACTCGAGCGCACAGGTCCCAGCTCCTCGCCGTCCTTGTCCACCCCGTCGCGGAACACCACGAAGCGCTCGCCGAAATCCGTGCCGCTCTGCGCTCCGTCGCGGACATGGATGGCCACGTTGCCGTCTTCGTCGGTCTGCGCCGACAGGATCACCGAGCCACCAATCGGCGTCTGATCGATGGCGCTCGCCAGCAGGTTGAGCAGCGCCTGGCCGAGGGAAGCCCTGTCGGCGTGGACGCGCGGCAGGGCCTCCGAGATCGCGCTCCGAACCAGCACCCGCGCGGCGCTCGCCTGCGCACGAACCCGCGCCATGCAGCTTTCGAGCAATGCCGAGAGATCGACATCGGCCGGGCGCGGCGCGTAGCGCCCGTCGCGCAGCCGGGTGAAGTCGTCGAGCTCGTCGACCAGCACTGCAATCTCGAGTCCGGCGGTGCGGATGTCGCGGGCATATTCGACATAGCGCTCGTTCTCGAGCTGCCCAAAGGCTGCGGAACGGATCATGTCGGCGAAGCCGATGATCGTGTTGAGCGGCCGCCGAATCCCGCGGCTTAGCCGCCCCAGCATGCCCGGTTCGATCTCGACATCGGCAACCGTGGGTTCGGCCTGAACGATCGTCGACCGCTTGCGTAGGAAACCAAAATAGGCGGTCACAATGCCGGCCTGTCCCTCGGCGAACAGCGATAACTCGGTATTGCCATCCTCGGTGCTGGCGACGAGGCTCGGACGGGCGGTTTCGCTGAAGCGGGCCGGCTTTTCGAGAAACGTCCGCAGCGGTTCCATGTCGGGTTTTCTGACCAGCATGGCGAGCGGCTTGCCGACCAGTTCCTGGCTGGTTGACCCCAGCAGGCTGGCCCCGGGGCCGGAAACATGTGTGATCTTGCCGGCGCGATCGGCAAGCACGAAGCCTTCGCCGCGGGCGTCGGCCGCGAGTTCGGCGAAGGCGCGCACGGCGCCCTCATGCGTGCGGATGGCTTCCGCCGGGCTGGCCGACAGCATCAGCGCCGCGCGGCCCTGCCAGCTGACCGACTGCAGCCGTGCCGTCACCGGAAGCGGCGTGCCGTCGCGTCGCATGAGGCGGTTCACCGGGCCGGCGCCGGAGGTTTCGTCGCCGGGAAAGATTGAACCGATGCCTGCACTGCGCAGGTTCTCCGCACTCTCATGGCCAAGCAGGTCGGTCAGCGCGCGGTTGGCGAATAGGACCTGCTGGTCGCGGAACACCAGGATCGCGAGCGGCAGCCGATTGAGCACGAGCGTCTCGGCATTGAGGTTGATGACGCCCTCGGGCCCGGGGGCCGGCCTCGATGGCATTGTCGGGGGAGCGCTGGAATTGGCGGGGATCTCGCCGGAGACGCGGTCGGTGAGGATCCGGCCGAGCTCCTCGAAATTGTAGCGCGACACCCGCTCGGCGGTCTCCGTGTCGGGCGCCGCATCAAGGGTCGCGACCGGCGGAAGGTCCGCCGAAGGGGCATCGGGCTCCGGCTCGGGCTCTAGATCGGCGATGATCGGGGGCGGCTCCACGGTCCCGGAAACGACGGGCTCGACCTCGCGTGGCGTGACGGGCTCTAGGGCGCGGAACCCCCGCCCGCTGATCAGCCACTGGCTGACATTGTCACGGATGGGGGCCGCCTCGCCGGTTGCTGCCGGAGCCTCAGCGGGGAGCAGTGCGTCGCCGACCTGCTCCGGATCATCGGCAAATTCAATGACGCTGCCGACCATCTGGTGGTCGAGTTCGGCCGACGCCTCGTCAGACGCAATCGGCCCCGCCTCGTCGGCTGGCGCCGCGTGTGTCTCGATCGGCTCGGCATCGGCTGGCGCCTCGGGTCGCCGCTCGCTGAAGACTTCGTCGGCGGACGTCAGCGGGGTGTAGAGCGTGGCGTCGCCTGCCAGTCGGTCGAACAGTGAGGAGAGTGCGCGGTCGGGCTCGGCTGGGGGCAGGGGATCCACCCAGTCGTCGGCCGGTTGGGTGAAAATCGGCTCCTGGGGCAGAGCCTCCAGGCCCAGCGGCAACATCGGCTCCGGCATCGACGCCAGATCGGCCTCCGGAGCGATGTCTTCTGCAGTTTCGCCATCCTCGGCGCGGATTTCAGCGATGCTGGGCACGTGCGCGGGGCGGGGCGGAAAGACCAGCAGCGTGGTCTCGCCGGCATTCGCCTTGATGCGGATCACCTCGTCACTTTCTTCGGGCAAGCCGCTGCCGACGATCTCGGCGGCGCGCACGGCCATCCCGGCGGGCGAGCCGCGCAACACCGTATGGTCCTCGACGAGGAGGTAGTCCGAACCGGCCGGAAGGATGCCGGTCACCGTCGAATCGTCGGCGAAAGTCCCTGCCGCTTCCCGCACATCGGTCGCGATCGGGTCGATCGCCACCAGCAACAGTGCGCTCTGTCCATCCCCCAGGCTGAGCGGCGTGCACGAGCAGGTGGTAGCCACCGGCTTGTCTCCGGCCAGGAACTGTACGCGGCTGAGGCTCGAGCGCCCCGCGGTACCCAACCTGATAAGGCGAGCCACCTGACCGCGTATCGGGACGGCGTCATCGCCCAGCCGCAGCCCGGTTTTCCTGATTTTCGCAGTGAAGTAGCGTGCGGCGGCATTGCGCCAGATCAGGGTCGAGCCGTCATGCGACCATAGCCAGGCAGGCCGCAGATCGGCCCAATACAGCAAGATGCGGCGCGCCGTCGGCGATTTGATCCACTCAGCGTCCACGCGCACCTGACCCCAGAACTGTGCCGGAATGGCACAATTCGCACCCAAGACTTAATCTTGTCCTAATTATAGCTCCTGCCCCGAACGGTCCAGATTTCCGGGCTTTGCGCCCCGATCTTCTCGCTCTGATGGTTAAATGCGGGGCTTGCAATCCGCGGCCCAAAAGGGCAAATGCCTTCCTGTCAGCAGCGGTCGGCCAACTGGTCCTCCGCACTTGGGCCGCCTTAGCTCAGCTGGTTAGAGCACTAGATTGTGGATCTAGGGGTCTCCCGTTCGAACCGGGAAGGCGGTACCACCTTGCAATGGCCCGGCGCCACTTCGATTTCCGCCACCGCTTCTGCTGCGCACACGGTCCGGCACGAGCCAGCCGGCCACGGCCGTCTCCGGTACGCGGGTTACGAAGCCTGGGCTCAGGCTGGAGATATGCCGCGCCGAGCGAGTTCGGCCCGCAGGCCGACCTCGCCCTTGGCCATCGCCCATTTGTGGTTGGAGATCATCAGCCGGCGGAACAAGGGAGCGAGCAGGCGAAACAGCAGGCGATCAGACGTCACCGACCAGTCGTAGAACACCTCGGCAGCATCCCCCGACTGCGTCAGGGTCCAGATGCCGCGACCGACCAGATCGCCGGTGGCCTCCACCGTCCACGACGTCGGCATCCGGTTCTCGACGAGGGTGCCCTGCCAGTTGAGGCGATAGGGCAACCAGCCCTTCGAGTGGACCGCTACCGTTTGACCGATGCCGTTCGCGTCGCCGGGTTTCAGGGTCTTCACCGACAGATAGACATCC
>Ga0207657_10003979_pt1 | contig 15702 bp, 21 predicted proteins | sample KBSC33metaG_FD_184316 | JGI IMG/M metagenome (GOLD analysis project Ga0207657, IMG submission 184316) | Corn rhizosphere microbial communities from Kellogg Biological Station, Michigan, USA - KBS C3-3 metaG (SPAdes) (version 2) | ecosystem: Host-associated > Plants > Roots > Rhizosphere > Soil ... | reverse complement strand
GGCCGAAAGGCGATCCCGCGGGCGGCCCGATGCATGTCGATGGCGCCTATAACTGGCTGCGGCGCGCTTATCCTGCCCTCCGGACGCAGTTGGCGACGCCGATGCTTGGGCACCAGCGCCCGTCGCGCACCGACATTCATACATTGGGGCTGGTCGATCGCGCGCCTGGCCTGCGGGAGCTCGCCGCTGTCGCGCGACGCTTCAAGCGGCGCTTCGCAATCCAGGCTTATTGACGGGCGATCGTCAGGGTCGTTTCATTTTCTCGCCGTGCCGCCCTTGCGGCCGAGGAAAAGAAGCTGGGCAGCCAGCGTCGATCCAGCCGCCAGAGCCGCAACTTCCAGGAGCAGCGGCGAGCGAGGGGTAGAGATATCCGTCGCCGCCGCCGCCTTGATGATCCTTGCTTTGAGGAGCCGGTCGTAGATCGGGTATGGCGCCTGCGAGATATGCGGCATGCAGCCCCAGAACCCGTATTGCGAGCCTGCTCCGGTGAGCTGGTAGAAACACGCTTCCACCGCGCCTGCATTCGCCATGTTCTGCGCGTTTCGGATCAGCAAGTCCGCCATACGATCAGAATGGATAAGCGGCGTGATCCAATCGAGGAGCGCCTGCCGCGCGACGGCATCCCGCATATATGGGGCCTGACTGTAGATCGAAATATTATGCTCGTATATTTTGAATGGAATGGCCGCCGCCCTGCAAGCCGCCGCCGTGGCGACGTAACGCGCCTTCAGCACGTCGATCTTGGTAGCCGCCATCGCGAAAAAGCCCTCGATGTCATTGGCGGCCTGAAGCGCAAGCAACGCCTGGAAGTCGTCGGGGGGGTAGTTGAAATTGATATAGCCGGCGTTTGCGAAACCAGCGATCATTGACCGCGGCGCCTTCGCCTCATCCCAGCCGGCGAGTATCGCGTTGATCGTCTTGTCCGGCGTGGCGCTGGGCTGCCCGCTCAGGTTGATCTTGAACCGCTGGCTGACGCTCTTCGCGAGATTCGCGACATGGCCGGCAATGTATCCATAGAAGCGCAGCATATCGAGGGCTTGCGGATTGGCGATCCCATAGCGCGCTGCGGCATGCGCGTAGGCCCACCCCCTATGATAAGTCCAACCGAACTCGTTCGACCATTCGAGGTCGACGGCGCTCGATCCGGCATTTGCCTCGATCGCCCGCAGGACGTCGAGGATTTGTGCATCGGGCATCAAGTGATTGATGGGATACCATAATTTAGCGCCAATTTTGCTGGCGAGCTGGGCTGCATATTCCGCCGGCATGCCGCCGCGCGTGTCTTGAAAAAAAGCATCGGTCGGCCCCGGCCGCTGTGCCGGGAATATCTCGGCGTTAGTACCGTTCCAATCAAGCGGGCGGATCAGCTTGAACGGGCTCACGCGGGAGATGAAGTCCGGGTTCCAGATCTCGCCCTTTAGAAACGCAGCCTCATGTTCGGCTCGCATAAGCGCAAATTTTCCGACCGGTCCCGACGCGGTGATCGTCAGCTGAGAAGCGAAATTCACGTCGGGCCGGTTTGCCGTGAAGGTGGCGCGCCCGCGCGAGACCACGGGGGGTCTGACCGCGCCGTTTATCCCCACCTTCGCCACGGCGGCGTCGCACAGAATCACATAATCATGCAGGCCTGGATCAAGCGGCACGATACGCGCCACCGATCCCGCCGAGGATGGGAGCACCGTGGCGGCATCCGGAGTCGGTGCGGCGCCGGGCCTCACGGGATCGCCGATCAGGCGCATCCGATCGATCAGCGGGGATTCCGAGGCGAAATAGGTCACGCCGCCCAGGTTCATCCCGAGAATCACTGTTGGGCCCTACCTGCTAATCTCTTCGAGCCGATGCGATCGACGACGCAGAACCTAACCGCCACCTTCTCCGCCTCCGCCGCCAGGATCAAAACGCCAAACGACGATATAGCCAATACCGGGACAGATATCGCTGTGAATGTCTCCAGCTTTTGTCTTCATCCGCGGCGTCTTGTCGACGTCGTCGCCGAACGCGATCCACAGCCTCCAGCTACCGCCATCATGCGCGGCGGGAAGCATTGACGTCAGTGGAGAGGATCGCCGAGCGCAGCGATTCCAGACCTCGATCGGTTCAAGCTGAATCAGCCCGAACCATGAATCAAGGCCTCAACCCTATGCTCGGCGCCTTGAAGCGGCGACGGAGACGATCAGACGAAGTCGGCCATCGTGAAGGTGTCGTGCACATGATCGATCTTGACCGCCGAGTCGACCGTACCGCCTTGCCCGGCCGCGTCCCAGAAGAGATAGGTATCGCCGCCGACCGTCACGGCCACGACATCAGCCTCGGCCGGATGCGCGCCAAGCAGGCTATTGGCCAATGTGAGGGCCGCGGTTGCAGAGGCGGCCGTGCCGCCAAGGAGCTGCGTCGGGTGGAAATCCAGCTCGATCCGGTCGGATCCATGGCTGAAATCCGTAATCTCGTCGGCTGCCCAGACCGCGTTGCCGGAGACGAAGGTCGCATCGTGGCCGTTGAACACGAATGTGTCGTTGCCTGCCCCGCCGGTAAGCGTATCAGCCCCTGCGCCGCCCCTCAAAATGTCGTTGCCGGCATCGCCGTAAAGCTGGTCATTGCCCGCGTCGCCGCGGATCGTATCGTCGTCGGCGCCGCCATGGAGCACGTCGTTGCCATTGCCACCCGACAGGATATCGTTGCCCTTGTTGCCCTGGACATAATCGTTGCCGTCGCCGCCCAACAGGCTGTCATCGCCCGCGCCGCCATAGATGCGGTCGGCGCCGGCACCGCCGTCGATCGTATCGTTTCCGGCATTGCCCTGGATATAATCCGTACCCGCGCCGCCCGAAAGGCTGTCCGCCCCGTCGAGCGAGCCGGCCGCGCTGGTCATCTCGTTGCCGTAAATATGGTCGTTGCCGTCGCCACCGGTGATCGTGTCCGCGCCGGCGCCTCCCATATAGATATCGGCCTCGATAAAATGGCCATGCGCATCGGTCGAGCCCGACGATCCGACGATGAGGTCGTCGCCGGCCCCGCCATCGACCGTATCGTTCACGTTGCTGGCGGTGAGATGATCATCGCCGCTGCTGCCGGTGATCGATCCGCTCGCCGCAGGCTGGGCTTCGTTGGTACCGCCGCTGGTGACTGGTGTGTTGGTGGGGGTGTTCGGGGGAGTGTTTGTGGGCGTGTTCGTGGGAGTGTTCGTGGGAACGGAGGTGACGGGGGTCCCTGCGGCGAGGAACGCGTCATAGCGTGGCGTGTTGGGCGAATAGATCGACGCCAGATTGCCCCACGTTCCCGAATCGGAGCCCGGGCCGACATCGTCATAATTGGTGAACAGGCTGCCGCCGGCCGCTTTGAAGGCGTTGATCTCCTTCGTGTAGAGATCGCCCATGCGAGAATCCGCCATCATGCGATTAAACAGATCCTGCACGGCCGCTTTGTCCGCCGCCGCCCAATGCGTGGTGGAAAGCGACGTGCCCGCCTCATAGGTAACCAGGCTGAGGCCGTTGGCGGTGGCGATCTGCCCCGATTTGGCGATGTTCGTCTGGGCATGCGCCAGGCTATAATCGGTGGTCAGCGAACCGCCGAACTCGAGCTCGTGAAAGGCGGCATCCAGGCCAGCGGTGCCGCCCTTGGCCCAACCGAGAATCGTCTGCAGATCCGCGGTGGCGACGGCGGTTCCCATCTCCTGCCCGAAATAGGGCGCGATCGCATATTCCTTGAACAATGTGGAGGCCGCGCCGAAGCCGGCCTTCGCGATACCGGTCTGCCAATCGGCCATCATCGTCGCGTTGGCCGACTGGCCGGCCAGCACGTCGCTCAGTTGCGCCGCATGATCGCCGGTGAAGACCTGATGCGCGATGTCCGCGATCTGTGCCGAGCGATAGCCGTAATAGACGCTGGAAGCATGCGAGCTGCTGACGCTGGTGCCCCACAAAGCGGTCGCCTGGCTTTTCGAATAGCCATTGGCGGCGAAGCCGGTATTCCAGACCTCGTTGGACCATTCGACATGCAGCTTGAGGCTGGGATCGAGATGATCGCGGATATAGGTCAGCGCATTACGGACATAGGTGTCGTCGGCCTTGGTCGGCACGTTGTACCACATGTCGACATGGGCTTCGTTGGCGAGTTGAACCATCGCCTCGATCGGCGCGCCATCGGCATGCGCCTGGGATGACCAGAAGGTCTGATGCAGCGTGTCGCGGCCGTCCCAACTGACCTCCCGCGAGTCGTTGGTATTGCCCCAGTCCATGAAGCGGACCATGCCCCATTGCGAAACCTTGGAGACGAAATCGGGATTGAGGATCTCACCCTGGTTGAACAGGGCCTGCTGGTCGACACGCACCACGTGCATATCGCGAATCATATCGTCGAGCTTGACGCCCGAGAAGGTTATCACGACGGCGGGCTGGGCGTCGGGGCCGGTATAGTCGAACACCACCTTGCCCGGGGTCGAGCTGATGGTCTTCGCGCCCGAAATACCGACGCTGCCCGTGCCTTTATACGTCAGCACATATTCGTCGAGGGGAGTGGCATATTTGGGATCGACCGCAACCGCGAAGCCGATCTTCGTGACGCCGGTCAGGCTGGTGAAATTGCCATCCGCGTCGCGGGTAAGGGTCGAGGAGATATTCTTGTTGGCAGCGTCCAACGCCACCCACCCCTGGCCGGTATGCACGCGATCGATGAAGGGCTCTTCCGTGGCCCAATAGACCACGCCTTCGAGATTCATGCCAATGTTCATACCGTTGGTCACCACTAGGCCTCGCTCGAAAATCTGAACGGGTTTGCCACTAACCTTTGATTCTCAAATATGTTTGCGCTGAACATGGTTAAAAACGGCATAAGACGGATGAACGGTAATTCGTTACGTACCCGAGTCGATATCGGCGGCTCCGTAACGAATCACGACGTTTCCTCGGAAAAGAATTCCTGCGTCCGAGTTAAATTAGCAGCGTGACGATGGCAGCGCAACGATTCCGGGACCGAGGCGGAAAAGATTAAGCACACAGAAGGGTGGATCGCTCATCTTGTCTTATAAAATGAGCGGTTCGCCTTATAGTGAGTTGTATTACTCTAGTCGAACTCCACGATATCGCTGGAATTAGTCACTTGTTTTCAGGCAAAATCGTCGCTGATCGGCCAGACCCCAACCTGCTCAGGCAACAACTCCGACGCGCACGTTCGTGCGGCGCGGTTTGCGGCCCAGCGCGCCTCCAGCGCGGCGGCGACGCGATCAACCTCGGCGCGCGCGTCATGCAATCTGGCGGAAGCCTCGATCAGGTCGATGGCGGCATCCTCGACGGTGCGGCGCGGGAAGAAAAAGGCGGTCATCAGATTGCGTCGCGGACGAAGCCGCCTTCCTGCTCGGTGAAACGTGCGACCAGTGGCGCGCGATGGCCACGGCCATCGAAGATCACGCGACGGCCGGCTTCGATCTCCTGCGCGCGCTGGTCGGGCGTGAGACGATCAAGATAGCGGCGATACGCGGCCGGGCCCCAGGCGAAGAAGATTTCGCCCGGCGAGGGCGGCTCCTCCCATCCCTTGTCCGCGAGCCACAGGCCGGCGGCGAGCAGGCTGGACGGCATCGAGACTTCGGGCGTGGCGAGCCTTTGCTGGCGAACCGCCTCGACATCGATGCGATCACACAAGGCAGCACGGATCGCAGCCAGAATCGGCTGGTGCAGCATGGACATCCCCTCTTGGCCTGCGCCGTGGACGGCCCCGGAGGGAGCGACTCAGTGGCGTTCCCGTTTTGTACTCACACTACGTACGAATGTCAATGGTCCGTACGCGCGGCGAATATCAGCTTGGGCCAGGGGGGCGCCTCCTCCGGCGCTGACAGATGAGGGTCGATGCCGGTTTCGCGTGCGCCTCGCCATGCGCGCGCCGGCAATGCGCGGACGTCGCCCCCGCGATCGAATTCAGCCGGACGCGAGCCGGGGCGCGCTGGTCAGCGTGCGGCGATCTTTCCGGCCACGATCCGGCCCTTCTGGAAGCCGGCCGTCACCTTCAATGCATATTTCTAAAGCGCGGCTTCAACCGATCATGTCGTCGAGCGTGAGGACGCGATCCATCCGGTCGACGCGTTCCATCGGGATGCGGAAGGTGCAGGCCGGATTATATTGCTCGAGCTCGACATAAGAGGCGGTCTTGCGCACGATCGTCTTGATCAGCACGCTGCTCGGCCGTTCGCCCTCGACCTCGTCCGGAGTGCGCAGGTAGATCACCGCATCGTCGCCGATCGCGGGACGCTTGCGGCTTTCCACGAACACCGTCGCGCCATCGCGAAAGCGCGGCTGCATCGACGAGCCCTGGACGTAGAGGCCATAGACGTCGGCGCGGCCGTCGAGGATCGGCGGGCGGCGCTTATATTCGACTACCTCGGCGCGGTTGAGCGTGGTCTGCTCGATCGCCTCGCCATCCACGATCTCCGCGGCACCGAGCGCGGTGCCGTAGACCGGAAGATCGCGATGCATCCGGCCCGCGCTTGCGCCCTCCATCTGGAAGGGCTGCCCGTTGCTGGCGGCGATCAGACCGGTCAGCGCCAGCACCTCAGCCCGCGTGATCGGCGGATCCCCCTCCCCCTCCATCGCATCGGCGAAGCGCGCCGCCACGTCGACGCCGAGAGCGCCGTCAAAGGCGGGATCGGCATAACGCTGGATCGAGGAAGCGGCGGCATAGCCCGCCTTGGCGGCAAGCGCGCGCAAAGACAGGCCCGCCCGATCGCGGAGCCGGTTGAGTTGCGCGCCGGTCGTATCCTGAGTCGTCATGCGCCCGCCTATGCCGGATATTTTGTACGCAGTCCAGCTTGACATTTGTATGTTTGTTGCGTACAATCAGTGCTGAGCACCTTGATGAGGATACTGGAATGGGCGGATGGGATATCTGGAACCGGCTGATGGCCATGGCCGGCGGAAGCGCTCCAATCAGGCGAGGCATGTTCGGCGCGCCAAGCCGCGCGACGCAACCCGCCCATTACTATTCCACGCTCAGCCGTGTCATTCCTTGCGCCGCAACGGACGCCCAGATCAACGACCTTGCGCGTCGGTTTGCCGCGCCCGGACAACCCGACCGGCCGATCGGCAACGGAGAGATATTACCTGCTTCGGTTGCTGGCGTGCAGGGTCATATCCGATCGACTTATTACCCTAAGTACGGCGAGGCCGATAACAGCGTGATCTCCACGTTGAACGTCACCCAACGCGATCACCCCTTGCATAATGGCTCGGTCATGCGCGACTGGTTCCGCGGCAAGGATGGCGCGATCTGGGTACAAACGGTCGGACGCGGCGTGAACAAGACCGATTCCATTGCGGGTCTGAATCAGCTTGTCGGAGGGCCGATCTTCGACGACCTTGATGCTCGGGCTGCAGCCTATGCCGCCAGGAATATATGCCGATGAAATTCTTGCGCGATAATGGGATGGTCGCCCTGGCAACGATCGGGGCGCTTTTTCTTTTTCTTCTTTATTTCGTGCCTTGGTCCACTTTTCTCATCCGAAGCGAAGGCAGCCTGATACCGCTCGGATCCTGGCGGATTCAGGTGATCGACAAATCCGGGGCTATCGGCGCACGGATGGATGCTTATGCCAATGCGCGTCATCTCAAGCATTCGATCGATCGGATCGAGGTCAACGATCATCTCTACGCACAATTCTACGACGGAAGCTGCGACTACCATGTCGAGCAATTCTCGAACACGTCGTATGAACTTCAGTTGTTCAAACTCGCCGAAGATCCTCGCCCATGCGACGCCGCCCGGATAGAACGGGACATACGGCAGGTTTTGAGCCCTGCCGTGCTCGATCGAACCCGATCGGCCGCGCCTAACTGAGGCTTTGGTACGCGTCGATACCCGTCCCCATGAGAAAGATTTCAAGCTGATCCGAGCCGGTACAGGATCTATGGCGGCCAATAATCCAGGAGCATGCAGGGGATGAGAAATGCGCCTGACCTTCCGGGTCAGAAAGATTCTAGTTGGCACCGTGGCCAACAAGGTCATCGTCCATACGCAATGGTCGGGAATGCCATATCGTGGCGAAATGTATGTCCTGGTGCGAAACGACGGCACCAAGCCCAAGGTCGAGTGGTGGCACCAGGCCCGCGACGGATTATGCTTCGATGGCGAGGCCAGGGATTATGGGATGGAGGAGCAGGTGCGCCGAATTGAGAAATCCCACCCCTGTCGACGTAAAAACTGAAAGCAGATATGCTCTCAGCGGGAACCTGCGGCGCGCTACGGTACGTTCAAACGCCGGCTCCTCGCCAATTCCCGACCACACCGAAGCGCGTATGAAACCGAACCGCTGTTCGGCGCTCAAGCGGCTGAGAGCCTGACCGAAAAGGAAGTTGGGTGATATCACACCAAATATCGCCGCTATAAGGATCCGCGGGCAGGGGGGTGAGCCACATGAGAGGGAAGCTTGCGATTGTGCTGGCATTATTGCTGGGGCTGGCGGCCCAAGCCGCGCCGGCGCCCAGCCCGCTCCCCGGCATAGCCGTCGTGAAGCTCCGCGTGACCGGGGATCAACTGCTGCCTGAGGATCGCGACCAAAGCGAATGTTGCCTCGTGGATGGTCCATTCCGGCCGCTCTACACGATCGAGAAAATTTATGCCGGCAAGGTCCATGGAACACGGATCACCGGCAATAAATATTATGGTTCGCCAACCCGGCTGGGCCTGTTTCTTTATGCGATCGTGCAGGACACGGGCGGGCCCGAGCCCCGGGCTCTCGTATCGTCCTGGGGCTTTCACGGCGCCTGCTTCATCCCCAGCGAGATTCGGGAATATGGGGTAGAGCCCGTGATCAGTCGGCTTCAGCATACGCATCCCTGCAAGCTGAAGCTGACCGCAGACGGTGAGGGCTTCGAACCGGACAAACATGGCTACAGATAACGCACCGGCGAAGAGGAAATGCCGATGAGCAGGGGGAAGACGTGGGGATTGGTGGTCGCCGCGGCATTCGCCGCGCTCGTCATCTATTCCTGGACCGACCATCCTCCCTCGGATCCCGTTTGCGCGGAAGGGGATTATGACTGCCGCTATACCGGATTTCTAAGGGCGATCCACGCGATGCCGCCCCAAATATCCGACCTGGGCATCCTCGTCATTCCGTCCAAACGCGCGATCGACCTGACCTTTGCGCATCTGGTGGTCGGAAGCGATTCAGAAGCGGCCTTCCTGGCCGACGTGCTTGGCGAATACCCCAAATCCTATAAGCCGTTCATTTGTTCACCTGAGCATGTCGCCATGCTCAACCGCCGCATCGCCGCGGCGAAGCTGCCCTGGATGCCCGACGGCCTGGTCGAAGAAGTGCGCCAGATCGGCTGCCCAAGCACGCTACGTCGGTAAACTGGCGAGACCGAGGGATGCTTTTCGCGCCGCGCGTAGAAGTGGAGGAGGATCATCTCCTTTTTCGTCCTTGGCCATTCAGGAAGCGCGTTGCGCTGGACAGTATTCACCGCATCGAAAGCATGAAGCGCGATCTCGTGACCTATGAGGAGAATTATCTGCTCCTCTTCCTGGATGACGGCCGCATGTTCTGGCTCGGAGAGCTGGATTCGGGTTTCCACGCCGCGGAGGAAAAACTCCGGGCACGGTTCGCTACCTTCGATCCGAACTGGATGGAGGAGCAGGAGGGAAGTTCGGTAGGGACCCGGCGCGTTGTCTGGGATCGCGCGGAGACCGAATCGTCCCACCCAGCTCGATTGGCCAGGCTCCGCCGGCGCCTGCGGCGGCGAAGCGCCGCATCGCGCCTGCGCACGCGCTGACCCCTCATTGACTCTTATACGCAAGTAGAGTACAAAACGAGAACAGATTCGCGCTCGGCCTGTCGCCGGGGAGCGGACATATCGGCGCCCCGCAGGCCGACAGAACACTTGTTTGCGCGCAATCTGGCTATCGGGCGAGGAGGGATCGCGTGAACGAAGAAGATTTTCCGGACTTTTTGCAGGTAAACAATTTTCGGGCGAAGCCAGGTATGTTCGCGGCTCCTCGCAAAAAACCAGATTTTGCCGTTCCGACCTCAACTCTGAATTCGAACCCAGCGGGTCCGTTCGGGCGAGTATTGTATCCACAGCTTGGACCGGGCGCGCCTCCCCCACCGATGGTTGGCTACTCACCGTTCCCGCCTCCGGCCGCAGCGGCAGCGCGATGCCCCCTTGTCCCGCTCAACCTGAAGCCCGGATCCGTCGCCGGAAACGGCGCCGACCTGCGCTTTTCGCCAGCTTTCGCCGATGTCGTCAGCAGGGCAGCCGACACGCTGAATCAGCAAGGCATCCGCCTGGAGGTAAACGAAGGCTTTCGTACCGCTGCCGACCAATGGCGGATGCGTCATGGCGGATCCGGCAAGAATCCGGCGGCCGAATATTCCGATCATCAGCTCGGCAACGCCGTCGACATAAACGGCACGAAACTTTCATCCTTCCCCCTGGTCATCCGGGCCTTTGAACAGGCCGGCGCCAGATGGGGCGGCGACTATCGCGGCCAGAAAGACCGTCCTCACTTTTACATCCGGCCGGTCCGGGCTAACGCCATCAATACAGCCGAATGCGAACGGGAGAATCCGCGATGAGATGGGCCTGGCCGATCCTTTCAGTGACGTTTTTGGCCAATCCCGCATTTGCGGCGAAGACCCCGGCCGAACGCGCTGCGGAGCTGCGGCAGGTGGAGGCCGACTATGCCAAAGCCTGTGCCGGCCAGGGCAGCGCGATCGACGCGTCCTTCACGGAGGCCGACGGAACGCTGGACCAGATCCGGACCGGCAAAGGCACGGTGATCTTCTATCGCGAAGCGACGCCGGAAAGCCGCGATTGGACCGCCGACGACATCTACGTCTTTTCCGCAGCAACGGGGAAGCGGCTGCAATTCTCGCGATCCGTAACCTATGCCGGCAGCCTCTTCACCTACGTGAAGATGATCGACGCCAATGGCCGCGCGGCCGACAATGCGCGCGCGCTACCGGAAGGCTGGTATCTGACTGACGAACCCGTTTTCGCCGCGCTGAAGCAGGTCTGCCATTTCAAGGCGGCCAAGGCGGGCCACGGCTGAGTTGCCGTCATCGGCCTTGATCCGCGACGGATTGACTCTCGTACGCGTGTAGCGTACAAAACGGGAACAGATTCGCGCCGGGCCTGACGCCCAAGAGGATAATATGGATGTTTGCAGGTGCGCACCGGCCGAGGCTGGCGCCAGGGATTTCGTGCGTCCCGCGCGCGGCGGAAATAGCGGACGGCTTCCGGTGATGCTGGCGGCGGCTGTCCCTCTCAATGAGCGAGCCGCGATCGGATGCGCGGCATGATCCAGCCCCAAATCCTGGACGCGCTGCTGGAGGCGGGCGCATCGGCCGAGATGATCGTCGCGGCTGTCAAGGCGGCGACTTGCGCCGAAGAGGCGAAGCGCGGCGAGCGGCGCGCCAAGGATGCCGCGCGCCAGCGCCGCGTCCGGGGAACGCGCACCGTGGCGGCGGAGTCATGTGCCGCGCGCGTGACTCCGCGTGACGGCACCGACGCTCCCCCCAATGATATAAACTCTAACCCCCCTTCTCCCCGATCCTCTGACGAGGATCTGGCCCCGCTCGCCGGGAAACTGGTGGCGGCGTGGAACGAAGGGCCGGCGAAAGCGGGCGCGCTGCCGTGCCGTGGCGTCAATCCGGGGCGGAAGACCGCGCTGCGGGCGCGGCTGCGCGAGCATGGCGAGGCTGCTTTGTTCGAGGCGGTGCGCAATCTGGGGACGAGCGAATTCTACTGCGGCGCCAATCCGCGCGGCTGGAAGGCGTCGCTCGGCTGGCTGCTCGGCAATGCGGAGCCATTCCAGCGGATGCTCGAGCTCACGCCGTCCGAAGCCGACAGGCGCCCGCCGATGAGCGCGGAGGAGCAACTCGCCTCGGTCGAGCGATCGGCGGCCTTGCTCGAGCGGATGGGCCGCGCGGACGAGGCGGCCGAGTTCCGCCGAACCGCCGAGAAACTGCGTCAACAATCCAGCACGGGAGGCGAATGATGGGACAGGCACGACGGGGACGGCCGCGCAAGGCGGGCGCGCGCAACGCCAAGGGGCGGCTGATCCTGCTGCCCGATCGCGGCAATATCCGCGTCCAGGCGCGCCACGCCGCGTTCGCGCGCTTCCAGGGCGGACGCGCCGACCAGCAGGTGGTGGACCAGATCGGCCGCGCCTGGGCGGCGGGCCTGCTCGATGGTTTCGAACAGGATTCCGCGATCCTGCGCGATATCGGGCGGCGCTATGGCGGGCTCTACTGGCACGAATTCGCGGCGCTCGCGCCGAAGACCGGCCAGCTCGAACGCCACGACCGCGGAACCGCGAGCGGCGCAAGCTGGCACGACAATCCCGGCGAATATTTCGCGCGGCTGGACCGGCTCGCGCGCGATGCGGGGCGCGAGGCGGTGGCGGCGATGCATGGCCTGTGCGTCGACGGCTGGTGGTTTCCGGACACCCACGCGCCCTGGGTCGAGCGCCTGATCAACAGCGCGATCCGCGACGCGGGCGGGCATCCCCTGGGCGAGCTGGCGACGGCGGCGGATCGGGCGCGGATGGCGGGGGCGGCCTCGTGCCTCGCGGCGATGGTGGATGGGCGCATGGAACGGCAAGGCCACACCTCACGTTGAGCGATCCACCAAACAGGGAGAGTCATGATGCTATATACGATCGCCGTAATTCTGCTGGTGCTGTGGCTGCTCGGCTTCTTCGTCGTCCATGTCGGCGGCGGGCTGATCCATCTTCTGCTCGTGATCGCGGTGATCGTGGTCGTGGTGCAGCTCATCACTGGCCGCCGCGCGCTATAAAGGCGCGAAAGCCCCACCCGTCGCGGCGCTGACGGCGGGAAATAACGCCATCGCGGCGGCGCCGCCCGCTTGACTCATGCATAACTCCCTGGTTATTGGAAATCCATAACCAGGGAGTTATCTGTTAGCCTTATGCCCACCGCACCGGACATCGTGTTCCGAACGCTCGCCGATCCGACGCGCCGCGCGATCTTCGAGCGTTTGTGCCGCACCGGCGGACAGACGGTGGCGGCGTTGACAGCCGAAGCCGGCGTGTCGCAGCCGGCTGTCTCCAAGCATCTCGCCATACTCAAGCGCGCGGGGCTGGTGCGCGATCGCCATGAGGGGCGGCAGACGCATTACAGCGCCGAGATCAAGGCGCTCGCCCCGCTGCTCGACTGGACGCGCGAGATGGCGAGCTTCTGGGACAGGAAATTCGACCTGCTCGAGGATTTGCTGAAGAGGATGGACCAATGAACCAGATTGCGGAGGAGCTCCGTACCGTCACCGTCGAACGCGACATCGCCTATCCGCCCGAGCGGATCTGGCGCGCGCTGACGCAGCCCCACCTGCTCCAGGAATGGCTGATGCAGAGCGATTTCGCGCCGCAGGTGGATCATATATTCACCTTCCGCGGCGACTGGGGCTCGGTCGATTGCCGCGTGCTGGAGGTCGAGCCGCACAGCAGCCTGTCCTACACCTGGGGCGCGATGGGACTGGAAAGCGTGGTGACCTGGACGCTCACACCGACCGTCGGCGGCACGCATCTGCGGATGGAGCAGACCGGTTTCCGCAAGGATCAGGAACAGGCTTATCAGGGTGCCAAGGTCGGCTGGCGCCGCATGATCGAGAAGCTTGAGCAGGTGGTGGCGGAGCAGGAGCCCGGCGCATGAGCGCGAACGGCCAGACCCCGTCCGAGCTGATCGACGGCCGCATCGCCGAGCTTGCCGACTGGCGCGGCGAAATGCTCGCCCGCATTCGCGCGCTGATCAAGGAGGAAGAGCCGGAGGTCGTCGAGGAGTGGAAATGGCGCGGCGTGCCGACCTGGTACAAGGACGGCATGATCACCACCGGCGAGACCTACAAGAATGCGGTCAAGATGACCTTCGCCAAGGGTGCATCGCTCGACGATCCGAAAAAGCTGTTCAACTCCAGCCTGGACGGCGGCACGCGCCGCGCGATCGATTTCAAGGAAGGCGATGCGATCGACGCCCCCGCGCTCAAGGCCCTGATCCGCGCCGCGATCACGGTCAATCAGGCGGGAGGTCGGAAATGAAGGTGCCGAGCGCACGCATGATCGTACGGTGGATCCACCTCGCCCTGACGATCCCGATCATCGGCTATATCTATAGCCCGTTCAGGGTGCTCCCGGATTATGCCACGCCGACACGGTACGTTTTCCTGCCGACGATGCTGCTGACGGGATTGTGGATGTGGAAGGGGCATTTGCTGCGGCGGCTGGTGGTGCGGCGGGCGGAGTAGCCCCCTCATCGGCGTCCGACCCACTGTTGTCGCTCAAGTAGCCGCGCTGCGTATCCTGAAAGTGGACGTCCATCGCGATAGCTGCTCGCCATGACCTCACCATCCGCGATCAGAGCGGTGTTTCGAAGACAGCCAGAAAGCGCTCTGCTCACTTTAATTGACTTCGCTTCCGCCCGGAGTCCAGATCTCTCCATGCGTGACGAAAAATGCATCCGACTTTACAAGTATCGCAGCCTGTCCGGGCAGCATGGCCGGGAAGCAATCAAACGCGTTATTATGCACTACGAGCTATATTGGCAGAGCCCAGCAGGGTTCAACGACCCATTCGATTGCATTCCAGTACTTTATTTCGGGGATAATGCGGCCCAACGAAAGGAATTTCACGCGAGGGCTGCGGCACAGGTCTATGATGGCCAACCCCGCGCTGTACGCAGGCGACATCGACGGAACATGGACGTGGTGCCAGCCGCCGAGATGGAAGAACGTCTGCGGACCGCATGGAACGAATGGCTTTCAGCCAGCGCAATAACCTGCTTTTCCGAAGTTCATGACCACCCTCTGATGTGGGGCCATTACGCAGACAGCCACAAAGGCGTGTGCTTGATTTTCGACGAGATCGCCAACGACCAAACTGAATGGTTCGCTTTCCCTGTGGCCTATCAGGAAGCCCGGCCTCGAGTAAACCTGACTCGCTTCAACGATCCCAACGTGATGATGCAGGCGCTCTTCCTCAAGAGCAATCATTGGTCGTACGAACGCGAGCAGCGCATGATCGATTGGCATGGCGCACCCGGCTATCGGGTTTTTCCCGCACGACTTCTCAAGGGCATCATCCTCGGCGCGAAGATAAGCGACGATGACGAAGCGTTCGTGCGCGGACTGCTGGCGAACCGTCCTGATCTACGGATCTTCCGGGCGGAGATCGACGCGGCTGAGTTCAATCTGAACATGGTGCCGGCATAAATTCCTAGATTGCTCTTCGCGGAAGACATGTTCGAGGGACCACTCACTCAAGACGGATGTTTTGGCGAGTTGCGACTACGGAGCCGCGGGCACCCACCCCTCACCCCTACCGAGGCAAGCTGATCCGCTCGCCCCCGACCATCACCGTGGCAATATGGTCGACCGCCGCCGCATCCTTGCGAGGATCGGTGCGGAGCAGGAGGAGGTCGGCGCGGCGTCCGGGTTCGACCAGCCCCCGGTCGAGGAACAGGTGCGCATAATTGCCGGTCGCGCTGGCGAGCGCCTCGCGGGGGGTGAGGCCGATCGTGGCGAGCAGGCGGATTTCCTCGTGGAGGCCGCTGCCCGGCATGATGCCGTAGGACGGCGCGGACGAGCCCGCGAGATAGGTCGCGCCTCCACTCCGAATCGCGCGATCGAGCGCGCGCTTGCGCAGCGCGCAGGCCTGGATCGCGGCGCGGCGGTCGGGATGCGCGTCGAGATAGGGACGCGCGCCGGT
>Ga0207657_10003978_pt1 | contig 15705 bp, 14 predicted proteins | sample KBSC33metaG_FD_184316 | JGI IMG/M metagenome (GOLD analysis project Ga0207657, IMG submission 184316) | Corn rhizosphere microbial communities from Kellogg Biological Station, Michigan, USA - KBS C3-3 metaG (SPAdes) (version 2) | ecosystem: Host-associated > Plants > Roots > Rhizosphere > Soil ... | reverse complement strand
GAGCGGCGGCGGCTTCGTGCTGCTGACGGGCGAGATCGGCGCCGGCAAGACCACCGTCTGCCGCTGCTTCATCGAGCAGGTGCCGGACGACTGCCGCCTCGCCTACATCTTCAATCCGAAGCTGACGGTCGAAGAACTGCTGCAGACGATCTGCGACGAATTCCGTGTCGACGTCGCGCCGGGTGGCGGCGTGAAGGCCTATGTCGACGCGATCAACGCCTACCTGCTCGACAGCCACGCGCGCGGCCACAACAACGTGCTCGTGATCGACGAGGCGCAGAACCTGTCGGCCCAGGTATTGGAGCAGCTGCGCCTCCTCACGAACCTCGAGACGAGCGAGCGCAAGCTCCTGCAGATCATCCTCATCGGCCAGCCCGAATTGCGCGCCATGCTCGCGCGGCCGGAACTGGAACAGCTGGCCCAGCGCGTCATCGCCCGTTACCACCTGGGGCCGCTGTCGGCCGCCGAGACGGACGCGTACGTCGCGCACCGGCTCGCGGTCGCGGGCGTGCAGGGCGCGGCGCCCATCCCGTCCGCGCTGGCGCCGCTGATCCACCGCCTGACGGATGGCGTGCCGCGCCGCATCAACCTGCTGTGCGACCGCGCGCTGCTCGGCGCCTACGTCGAGAACAGCCGCGAGGTGACGGCGAAGATCCTGCGCCGCGCCGCGCGCGAAGTGTTCGCGGGCGACGCCGCGGCGGCCGGCGGGGCGCCCCGTCCCGCGCTGCGCTGGCCGTTCGTGGCCGGCGGCGTGCTGGCCGGCGCGGCGCTCAGCGCGGCCGCGTGGCAGGCCGTGCCGCACAGCGCCCCGCCCGCGCCCGTCGCCGTGAAGGCGGCCGCCAAGCCGGCACCGGCCGCCGCGCCGGCCGACGCGTCCGCGCAGCCGCTGGCGCTCGGCACGCAGGACGAGGCGTTGCGCGCACTGGGCGCGCTGTGGGGCCAGCAACTGCCGGCCGGCGCCCCGTGCGACGGCGCGCCGCGCCTGGGCCTGCGCTGCTACCAGGGCCACGGCGGCCTGTACGAACTGCGCCTGCTCGACCGGCCCGCCGTCATCGGCCTGCACGACGGCCAGCGGCTCGGCTACGCCGTGCTGACCGGCATCGACGACACGCGCGCCACGCTCACCATCGACGGCCGGCCGCATACGGTGAGCCTCGGTGCCCTGGCGACCCGCCTGGACGGCGAGTACACGACGTTGTGGAAGATGCCGCGCGGTTTCCGCGACCAGGTGGGGCCGGGCGACAGCGGGCCGGACGTCGACTGGATCGCCGCCCGCCTCGCGGAACTCGATGGCAAGCACGCGGCCCCGCCGCCTGGGCTGGCCCTGGACGAGCCGACGCGGCGCCTGCTGCGCGCGTTCCAGGTGAAGCAGAACCTGAAGGCGGACGGCCTGGCCGGCCCGCGCACCTATATGCGGCTGAACCAGCTGTCCGGCGTCGCCGAACCGCGCCTCCTGGCAGCCACGGGAAAATGATATGTCCTACATCCTCGAAGCCCTGAAGAAGGCCCAGGCCGAACGCCAGCTCGGCAATGCGCCGACGATCCACGCGCAGCAGGCCGTGCCCGTGGCGCCGGCCCGCGCGGCGGGCGGCCGCAAGCCCCTGCTCGTCGGCCTCGGCGCCGGGGCGCTCGTCGTCGCGGCGGGTGCGCTGTTCGTGTGGCGCCAGGCGCCCACGGCCGCGCCGCCTGCACGGCTCGACGCCGCACGCACGCCCGCGCCCGCGCCGGCCCGCGCGCCGGATGCGCTGCAGGTGAGCGCGCCGCCCGCGCCCGCGCCCGCGCGCGTGGCCGAGCCGCCGATAACACCGGCGGCACAGGCCCCCGCCGCGGCCGCATCGGTGGGGCAGACGCCAGCCGCGCGCCCAGGGCCAGCCGCACCTGCCGTCGCAGCGCCGGCCGTGCCCGCGCAGGCCGCCATCGCACCCGCACCTGCGCCCGCGCGCGTGAATGAGCCGGCAGCTGCGCGCCCGGCGCCGGCCGTCCCCGCGCAGGTCGCCGCCGCACCCACGCGCGCGACCGAGCCCGCGGCAGCCCGTCCGGCGCCCCCCGCGCAGGCCGCCGCCAAACCCGCCCCCGAGGACAGCCTGCCGTTCCTGCAGCAACTGCCGGACGCCCAGCAACGCGACATCCCCCGCGTGACGTTCGGCGGCTATATGTATTCCGCGAACCCGGCCGACCGCCTGCTGCTGGTCGACAAGACGCTGCGCCACGAGGGCGAGGAAGTCGCGCCCGGCCTCGTGCTGGAAAAGCTGTTGCCCAAGGCCGCCGTCATGAACTATCGGGGACTCCGCTACCGTGTCGTCTACTGAGGCCGGCGGCCGCGGCCCCGTGCTGGGCGTCATCGGCTGGTCCGGCAGCGGCAAGACGACCTTGCTGGCCTGGCTCGTCGCCCGGCTGGCGGGGGAGGGGCTGCGGGTCAACGTCGTCAAGCACAGCCACCACGACATCATGCTGGAGCCGCCGCACAAGGACAGCGCCCGCCTGCGCGCGGCCGGCGCGGCCGAGGTCATGATTGCGTCGCCGTACCGCGTCGCGATCATGCGCGAGCTGCGCGGGGCCGCCGAGCCGCCGCTGGCCGAGCACCTGGCGCGCCTGTCTCCGGCCGACCTGACGCTCGTCGAAGGCTATAAATGGGAAGCCATGCCGAAGCTGGAGGTGTACCGGCCGGAAGTCGGCAAGCCGCCGATGTTCCCGGACGACCCGCACATCGTCGCCGTCGCGTCCACGATGGCGCGCCCGGCGGGGCTCGCGGCGCACGTGGCGTGGCTGGACCTGGAAGACCCGGACGCCGTCTTGCGCTGGATCTATCAATTCAATCGCCTGCCGGCCTAAAGTCCGCGCGCATCCTGCCGTTAATGGAGATGACCGGCAGTACGGACGCACGTCGCGCCCGGCCGACCGTCGACACCACCACAGGAGCGCATATGGACGTCATGGGTATCGCCAAGCTCGCCACCAGCATCGCCGACACGGGCACCCGGCAGGACGTCGCCATCGCGGTGATGAAGAAAGCGCAGGACATCGAGGCCGCCCAGGCGACCCAGCTGCTGGAAGCCGTGCAGGCCGCGTCGCCCGCGCCGAACCTGCCGCCGCACCTGGGCAACCACGTCAACACGACGGCCTAGCGCGTCAACGGAATCGCCGCGCCTCGCGTTATCGGCGCAGTACCCGGCACCACGGGGGCGGCCACACAACGACAATCCGCTCAGCCGCCACCAACGGGCTGCGCAGCGGCGACCGGAAGCGTCCCGCGCGCAGCCGCCAACGGCCGCCCCGGCCGGCGTACACTTTCCCGCATCCCGCCCGGCCGCGCTAGAATGCATGCCGTAGTGCATGTACGTACCACCCATCGGAGACACCCATGAATAAACGACAAGCCCTGATCGCCGCCGCGCTCGCGAGCGTCTGCGCCGCCCAGGCATCGGCCGCCGGCCAGACGGATGCGCAGTCCGGCGCCGAGGAAAAGTGCTATGGCGTGGCGAAGGCCGGCCAGAACGATTGCGGCACCTCCACCCACGGCTGCGCCGGGCTGGCGAAGTCGGACAACGAGCCGGGCGAATGGAAACTCGTTCCGAAGGGCACGTGCGAAAAGGCGGGCGGCACGCTGAAACCGCCGAAGAAGGAAAAGTAAGCCGCGATGCCCGTCATGGCCGCCGCTGACCGGCCCCCGCAAGGCGCCGGCATCGGCCTGCGGGCGCCACACTACCGCGCCTTCCTCGACGACAAGCCGCCTGTCGGCTGGGTCGAGGTGCACACGGAAAACTTTATCGCGCGGGGCGGCCACGACTGGCACGTGCTGCGCGCGGTGCGGCGCGACTATCCCGTCAGCCTGCACGGCGTGGGCCTCGGCCTCGGTTCCGTGCACGGTTTTTCCGACGACCACCTGGCCCGCGTCGCCGCGCTCGTGGCGGCGATCGAACCGGCCCTCGTCTCCGAACACCTGGCGTGGGGCGCGCTGCGCGACCGCCAGCTGAACGACCTGCTGCCGCTGCCGCTGGACGGCGCCGCGCTGGACCTCGTCGCGACGCGCGTCATGCGCGTGCAGGATGCGCTCAAGCGCCGTCTCCTCGTCGAAAATGTCTCGACCTATGTGCGCTTCGCGGCGGATGTGATGAGCGAGGCGGAGTTCCTCGCCGAACTCGCGCGCCGCACGGGCTGCGGCGTGCTGCTGGACGTGAACAACCTGTACGTCAACGAGCGCAACCACGGCGAGGACCCATACGCCGCCATTGCGGCGCTGCCCCGCGCGAGCGTGGCCGAGATCCACCTGGGCGGCCACCTCGTCACGGCGGACGGCGTGATCGACCATCACGGCGCCAAGGTCGCGCCGCCCGTGTGGGACCTGTACCGCGCCGCGCTGGCCCGCTTCGGCGCCGTTCCCACGCTCGTCGAGTGGGACACGGACCTGCCGCCGCTCGCCGTGCTGCTGGACGAGGCAGCGCGCGCGGACGCGATCGCCGCCGCGGCCGGGCCGGGCGCCGGCAGTGACCTCATCGTCACCGTCGATCCGGCGCCGCGCGTCGACCTGGACGCCGTCCAGCAAGCGTTCGGCACCGCGCTGTTCGATGCGGCCGGCGACACGGCGCTCGCGCCGCTGCTGAAGGGCGATGCGCACCGCTTCGGGATCTACCGGGGCAATCTCGCGGCACACTGGACGCGCGCGCTGGCGTCCGCGTATCCCGTGCTGCGCCGGCTCGTGGGCGACGACTTCTTCGACGCGCTGGCTGGCGTGTTCGGCCGCGCGCACCCCGCGCGCGACCCGGACCTGAACCGCTTCGGCGAAGCACTGCCGGACTTCCTCGCCGGCTTCGCGCCGGCCGCCGACTACCCGTACCTGCCGGACGTCGCGCGCCTGGAATGGTGCGTGCACGAAGCGTGGTTCGCGCCCGATGCCGACGACCCGGCGCCGACGCTCGCGGGCCTGGCGCCCGATGTGTTCGAGTCCGCGCGCGCCGTGCTGCATCCGGCGCTGCGGCTGCATGCGTCGCCGTGGGCCACGGTGGCGTTGTGGCACGCGCACCAGGACGGCGGTCCCCCGTTTCCGGACGTGCTGAGAACGGACACGCACGCGCTCGTGCTGCGCGCGGGCGTCACCGTGGCGGTGGAGGCGATCGGCGCGGCGGAGTACACGGCGCTGGCCTGTCTCGCGCACGGCGGCACGTTCGGCGCCGCGCTCGACGCGGCATTCGACGTGGACGGGGACTTCGATGTGGCCGCGCATCTGCGGCGCTGGCTGGATGGGGGAATCGTGAGGAGAATCGTGACGGCGCAGTGAAGGCGATGCAGGTGGCGCCGCGGATAGGGCAGCCCCGGCGGCGCCACGCCGTCAGTGGTAGAAGGCGCGCAGGATGCGTTCTTCGCCGGTGCGGTCGTGATGCCGTTCGTTCGCCGCGTGCGTCGCTTCCATCATCCGGTTCAGCTGTTCTTCCTCGAAGCGGGCCAGTTCCTCGTTGGCGGCCGTGAGCGCCACCGCCAGCTTGGCACGGGCGTTCTGGTACACGACACCGGTGTAATGGTCGGTATTCTTGAGCAGCTCTTCCGCGTTTTCGATGACGAGGCGCAGGTCGCCGATGAGGCGCTGCTGTGTCATGGAGCTTGGTTCCGGGGTTTCCATCTTCCTCACCTTTAGCCGAATTTACGACTTCAATATAGAGAAGGGGGACTGCCCAAGTTTGTCAGCGCGCAAACGTCAACCCGTACCGTCGGGGACGGCTTACCCACCGCGACCTTGTAGGCCGCGCGGCAACGCTTCAGCGCACCTGGATCCGGATGTCGCCCAAGGTCACGACCTGGCCCGCCCGGATCTTGGCCGTCTTGCGCAGTTCCTGCTTCCCATCGACCGACACGTCGCCGCTGGCCACGACGTGCTTGCCGGCGCCGCCGCTGTCCACCACGCCGACCAGTTTCAGCAACTGGTTCAGTTCGATGAACTCCGATGTCAGTTCAAAAGTTGTTGTTTGCATCATTCTATCCCTGGATAACAATCGGTGTCGTACAGTTGTGTTCGTTTAGACAACACCTGGAAAAAAAACAACGCCGCCCCCGCGCGGGCGGGGACGACGTTCGATGGCCATGCGGCGGCTCAGTCCGGGCTCGGCCGCGTCATCTCGATGGGCACGATCCACTGGTCGAACTGCGCCTCGTCGACGAAGCCCGACTGCAGCGCGGCCTGGCGCAAGGTCAGCCCGTCGTGCTGGGCCGTCTTGGCGATCTGCGCGGCGCGATCATACCCGATATGCGGGGCCAGCGCCGTCACCAGCATCAGCGATTGCTCCATCAGCTCGCCGATGCGCTTGCGGTTCGGCTCGATGCCGCGCGCGCAATGCTCGTCGAACGAGCGCATGCCGTCCGCGAGCAGGCGCGCGCTCTGCAGGAAGTTGTGGGCGATCATCGGCTTGAACACGTTCAGCTCGAAATTGCCCTGCGCGCCGCCGACGGTCAGGGCGACGTCGTTGCCGAATACCTGGCAGCACAGCATCGTCAACGCCTCGCACTGCGTGGGGTTCACCTTGCCCGGCATGATCGAGCTGCCCGGCTCGTTTTCCGGGATCGTGATCTCGCCGAGGCCGGAGCGGGGGCCGGACGCCATCCAGCGCACGTCGTTGGCGATCTTCATCAGTGCCGTGGCCAAGGTCTTGAACGCGCCGTGCGCCAGCACCATCGCGTCGTGGCCGGCGAGGGCCATGAACTTGTTCGGCGCCGACTTGAACTGCAGGCCCGTGCGCGACGAGATCTCGGCCGCGATGCGGTTGGCGAATTCCGGATGCGCGTTCAGCCCCGTGCCCACGGCCGTGCCGCCGGCGGCCAGCAGCAGCAGGCCGGGCAGGGTGTTCTTGATCGCGTGCTCGGCGAATTCCAGTTGCGCCACGTAGCCGGAGAACTCCTGGCCCAAGGTCAGCGGCGTCGCGTCCTGCAGGTGCGTGCGGCCGATCTTGACGATGTCGACGAAATCGCGCGACTTGGCTTCCAGCGTGCCGCGCAGCTTCGCCAGCGCGGGCAATACGTCCTTGGCGACGGCCAGCGCGGCCGCCACGTGCATCGCGGTCGGGAACATGTCGTTCGACGATTGCCCCATGTTGACGTGGTCGTTCGGATGCAGCAGGCGCGCCTCGCCCCGTTCGCCGCCCAGCAGTTCGGACGCGCGGTTGGCCAGGACCTCGTTCATGTTCATATTGCTCTGCGTGCCGGAGCCCGTCTGCCAGACGGACAGCGGGAATTCGGCCGGATGGCGGCCTTCCAGCACTTCGTCGGCCGCGCGGATGATGGCGTCGGCCTTGTCCTGCGGAAGCTTGCCGAGCGAGCGGTTGACGGCGGCCGCGGCCCGCTTCACCTGCGCCAGCGCGGCGACCAGCTCGGGCGGCATCGTCTCGCTCGAGATATGGAAATGGTGCAGCGAGCGCTGCGTCTGCGCGCCCCACAGATGGCCGCTCGGTACCTCGATCGGGCCGAAACTGTCCTTCTCGATCCGGTTTTCCATGGATGTGTCCTGTTGGTTTGACAATGGAATTAAAGAGTGTACCGCAACGGCCGTTAACGACGCAGAAGCCTTACTTTCCCACGCTCCCACGCCATGGCCCGCCGCACCCGCCTTTTTCTCTCCAGTCTTGCCCCGTTTGTGCTCGTGTCGGCGCTCGTCTCCGTCCACGCGGCCGAGCTGGGCGACCCGCGCGTGTCGTCGCACATCGGCCAGCCGCTCGTGGCCGACGTGGAGCTGACCTTGCTCGACGACGCGTCCACGCCCGTGCAGGTGCGCGTGGCCAGCCCGGAGGTCTACAACGGCGCCGGCATCGCCGTGCCGCCCGTGCTGGCCAGCCTGAACCTGTCCGTGATGCGGCGCGACGGCCGCCAGTTCCTGCACGTGACGTCGCTGCGCCCCGTCGATGCGGACCACGTGCACCTGTACCTGGAGCTCGTCGACAAGGGCCAGCGCGCCGTGCGCCTGGCCACGCTGTGGCTGACGCCCGATCCGACGCCGGCACCGGCGCCCGCGCCCGCGCGCGTGGCCGCACCGGCACCGCTGTCCACGGCGGTGGCCGATGCCGCGCTGCTGGCCCAGGTCGAGCGGGCCCGCGCGGCACGCGCCGCTGCCGCTGCCGCCGCCGAACCCGCCGCCGCGCCGGCCGCGCCCCGGCCGCAGGTGCGACGCCCGCATCCTGCGCCCGTCGCCAAAGCGCCCGCGCTGCCGGTGGCGCAGCCGGACGCCCATCCGGCCGCCTGCGCGCGCCCGGCCGCGGAAGCCCAGGCGTGCGTGGCGCTCGGCGCGAAGAACGACGAGTTGCGCGCCCGGCTGGGCCAGGTCGAGGACCGGATGAAGAAGCTGCAGGTGTCGCTGGCGGCGCCGGTCGCCGCGAAGCCGCCTGTGGTGACCGAGCGCAAGGAGCCTGGCGCCAAGGCCGAGCCGGCCAACATCGCGCCGGCGCACGGCGAGGCCACCAAGTCCGAGTCCGCCAAGGCCGCGCCCGCGCACGCGGAAGTCGCCAAGTCCGAGCCCGCCAAGGCCGCGCCAGTACACGCCGAGGCCGCCAAGCCCGAGCCCGCCAAGGACGCCAAGCCGGCACCGGAAGCACCCAAGCCGGCCGCCGCCGTCCCGCCCGCGCCGGCGAAGCCCATCGTGCCGGCCGGTCCGCGCCCCATCCGTTCGATCAAGCCGCTCGTGGTGCACCCGCCGAAAGCCCCGCCGCCGGACGACGGCCTGCCGTGGGGCTGGATCGCCGCCGTCGCCGGCGTGCTGGCGCTGGGCGGGGCAGGGGCGTTCGTCGCCGTCCGCCGGCGCCGGGGCGGTGCGGGCGGCGGCGGCGCGGGTCCGCTCGCCAGGCTGAGGGCGCGCTTCGCCGCACGTGCCGGGAAGGCGCAGCCGGATGCGCCGGAACCCCGCGCGCAACAGGCCGCCGAACCGACGCTGGACTGATTCTTGACCACGTTCAATATCTGCGCACAAGTCGTCTACACAAGTGCGATTTTTGCGTTATACTGTGTTCCGATGATCTTTTGATCACAGATCAAGGCTCATAAAACGGCCCAGGGTCCGCCGCAGCCACCACCGATAGCGTGGCGCGGAGCCGGACGATCGCTGAGGAAGCGCCTGGGACCGGAAGCGGTTCGCCTGCCGACAGTGGCGGGTGGACGCCGGATGCAACCGGCAAGAGGCGACGCCAGGGGATGCCTGGTGCTCGCTCTCCCCAATACCGGCGGCACGTTGATGACGGGTCGCCACGACAAACAGCTCAGCCCGCGCAGACGACCCGTCGCTGCGCGGGTTTTTGTTTGGCCGGACGCGTTGGCCCCATGCCCGGGTTATCGCTACCATGGTGCTTCATCCGATCGACGAGGAGGGGACATGAACGACGCCTCGCCGGCGCGCGCGCCGCGTGCCGACCTGTTTTCCGAATACTGTCCGTCGCGCGACGTGTTGAAGCACGTGACGAGCCGCTGGGGCGTGCTGCTGCTCGTCGCGTTGCTGGACGGTCCGCAGCGCTTCGGCGAACTGCGCCGCAAGGTGGGTGGCATCAGCGAAAAGATGCTGGGCCAGACCCTGCACTGGCTGGAACAGGACGGTTTCGTGCAGCGCACCGCGCACCCGGTCGCGCCGCCGCACGTGGACTACCGGCTGACGCCGCTGGGCGAGGGCATCGGCCGCAAGGTCGGCGACGTGGTGGCGTGGATCGAGGGGAACCTGGACGACATCCAGGCGGCGCAGGCGGAGAAAGCAGGCTAGAAAGCAAAAAGCCCCTGGACCATGGTCGAGGGGCTTCCCGATGGGACGGCGGCGGATCAGTGGGCTGGGCTCAGTGCGCGGTCCAGCTGGCCCATCCACGGTTCCGTGATGTCGCGCACGGCGCGGTCGTTGGCCATGATCTGCTTGAGCAGGTCGATCTTGCGCTTGCGCTCGACGCCGGCCAGCGGCGGCACGCCGCTCTTTGCCGCGCTCGCCTGCAGGGCGCACTGCGTTTCCAGTCGAGCCAGGCCGTCCCAATCCCCTTCGCGCGCGGCCACCGCCATGCGGTTGCTCAATGCGGCGATGTTTTCGTACATTGCGAGGACTTCGTTGGACGTCATGACTGCGCTCCACAGGGTGACAACACCGGCCGGATTACCGGTTGTCTGTCTTTTACGGCAGCGTTTTGGGGAACTTTAGGGTTTTCGGAAGATTTTTTTGAAATTTTTTTCCGGACGGCGCGCTATAGTGCTTGCCGGCGCATGCCGCTGTGCCGGCGTGTGCCATGACGAGACCGACGAACCTGAACAATAAAGGGACATCATGAAACTCAGCAGGACTCCGATCAAGACCGCCATCGCCCTCGTGGTGTGCGGCACCGCCCTCGTTACCACGGGCGCGGCTGCATCCGGGCAGACCCCGCCCGCGGCCGCACCGGCCGGGACCGCCCAGGCCGCGCCGCGGCCCGGCGATGATTTCTTCGCCTGGGCCAACAAGGACTGGCTTGCCAAAACGACCATTCCCGAGGACCGCAGCCGCTGGGGCGCCATGGACAACCTGGCGGAAGACACGAACCAGCGCATCGTCAAGCTGATCGAGGCGGTCGGCCCCGACAAGAAGGCCAGCCCGGAAGCGCGCAAGGTCGCGGATTACTTCAACGCCTACATGGACGAGGCCGCGATCGAGGCACACGGCGCCGCGCCGCTGAAGCCCGAGCTGGCGCAGATCGCCGCCATCAAGGACAAGGCCGGCCTCGTGCGCGCGCTGGGCGCGTCCGTGCGCGCGGACGTCGATCCGCTGAACAATACGCATTTTGCGACCGAAAACATCTTCGGCCTGTGGGTGTCGCCCGGCCTGCACGACCCGGCGCACAACTGGCCGTACCTGCTGCAGGGCGGCCTGGGCATGCCGGACCGTGCGTATTATCTCGACAACAACGAGCGCATGGCCGGCCTGCGCACGCAGTATCAAAAACACATCGCCGCGATACTGAAACTGGCGGGCTATGCGACGACGGACGCCGATGCCGACGCGCGCGCCGCGAAGATATTCGCGCTCGAGGTCGACATTGCCAACACGCACACGACCCGCGCCGACTCGGCCGACGTGCTGAAGGCCGACAACACGTGGACGCGCAAGGACTTCGCCGCCAACGCGCCCGGCATCGACTGGGACGCGTTCTTCAAGGCCGCGCACCTGGCCGACCAGGACAAGTTCATCGTCTGGCACCCGTCGGCCGTGAAGGGCGAGGCGGCCCTCGTCGACAAGACGGACCTCGCCACGTGGAAGGATTATCTCGCGTTCCACACCATCAACCGCATGGCGAACGTGCTGCCGAAGGCGTTCGTCGACCAGCGCTTTGACTTCTACGGCAAGGCGCTGTCCGGCACGCCGCAGCAAGCCGTGCGGTGGAAGCGGGCGCTGGGCGCCACGAACGAGGCGATGGACGACGCGGTCGGCAAGCTCTATGTCGCGAGGTATTTCCCGGCCGAGAACAAGGCGCAGCTGCAGCGGATGGTCGCGAACATCGTGACGGCGTTCGGCAAGCGCATCGACAAGCTCGACTGGATGGCGCCCGCCACGCGCGCGCAGGCGAAGGAAAAGCTGAAGACCCTGTACGTCGGCGTGGGCTACCCGGACAAGTGGAAATCGTATGTGGGCCTGAAGGTCGACCCGAAAGATGCGTTCGGCAACGCGCTGCGCGCCGAGGCGTTCCACACGAGCCAGGAACTGGCGAAGCTGCACACGAAGCCGGACCGCACGGAATGGTCGATGCCGCCGCAGCTCGTCAACGCCGTCAACCTGCCGCTGCAGAACGCGCTGAACTTCCCGGCCGCCATCCTGCAGCCGCCGTTCTTCGATCCGAAGGCACCGGACGCCGTCAACTACGGCGCGATCGGCGCCATCATCGGCCACGAGATCAGCCACAGCTTCGACGACCAGGGCTCGCAATTCGACGCCCAGGGCCGCCTGCGCGACTGGTGGACGAAGGACGACATGGAGCACTTCAAGGCCGCGTCGCACAAGCTCGTCGAGCAGTACAACGCGTATAAACCGTACCAGGACCTCGCCGTCAACGGCCAGCTGACCTTGTCCGAGAACCTGGCGGACCTGGCCGGCCTGGAAGCGTCGTACGACGCCTACCGCACGGCCGCCGGCAAGAACGCGACGCAAGAGACCGACCGCCAGTTCTTCACGGGCTATGCGCAGAGCTGGCGCACGAAGGCGCGCGAGGCGGCCGAGCGGCGCGGCATCCTGACGGACGGCCACGCGCCGCCGCGCTACCGCACCGCCACCGTGCGCAACCTGGACGCCTGGTACAAGGCGTTCGACGTGCAGCCGGGACAGGCGCTGTACCTGCCGCCGGACGAGCGCGTGCGCGTCTGGTAAGCCGTCACTGACGGGACACGATATGTCCAGCGGGTAAGCTGCGCCGGCGAGAAAGATGCCCGGACTAGAATGACCGGGCATCTTTCATCGTGGTTTTTGCTCATGAAACAGCATTATCTCGACGTCCGCCGGCGCATCGTCCATCCTCACCACCTCATCCCCGACATGATCGCTGACGACGACTACGAAGACATCACGCGGCGCACGCTGCACCATTACGACGACAATGCGCGCCGCTTCTTCGCCGGCACCATCGACCACGACGTCAGCCAGAACATCGAGGCGCTGCTGACCGCGATCGAGGCGCAGGCGCCGTACACGATCCTCGACTTCGGCTGCGGTCCGGGCCGCGACCTCAGGACGTTCGCCGCGCTGGGCCACCACGCCATCGGCCTGGACGGCAGCGCACGCTTCGTCGAGATGGCGCGCGAGTACAGCGGCTGCGAGGTATGGCAGCAGAACTTCATCGACCTGCATTTGCCGGACGCCACGTTCGACGGCGTGTTCGCGAACGCGTCGCTGTTCCACGTCCCGCGCGACGTGCTGCCGAAAGTGCTGAACGAACTCAACGCGACATTGAAGCCGGGCGGCGTGCTGTTCAGCTCGAACCCGCGCGGCCATAACGAAGAGGGCTGGAACGGCCCGCGCTATGGCTGCTTCCACGATTTCGCGGCGTGGGAATGCTTCGTTGTCGCGGCTGGTTTCGTGCCGCTGCGCCACTATTACCGACCGGAAGGATTGCCACGCGAACAGCAGCCCTGGCTGGCCAGCGTGTGGCGCAAGCCGCTCTGTTAGGTTGCGTACAGAATGAAGGGCGGCATGCAATTAACCTGAATGCATTCCGCTTGATTCAGCAGGCGGTCTTACCACAAGGAGATACGGACATGAACGACGACCAAATCAAAGGCAAAGCCAAGGACATCGGCGGCAAGGTGCAAGAGGAAGTCGGCAAGGTTGTCGGCAGCAGCGAGCAGCAAGCCAAGGGCCTGTCCAAGCAAGTCGAAGGCAAGGTGCAGGAAAAAGCTGGCGACCTGCGCGACGCGATCAACAAAGGCAACCGCTGATCGTCCAGTAGTGCAAGCATGGTGGGCGGAGGCCGCCCACCCTACGGCAATGCGCGACGTGATCGACAAGCTCGTAGGGTGGGCACCCCGTGCCCACCAAACAAAACGGCCGCGGATGCGATGCATGCGCGGCCGTTTTCATTGAGGCGACGACTCAGTTCGGCGCCGTCCCGCCCAGGTTCTTCTTGAAGAATGCGTCGATCAGACCGTACACGTGACGCTGCCCCGCACGCGACGAAATGCCGTGCTTGGCACCGGGATACGTCATCAGCTCGAACCGCACGTTGCGATTGACGAGCGCGTCGATCAGGCGTGTGGAATTCGTGAACAGCACGTTGTCGTCGGCCATGCCGTGCACGAGCAGCAGCGGCGACTTCAGACCGTCCAGGTGCGCGAACACGCCGCTGCGTTCGTACGCGGCCGGGTCGGCCTGCGGCGTCGCGCCCACGAACTGTTCCGTGTAGTGGGTGTCGTACAGCGACCAGTCCGTCACGGGCGCCACCGCGACACCCATCGCGATCTTGTCCGACCCCGCCTCCAGCAGGCGCAATGTCATGAATCCGCCATAGCTCCAGCCGAACACGCCCACGCGCTTCGGATCGACGAAGCTCTGCTGGGCGAGCCAATCGATGCCCGTCAACTGGTCCTCGACTTCATGCGCGCCGAGGTCGCCGTAGATGACGTCCGTGAACGCGCGCTCGCGCCGCGACGAGCCGCGGTTGTCCAGCACGAACACGACGAAGCCCTGCTGCGCCATGTACTGGTTGAACAGATTGCCCCACTGGCGCGTGACGCGCTGCGAATGCGGCCCGCCGTACGTGAACAGGAACACGGGGTAGCGCTTGCCCGCATCGAAGTTTGCGGGCTTGATCATCGAGTAGTACAGCGTCTGGCCGTCGTGCGCCTTGATCGTGCCGTATTCCGTCGGCAGGTGGTCCGTCACGTACTTCGCGTACGGGTGCGATGCATTCAATTCGTTATGCTCGAGCCACTCGACCATCGTGCCGTCCGCGCGGCGGATCGATACTTGCGGCGGCGTGTTCGGATCGGAGAACGTGTCCACGAAGATCTTGCCGTTGCGGGCGAACACGTCTTCGTGCCAGCCGTCCTGCTTCGTCAACCGCACGGGCTTGGCGGCATTGCTGCCGTCCAGGTTCAGCGCGTACGCCTGCTTGTCGACGACGGCGTCCTTGTTCGATGCGATGTAGACCTTGCCGGCCTGTTCGTCGACGGCGAGGATGTTGTCGACGCCCCATTCGCCGCTCGAGATCGGATGCAGCAGCTTGCCCGACATGTCGTACAGGTACAGGTGCTTGCGGCCGCTGCGCTCGGACGCCCAGATGAAGGCGTTCTGGCGGCTGAGGAAGCGCAGGTCGTCATGGATGCTGACCCAGGTCTTCGACGTTTCCGCCAGCAGCGGGCGCTGCGCGAGCGTGGCCGCATCGACGGCGACGAGGTCCAGGCGCTTCTGGTCGCGCGACTGGCGCTGGTAGACGAGCGTCCTGCCGTCCGCGCTGAAGTCCGCGCGCACGAGGTAGATGTCCTTGTCGGGCCCCAGGTCCACCTGCTTCTGCGCGCCCGTCGCCGGGTTCACGATCATCAGGTCGATCAGCACGTTCTTCGCGCCCGCGGCCGGGTAGCGCTGGTCGATGACTTCCGTGCGGTCGGCGAAGATCTCGAAGCGGCGCGCGACGGGCACCTGCGCCTCGTCGTAGTGGCGGTACGCGATGGCGGAATCGTCCGGCGCCCAGTAATAGCCGGTCTGCTGGTCCATCTCTTCCTGCGCGACGAATTCCGCTTCACCATTGTGCACGGTACCTTTGCCATCCGTCGTCAGCTGGCGCTCCTGGCCCGTCGTCAAGTCGATGACGAACAGGTTCTGGTCGCGCACATACGAGACGTAACGGCCCTTCGGCGAAATCTTCGGATCGCCGACATTGCCCGACGCGACCTTGCGCGCCGCTTCCGGCTTGTTCACGTCGACGAGGTACAGGTCGCCCGCGATGGGGACGAGCAACTGCTTGCCGCTGGGCGACCAGCTATAGCTCAGGATGCCGGACAGGCTCGCCGTGCGCGCACGTTCGCGCCGCGCCTTTTCTTCCAGCGACAGGTTCTCGTTCGGGACCAGCTGCTTGGAGTCGACCAGGCGGTGCGTGGTCTTGTCCTTCATGTTGAATTCCCACAAGTCCAGCTGGAACTGGTTGTCGGTGCGTCCGCGCAGGAACGTGACGCGTTCGCCGTCGGGCGAGACGCGCAGGCTGCGGACGCCAGGACCGGACAACGCCGGGTCGGCGTGGATACGGTCCAGCGTCAGCC
>Ga0207657_10003977_pt1 | contig 15705 bp, 16 predicted proteins | sample KBSC33metaG_FD_184316 | JGI IMG/M metagenome (GOLD analysis project Ga0207657, IMG submission 184316) | Corn rhizosphere microbial communities from Kellogg Biological Station, Michigan, USA - KBS C3-3 metaG (SPAdes) (version 2) | ecosystem: Host-associated > Plants > Roots > Rhizosphere > Soil ... | reverse complement strand
CGAACGCCGCGTCAGGAAGCGGATGCTCCACATATCCCCTATCGGCGGGAGGAAGCGCGAGCTTGAGATGTAAAGAATGCGTCGGTTCGAGCAACTTTTGCGAACCGGCGTCCGTCTTCATTCATAGGATCGATTTATGTGCGGTATAGCGGGATACAGCGTTCAGTCCGGGTCGCCCCTCGACCGGACGCTGGCCGCCCAGGCGCTGCTCGCAGCGATCGCCGAGCGGGGCGCCGATGCCGTCGGCTATGCGTACCGCCGGGCCGACGACGCGTACGCGACGGTGGTCAAGCAGCGCACGCCCGCGTCGCAGCTGCTCGAGCGGATCGCGGTGCCGGGCGAGGCGACCCAGCTCCTCGTCCACGTGCGCGACTACACGAAGGGTCACCCGTCGATCAACGCCAACAACCACCCGGTCCGCCACGGCCCGGTGGTCGGGATCCACAACGGGATCATCACGAACGACGACGAGCTCCTCGCCCCCCACTCCTGTGCGCGGGCCGAGGCGAAGATGACGGTCGACTCCGAGGCGATCTTCGCGCTCGCCGCCCACTCTCGGAACGACCCGCGCACGCTCGAGCGTCTCCGCGGCGCACTCGCCACGGGCTGGCTCGACGAGCGCGAGCCGGGGGTCGTGTTCGTCGCGCGCGGCAGCGGCCGTCCGCTCTGGCTCGGCGAGGGGCGCGGCGCCGTCTTCTTCTCGTCGACGAAGCTGGCGCTCGAGACGGTCGAGGAGTACTGCCGCCTGAAGCTGCGCAAGCGTGAGGTGAAAGCCGGCTCGTGGTTCGCGCTCGCCGGCGGCGAGGTCGCGAGGCGCGAGCGCTTCCGGCCCGACCTCGACTACGTCGAGCCCGATCCGCTTCCCGCCGTGCGCGCGCCGGGCGAGCGTGACTTCTGCATGACGCGCCTTGCCGCGATCGCGGCGATCTAGCCGACCGAGCCGTCGGTGTTCACGGCGACGCCTTCGTCGAGCAACCGCTCACGCACGAGGTACTGGAACGTCCCCCACGCCCCGCGCCGCGCGTCGAACAGCCGATAGACCTGCCACTCCGTCAGCAGCGAGGCGTCCCGGCGCCGTGCGTCCTGCCAGTCGCCGAACTTCGGGAGGCGCCCGACCGCCCGCGCGAGCTCGGCGCCCTGCGAGATCGCCCGCTCGAGGCGCTCCTCGCCGACGGCGACGTCGAACCCGGCCTCGCGGAGCGCGGTCGACAGCGAACCGAAGGTGTGCCAGTAGAGCGACGCGGACGGCATCGTCCCCCGCCGCGACCGGATGTCCTGCGCCGTCGGCGTGCGCCCGAGCTCCTCGCCGAGCCGCCGCAGCTGCGTGACGAGCTCGTCGCGCGTCGCGAACCGGCGCGGCATCAGCCCCGCGGCGCGCTTGGCCGCGTTCCACGTCCCGAAGTGCTCGATCACCGTCTGAGGGTGCATCCCCGCCTCGGGATCCGCGGCGAATTCCTTCATCGTCGGCGACCGGCCGAGCCGCGTGGCGGAGGCCTGCAGCGCCGCCAGGATCTGCTCGTTCGAGTAGCGGCGGCGGATGCCGGAGCGGAACTCCGCGAGGGCCGCCGGGTCGATGTTCGCGACCGCCCGATAGGGCTTCCGGGCCATCCAAGAATGGTAGATCAGACTGAACGAAGCGCAAGTAGAGCCTAGTCCGTTACCGTGAGCCGGGTGCGCGCGCTTCTCCCCCTCGTCCGAGCCGCAGGCTCCCTGTCGCGCCTCGCCGGCCGCGGCGGCGGCACGACGCTTCCGGGGAAGCTGCTGTGGAAGCTCGACCCCGCCGCGATCGACGCGCTCGCCGCTCGGCTGCCGCAGGGCTCGGTCGCCGTCTCCGCCACGAACGGCAAGACGACGACCGCGGCGATGGTCGCCGAGATCCTGCGGCCGCGCGTACGGGTCGCCCACAACGACTCCGGGGCCAACCTCGTCTCCGGCGTCGCCTCGGCGCTCGTGCGCGCGCGCGACGCCCAGCTCGGGCTGTTCGAGGTCGACGAGGGCGCGCTGCCCGAGGTGGCCCGCCGCGTCCGCCCGAAGGCGCTCCTGCTCGGCAACCTCTTCCGCGACCAGCTCGACCGCTACGGCGAGCTCGAGCTCGTCGCCGGGCGCTGGCGCGCGACCGTCGCCGCCCTCCCCCACGCGCAGCTCGTCGTGAACGGAGACGACCCGCAGGTCGGCGCGCTCGCGCGACCCGGAGGCCGGGTGTTCGGGCTCGACGACCCGCGGGTCGCGCGCCCGGCGCTGCAGCACGCTGCCGACTCCAAGTACTGCCTCCGCTGCGGCACGCCGTACGAGTACGCGGCTGCGTATGTCGGGCACCTCGGCGACTACCGTTGCCCGAACTGCGGCCACGCGCGTCCGCCGCTCGACGTCGTTGCGCGCGAGATCGAGCTGCATGGTCTCGACGGTGCATCGTTCGCACTCGTCGCAGCGGAAGGAGAGCGGCGCATCGACCTGCCGCTGCCCGGCCTGTACAACGTCTACAACGCTCTCGGCGCCGCGTCGCTCGCGCTGACGCTCGGGATCGGCCTCGACGACGTGCGTGACGGGCTCGCGCGCTTCTCGGCGGCGTTCGGCCGCTTCGAGCGCATCGCGATCGGCGACCGTCGCGTGCTCGTGCTCCTGATCAAGAACCCGGCCGGCGCCAACGAGGCGATCCGGACGCTCGTCGAGGGCGCGCCGCCGCACGTGGCGGTGATCGCCTTGAACGATGGGATCGCCGACGGCCGCGACGTCTCGTGGATCTGGGACGTGGACTTCGAGCCGCTGATCGGAGGCCTCGACCGCCTCGTCGCGACCGGGTCGCGCGCGGCCGAGCTGGCGCTCCGGTTCGCCTACGGCGGGCTCGACCGCGACCGGATCGAGGTCGTGCCGCCGCTCGACGCCGCCCTCGACCGCGGGCTCGAGCTCACTCCCGCGGGCGGCGAGCTGACCGTCCTCCCCACGTACACCGCGATGCTCGCGCTTCGCCGGACGCTGGTCGAGCGCGGGCACGTGACGAACTACTGGGAGCGCGCCGCGTGAAGATTCGTGTCGGGCACCTCTATCCGGACTACCTGAACATCTACGCCGACCGCGGCAACATCGCGGTGTTCGCCGCGCGCGCGCGTGCGCGCGGGCACGAGCTCGACGTGCAGGCAATCGGGATGGGAGACGCGGTGCCGGCCGGCGAGATCGATCTCTTCTACGTCGGCGGCGGACAGGACCGCGAGCAGGAGCTCGTTGCGCACGACCTCGCCACGAAGAGCGGCCCGCTGCGCGACGCGGTCGAGGACGGTGCAGCCTTCCTCGCCGTCTGCGGCGGGTACCAGCTGCTCGGTCGCTTCTATCGCGACGTCGCAGGGGCGGAACTGCCCGGGATCGGGCTGCTTCCGCTGCACACGATCGCAGGGGAACGGCGGATGATCGGCGACGTCCTGCTCGAGTGTGCGTGGGCCGGCGAGACGCTCGCCGGGTTCGAGAACCACGCAGGTCGCACAATCCTCGACGACGGCGCGGAGCCGCTCGGCCGTGTCGTCTCGGGCTTCGGGAACGACGGCTCGTCGGGGTTCGAGGGCTGCCGCTACAAGCGGGCCTACGGGACGTACTTGCACGGTCCGCTGCTGCCACGCAACCCGTGGCTCGCCGACCGGCTCCTGGAAGAGGCGCTCGCCCATGCGGGCCTCGAGGAGCGCTTCGAGCCCCTCGCGGACGAGCTCGAGCGCGAGGCGCATGCCGTGTCGGCCGGACGGGCCCGCGCGCGCGGCGGACGGCACTGAGCGACAAGTAACAGACTGTTACTAGCTCACGACGGTCACGTGCTCCCCGCGGCCGAGGCTTGTAACAGACTGTTACTAGCGGGCCCAGAGCGCGCCGAGGTACACGGCCGGATCGCCCGGCTGCCAGCGCTCGAGGAACCGCTTGATCGGCGGGTGGACGACGACCTCGTCCAGCTCGTCGTTCGAGAACAGCCGCGCGCCCTTCACTGCCGCGTCGTGCGTCTCGACGTCCGAGAGCGAGCGGTGCGAGAGGTCGGCCGAGAAGATGATGTGGACGACGTGCTTACGGGAGGGGACCATCGTCTTCGGCGCGATCGAGTCGACGATCGCGACCGGCCCCTCGAACTGCACGTCCGCCTCGATGCCGAGCTCCTCGCGGAGCTCGCGGCGGAGCGCCTCCATCAGCGTCTCACCGCTCGCGACGCCGCCGCCCGGGAGCAGCCAGTACTCCTTGCCCGGCTTCTCCTGCCGGCAGAGCAACACGCGCCCCTGCCAGCGCAGGATCGAGCTGACGCGGATCCGCGGCTCCATCAACCCGACGATCCGAACCCATCCGCCCCGCGCTCGCTGCCCGGCAGCTCGTCCACCTCGACGAGCTCGACGGGCGGCACCTGGAGGATCACGAGCTGCGCGATCCGCATGCCCGGCTCGACCACGAACGGCTGCTCGTCGTCGTGGTTCACGAGGTTGACGAGCAGCTCGCCGCGGTAGCCGGAGTCGACGAGGCCCGGCGTGTTGACGATCGAGATCCCGTGCTTCGCCGCGAGACCCGACCGCGGTTGCACATAACCCGCATAGCCGTCGGGGATCGCGACCGCCAGGCCGGTCGGCACGAGCGCCCGCGCGCCCGGTGCGAGCTCCACCCGCTCACACGCCGCGAGGTCCATGCCGGCATCGCCGGCATAGGCCCGCGCCGGGACGACCGCGCCGTCACGGACCTTCTTGATCTCCAGCCTGACCGTCACGCACTCTCGCGATGCGAGCGCGACTCGGCGACGAGATACGGCGCGAACCGCGGCAGCTCGCGGCGCGGGAGGCGCGCGATCACGAGCACCCCTTCCTCGGTGTCCTTGCGCTCCTCGATCGGCGCACCGAGCGCGTACAGCTCGGCGAGCCGCCCGCCGTCCGCATACGGGACGAGCAGCCGCACACGCTCCCAGCGATCCTCGAACCGGCGCGCCAGCTCGCCCTTCAACTGCTCGAGCCCTTCGCCGGTCAGCGCCGAGACCTGCGGCGCATCGGGGAGGCGGTTCGCGAGCCGGCGGCGTCCGAGTGGATCGACCCGGTCGATCTTGTTCAGCACGATCACGATCGGCAGTTCTGCCGCCCCGATCTCGTGCAGCACGTCGCCCACGGCCTTTCGCTGCCTGTCCTGCTCGTCATCGACCGCCGACGCATCGACGACATGCAGCACGACGTCGGCGACGAGCGTCTCCTCGAGCGTCGACGCGAAGCCTTCGACGAGGTGGTGCGGCAGCCGGCGGATGAAGCCGACCGTGTCCGTGACCAGGTACCGACGTCCTTCGAAGTCGAAGCCGCGCGTCGTCGGGTCGAGCGTGTGGAAGAGCTGATCCTCGACGGACACCTCGGCGCCCGTCAGCGCGTTCAGCAGCGTCGACTTGCCGACGTTCGTGTAGCCGGCGAGCGCGATCGTCGGCGTCTCGTTGCGCTTGCGCTCACGCCGTCGCGTCGCGCGCTGCTTCTCGAGCTCCTTCAGACGCCGGCGCAGCAACGTGACGCGCCGGCGTGCCGTCCGGCGATCGCTCTCGAGCTGCGACTCACCCGGGCCGCGCGTGCCGACGCCGCCCCCGAGACGCTCGAGGTGCTGCCACATCCCGCGCATGCGCGGCAGGTTGTACTCGAGCTGCGCGAGCTCGACCTGGAGCTTTCCCTCGGCCGACGTCGCGTGCTGCGCGAAGATGTCGAGGATCAGCTGCGTCCGGTCGATCACGCGGGTGTCGAGCGCGTTCTCGAGGAACCGCTGCTGCGACGGGTCGAGCTCGTCGTCGACCAGGAGGCACTCTGCGCCGACATCACCGAACTGCTGCTTCAGCTCCTCGAGCTTGCCCTTGCCGACATACGTGCGCTGCGCGGGCCGTGCGCGATACTGGTACACCGCACCGACCGGCTCGACCCCGGCCGTCCGGGCGAGCTCGCGCACCTCGGCGAGCTCCTCCTCGGCGTCGACCCCCTGGCCCAGCACGGCGAGAACGAAGCCGCGCTCCGCCTCCGAGGTACGTGGAATCATCGGCGGTAAGTATGGCACTGGCCGAGCGCACCCTCGATCTCGTCGACATCCCCTCGGAATCGGGGAACGAGGCCGCCCTCTACGACTACGTCCGCGCGTCCGTGCCGCTCGATTCGGTCTACGACGACGGCGAGTCGGTGCTGTTCGCGAAGCGCTCGGGCAGGCCGCTCGTGCTGCTCGCGGGCCACACCGACACGGTGCCGGCCCAGGGGAACCTGCCCGGCCGGATCGAGGACGGCGCGGTGGTCGGGCTCGGCGCGAGCGACATGAAGGGCGGGCTCGCAGTGATGATCGAGCTCGCCCGGCGAGCACACGAGTCCGACCTCGCATACGACGTCGGCTTCCTCTTCTTTCCGCGCGAAGAGCTCGGGCCGGCGGAGAACCCACTGCCGGGCGTGTTCGAGGGAACGGGAGTCGTCGACGAGGCGCAGCTCGTGATCTGCCTCGAGCCGACCGACAACACGCTGCAGCTCGGCTGCCTCGGCAACCTGAACGCGCGTGTGGTGTTCGAAGGCAGGTCCGCGCACTCGGCACGGCCGTGGCTCGGCGTGAACGCGGTCGCGCTCGCGCTCGACGGGCTCGCGCCCGTGTTGCGGAACGAGCCGCGCGATGTCGACATCAACGGTCTCGTCTTCCGTGAGGTGATGTCGGTCACGCAGCTGAACGCCGGGATCGCGTCCAATGTGATCCCCGCGCGCGCCGAAGCGAACATCAATTTCCGCTACGCGCCGGACCGTTCGCCCGCAGCCGCCGAGGAGGTGATCCACCGGCTCTTTCCGAACGCCGAGATCTGGTCGCACTCCCCGCCGGCGCACGTCGCCGCCCAGTCACCGCTCGTCCAGGCGCTGCGGGAAGCGGGTTCCTTCGAGCTCGAGCCGAAGCAGGCCTGGACGAACGTCGCCGACTTCGCCGCGCGGGGGCTCGATGCCGTCAACCTCGGCCCGGGCGGGACACGGTACGCCCACGCGGTGGACGAGCGGGTCGAGATCGCCGAGCTCGAGCGGACATTCACCGCGCTCGAGCGCTTCCTGCTCGCGTAGATCGCCTCGTTCAAGGGACTCGACCGGCCCGGAAGACGCCGATATTGCGGCCGTGGGACGCCGCCTCACCTTGATCGTGGCCTTCGGCGCCGCCGCGATCGCCGCGGTCTGGTACGCGCCGTCGTGGGTCGACCAGCGCCAGAGCCCGGAGGTCGCCCTCTCCGCGCAGGTGGTCAACCTCGGCCGCGTGCGCGTCAACACGCGCGTCGAGCATCTGCTCACGATTCGGAACAGCGGGCACGTCTCGATCACCGCCAGGGACGGCGGTGGCACGCAGTTCGACTTCGCCACCGTCTGCCCCCGGCGGCTCGGCGTCCACACGGGAACGCTCGACTGCGGCTTCTCGAGCCGGCCGGCGGACGAGTGCGACACCCTCAGGCCGGGCGCGAGCTGCGCCGTCGCGATCCACTTCGTGCCGAGAACACCGAAGCCGTATCACGCTCGCTACTGCTTCGACTATGTCGCGACCAGCCAGGACTGGCGCCGGGCCGAGACGTGCCTGACCGTGACCGGCAAGGGCGTGCGGGGAGGGAAGAGCCGTCCGGCGCGGTAGCGTCTAGGCATGCAGCTCTCCCCCGTTCTCGCCGAGCTCGCCCAGTACCCCTTCGCGCGGCTCGACGACTGGAAGGCCGGAGCCTCGGCGCGCGGCATCGACCTGATCGACTTCGGCATGGGCGACCCGCGCGAGCCGACGCCCGCGTTCATCCGGGAGGCGCTGGTGGCGTCGATCGAGGAGGTGTCGTCGTATCCGCGCGCGACCGGGCTGCCCGAGCTCCGCACCGCGATCGCCGGCTGGATCGAGCGCCGCTTCGGCGCAACGGTCGATCCGGCGAAGGAGCTCGTGCCGACGCTCGGCTCGAAGGAGGCGATCTTCTCCTTCCCGCAGATCGCGCTCGCCGAGAAGCAGCTCGTCGCGATCCCCGAGCCTGCGTATCCCGTCTACGAGCGCGGCACGCTCTTCGCGGGCGGCTCCATCGTGACCGTTCCGCTCTCCGAGGGCGAGGGCTGGCTGCCGGATCTCGATGCCTTCGACGCGTGGGACGACATCGCGGTCTTCTGGACGTGCTACCCCAACAACCCGACCGGAGCCGAGGCGCCGCTCGCGTTCTACGAGGAACTCGCCGCCCGCGCCCGCCGGCACGGCTTCCTGCTCTGCTCGGACGAGGCGTACTCCGAGCTGTGGTTCGACGCGCCGCCGGTCTCGGCGCTCGAGCTCGCAGACCGAACCAACGTCGTCGTCTTCAACACGCTCTCGAAGCGGTCGTCGATGACGGGCTACCGGTCGGGCTTCGTCTGTGCTCCCGCAGAGATCTGCGACGCTCTGCGCTCGTTCCGCCCTACTGTCGGCACGGCGCCGCAGGAGTTCGTCCAGCGCGCGTCGATCGCGGCGTGGTCGGACGAGCAGCATGTCGACGCAGTGCGCGACGTGTACCGGCGCAAGCGCGACGTGATGCTGCCGGCACTCGAGGCAAAAGGCCTTCGCCTCGCCGGCTCGACCGCGACCTTCTACCTCTGGGTGGACGTCGGCGGCCCGTCGATCCCCTTCGCCGAGCGGCTGCTCGAGCACGGCGTCGTCTGCGCGCCCGGTGCGTTCTTCGGGCCGGCAGGCGAGGGCTACGCGCGCTTCGCGCTCGTCCCAACGCAGGCCGAGTGCGAGCGCGCGGCCGCGATCATCGAGAACGCCCTGTGAGCGACACCGAAGCGGTGATCGCGGCGCTCGACCGCGGCGAGGTTCGGGTCGCCGAGCCGGACGGCGACGACTGGCGCGTCAACAGCGAGGTGCAGGCGGCGATCCTCGACTACTTCCGGTTGCGCCGGATGGAGCCGCGTGAGGTCGGCCCGTTCGAGTACCGCGACAAGATCCCGCTCAAGACCGGCTACGAGCAGCTCGGCGTGCGCGTCGTCCCGCCGGCGACCGCCCGTTACGGCGCGTACCTGTCGCCCGGTGTCGTGCTGATGCCGTCGTACGTGAACATCGGCGCCTGGGTCGGGCCGAACACGATGGTCGACACGTGGGCGACGGTCGGCTCCGGCGCGCAGATCGGCGCCGACGTCCATCTCGCCGGCGGCGTCGGGATCGGCGGCGTGCTCGAGCCTCCCGGGGCGCGCCCCGTGATCGTCGAGGACGGCGCGTTTCTCGGCTCGCGCTGCATCGTCGTCGAAGGCGTGCGCATCGGACGCGAGGCGGTGATCGCCCCGAACGTCACCCTGACCGCGTCGGTGCCGATCATCGACGTGACCGGCGCGGCGCCGGTCGAGCATCGCGGCTACGTCCCGCCCAGGTCGGTCGTCGTCCCGGGCACCCGCCCGAAGGAGTTCCCGGCCGGCACGTACCACCTCTCGTGCGCGCTGATCATCGGCCGGCGGTCGGAGTCGACCGACCTCCGGACGTCGCTGAACGACGCGCTGCGCGACTACGGCATCGCCGGTTAGAGCTCGCGCGCCGGCCCGGCGAGGAACGCACGCCGGCCTTCGAAGCGCACCTCGAGCGGGCCGCCCGGAAAGCGCACGACCGTGGGCCGAAGTCCGAAGGCTGCTGCAACTGCGACGGCGCTCGTGCCCGACGACGCCGTCTCCCCCGCACCGCGCTCCCACACCCGCGCCGCGATCTCGCCATGATCGAGCCGACGAGCGACCTGGACGTTCGTCCGCTGCGGAAACCGCGGGTGGACTTCGAGCAGCGGCCCGATGCGAGGCAGGTCGTCGGGGTCGCCGTCGACGACCGCATGCGGGTTGCCGACGTCGACCGCAACGAGGCGGATGCCGTCGACCTCTTCCGGAGACGAAACCGTGACCGCGCCGAGATCCTGCTCGACCAAACCGTCCTCGCGAAGCTCGGCGCGGACCTCGCGCGGGCCGACCCGAACGGTGACGACGTCGCCGCCGTGCCAGCGCGCCGCGATGCGCGTCCCGTTGCCGGACATCTCCGCCTGCGAGCCGTCCGGGTTCCAGATCGCGATCTCGACCCAGTCGTCGCCGCGGTCGAGCACCTGGAGCACACCGTCGCTGTCGGCCGAGAGCGCGCGGGCGGTGTCGGCCGTGACCGCGTCAGTCGTGACGAGATAGATGTTGCCCTGTGCGTCCCAGCGCGACGATGTCAGCGGCGATCTCCTCCGGGGGCCGGTTCGCATCGAGCGTAACGACGCCCGGCAGCCGCCGCAGCCATTTGCGCTGGTATCGCGCGAGACGCCCGGTCGCCACCGTCACACGTTCGACGGCCTCGTCGACCGGCAGCGTGGCGAACTCCTCGAGCCCCAGCACCTTCCGCGCCGTCTCGGAGAGCGGCTGCTCCCACGCTCGCGCCGCCTCCTCGGCAACCCCGGCCGCCGCCATCGCAGCGGTTCGGTCGGCGATCCGCCGGTCGAGCTCGTCCAGCGGCAGGTCGAGGGCGACGATCGTCGTCGGGTAGCGCGTGTCGGCCGTCCACAGACGGTCGTCCGCCGGGGCGAGGGAGTAACCCGTCTCGACGAGCTCGAGCGCGCGTACCACGCGCCGACGATCGTTCGCGTGCACCCGCGCCGCCGCCGCAGGGTCACGCTCGGTGAGCAGCGCATGCGCCGCCTCGGGCCCGAGGCGGTCGACCTCCTGCTGCCAGTGTGCGCGCCGGCCCCGCGGCGGGATCGCGAGCTCCGACAGGGCCGCCCGGAAGTAGAGCCCCGTGCCGCCGACGACGAGAGGCGTATCCGCCTCGTCGATCGCCGCATGCGCGAGTTGCTGGTAGCGCCCGACCGAGACGTCCTCGCCGAGGGAAACGACGCCGACGAGGCGGGCCGGATAGCCGGGCGCCGCCGTCAGCACCGGGATGCCGTCGTAGAGCGCGGCCGAGTCGGCGGAGATCACCTCGGCGCCGAGCTGTTCGCGGAGCAGGCCCGCCACTGCCGTCTTGCCCGACGCGGTCGGGCCGAAGAGCGCGAGGACCTGTTTAGGTGCCGGCGCTGGCGGGCTGCTTGAAGCCATGCTCGACCTCGCCGGCGAAGCGCGTCCGCTCGAACGGGCGGTCCTCCTCCGGATGCGCCGCGCGCCATTCCCTGAACCACGCAACCGACCGCGGGATGCCCTCGCCGAGCGGCGTCCGAGGCGCCCAGCCAAGCAGCTCGCGTGCTTTGCGGACGTCCGCCACGTAGTGGGTCACTTCCCCGAGCAGCGACGGGGCGATTTCGATCTGCGGCTCGACAGACAGCTCGGTCGCGATCAGCTCCGCCGCGCGCACGAGCGTGTTCCCCTGCCCGTAGGCGAGGTTGATGGTCTGGTTGTGCACATGTCTCTCGGCGAGCGCGTAGACGCCGCGGGCGATCCCGTCGACGCAGTCGTCGATGAACGTGAAGTCGAGCACCTTCTCGTCACCGCCGAAGATCGTGATCCCCTCACCGCGCGAGAGCTGGTGCATGAACAGCGGCAGCACGCGCTCCATGCGCCAGAGGTCGTTGTCGTAGCGGCCGTAGACATTCGAGAACCGGAACACGAGGTAGTCGAGCCCGTAGCAGCGGGCGTACGAGTAGATGAACGCCTCGCTCGTGATCTTGGAGGCCGAGTACGGGCTCTCCGTGAATGCGAAGTCGGCGGCCTCCTCGGCGTACTCCTCGAACCGGTGCACGTCGCCGTATACCTCGCGCGTCGAGGAGAACACGAGCGGCAGTCCGACTCCACGCGCGTATTCGAGGACGTTGAACGTCATGATCGCGTTCTCGAGCGCCCGGTGTGGCTCGCGCACGAGCTGATGCACTTTCGCGTGCGCGGCGAGGTGCACGACCAGGTCGACCTCGCGGTACTCGACGCCGCCGATGCCGCCGCGGAACGCCGGGTAGTGGCCCGCGAGGTCCTGGAGCAGCGTCGGGAACGCGTCGGTCCATGCGTTCTCGCGCTTGTCGACGCCGAACACGTCGTGCCCGTCGGCGAGCAGCCGCAGCCCGAGGTTGGTGCCGATCTGCCCCGACGAGCCGGTGATCAGGACGCGCATGCGGCCACTATGACGGGGGCTCGTGATGGACGTGTTTCGGCGCCGCGCAGGGTCGACGAGGTGGCGCCCTCGATCAGGACATCGACGAGATCGCCGGCGGCTGCGGTGCCGGTGAAGTTCACCGTCGTGTTACGCCGCGTCCGCCCGCGCAGGAGGGACTCGTCGGTGCGCGAGGCGCCCTCGACCAGCACCTCCTCGACGCGCCCGATACGGGCGTGGTTTCGCTCGCGCGCAGTCTGCTGAATCGTCTCGACGAGGCGCTCCATACGCTCGATCTTCACCTCGTGGGGCACCTGTTCCTGCATCGCGGCCGCCTCGGTTCCTGCGCGAGGGGAGTAGACGAACGTGAAGGCGCTGTCGTAGCGCACCTCCTCCACCACCTCGAGCGTCTGGCGGAAATCGTCCTCGGTCTCGCCGGGGAACCCCACGATGATGTCGGTGCCGATCGCGAGGTCGGGGATCGCGGCGCGCATCTTGTCGACGAGCGCGAGGTACCGCTCGCGCGTGTAGGTGCGGCGCATCGCCTTCAGCACGCGCGAGGAACCCGACTGCAGCGGCAGGTGCACGTGCTCGCACACGGCGTCGCACTCGGCGATCGCGGCGATGACCGGATCGCGGAAGTCCTTCGGGTGCGGGCTCGTGAACCGAATGCGCTCGATGCCCTCGACGGCGTCGCACGCGCGAAGCAGCTCGCCGAACTCGGTGTGGATCTCCGGCAGCAGATCGCGTCCCCACGAGTTGACGTTCTGGCCGAGCAGCGTGACTTCCTTGACGCCCTGCGAGGCGAGGCGCGTGACCTCGGCGATGATCTCGCCGGGACGGCGGCTCTGCTCGCGGCCGCGGACGGCCGGGACGATGCAGTACGAGCACACCGAGTTGCAGCCCATCGACACTTGCACCCACGCCTGGAACGACCGCTCGCGGTGCATCGGGAGCTCGGCGGCGAAGCTCCGCTCGTCGAGACCGAAGCGGCCGCGCGCGACGCCGATGCCGCCGGCACCGAGCCAGTCGGCGAGGTGCGTGATCGACCCGGGCCCGAACGCGACGTCGACCGCCGGGTACAGCTCGAAGATGCGCTCGCGCTGGGCCTCGGCATAGCAGCCGCCGACCGCGATCACGCGGTCCGGGTCCTCGCGCTTGCGGGCCGCAGCCTCACCGAGGTACGCGGCGAGCTTCGTGTCCGGCTTCTCGCGGATCGTGCACGTGTTGAAGATGACGACGTCGGCCTCGTCGGCGCTCGGTGCTTCGCCGAGCCCGAGCTCCTCGAGCATCCCCTTGATGCGCTCGCTGTCATGTGCGTTCATCTGGCAGCCGAACGTCGTGACGTGGTATCTGCGCACCGTCGCAGGGTACCGTTGGCCCTCCTGCGCTGGGACGATGCGGTCACCGCGGTCGCCGAGGCACCAGAACGATTCGACGGGCGCGCCTCGGCTGATCAGGCGACGTCGAGGCGCTCGACGGGCGTCGCGCGACGATGCTCGATCTTGTTCGAGGCGACGTCGACCGCGCGGCTCTCACGGATCACCGTCACCTTGATCTGCCCCGGGTACTCGAGGTGGCTCTCGATCTCGCGCGCGATCTCGTGCGAGAGCAGCACCGCACCGTCGTCGTCGATCTCCTGCGGCTTGACGAGCACGCGGATCTCGCGCCCCGCCTGTAGCGCGTAGACCTTCTCGACGCCGGGATGCCCGGCTGCGAGCTGCTCCAGCGACTCGAGCCGCTTGACGTAGTGCTCGAGGCTCTCGCCCCGCGCACCCGGCCGCGAGGCAGAGATCGCGTCGGCGGCGATCAGGAGCACCGCCTCGACGGTCTGCGGCTGCACCTCGTAGTGGTGCGCCTCGATCGCGTGGCAGACGGCCGGCCCTTCGCCGTAGCGACGCGCGAGCTGCGTCGAGATCACCGCGTGCGATCCCTCGATCTCGTGCGTCATCGCCTTGCCGAGATCGTGGAGCAACGCGGCGCGCTTCGTCGTCTTGACCGACGCCTCGACCTCCGCCGCCATGATCCCGGAGAGCTGGACGACCTCGAGCGTGTGCTTGAGGACATTCTGGCCGTAGCTCGTGCGATAGCGAAGCCGACCGAGGATCTTCACGAGCTCCTCGTGAATCTCGCCGCAGTTCGCCTCGTAGACCGCCTGCTCGCCCGCCTGCCGGATGTGCTCGTCCAACTCGGACTTCGACAGGTAGTACATCTCTTCGATCCGCGTCGGGTGGATTCGCCCGTCCTCGATGAGCTTCACGAGCGTGATCCGCGCGACCTCGCGGCGGATGCCGTCGAACGACGACAAAACGACGGCGTTCGGCGTGTCGTCGACGATGAAGTCCACCCCGGTCAGGTGCTCGAGCGTCCGGATGTTCCGGCCTTCACGGCCGATGATGCGTCCCTTCATGTCGTCGGAGGGAAGCTCGACGATCGTCACGGTCGACTCTGCCGCGGCGCTCGCAGCGACCCGCTGCAGCGCGTCGGCGACGAGATTCCGTGCGCGGCGCTTCGCCTCGGTCGCAGCCTCCTCCTCGAGCTGACGCACCCGTCCGGCGAGCTCGTGGCGGACCTCCTCCTCGGAGGTCTCGAGGATGCGCTGCCGCGCCTCGCCGGACGTCATGCCCGCGATCCGCTCGAGCTCGGCGCGGTGGCGCAGCTTGAGCTCCTTCATCTCCTCCTGCAACTGCCGGAGATGGACTTCGCGGTCGGAGACACCCTGCTCGCGCCGGGTCAACTCATCCAGCTTCCCGTCGACGTCGTCCTCCTTCGCGAGGACGCGCTCCTCGATCTTCAGCACCGAGTCGCGCCGCTCGCGAAGCTCCTCCTCCAGCTCGGCGCGCAGCTTGATCGCGTGCTCGCGCGCCTCGATCGCCACCTCCCGTCGCGTCGAGTCGGCTTCGCTGCGCGCCTGCTCGAGCAGCATCGCCCGCTCGCGCCGGGCGGCCTCGAGCCGTGACCCGGCCATCAGCCGCAGCCAGAGAAGCGTCGCGCACCCACCGACTGCCAGTGCGATCACGACTGCGACGTACACGAGCATGGCGGCTCCTCGGGCTCGTCCCACCCGCAGAGCGCCGCCTTCGCAGATCGACATCCCAGGCGCGACCCTCGGCCGCACCCCGCGATTTCAGGTCAGTTTCTCGTTCGGTCGCGTCTCGATCGACGCGGGGCTCGATGACTGAAGTCGTGGCTCATAGAAACAGTGGATTCGATTGGAGAAGCGGTGCTTTGCAGGAGAAAACGAACGGTTTCAGGGTTCAGTGATCCGTATCAGGACTGGGAACTCTACGCCTCCGGCCCGCCCGTCGCAAACCCACCGGCGGCCGCCTCGACCGCGTCCTCCCCGAACCCTTTCCGGGCCAGCCGTGCGGCCGTCTTCGGCGACGCGCCGAGGCGCGCGACGATCTCCGCCGCCCGCTCGGCCTCGGGCCGGAGGGTTCCGACCGCCTCGCCCGCGGCGTCCGCCGTCACCCCCTCCCCCACGAGGAGCGCCAAGATCGCCTCGTCGCCGTACTCCCGGTCGGCGAGCGACTCGGCGCGCTGCGCGGCGAACCGGGTGTCGTCGACGTATCCCATGCGCTCGAGTGCATCGAGCGCATCGGACCGCCGGTCATCCTCCACGCCGGCGCGGGCGAGCCGTTCGTCGATCTGGCTGCGCGACCGGTCGCGGTGCCGCAGCGCCTTGGCCGCGAGGTCGATCGGGTTAGACGCTTGCGGTTGCTGCCT
>Ga0207657_10003976_pt1 | contig 15705 bp, 16 predicted proteins | sample KBSC33metaG_FD_184316 | JGI IMG/M metagenome (GOLD analysis project Ga0207657, IMG submission 184316) | Corn rhizosphere microbial communities from Kellogg Biological Station, Michigan, USA - KBS C3-3 metaG (SPAdes) (version 2) | ecosystem: Host-associated > Plants > Roots > Rhizosphere > Soil ... | reverse complement strand
GAGGGGAAGAGATTGTTGACTTGAGATTTTCATTGTCAGGAAAATAAGATAGGGTGCTTGACCATATCGATGGGTGGCGTCCGGCTGGTAATAGTTCCAGTTAGCCTGCTCACTCAGGCAGGCGCATGTTGGATATTTCCTGACGAACCTGCTGCTTCCCGGCACTCGCTCTCTTTGGACGAAGCTGATCACGGCGAGCTATTAGCGCAGTTTGATGGTCAATGTAAGGGAGTCAAGGTCGGGCTGAGGAGACGGATATGTACGAGATGTACATTGAGCCCTGCAGGCCCGAGATTGCCCCCTCACACTGATCAGCAAACTGCTCTAGGTCCTTCCGACGTCATTCATGCCACTATTGAGGGCGACATCCGACCTCAACACTGCTATTGGAAATTGCCGAACATATCCATCGATTCACGCTGACAACCCTCAAGCACTATCAAGATTAGGAATTTTCACTTTGAATACCTTGGTTCTGACCTTCATCCTTGCAGGGCTTGCCATGCTTGGAGCCTTTGCAATCGACACCTTCCTGCCGTCCTTTCCGGCCATTGCCCATCAGTTTTCGATCAGCATGGCGATGGTTCAGCAGGCGTTGAGCGTTTATCTGCTTGCCTTCGCTGTGATGAGCCTGTTCCATGGCACTCTTTCGGACTCGTTTGGACGCCGTCCGGTCATCCTGGCATCGTTACTGCTTTTTACCGCCGCCTCCATCGGTGCGGCACTCGCGCCCGGTTTTTCCTGGCTCCTGTTTTTCCGCGTGCTGCAGGGACTGTCTGCAGGCGCCGGGAGAGTCATCGGTCAGGCGATCGTTCGTGACCGCTTTTCCGGCCCGGCGGCACAGCGTTTGATGTCCCATATCATCATGGTATTCGGACTTGCGCCTGCCATCGCTCCGGTCATTGGCGGCTATCTGCAGGTCACTTTCGGCTGGCGTTCGATATTCGTCTTCCTGACTGCACTCGGCCTTATTCTGTTTATTGCATGTCATCGATTCCTGCAGGAGAGCTTGCCCCAGGAATCGAGGATCCGGTTTCATCCGGTCACTCTGGCAGAAAATTACTGGTCGGCCATACGGCATCCTCAATTCCTGGCAAGGACCCTGGCCTCCGGATTTGCCTTTGGCGGGTTGGCACTTTACATCTCCTCTGCTGCCAGTTTCGTCATCAACATTCTGCATCTGCCCGAGACTGCATTCGCCTGGCTGTTTGCGCCGGTAATCGGCGGAATGGTACTCGGCTCCGCCCTCGGCGGGCGGCTGGCGCATCGCGTCAAGCCAACCGTTGTGCTTCGGTATGGATTTGCCTCCATGGCGATTGCCGCCATCGTCAACCTTCTCTACAACCGTTTCTTCCCGGCCGCTATACCTTGGGCCGTCCTGCCAGTCATGCTCTATACGTTTGGACTGGGCCTGAGCATGCCGGCCATGAGCCTGATGACAATCGATCTGTTTCCCAAATTGCGCGGGCTGGCAGCATCCCTTCTAAGCTTCGTGCAAATGCTGATCTTCTCGCTGATCTCCGGTGTTATCGCTCCGATGCTGTTCGACAGCGCTTTCAAATTGGCGGAAGGCGTTTTTGGGTGTTACGTCCTGGCGATAGTGTGCTGGAGGATTGGTACATGGCCCATGGGAGAAGGGTCTGTGGCAAAGCAAGCACATTGAAACATCGCAAGGAACGACTGCCGATACGATGTGAGGGAGTCGTTTAACTAGACTATGAACAAAACCGCCGCAACCGCCGTCGGCAACAGCGCCCCCAGCAGCAAGCCACCTACTCCGATCGACTCATCATTGAAACCATTGCGAAGCAATGCCACGCCAGCGGGATTGGGCGCGTTTGCAATGACAGTCAGGCCGCCTCCTGCTACGGCCCCCGCAACCAGCATGTACTTGGCTTGCTCGGATATCCCTTCGATCAATGAGCCAAGGTAGGTAAGCGCGGCATTGTCGGTAATGGCTGTCAAGCCAAGTGCGCCGAAGAACAACGCAGTCGGTTCAAGACTGGAGACAATCGGCTGAAGCCACCATTGCTGCATACCTCCCAGCACCACCAGCCCTGCAAGGAAAAAACCGACCAGCAAGCCTTCCTTCAGGATCAGCGGGTCTTGGTATTCCTCATACGCCTTGGTAAAGCCCAGGAAAAACAAGAAGACACCGATGAATACGACAGGGTGATGCGCGAAGATGACGACAGCGGCTAAAAGCAGAAGATGAATTGCCTGCACCAGCCATGGCACCGGCAGGACTGCGGTTTCTGCCGGCCCTGCCTCTTTCCCGGCAATATAGCGCCGGAGCATGATGGTGATCGCGGTGGCATTGATGAAAACGGCAAGGCAAGCCTTCCATCCGAAATGGGTCACCATGTAGAGACTATCCCATTGCCATGCGGAGGCCACCATGAGTACCGGCGGTGCGGCAAATGAAGTCAAGGTACCGCCGACAGATACGTTGACGAAGAGTACGCCAAGCGCACCATATTTCAGCCATTCCGGAATCCCCGGCCTAAAGATCTGCGGCGCCAGCATGAGCGCGGCCAGCGTCATGGCGGCCGGTTCCGTGATCAGCGAACCGATCAGCGGCACCATCGCCAGACCGAGCCAGACACGCGCAACAGCGGTATTGATAGGGACAATCGCTGCGAGCACGTTCACCAGCCCCTTCACCACTTCAAGCACCGGCCGCGATGCCGCCACGATCATAATGACAAACACAAACAGCGGTTCCGTGTACTGCCGCGATTCCACATAGTCGATAGCCTGCTTGCCGCCGACGACCAAGGCCATGGCGACAAGCAGAATAAAAGCCCAGAATCCGAATACCACTTCGACTTCGCCGAGCAGATGAAACAAGCCGGCATGTTTCGGATGACGGTCGGCGAGGCGTTCAAAGGACTTGGTTGCAAACGTGTGGGCAAGCGCGCAACCAAAAAGAGTCGCCGCAATGATGTTGATGGTGTCCATTTTGTCTGTTTGAAATATTGTGGTTCTACATTATTACGCCATCCGGGCCGATGCCTCCGCAGCAGATAGCGCTTGAATAGCCAAGCTTCACATTCCACGCATCCGGCGACAATACATGCCACTTATCCGCATTCTGATTTCACGCAAGACCACGACAGTCGTGTGTTTGAGAATAAACCGAAGATTCTGATTTCGTCCTGCGAACCGCTTTCCATGCAGAGGAGCAATCCATGTTCCGGCAGCAGGAAGCCCTTGCTTCCAGCATTGCATTCCTCCCTGCTTCGGGTAAGGAAGCAATACGTGTTTTTCTTCATGCGGCTGTCGCATTGCTGCTGGCTGCCTGGTTCATGCCGGCTGCACTCGCTGCGGAGCCGGTAACGCTACTGACGGTCAATGGCGCAATCGGCCCGGCCAATGCCGACTATATCGAACGCGGCATTTCGCGCGCGGCAAAAAACGGCAGCCAACTGGTAATACTGCAAATGGACACGCCAGGCGGCCTCGATACGTCGATGCGGTCGATCATCAAGGCCATTCTGGCATCGCCGGTGCCGATAGCCGCTTATGTTGCACCTGGCGGTGCGCGTGCTGCCAGCGCAGGGACTTACATCCTGTATGCAAGCCACATCGCGGCAATGGCCCCAGGCACCAATCTGGGCGCGGCAACCCCTGTGCAAATCGGCGCGCCAGGCATGGAGCCGGAACGCGAGCGGCCGCCACAACGCGAGAACGATAAGCAAGGCAAGAAACCTGGCGAAAAAAATGCGGCCGACAACATCGCTACATCGCCGATGACGCGCAAGCAAATCAACGATGCCACTGCGTACATCCGTGGATTGGCGCATATGCGCGGCCGCAATGCCGACTGGGCCGAGCAGGCCGTGCGCGAGGCGGTGAGCTTGCCTGCCGACGAGGCGTTAAAGCTGCATGTCATCGACTATGTCGCTGCCGACGTCCCTACTCTGATGGCGAAACTGCAAGGCAAGAAAGTCAGCGTGCTTGGGCAAGACAAACTGCTCCAGACGAAAGACGCACCTGTCGTCGATGCCCAGCCGGACTGGCGCGCGAAACTGCTTGCCGCCATTACCAACCCCAGCATCGCGCTGCTGATGATGACCGTCGGCATCTACGGATTGATCTTCGAATTCATGAATCCCGGCAGCGGCGTGCCGGGCGTCATCGGCGCCATTTTTCTGGTGCTTGCACTGTATGCCTTGCAACTGCTGCCTGTGAATTACGCGGGCCTGGCGTTGATCCTGCTTGGCTTGGCATTCATGGTGGCCGAAGCGTTTCTGCCAAGTTTCGGCGTGGTGGGAGTAGGCGGTATTGCGGCCTTCGTCATAGGCGCACTGATCCTGATCGATACCGATCTGCCAGGCTATGGCATTCCGATTGCGCTCATTGGCAGCGTGGCTGTGACAAGTGCATTGGTATTGGCAGCCATCGTGAGTCTCGCCTTGAAAACGCGACGGCGTGCGGTAGTCAGCGGCCCCGTCGACTTGATCGGCAATATCGCCGAGGTCGTGACTGCCTCCGGTCGGGAAGGCTGGGTGCGCCTACGCGGGGAAATCTGGCACATCACCAGCAATTCGCCGCTGCAACAGGGACAGAAGGTACGCATTACAGGACGCAACGGCCTGGTGTTGAAAGCTGCTCCTGCAAGCGATCATGAAAAAGGAGAATAAGCATGTTTTTCGATTTCGGATTCGGATTTGGATTCAGCGGCCTGCTCCTCATTCTTCTCGTCATGCTGCTGTCCTCGGCCATCCGCGTGCTGCGCGAATACGAGCGCGGCGTGATCTTTCAGCTCGGCCGCTTCTGGCGCGTGAAGGGGCCGGGGCTGATCATCGTCATTCCGGTGCTGCAGCAAATGGTACGCGTGGATCTGCGTACCATCGTGCTCGATGTGCCGACTCAAGACGTGATCTCGCGCGATAACGTTTCGGTGAAAGTCAGCGCCGTAGTCTATTTCCGTGTGATCGATCCCGAGAAGGCCATCATCCAGGTCGTCAATTTTTTCGAGGCCACCAGCCAACTCGCGCAAACGACCTTGCGCGCAGTGCTGGGCAAGCATGAACTGGACGACATGTTGGCAGAACGCGAGCGCCTGAACCTGGATATTCAGCAAGTGCTCGATGCGCAAACGGATACGTGGGGCATCAAGGTAAGCAATGTCGAGATCAAACATGTTGATCTGGACGAATCGATGATACGTGCGATCGCCCGTCAGGCCGAAGCGGAACGGGAACGCCGGGCCAAGGTGATTCATGCCGAAGGCGAACTGCAGGCTTCGGAAAAACTGATGCAGGCCGCGCACGTGCTGGCGCAGCAACAGGGAGCGATGCAGTTGCGCTACCTGCAAACGCTTTCCACCATCACCAACGACAAATCATCGACCATCGTGTTCCCGCTACCGATCGAACTGCTTGCCGGTATGACCGAGCCGAGCGGATCTATTCGCACCGCAGGGCACGAAACATGAAGCGGCAATCAAATCGAAATCGATTGGAACCGGGGCCGAATTGAGATAAGTCAAACGCATCACCATGCGGAACACGGTAGCCTTTAGACGTATTCGAATATCTCACTTGAACGCTTGCCGGAGAAAGACAGCATGCGAAAAATATTGCTCCCTTGCGACGGCTCGGAAAATGCATTGCGCGCTGTGCGATATGCTGCATCCGTGGTGAAAGAGCGTCCCGATGCGCAACTGGAACTGCTCTATGTGGATGATCCTGTGCCCCTCGGACTGCATGCCGCCTTATCCGCACAAGAACTCGCTCGCGGACAAGCCGACGAAGCGATCCATATTCTGCACCCTGCCATGAAAATTCTCGACGCGGAGGGTGTGCGATATCAAATGCGCTGGCGTACCGGCTCGCCTGCCGCCGAAATTGCCAGGCATGCCCGAGAAAATGAATGCGAATCCATCATTATGGGAACGCGCGGACTGGGGCCGATAGCCAGCGTGGTGATCGGCTCCGTCGCCACTAAAACAGTTCATCTGGCCGATGTTCCGGTAACGCTGGTCAAATAAGAGCCTATCTGCGGCACATTGCAAGCGATCTGGCTTCGCCATGTCAGATCTGCGAAGATGTGCCGCGCAAGCAGTCAATCAGTTTATCCAGCACCTCAAACACATGAAGACGGTGGTTCACGAAAAATTCCGCCGCGCTTGTACTGTCGCGCCCTACCCGAATGGTAAGAACATTATTCAGTTTGCGTTGAAACACCGCTTCATCGGTCACGTCATCCCCAATATATATAGCACCAGACGCGCCGCACAACTGCATCAACTGTTCCAGCGCAATACCCTTGTCAATCGCATGCGGCGGCAGCAGGTTGAATACACATTTTCCCGGCATCACCCGCACTCCCGGCAGCAATTCAGTAAACAAATCGGCCAGTTGTTGATGCGCCTTCGCATGATCGCGCGCCAAGCGATAATGTACCGACAGCGAATAGGCTTTGCTTCGATACGGATGCCGCGATCAAACCGCGCATGGTCCTGCAATGCCGCCGCCATCACATCGGCCCACTCGCTGCACAATTGCGCATAGTGCGCCGCATCGTTTTCCCATCCCGGCACGCCCTCCAATCCATGATTGCCGACTACTCCAGCACACTGTAGGCCACGTGCACCGGTCCTTGCGGCAGGTGCACGAGCGACTTGGGCTCAACGACCGCCATCTTCGCGTGCCAGCAGCCTAATGATTCCGGATAGGTTGCCGTCTTGTACAACAAGTTGCCGTCGTTGTCGCAAAACCCCAATGCATACAAGCGTTCGTCCTGGATAGCGCGGTCGAACAGTTGCATGATCTTTTTTTTCGAGTTCTGCGGCACGTACTCCGTCAATGGGTCCTGCAAAGCAGATGCCAGCAATTGCGACCGGATATCCAGATCGCGCACAAACCAGCGCAGTGTCAGGTTGTCCATCAGTGGCACTGCCGCATAGGCGAAGATGACCAGCACGATGGCCAGAGGCAGGATGAAGCGCAGCGATAATCGGAATGATCGAAATGACATGCCCCCCTTGAACCTGTTACGAATTCATCACAGTCTTTAACGTGAAGCGGCGGCCAAATGCAGGCCGGACGCATTAGGCTGCTCTGCTTGCGCAACATACAGCGTGCGCGTCGGATAGGCGAAGGAAACGCCCCGCTCGCGGAATCGACGCAGCAGTTCACAGTTGATCGCCTGCTGGATGTTCATGTATTTGTTGTAATCCGGGTCGAGCACGTAATACACGACCTCGAACTGCAAGGCGCTGTCACCATAGGATTTGAAATGCGCGCGGTCGAAGCGGGTGTCCGGTTCAGAGGAACGCACGATCTCCTCCACCATGCGAGGAATCCGCTCGATCTCTTCCAGTGCCGTCTCGTAGGCGATGCCGAACTCGAACTGCACGCGCCGCTCCTGCATGCGTTTGTAATTGCGAATACGGTTCTTCAGCAGTTCGGTATTCGAAAAAACGATCTGTTCGCCACCCAGGCTGCGGATGCGGGTGGTCTTCAACCCGACGTATTCGACTGTGCCCATATAGCTATCGACCACGATGAAGTCGCCGATAACGAACGGCTTGTCGAGCGCAATCGATACCGAAGAGAAGATATCGCCGAGGATATTCTGCACTGCCAGCGCCACCGCAATGCCGCCGATTCCCAAGCTGGCCATCAGCGTGGTGATGTTAAAACCAAGATTGTCGAGCGCCACCAGCGCAGCGATCGACCACAGTCCGATGCGAGCGATCAAACCGGCCACCATTACGTGCGTGGCGCCCGACGGATTATTCTGGCGATGGTGCTCGAACGTTCGCTCCACCGCAACAGTAATGAGCCGGTTGGCCCACAGTGCGATTTGCACAACCAGCACGATGACCCAACCGTAATGCAGCCACTTTTCATTGCGAGAAGACAATTCAAGCTGGCTGGCACCGGCCAGCAAGGCGATGCCTAGCATGAACGGCAAGCGTGTCGCACCGATAATCTGTTCCGGATAGCTGAGAAAGGCAAGCCTTCCCATTGCTGCCAGCCTGTGCAACTGACGCAACACAAGCGCTTTTACAAGAATCAATGCCAGAAGCGCAAGCAACGATACGGTGCATGCAAACATGGCTTCATACGAAATGGATTGGCTTGAGATCAATGGCTCCTCCTGAAGAAAATGAATCCACTGCATCTGCTTTTCAGCAAAGCAGCGCCGGAATTGTTGAAGTCACTGAGAACTGCGAGGAAAAAAAGGCGCCCCCACAGAGCGGGGGCGAAAAAGAAGGCACGGTAATGCCCTCATCGCATTGAGTACGGTTACAAGGTGAACGACAGCGGTTGCATGCCGTACCCTTCGTCCAATATGCCTATGCTGTTTAACAATTCATTCAAGCCTTGGTCCAGGCAAGTCAATTGTTCCGGCGTTAGTTGCCGCAGCGCTTCCGGCAGCAGTCCTCTGGCGGGCTTAGGCGCTCCGGCAAGCAAATCAGTTCCGCGTTCGGAGAGCATCAGCTTCACTGCCCTTTGATCGGCAGGATCGCGTGCTTTTACAACATAGCCACGCTTTTCCAAAGTATCAAGAAGATTGCTCGTTGTAGTCTGGTGAATTGCCAGCTTTGCAGCAATTTCCCCCACCCGCAGTCCTGGCGTCTCATCCAGTTCCTGCATGATCCACAACTGCGCACCGCTCACCCCGCATTGCTTTTCGATCCAGGCGGAGTGCCGCTGTGCTGCACGAATAACGATTCGTAATTTTTTGAGGGTATCGAGATGATCCACCCTGGCCCCTCCTCCTTTGGGTTTTCCGTTCGTCTGTCATTTTATGACCCGTGGATATTGCCCCAATTATCCATTTGTAGCAATATGTTTTGCCCCCATACATTTTTGGATTTATCGGACATGACGTCCCCTGGTTCCGCGCCGCACATCAAAAAACAGGAAGACTCCTTCTGGCAGAGGATAGTCAACAAACATTTCCCGAAGCGATTCATGACACGCTCCCGCATGCGCCACTATGGGCATCATGGATTCGCATGGATACTCGGCTCCTTGCTGGTAGGTTTGGTGGCGGTCGGCTTTGCCTTGGCAAGCGAACATGCAGCACATATCAACGAACTGTTAAATCGCGCCAGTCCGTTTGTACCGATTCTTTCAATGCCAGCCGGGTTCGCGCTGTGCGCATATCTATGCCGCCGCTATTTTGACGGAACACAAGGCAGCGGCATTCCACAGACCATCGCCGCGATCGACGCCCTCAAAGATCGCAATAAAAGCCGCCTGCTTTCGCTGCGCATCGCATTCGGCAAAATCATCTTGACGCTGCTTGGCTTGGCAACCGGCGCATCGATCGGACGTGAAGGCCCCACAGTCCAGATCGGCGCATCCATCATGCACGCGTTTCATGGACGCGGCCCGTTTCGATCGGAGGCATTGCGCCGCAAACTGATTCTGGCCGGCGGCGCAGCCGGTATCGCCGCCGCCTTCAATACCCCGTTGGCAGGCATCATGTTTGCCATCGAGGAGTTGAGCAAGAAGCATGTCTTCAATGCCAACAGTTCAGTACTCATCACAGTGATCCTGTCCGGCCTGATCTCGCTTTCCATGCTCGGCAATTACACCTACTTTGGATCGAGCGGAGCATTTCTCGACTGGCACTCCGGCATTCCGGCAATTCTGATCTGTGGAGCCACTGGCGGCATTGCCGGAGGGATCTTTAGCCGCCTGTTGCTGTCAACATCGGTTCTCCTTCCCTCTTGCCTGACCACGTATGCGAGGCACCGTCCAGTGGTATTTGCGGCGATATGCGGGCTTGGAGTTGCACTTATCGGATTGTGCACTGATAGCATGGTGTACGGTACCGGATATCAAGCGACACGTTCGACACTGGAAGATACCACCTTCTTGCCGTGGTATTTCGGGATCGCGAAGATGACAGCGACACTTCTCTCATCCATGAGCGGCATATCCGGCGGCATCTTTGCACCATCGCTTTCGGTCGGTGCTGGATTGGGTGACAATATTGCTGCCCTGCTCCCATCCATCGCCCCGCATAGCGCCATCATTCTGCTTTCCATGGCAGCTTATCTGGCTGGCGTTACGCGTGCGCCGGTAACCTCCTTTATCATCATGATGGAAATGACCGACAGTCACCACATGCTGCTGCCACTGATGACAGCCTCCCTGGTCGCAAGCGGCATCTCGAAATGGATTAATCCAAGTCCTCTTTATCACGCATTGGCCGAACGATTTTCAGCATCGTAAGAGTCAGCATGGCTCGTTTGAACCGACATAAGGACATATAGCATCCGCTGAGGGAATAATGCATCGGCCTCCAATCCCTGACGACATCATACGGTTCATTTTGCTTTGCATCCCCTCCGTGCCTTATCTGGAGGCCATGCTTCTGCTGCGCAGCAACAGCAATTTGCGATGGGATTGCAGTCAGGTTGCACAACGTCTTTATCTGAGCGAGAGCGCTGCGCAAACGCTGCTTTCCGAATTACACGCCGGCGGCGTGCTGGAAATCGTCGATCCGGCATTGGCGCTCTACCGTTACCAACCTAAATCCGATGACTTGCGCTGCATTATCGACCAGCTCGCCGACATGTATGCAAAGAATCTGATCGGCGTGACAAACCTCATTCATTCCAAGATGAACAAGAAGGCACAACAATTCGCCGATGCCTTCATATGGCGAAAGGATTCGTAGATGGCAGCCGTAACTTATATGCTTTGCGCGCTCACCGCATTCGCATGCGGATGGTCGCTTTTGCGCAGCTATATCAAAAATCGAAACCGCCTTCTGCTATGGAGCGGGCTTTGTTTCGCGGGGCTTTTCGTGAACAACCTGCTACTGATTGTCGATCGCATACTTTTTCCCAAGACCGACCTCACCACATATCGTCTTCTGGCCGCCTTGGCAGCATTGCTGCCACTGCTCTACGGGCTGATCTGGGAGGAGGACTAATGCTTTTCGATGCCATGCTTACCGGGGCGATCGCAATGGCCTCCCTGGTTATCAGCCTGTTCTTTCTCCGCTTCTGGAAAAGCACACGCGATCGCTTCTTCCTCTATTTTGCGATGTCATTCGCGCTCGAAGCCATCAATCGCATACTCCTCGGCATGACATTGCCGCAAGGCGAAGATGCGCCGGCGTATTACCTGATCCGGATGGTGGCTTATGCCTTAATCCTGTTGGCAATCATTGAAAAGAATCGAAAATCCGGAAAGCGCTGACTGGCGCATTCGCAAGAAGCAGAGCTCGGTGAATTACCTCCCGGATGATTCCGGCGGCTTGACTTCCAGATTGTTGACAACTCTTTCCACGCCGGCGATGCGCGTGGCCGCCCGGGTGGCTTCGTTCACCTGCTGCCTGTTATCCACGAATCCGCTCAGCGATACCACCCCGCGATAGGTATCGACGTTGATGGCCAGCGCCCGCCCCAGACCTGCGGTTTGCGCGATTTCCGTTTTTACATTTGCCGTAATGGACGCATCGTCTATAAATTGCCCGGTCGAACGCGATGTCGGTGTTGGTGCGCAGGCACTAAGCAAGATGGCAAGACCAAGCGGAAGCAGGTATTTTGAACATCTCATGGTTGTTTCTTTTTTCAACATGGCACTTCCTTTCGATCAGCGAATGAAAGATGCCGGTTTGACCTGTGCAAGCCCGAGTGATTTCCTAATATCGATTTTTTAATTTCACTGTTTTGCAAGCGAAACGGAAGCTGTAATAACTTCGATGCTGTCTGGAACCAGGAACGTATTGCCGCCACTTAAATAGTGAGGGGAAAAATCTCCGGCCCTTGCTGGAGAACATTTTTCTTACTGTGCCCACAAGCCAGCAAGGAAACCCTCTTTTTTAAACCACCATTTCTATGGGAGGATAATATGGCTGGCATTCCTGGTATATCACCCTTTTCCACATCGGCTTTGAGCGGTGCACTCGGCGGTTCCAGTGATCCTTCGTCATCGGTTTCTGGCGCGGCATCCGGAGGAGACCCTTTCAAATCTTGTGGTTTCGAGAATTCTATGGGTATCGATTCAGATGACGATTCGGGTGACGATTCGGGTGGCGCCTCCGGCATCTCCTGAATCGTATAAGAAATCAGCGTAGAACACGCTTCGCACGCCAATTCCTGCATCATGGCGCTGGTGCGCGGAGCGCATTCCAACTTCTACCGAAGCGCGTAAACTTCCTTCTCAAGGAAACACCTTAATTCAAGGCATTTTGATTCTATTTCCCCACTGCCGCCTTGACGTCCCAACAAGTTGTCAGAGCCCCTCCTATTCATCTTCGCTGCTTTGCATCGCCACACAACCGCATTCAATTCAAAGGCACTGAACAGCGCCCTTACCACTTCCCGATTGCCTTTTGATGGAACTAAATGTTGCCGCAAATCACTTATATGATGAAAGCGGCAAAGGTTTCGTTACTGCACTTTTGGCATCCTCACCCTGTAGTGAACATTCTCAAACAACAGTAGGTGATGTTCGTCGGCCTTACCAAGCGAAGTAAACGGCTGAGTGACCACTGGATTAAACGTGGAAATCGGGAGGTACATCAACAATGAAAGTTTTCTCTCGTGTCTCTGGTTTTTTCAAGAAAAGCAATGAGAATGCTCCTGGGGCGTTAAAGAACGCTATTCATCCAGAAAAAAAAGAAGCCGCCTCTTCAATTCAAAGTGAACAAGCACGGAGCGAAATACAAAAACAAAAAGATAGATCAGTAAAGCAGCGCATTTTGAGAGGATTTGGGAAAAGCTCTGCCTCCTCTAAGAAGCCATCGCATAAACAAGTGCACAGCGAAGTCTCCATCAACGTCCTGCCTCAGGTATCCGATTTGCCGACAAGCACACTGAATCGCGCAGGCAAACCCTATACACCAATTATCGTGCACCAACCTGTCCATAGTGGTGCCCAGAAAAAAATCTCCATATCCGGCACAAATTACGCGAAACAAGCGGCCGATCGCCTGATTAATGAAAACGGCAACCTGGACCGCACACATATTGTCGCGATGCTGGATGAATTGAAGGCCGATGCAATGCGCCCGCCCGAGCAGCAGATGCTTTCGGACTTCCATCGAAAGCATGTGTCCAACACCTTGAGCGCGCTGCTGGAAGACGACAAACTGGTCAATATCATTAACCAGACTTGCAAGCATAAACCACTGAGCGGCACGGCTGCTGACCTGGTGCAGGCTACGCTCAACATACCGCCGCAACAAACCGACCTCGGCAAGGGCGAAGCGCGCAAAGCAGTCGTCATGTCATTGCTGGGGAATATACGTCAAGGTCTGACCGGCTCCTGCTTTGCCACAGGACCTGCAATCGCCGTGCATCGGGAAGCACCAAGGGTCGTCGCAAGCGAATTAAAAGAATTACTGGAAAATAATTCCATGATAATGAAAGGCGACAAGACCAAGACCCAGGTCCCTCTGAATAAGCACACCAACCTGTCCTCGGCCCAAGTCAAACTCCTTGTGAGGTCCGATGGCGCTTATTACGGGAAAGCCAGCGGCGCGCCGGGGGCTGAGCACTGGTTGCATGAGACACCAGGCATGGCGGCAGCCCTGACCGCATTAGGCATCCCGGAACAAGAACGACAATATTATGTGTCCAGGTCGTTGCAGGAAATGAACTTGCAAGGAAGTGACTTGAATGGTGTCACCCCCCTGTATGGTATCAGCCCCCAGCAGATCATTGAATGCTTGGCACACGCCACGGATGACAAGGGGCTGCGCCCTGAGCAACGTATCGCTGCCGCCCTCAACGCCTTCTCCGGTGCAGAAGATGTACGCTTATTACGCGCCTGGGAATACACCTTGGCAACGCATGCCAGTTCATCGTCCGGCGTTGGACGTCTGCAGAATATCAGGGCTACCTTTTCGAGTCTGGCTAGCGAAGCCAGTGGGGAATTTGTGAAAAACTTAAGCTCCGAACCGAGATTCAAATCTACACTGTTATCTGTATTAAATAAGGAGTTGCTCAGCGACGTAGATCGTTTGATGCAGAAGCGCTTCTTTATGCAGTATGACGCCGATGTCGAGCAGGCCACCACTGCCCCGGATGGTTTCAGCATCCGCGGCGGGCATGTGTTGTACAGCCGGGTACCGCCCGACGACCCCTCTCAATGGCAACGTATCGACACTCCCGAGATGTTTCGGGAAGCGGTAACACGCCTGGTCGAAGACGCTGCCCAGAAAACGCGTTCTAAGGCAGCACAACTGGTCGGAAAGACGGTAGTTAACCAGCAAGCGGTAGACTGTTTGACCGATAAACTCAAGCAGTATATTGGCAACGCCGACTTTGCCGATCAGGCCGCCATCCGTTTTAATTCCTACCGCAATAAAGACAATGTCAAAGATCCATTCTACCTGCCATGGAAGCAAGCCGGGGGGGACAATTCATCGCCTATTATGAAACACTATGGCAGCACACTTTTACCTGCCACAAACATTTCGCCTGCAAAGCCCGCTAGCACCACTGATGATGATGGTAATGGCAGCACACAAACTGGCAAAGCCGATGCCAGCAGTCTGCTTTATTTCTTACTGGATTCCCAAATTTCCATGGGAACGAAACTCCAGAAAAAAGCAAAAACGCTGAAGCGCGAATTTTATGTTCCGCTTGCAAATGGAGCGCATGTGTATTCAGCCATACCAACTGAGATGGCGGAAGTTTGGCAGCATGCCGACCCGATGAAGAATCTTACATCGCAACAATGGGTCCACAAGCATCTGGTTCAGCCTGCACAAGCATATCTGGACAAGAAGCGCACTACGCCACAGTTATATGGCCTGCTCCAGTCGATATCCAGCGAGATGGGGCTACCTCCAGAGGCAATGGACGCGTTGTATAAGCGTGTTTCCGCAAAGAGTGAATTCCGTGGCGGGCAGCAAGTCTATAGCTTGCGCGATATATATGAGGTGATAACGGGGCTAGTCCCCGACACACCGCATACAGCTGCGTTCCGAGACCTGGTAGGAACTTTATTGGCTGATAAGGTGCCGCCGCCACCTGAGATGACGAAACGTATTGCTGACACTAATAGTGAAGTCGAGAAAGGCAGCCCGCTTTATCTAGGTGTCAAACATAATCCGTTCACTGGCAAAATAGAGGCAAATTTTATCGACGATAAAGGGAAGATTATGAGTGAATATGGGCAAGTTCCGGAATACTACCTATTTGGACATCAGGAAATGGGAACGCCACTGGCCAGGGGCGGATGATCGATAAAAATATGACAGCGTAAAGGCAAGAAACCCATGAGCATCATGAATAAAAACGGACAAAATGAGAACGCACAGATGAAGCTTCTGCCGGAATTGCACATCAATGCAGAGAACCATCAGCCGTGCGTGAACATTGGCGGCAAAATGTACTATGCGCTTGCAGAATTGATCGCCGCTCATCCGGATTTTGGCAGGACTGATCGTCTGTCGGATTACTGTGACCTTCTACTGCATTTTCACCCTGGGCCGGGATGCATACTGATTGACGATGCGGACGAATTTCGCGCTCGTTATCGCAAATTGCGGCAACTATTGAGGCCTGCGAGCAGTCCCTTCATGAACATCGGGAAAATTCCCCCGCCTACGGCAGAGCAGGCAGAGCATCCCGACGTACCGCCCCCCCTGGACCCGGCTTTTCTCGAAAATACCGATAACGAAACACTACCGCAGACTGCTAATGCATCGTTCCTGCAGCCTGTGCTGGACGATACGACACCTGCCGATTTTGACCCGTTCGATTTG
>Ga0207657_10003975_pt1 | contig 15707 bp, 16 predicted proteins | sample KBSC33metaG_FD_184316 | JGI IMG/M metagenome (GOLD analysis project Ga0207657, IMG submission 184316) | Corn rhizosphere microbial communities from Kellogg Biological Station, Michigan, USA - KBS C3-3 metaG (SPAdes) (version 2) | ecosystem: Host-associated > Plants > Roots > Rhizosphere > Soil ... | reverse complement strand
GGCGCAGCACACCGATGGCTACCGGTTCAACTCGGGGAATCGCTCGCGCAGCGCCTTCGCCAGCGGTGGATGGTTCGGCTCACGCGACGTCGTGAAGGCGACGCTGCTCGCCGGTATCTCATCGAACGAGCAGGCGTACCTCGCATCGCCGCTCTCCGTGCTGCGCACCGATCCGCGCGACAATCCCTACGGCAACACGCGCGCGACCGCGGTGGATGATCGCTTCCACCAGGACCTGCTCAGCCTCGCCTGGACCCACGCCCTGTCGCCGTCGGCGAGCATCGCGACCACGGCGTACGGCTTCGACGCCGGCGGCTGGTACGACGTGCCCGGCGCGAGCGGCAACGCCGACGCGTGGAACTACAATCTCCACTCGCGGTGGGGTGGCGTGCTCAGCTCCCTCACCTGGACCGGTGATGCGGCGAGCGCCTCGATGGGCGTGCACGTCTCGCGCTACGCTCGCGAGCACTGGCTCTACACTCGCCCCGACTTCGACACCCGCCTCTACGACAACACCGGCTACAAGGGCGAGCAGAGCGCCTTCGCCAAGGGCTCCGTCACGCGCGGTCGCGCCACCCTTTACGGCGACGTCCAGCTCCGCGCGTCGCAGTTCCGCTATCGCCCGACCGCCGGCTCCGGCGTCGCGCCGGCATCGGTGAGCTGGACCTTCCTCAATCCCAAGGCGGGGGTGAGCGTGCGCGTCGCCAATGGCCTCGACGCGTACGCCAGCGTCGGGCTCAACGGCCGCGAGCCCACCCGCGCCGACATGTTCGCCGGCGCCGATGATCTGGACAGCGTGACGGCGCGCTCGGTGCTCCCGCTCACACGGGTGCGCCCTGAGTACGCGCGCGACGCCGAGGCCGGCCTCACCTGGCGCCGCTCGTCGCTCTCGGCGAGCGCGAACCTGTTCGACATGCGCTTCCGCGACGAGATCGCGCCGATCGGGCAGATCAACGAGATCGGCTACGTGCTGCGCAAGAACGTCGCGCGCAGCGTGCGCCGCGGTGCCGAAGGCGATCTCACCTGGCAGGCCGATCCCCGCCTCACCTTCGTGGCGACCGCCTCCATCACCGATGCCCGCATCGCCGACTATCGCGATGACGCCACCGGCATCGACTATCACGACGTGACCGCGCTGCTCACGCCGAAGTTCGTCACCGGCCACGGCATCCGCGCCACCCTCGCCGACTGGCTCTCGCTCGACCTCGACGGCCGCTACACGTCGCGCATGATGCTCACCAACACCGATGATCCACGGTTCGTCGTCCCCGCGAGCTGGTACGCCGACGGCGCGCTCAACTTCCGCGTCGGGCGGCAGTCGGTGCTCGTCGCGGTGCGCAACCTGTTCGACGCGCGGGTCTACACCGGCGGATATCCCGGGCCGCTCGCCGGAAGCAGCGATCCGGATGCGATGGAGCCGTACTACTACACGCTCGCCTCGCGCAACGTCACCGTCAGCGCGCGCATAGGGTTCTGACCGCGTCGCGCGCGACGATCCATCGCTGTTCCCAATCGCCGCTCACGCGCCGGTATGGCGCGTGGCGGCGAATGAGCGCGCGCTCGAACCGCGAGAACATCTCCTCGCGGTTCTGCGGGCGGTCGCGGATGCCGTCGGGCACCCACGGGACGTCCACGTCGCAGAGCAGGTAGAGATCGGCGCGCCGCTCGCGTTCCGCGCCCAACACCCAGCGCGGCACGGCGCCATAATAGTGTCGCGCGTAGACCACGGTGCTGAGCAGATCGGCGTCGAGCACCAGCAGGTCCGAGCCGCGCTCGCGCACCCGTTCAGCCGCGGCGTCGGCGAGCATGATGTGCTCGCGCGCGATCGGCCCGACGTCCCGTGCCGACAGCGGCGTCCGCTTGCGTTCGGCGTAGACGCGCGAAGCTTCGGGAACCCACTCGGTATCCGCCCACTCGGCGAGCCGTTGCGCAAGCGTCGTCTTCCCCGTGGACTCCGGCCCGGTGAGGCAGACGCGGACGATTGGCGCGGTCACTCGTGCACCAGGCGCATCGTCATCGGCGTCGCTCGCTCGCGGCTCACGCGGGTGCGAGATCGGTGCGCATCGAACGCCGCCAGTCGATGTAGCCGCGCACCGCAAGCGCGAGGAACACCGCGTACAGCCCCGCCGTGAGATACAGCTCCTTGAAGATGAACATGCCGACGTAGAGCACGTCGACGGCGATCCACACCAGCCAGTTCTCCAGCAGCTTCCGCGTCATCATCCACTGCGCGACGAGGCTCGTGCTCGACAACGCGGCATCCATGTACGGCAGCGCAGCGTCGGTCTCGTGGTGCAGCAGCGTGCCGAGCACCGCCGAACCGAGCAGCGCGATCGCGCCGAGCAGGACCCCGAGCCGCGGGCGCGTGCGCGTGACGCGCAGCTCGGTGCGGCCCTCGCCACCGTAGAGCCACTCGTACCAGCCGTACACGGACAGCACGGCATAGATCACCTGGAGTCCCATGTCGGCGTACAGCTTCGCCTCGTAGAACACGAGGGTGTACAGCACGACGTTGACGATCGCCGTCGGCCAGCTCCAGATGTTCTGGCGCACGCTCAGCCAGACGCTCAGGGCGCCGACGAGCGCGGCAATCAGCTCGAGCTTGTTCACGGCGCTATTGCAGGGAGTGGAATCACGCCGCCAAGATAGCACGCGGCGCGGCTTCCCTCACCACCGCGCGATCGCTTACCTGGCGCCGGGCCTGGGAGTGATGATGGCGACGAGCACCAGTCGCTCGCTGCCGGCCTTCATGCCGTGCAGCTCGCCCACCTCGTAGGTCACGAGGTCGCCGGCCCTCACCGTGCTCTCGCCGGATGCGCCGCTCACGGTGCCGGATCCCTCGACGATGGCCAGCAGCACGGTGGACGTGCTCGTGTGCGGCGCCACCTCCTGGCCGGCCTCGATGCGAAAGACGACGACGCGCGCATCGGGCACGTCGTGCATCAGCGCCGTCGCGGGCCGGCTCGGCTGCGCGGACACTGCCTGTCGCCCCTCCGTCAGTGCCGAAAGTACCTTCACGCCTTCGCCGCCGATGCGATGGCACCCTCGAGTGCCTGCACCAGGTCACCGAGCTTCGCGCCATCGCGTCGAGCCGCCTCGACGATCGGTGCGCCACCGCCGCAGCAGGTGTCGAGCCCGAAGCGATTGAACACCGGCATCGTCTCCGGATGTGAAGCGACCATCTCGTTCACCGACACGCTCGTGTCGATCGTGGTGCCAGCCATTGATATCACCTGAGAGGTTGAGAGTCCGTGCTCACCACGCGTTCGGCGCGATCATGCCGGAGTGCCACGCTGGCTCCCAGACGATCTTCGTCTCCACGCCGCAGATGTCGTCCGTCTGCATCGTCGCGGCGCGAATGCCGTCGGTGATGATGCGCTCCATCGGGCAGCCAGGCGTCGTCAGCGTATGCGTGATCACGGCGACGTCGTCCACGACTTCGACGCCGTAGACGAGGCCGAGCGTGACGATGTCCAGCCCGATCTCGGGATCGATGACGGTGGCGAGATTGCGCCAGAGCAACTCGATGCGTGGATCCGATTCACTCATCGCGAACCCCGTGTAGGTTTCATGCAGCGGCTGCTCGCCGCGGCGATGTCGTATTCTCGCCGGAGCTGCGCTTCGCACGCGTGACGATTGTCACAGGCTCCCGCGCCACCACGCATCTCCCAGGGTCCACTCGCGATGGCACCGATCGACCTGCTCCGGCAGCTTCCGCTCTTCGCCAGCTTCGGCGATGCCGCGCTCACGCGCCTCGCGACGCGCTGCGTCGCGCGCTCCGTCCCGGCGGGGCATGTGCTGTTCACCACCGGTGAGCCCTGTCGCGGTCTGTACATGGTGGAGAGCGGCCGCGTGCGGATCTTTCGCACCAGCCCGGCGGGACGCGAACAGGTGCTGCATACCGAGGGACCGGGTCGTCCCGTCGCCGAGCTGCCACTGTTCGACGGCGGCGACTATCCGGCTTCGGCCATCACCGAGGTGGAATCGCGCCTCGTCTTCCTCCCGCGCGCCGACTTCGAGGCGCTCTATCGCGAGAACCCCGACGTCGCCCAGGCGGTGATCCGCACGCTGGGCAAGCGCCTGCGGCACCTCGTGCACGTCACCGAGACCCTCGCCTTCCGCGACGTCGCCGCGCGCCTCGCCAGCTTTCTCGCCGAGTTCGCCGAACACCACGGCACGGTGACGAACGAGGGTACGGAGATCACCCTCGATCGCACACGCGAGGAGCTGTCGTTCGAGCTCGGCACGGCCCGCGAGTCGGTCTCGCGTGCGTTGAAGCAGCTCGCGGCGAAGGGCATCATCGAGCCGTTGAGCAGCAAGCGGATGCGAATCCCGGACGTCGCGCGGCTCAGGACGCTCGCTCGCCCTGGCGAGCGACCGAAGTACGAGTAGCCGACGTCCACTCTCACGGCGCAACTCCAGCCTGTCATCCCGCAGGGCGAAGCTCTGTCGGGACCCACTGTGCAGGCGATCGTAGCTGGCCATGGACGGCTGAACTGCATGAACGCGGACGAGATACGGAGGACCGCGGACTGACGCAGACTGTGCCTCGCGGCGAGAGAGCTCCGTGAGAGCGGCTGGACGGGACTGCGGTTTTTTTTGGAGTGTGAGGGAGAGCCTCGGTGCGCCGAGTCTGTCCCTCACACTCCAAAATGTTCCTGATCGAATGCAAGTGAAGCTCAGGCCACGGTGTCATCTCGGCGCTGTCCCCGCGCACGGGGCAGTCCGCGTCAGTCCGTGCAGTCCGTGTCTCGTCCGCGTTCCGCCGTTTCGCCGTCCGTGTCTCGTCCGCGTTCAGGTGGTTCAGCCTTTCAGGAGAATTTCGAGCGAGGCCGGCCACGATCGAAGGACACCAGGTCCCAATACTCGCGATGCCGAAGTTGGCATGTGCGCGTGACCTGAGACAACCGTCACACCCCCGCCTCGTCGCTCGCCGCAACATCCATCCATGCCAGCGAGCGAGACGAGTGACAAGACGGAGGAGGGCGCCCTCACCCGCGACGTCATCACCGACGCGCTGCGCCACGTTCCCTACCCCGGACTGACGCGCGACCTGGTGTCGTTCGGGATGGTCCAGCACGTCGCCGTGTGCGATGGGCGCGTGAAAGTGCAGCTCGGCATGCACACGCGGGATGGGCAGCTCCTCGCGAAGCTCAGCTCCAGCATCACCGCCGCACTGCAGCCGCTGGGCGCCACCGACGTTGCCGTCGAGATCGTGCCGCCGAAGCCGGCGCCGCAGAAGGCACCGGTGGCGCGCGGCACGCCCGATCCGTGGGCCGACCAGGTGAAGCTCGCCAGCGTCAGGCACGTCGTCGCCGTCGGCGCGGGCAAGGGCGGCGTGGGCAAGAGCACGGTCGCCGTGAACCTCGCCATCGCGCTCGCACGCGGTGGCCTGCGCGCCGGACTGCTCGACGCCGACATCTATGGCCCCAGCTTACCCATCCTGCTGGGGATGGAAGATGGCGCGAGCCGAGTACGGATGTCCCCGGACAAGCACATCCTTCCGCTGGATGCGTTCGGCGTGCCGATGATCAGCTTCGGGTTCTTCCTCGGCGAAGATTCGCCGGCGATCTGGCGCGGGCCGATGGTCAGCAAGGCGGTGAAGCAGTTCGCTCGCGGCGTCGCATGGCCGGAGCTGGACGTGCTCGTCGTCGACCTTCCGCCCGGCACGGGCGACATCGCGCTCAGCCTCGCGCAGTCGGTGGTCCTCTCGGGCGCCGTCGTCGTCACCCAGCCGCCGCGCGTCGCGGCAGCCGAAGCCCGCAAGGCGGCGCAGATGTTCCGCACGCTCGAGGTTCCGGTGCTCGGCGTCGTCGAGAACATGAGCGGGCCATTCGGTCGCGGTGCCGGCAGCGTCGTCGCTTCCGAGCTCGGCGTGGCCTTCCTCGGCGAGATCCCGTTCGACGCCGCCATCGTGGCCGAGGGGGACGCTGGTACGCCGACGATGCTCGGCCGGCCGCGGAGCGTGGCGGGCATCGCCTTCGACGCCATCGCGCGCGGCGTCGCCGATGCACTCGGCTGGAAGCACGTCGGCGAGGAAGAGGCGCCATGACTGCTTCCGTCAATACCGCGCAGGCAGTGTCGGCTCTGGCAGCGCCCACGGCGGCGCCGGTGCCGGTGCGCAGCAATGTCGGTCTCGCGGCCGAGCACTTCGCCGCGGCGACCTTCTACCTGCTGGCGGGTTCCCTCGGGCTGATCTGGATCGCGCCCGAGCTCTCCCTCGGCGCGTATCCGTCACCGCGCGTCGCGGGAGTCACCCACCTGTTCACGCTCGGCTGGCTCACGACGACGATCTTCGGTGCGTTGTACCAGTTGTTGCCCGTCGCGCTCGGCGCGCCGATTCGCTCCATCCGGCTTGGCCATGCCGAGTTCTGGACCTTCGCGCCTGGCGCGGGAGTCTTCGCGCTCGGTGTGGCACTGAACGACACCGTGCTCCACCACGTCGGCATCGCGCTCGTCGGCGTCGGCGTGATCCTCGGTGTCACCAACGTCGCGGCAACACTGCCCCGCGCGAAGACCCGGGACGTCACCTGGAGCGCCATCGCGCTCGCCATCTCCTTCCTCGCTTCCACGCTCACCCTGGGCGTGGTGCTGCTGCACAACATCCACACCGGCTTTCTCGCGTCGGCCCGCATCATCGTGCTCGCCACGCACCTCCACGTTGCGCTCGTCGGCTGGGCGCTGATCATGATGGTCGGCGTTTCGCACCGGTTGCTGCCGATGTTTCTGCTTTCACATGGCGGCGACACGCGCTGGACCAAGCGTGCCCTGGCGCTGCTTTCGACCGGTGTGGTAACCCTCGCCGTGGGGCTCACCACCCGCACTGCACCCGCTTCGTGGATCGCCGTGGCGCTGCTCGAGGGCGGCGTGGCGTGCTTCATCTGGCAGGCGCGCTGCTACTACGTGAAGCGCGTGCGCCGCAAGACCGACGTCGGGATGCACTTCGCCGGCACGGCGCTGACCTTTCTCGCCCTGAGCGCGCTGCTCGGTCCCTTCGTCCTCGAGCTCGGCGTGATGCACCCGCGTGTCGCGACCATCTATGTCGTGGTGGGACTCCTCGGCGGAATCGTGATGTTCATCGTCGGGTTCTTCTACAAGATCGTTCCCCTGCTCGCCTGGACGGTGCGGTTCAAGGATCGCATGGGCAAGGGCACGGCACCGACCGTGGCGCAGATGTTCTCGTCGCGGGTGGCGCATCTGCAGCTCGCGCTCATGGCGCTGGCGGTCACGATGCTCGCCGCTGGCATCGCCACCGCGTCGCTGCATCTCACCCGGTATGGGGCGGTGCTGTTCGCCGCTGGCGTGCTGCTCTTCATCAGCCAGATCCTGCGGGTCACGATGGGAGGTGAGACATGAGCAGCTCGAGCAACGCCGAGGCCGTGCGCGGGACGGATCGCGTGAACGACGTGCTGGCGCGCGATGAGCGACTGGTCGAAGTGTTCATTCGACACTCGGCGCACTTCACGAAGCTGCGCAATCGTACGCTGCGAAAAGTCATGGGTCGCCTCGTCACCGTGGACGACGCGTCGCGCATCGCCGCCGTCCCGGTGGACGTCCTGATTCACGACCTCAACGTTGCTCTCGGGGTCGCGGCGACTGAGGTCCTGCCTCCTGCGGAACGCTTGCCGCCGGCACCCGTCCCGGACTCCGCCGCAACCCATCCGGAAGATGCGCCGGTGATCGAGGTCGACGTGCGCGACGACCTGCGCGCGGGCCGCGAACCGCTGGCCCGCATCATGTCGGCGGTGAGCGCACTCACCGGCGAGGAAGTGCTGCACGTCCGCGCCATCTTCGAGCCGGTGCCGCTGCTCACCCTCCTTGCGAAGCGCGGTCTCGCGCACGAGAGCGTGGCACACGCACCTGACGACTGGTCGGTGTGGTTCTGGCATGCCGTATCGCCGTCACCAGGTACCACGACGGCGCGTACGGCTCCGCCGATCACGCCGTCAGCAAGCACACGCGTCGCGACATCCGACGACTCGACGGTGATGCTCGACGTGCGCGGGCTTCAGCCGCCGGAGCCGCTCGTGCGCACCCTTGCCGCCCTCGAGACTCTGTCCGCCGGCCAGCAGCTCGTGCAGGTGAACGAGCGCGTGCCGCAACTCCTTCTGCCCATGCTCGCCGAGCGTGGCTACGCGTGCGAGCTCGACGAATCGCGCGCTGACCGGGTGCTCCTGCGGATCTGGCGCTCCGCCTGAGCCTCGACCGCCGTCCGCACGCGACGGCCGATCCACCACCACTCTCATCTACCAGGAGATCGTGATGTCCCTGCAGACCATCGAGCTCGACGTACGCGTCATCCCGCCGCGCGACAAGCACCCGGCCATCTTCAAGACCTTCGAATCCCTGGCCAGCGGACAGGCCATGGTGATCCTGAACGACCACGATCCGAAGCCGCTCCGCTACCAGTTGATGGCGGAGTGTCCTGACACCTTCGACTGGACGTACGAGGCGCAGGGTCCCGAGCTCTGGCGCGTGAAGATCAGCCGCCGCTGAGGAGGCGCGATCCGGGCCGGTCGCTACCGGCCCGGAGCCGTCCTCCTACTGTACGACGACTTTCCCCGACATCGCGGCGCCATGGATGGCACAGTGGTACGCATAGGTGCCGGCCGTGCTGAACTGATGGGTGTAGCTCCCGGTCGATTGCGTGCCCGAGTTTGCCGAGCCGTCGTCGAGGACGACGCTGTGAGCGACGCAGACCTCGCCGTTGCCATAGGGATCGCCGCCGCTGCAGGTGTCCCAGTTCCACGTGACGGTGCTTCCGGCGGACACCGTGAGGGCACCCGGCGTGAACGAGTTGTTCGTCACGCGCACGGTGTTCGCAGGCGGGGGAGGCGGAGGTGGAGGTGGCGGTGGCCCTCCATCGGGACCGCTTGCCGAGCCGCCCCCGCACCCCAGGGCCAGTGTGAAGCCGACGAGCAGGAGCGTTCGACGGCCGACGCTCGCATGACGCATGTTTCCCCTCCGCGGAGTGAACGCGCCGGTGAGCCGGTCCACCATGGCCAGCGTGCCGAACGCGACGTGCGACACAGCTGAGGCATCGCACGCGCCTTCCCTTCACCCGCTGAAATGCGGTTCGAGCGTGCCGCTGGCGTTCATGCCGCATCACGTCGCTACGAGTCGCGTAACGATCCGGTACGGCTCTCGCCCCTCGCGCGGGGTGTGTCGGCCCGCGCCATGCACGGTGGTTGGCATCGCCCGCTCAGCACCTACCGTCGAACCGCGAGGATCCAGTGGCCCTTTCCGACACTCAGCGTAAGCATCTCGAACAGCGCCTTCGCGAGGAGCGCGATCGCGCTCTGCGCTCTCTCAACCGCTCCGTGGATGAAAACGCCGAGGAGTCCGGCGAGGATCAGTCGGGCGACCTGACGAAGATGCCCACCCATCAGGCAGACCTGGGCACCGACACGATGCAGGAGGAGCTGGACGCCTCCAACGCGACGCGCATCTCGCGTCAGCTCGCCGAAATCGATGCCGCACTGGAACGCCTCTATTCCGATCCTGAGCGCTTCGGCATCTGCGAGGAGAAGGGGACGCCGATCCCCTACGCTCGCCTCGAGATCATTCCCTGGGCCCGCACCTGCGGGGACGAAGCGACCGGCTGAGCGCTCGCGTCAGCCCGCCTTGTCTTCGGCTTCCTCGCCGTGTTCGACGATGTCGCCCTGCTTGAACAGGATGTCCTTGAGGATGGCGCGCCACTTCGGCGTCTTGCGCAGCAGGAACTCGAGATCCATCCCGAAGTGCTTGAATTCCTCCTGCTGCGCGTTCCGCATGATCGCCCGCGCCTCGGGATCCTTCTCCAGCGACAGGCGTTGCGCATACCAGCCGATCGCCTCCGCCTCCTCGATCAGCGATGTGATCATGCGCGCGAAGGTCCGCGTCTGCGGGGAGAGCTCCTCGGGCGGTTCGTGATATTGCTCGGTCGGCATGCGTTCGCGGTTCGGGTGAGCTGATCAGGCCAGCGGCAGGGAGAGGGTGAAGGTGCTTCCCTCGCCCGGCATGCTGCTGACGGTGAGGTCGCCCTGCATCGCGCGAGCCAGATCGCGCGAGATGGCGAGTCCCAGGCCGGTGCCGTCGTGCGGGCGAGTGAGACCCGTGTACACCTGCACGAACGGTTCGAACACGGTGTGCTGCTTCTCAACCGGAATGCCCTCGCCAGTGTCACGCACATGCAGGAGCGCGATCCGCGTCCCGTTCGCACCGGCGCCTTCCTCCCACCAGATCTGCACCAGCCCACCAGTCGCGGTGAACTTCGCCGCGTTCGACAGCAGGTTGAGGACGATCTGTCGCACCCGTTCGGCGTCGGCGAACATGCACACGTCGCTGACGCCCGACTCGACGACGAGGTCGAGGCCCGCTCGCTCGAGCTGCGGGCGGATGAGCGGCTCCACGGAGGCCAGCAGCTCGCGCACCGAGAGGGGGACAAGCTCGTAGCGCATGGCGCCGGACTCGATGCGGGCGTAGCTCAGCACCTCGTTGATCAGCGCCATCAGGTGGCGCTGGCTGCGCTTGATGCGGGCCAGATCGTCGCGCTGCGCTTCGGTCACCGGTCCTCGCACACCCAGCTCGAGGAGATCCACGTAACCGGCAATGGCATTGAGGGGCGTTCGCAGCTCATGGCTCATCACGGCGAGGAATTCGCTCTTCGCGCGGTTGGCCGCCTCTGCCTCCTTTCGCGCCCGCTGCTCTCGCAGCAGCAGCTGCTCGCGCGTCACGAGCTCCGTCTCCAGCGCGGCCGCGCGCTGCTGCAGCCTCGCCACTTCACGCATCCGCGCCTCGCTGCTCATCTCCGAGTAGCGCTCGGTCGGCACCACTCGCTCGTGGTGGCGGCAGATGACCTCGAACGCCGCCGATTGTCCCGCATCGGCGAAGCCCTGGAGCGGATAAGTGCAGAGCAGGTGAAAGTGCAGCCGTTCGGCGAGATCGTTCCACATGCTCTCGAGCTCGGCGGCGAGGTCGCGGTCGCCAGCGCTCCAGAGGAGGTCCACCATCTCACCGTGCACCTGCACCGGCCCGCCGAACTCGCGCGCGCTCGATTCGATCAGGCCACCGATGACGCGCAGAAACGGCTCTTCCTCCAGCTTGCCGTTCTGCAGGAACATGTCCAGGGTAGCGCGAGCATCGAGCAGCCGCAGCTGGCCGCTGGCCAGCAACTTCTCCACCGGCTGCTCCAGCGTGTCGAGCGCGTTCGCCAGCGCAGCGCGGTGCCCCGGCGTCGCAATCGCGATCGCCGGCCTCCCCGCAGCGAGCCCGTGCGCGAGAAAATCGGCGACGGTCCGGGCGAAGAACTCTTCGTCCTCGTACACCTGGAGCACGTGGGCGGACGCGTCGTCGCTGCCGACTCGCGCGTCCCGCCACAGCGTGCCTGTCCCGGTCGTTGTGACGGCGCCAGCCGCCGCCCTCAATTCATGCATTCAGATTCATCCCCTGCATGGATGGGCACACCTGGAAAACTGCGCCCGGGTTCACTCGCCCACTACCTCGGCGGATTCTCGTCCACCTCGATCCCCCCGCCCTCCGTGCGACGCCACTCTCCCACGACTGGCAGACGCCACCCGCGCTTGATCGCCAGCGCGCGGAGCGCGAAGCAGCAGGCGAACCCGCCAAGCGCCCCTACGTAGGGCGGCAACGCCAGCTCGCGCGCCACGACCACGATCGTCGCGCCGCACAGCGCCGCCACCGCGTACAGCTCCGACCGCAGCACAGTCGGCACTTCTGATACCAGCACGTCGCGGAGCACGCCTCCGCCCACGCCGGTCAACACGCCGAGCATCACGGCCGTGCCCGGCCCGAGCTGGTACTTGAGGGCCTTTACTGTGCCCGTCACCGCGAACAGGCCGAGTCCGGCGGCGTCGAGCAGGAGGATCGTGGCGCGCAGGCGCACGACCGTGGAGTCCCAGACGAAGAACACCAGGCCCGCGCCGAGCGCCGTCGCGACGTAGCGCCAGTCGGCGATCCCCACCGGCGGCACGGCCCCGATCAGCAGGTCGCGGGTGATGCCGCCAGCGAGGGCGGCGGCGAAGGCGAGTACGAGCACCCCGAAGAGATCCAGGCGGTGCCGCACCCCCACGCTCGCACCGCTGAGCGCGAAAACGAAGGTACCAATGAGGTCGAGCACCAGGAGGAAGGTACCGACCTCCACGTGAGTATAGGGAAGCATGCACGAAGCTACGGGCCGATGACCGGACAGGCGATACCGCAGAGCCACCGAAATCGTCCTTCCTTCATGCGAAATCGTGGAAAGCTCGCCCTCGGCGCTGGCACTGTCGTCCTCTCCGTCGTTCTCGTGCTCCTGCTCGTTCCCCTGCTCTTCCGGGACCGGATCGCGGCGCGACTGAAGGCGGAGATCGCCTCTTCGGTGAACGCACAGGTCGACTGGCGTTCGGCGAGTGTCGGCTTGCTCCGCGACTTCCCCAACGCGTCGCTTGGCCTCGACGGCCTCACCGTCGTCGGCGTCCAGCCCTTCCAGGGCGACACCCTCGCCACCGTGAAGCAGGCGCGGCTCGTCCTCGAGCTTGGCAGCGTGATCGGATTCCTCCGCCATGGGGACCCGATCGTCGTCCGCGAGATCGTCGTCCATGCACCACGGATCGCCTTGCGCGTGCTCCCCGACGGCCGGCCGAACTGGGACATCGCGCGCCCGTCGCCCACGAGCGCCAGGAAGTCGAATCGCGCCGTCGGCGTCACCCTTCGCAACCTGCAGATCGACGAGGCGACGGTCACCCTCGACGATCAGCAGTCGAAGCTCGCCGTCGCCCTCCATGGCCTCGACGAATCGCTCCGTGGCGACTTCGCCACCGAGAAGTTCGTGCTCAACACGCGCACCAGGGTCGATTCCGCCTTCGTGCGCTTCGCCGGAATTCCCTGGCTCGCCCGCGTTGCGCTTCGACTCGATGCCGACATCGACGCCGATCTCCGCGCGCAGCGCTTCGCCTTCCGCACCGACACCCTGCGACTCAACGAGCTGCAGCTCGGCTTCGCCGGCTCGGCGACACTCGGCAAGCCGGACGTGACGCTCGACCTCACCTTCAGCACGCCAGGGACGGCGTTCAAGGATATCCTTTCGCTCGTCCCGGCCGTGTATGCGCACGACTTCGCCAAGCTCCGCACCGCGGGCACGATGTCCGTGTCGGGGCGAGTGCACGGTTCTTACGGACCGAAGTCCTTCCCCGCCCTCGCACTCCGCGCGCGCGTGGAAAATGCCGGCTTTCAGTATCCGTCGTTGCCGCTGCCGGCCCGCGGCATCTCCATGGAGCTCGCGGTGGACAATCCCGGCGGCCACGTCGACAGCACGGTCGTCAACCTGAAGCGCTTTCACGCCGAGCTTGGCGGTCGTCCGGTGGACGCGCGGCTCGTCGTGCGCACACCGGTCAGCGACCCCGACGTGGATCTGCGCCTCGTTGGCTCGCTCGACCTCGCCGATCTCGCGCGCACGGTGAAGCTGCCCGACGTCAACGGCCTCGCCGGACGTGTCGCAGCCGACGTCGCCATGCGCGCGCGGCTCTCCGACGTCAACGCGTCCCGCTATGATCGCGTGACGGCGAGCGGTTCGGCGAGTGCATCGCGCGTCGCACTGCGATCGGCGGCGCTGCCGCACGCCATCGCCGTGGACACCGCGGCCCTCCGGTTCACGCCGCGCGCCGCGCAGCTCACCGCCTTCTCGGCGCGCGTCGGCAACAGCGACGTCCGCGCGAACGTCTCGCTCGACAACCTGCTCGGCTTCGTCCTGCACGAGGAGGAGCTGCGCGGTACCGGCTCGGTGAGCAGCTCGCACTTCGACCTCGCCGAGTGGCAGTCGAAGGAGAAGACGACGGAAGTGATCCCCGTCCCGCCGCGTGTCGACTTCACCCTCGCTGCGGCGGCGAGCCGCGTCACTTACGGGGCGCTTTCCATGAACGACGTGCGCGGAACGATCCGCGTGAAGGACCAGCGCATCACGCTGGACAGCCTGCGCATGAACACCATGGGCGGCTCGGTCGTCGCCAATGGCCTGTACGACACGCGCGATGTCGCGCGGCCGGCGTTCGATCTGGCGCTCGCCCTCGACAGCGTGGACATCCCATCGAGCTTCGCCGCCCTCACGACGGTCCAGAAGCTGGCGCCAGTGGCGCGCTGGACGAGCGGCAGCGTCACCGGCACGATGGCCATGAAGGGACTGCTGGCGAAGGACATGTCACCGGTGCTCGGCGCGCTCTCCGGGAAGGGCGATCTGAAGACTGATCGGCTCGTCGTGCAGAATTCGTCCGCGCTGGAGAAGGTCTCCACCGCCCTTGCTTCCGGACCCTTGCGCTCTCCCTCGCTCGGCGCCGTTCGACTTGCCTTCGACGTCGTCCAGGGGCGCGTGAACGTGAAACCGTTCAACCTTACCGCCGGTGGCCTGACGATCCCGCTGGGCGGGGCGAATGGCATCGGCCGGGTTGCCGATGTGAAGCAGAAGGCCGACTCCGCCGCCACCGAAGCGCGGCGTCGCGCCACCGAGGAGGCGAATCGCATCGTTGCCGAGGCTGAAAGCCAGGCGGCGAGCATCCGCTCGCAGGCAAGGGCGCTCGCCGACAGCGCGCGCAAGCAGGCGAACGTGCGGGCGGATTCCCTGCTGGCGCGGGCGACCAATCCCGTCGCGCGCGTCGCTGCCCAGTCGGCGACGGACCGGATGAGGCGGGAGGCGGATCAGCAGGCCGACCGCATCGTACGGGAGGCGGATGCGAAGGCGGATGCGAAGGCGGAGCCCACCGATGGAGGAGCCGCGGCGACGGATGGAGCCGATGACGACGCGGCAACGGAGGGCTCGACCGGAACCGCCCGCCGCCGCGTGAATCAATGCGGTGTGGCCCGCCTTGAGCGGGAACGTCGAGTGCGACAAGTAATGCGCGGTCATGCCCTGGAGCATCGCGGCTGCCGCCGTGCGGAAGTCGATGCCATCGGGGATGCGGACCAGCATCTTCGCGGGCACCGCAGCGTATTCCGCATAAGACCCGCGCACCATGCACCAGGCCACCCGGTCGCTAGGTTTGAAGGAATCCGAATTCGACCGTTCCACGGTCCCGGCGCCTTCCGAGCCCAGCACCGCGGGAAGCGGAATCTTGTTGATGCCGCTGCGCTGGTTGAGGTCAGTGAAATTGACGCCCGACACCGCGACTTTCACCAACACTTCGTCCTTCTGTAGCTCCGGAACGAGGCGGTCGCCGAGGAGCAGCACCTCCCGCCCGCCGGTCTGTTCAATGTAAACGGCTTTCATTACACTCCACGAAACACAGGCTTGCGCTTCTCAAGGAACGCCTGGCGGCCCTCGCGATAGTCGGCGCTCTCGAAACACTGCCGAACCAGGGCGTCACAGGCGGCGACATCGGGATCGACATCCGGACTTCGGCGCAGTTCGCGAACAATACGCTTGACGGCTTGAATTGTCAGCGGAGCATTCCCCGCAATGGTTTCCGCCAGGTCGCGGACGCAGGCTTCGATCTCCGTGTCGGGCACAACGTGATTCACCAGGCCGGTTCGCATCGCATCCGAAGCATCGAACTGGCGCGCAGTGAGGAGCATCTCGATTGCGAACTGCGGACCCACCAGATCCATGATCCGGCGCACATTCTGATAGCCATAGCCCAGGCCGAGTTTGGCCGCCGGTACCGCGAAACGGGATGCATCGTTAGCAATCCGCAGGTCGCAGCACACCGCGATACCCACGCCGCCCCCCAGGCAGTAGCCAC
>Ga0207657_10003974_pt1 | contig 15707 bp, 16 predicted proteins | sample KBSC33metaG_FD_184316 | JGI IMG/M metagenome (GOLD analysis project Ga0207657, IMG submission 184316) | Corn rhizosphere microbial communities from Kellogg Biological Station, Michigan, USA - KBS C3-3 metaG (SPAdes) (version 2) | ecosystem: Host-associated > Plants > Roots > Rhizosphere > Soil ... | reverse complement strand
CAGAGTCTCCTCCAGCTGCACCAGCCCGCCAGTCACCCAAGGCCACCATCACCCCAAGTACCCACACTTATCGGTTGTTCACATTGTTAAAGAGCGTGCTCGCCCCGGGTCGAGCAGCAACGCCGGATTCGGTCGAGCAGAGGGGAGCAATTATAATGATTCGGGCTCGGCATTGCAAGCATCGAGCGACACCGCTCGCGTGATTTTGCCTATGGCGATCGCGGCGACAGCGCGTTTTTAGCCATATGAATTCAGACACTTCGCCAACCGCCGCGAACAAGCCGATCGCGCTCGCCGCACCCGAGCCGCAGATCGCGCTATGGCTTTGTCCGTTGGACCGCGACCAGGCCGAATCGCGGGAGCTCGAGCGGTCCTTGTCGCCGCTGGAAATCGAGCGCGCGGATCGCTTCGGTACGCCGGCGCTGCGCGCGCGCTGGATCGCCGGGCGCGCGACCTTGCGCAGCCTGCTGGGCGATGCGCTCGGCGTCGATCCCGCAGCGGTTCCGCTGCGCCGCGGCACGCGCGGCCGTCCCGAGCTGGCGGCCGAACATGCGCTGGATTTCAATGTTTCGCACACCGACGACGTGGCGCTGATCGGCATCGCCCCGGGATTGCCCCGCGGCGCACGCATCGGCGTCGACATCGAGCGCGAGGATCGCAAGGTCAATGCCGACGGATTGGCGCGCAAATTCATGACCGAGCGCGAACGCGCCGGGATGGCGCGGCTCGACGAAGAGGCGCGCCGCCGCCGCTTCCTGCGACTGTGGACATGCAAGGAAGCGATGAGCAAGGCGACCGGCGATGCGCTTTCGGCGCCGTTCCGGGATATCGACGTGGCTATCGATGATGGTCCGCGCTTGGTCGCGGGACCGGTGCCCTACGTCGCCGACCGCTGGCGCCTCGTGCACGCCTCAGTTCCGCCAGGACTCATCGCCACGATTGCGATCTGGCGCGGCGCCTAAAGCGTCGCGATCGGCCGTGCGGTTCAGGCGCTTGCCGTGTCGACCGGTGCCGGTTTGGCATACTTCCATTTCTTCTGCAGCCAAAGCCAATCGGCCGGGCTCTCGCGGATGTCGTGCTCGAGCATGCGCGCGTACCGTTCGACGACCAGCTGATCCGCGCCTTCGTCGTACGGCGGCTCGGCCAGCGGCGTCAGGCGAACCGAGTAGTGACCTCGCCGCAGGCGACGCATCGTCACATAGAGAACTTTCGCGTCGAGAAATCGCGCAATCTTGCCGGCGCCGACAAAAAAGGCCGTGTCCTGCTCGAGGAAATGCGTCCATTGCCGCGGATCGTTTCCCTTCGGCGTCTGGTCGGCAATCAGCGCGTAGACCCGCGGCTGGCCGGCACGGCTCAAAAGATCGAAAATGAAATCCTTTCGCGGAACGAAGCGGCTGCCGAACCGCGCGCGCGCCTCGCGCAGAAACTTGTCGACCGCTTCGACGCGCTGCGGCTGATAGACGACGTCGATCGTCATGTCGAAATGCGCGCCGGTCGCCAGCGACAGCCATTCCCAGTTGCCGAAATGGGCCGTGAGCAGGATGACCGATTGCTTGGCCTCCCTGCAGGCGGTGACCAGCTCGGGATTTTCGATCGTGACACGGCGCCGCAATGCGTCCGCGCTGGCCCCGTAGCCCCAGAACGCCTCGAACAGCGTATCGGCCAGATTGCGATAAGAACGGCGGAGGATGTCCGCGCGCTCCTCTGCGCTCTTGCCCGGAAAAGCATGGGCGATGTCCAGTTCCGCGCGATCGCGCCGCCAGCGCAGCACGCGAAATGCGACGAAATAGACGACGGCGCTCCAGGTGTAGAGCAGCGGCAAAGGCACGCGCGTAAGCGCCTTCAGCAGGAACTGCATCGGGTTCGATGGCCGGTAATCAACGCCGCGCGTGACACCGGGCGAATATAGACGAGCGCGTCGAGCGGAGCAACGCGCAGGGAAAAGCGCGTCGCGCACACGCCCATCGGCTTCAGGCGACCGCCACCAGCCGGTCGAGGGACTCCGGATCCTTCAGCAGCGCGTCGCTACCGGAGCGATGGACGACCCTGCCGCGATCGAGAACGATCGCCTGCTGCGCAAGCTGCAGGGCGAGGCGCGCGTGCTGCTCGACGACGATCACCGCGAATTCCCGCGCCCGCACCAGCTCGCCGATCAGACGCATCAGTTCCTGGACGATGATCGGCGCGAGCCCCTCCATCGGCTCGTCGAGCAGCAAGAGCTTCGGGTTGGTCATCAATGCCCGCGCGATCGCCACCATCTGCTGTTCGCCGCCCGACAACTGGCTGCCGAGGTTGCGCTTGCGTTGTTCCAGTTGCGGGAACATGCGGTAAACGCGATCGATCGTCCAGGGTCCGGGCCTCGCGACGACGCTCAGATGCTCGTCGACGGTGAGCGACGCGAACATGAACCGCTCCTGCGGTACCCAGCCGATCCCGGCATGGGCGCGCCGGAACGTCGGCAGCGCCGTCACGTCGGCGCCGCGCCAGGCGATCGTGCCGCTCTTGACCCGCGTCATGCCCATCAGCGTCAGCAGCAGCGTCGTTTTGCCCACGCCGTTGCGGCCGAGCAGCGCAAGACTCCCCGCCTCGTCCAGGTCGAGCGAAACATCTTCGAGGATGATCGAATCCCCATAGCCTGCGGTCACCCGGTCGACGGCAAGGAGCTTAGGCATGCACCGCTTCTCCGAGATATACCTCGCGCACGCGCCGGTCGCGGGCGATTTCGTCCGGCGAGCCTTCGACCAGCACCGATCCGCCGACCAGCACCGTGATTCGCTCGGCGAACCTGAACACGAGGTTCATGTCGTGCTCGATGAAAATGATCGAAACCTCGCGCGGCAAGGCCGCGATGACGCCGAACAGCTCCGCGCTTTCCGCCGCCGGTATTCCCGCCGCAGGTTCGTCCAGAAGCAAGACCCGGGGGTTGGTCGCGAGCGCAAGCGCGATTTCCAGGAGGCGTTGCTTGCCATAGGGAAGCGTGCGCGATTCCATTGCGGCGTCGCGGTCCAGACGCAATTGCCCAAGAATGCTGCGCGCCTCGTCGATCTGCGGCAGCGCACGAGATGCGGAACGCCACCAGACGTTGCCTTCGCCGCCGCGCTCGCAGCAAGCCAGCACGACCGACTCCAGTACGGTCAGGCCCGGAAACAGCGTATTGATCTGGAACGTTCGCGTCATCCCGCGCTTGACGCGGGCATGCTGCGCCAGTCCGGTCACCTTTTCCTCGCCCAGATAGACTTCGCCTGCGCTGGGCGCCAGCACACCGGTCAGGAGGTTGATGAATGTCGTCTTGCCGGCACCGTTGGGTCCGATGATCGCGTGCCGCGCGCCGGTTTGGAAGGCAAGGCTGATGTCCGAATTGGCCTTGAATGCGCCGAAAGACCGGCTCAGCCCCTCGGTGCGCAGCGCGTAAGTCATCGTCCGCCCATGCTTGCGCCCCGGTTGGCCAATGCGGCCCGGGCACTGCCTCGCATGCAGGCGCGCTTCGGGCCTGGAGACGGCGCGTCGCCGCTCATACGCGCTTTCCCATCAAGCGGCGGCGCAGGCCGAGCGTCCCGCCGATCAGACCGCCGCGCGCGAACAGGACCAGCAGCACCAGCAGCAGGCCCAGCCAGAATTGCCAGTACACCGCGCTCAGGTTGGAAAGGTAGTCCTGCAGCAGCATGAACGTCGCGGCACCTACCAGCGCCCCGTACAGGTATCCGGTGCCCCCGATCACGAGCATGATCATCAATTCGGCCGAGCGGGGAAATCCGAGCGAATCGATCCCGACGAATTGCGTCGTCTGCGCCAGCAGCGCGCCGGCGATGCCGGCGATCGCGGCACCGACCGTATAGATCGCGATCAGCTTGCGCTGCACCGAGACGCCGATCGCGGGCATCCGCCGCTCGCCTTCGCGAATGCCGCGCAAGCTGAGGCCGAACGGAGATCGCACCAGCGTCCTGGCAAAGCAAAAGACGATGAACAGGATGCCCAGGCAATACCAATAGGCAGTCTTGCCGTTCAAGCCGAAGGCGAACAGGCCGAACAGCTTGTTCATTTGGACACCGGACAGGCCATCGACGCCGCCGGTGATCGACGACGCCTGGTTCGCGGCCTCGTACAGCATCAGCCCGATGCCCAGCGTCACCATCAGCCGCGTGAGGTCCTGGCCGCGGACGACCAGGAAACTCGTCAACAGGCCGACCGCCGCCGCTGTGGCGGCCGCCGCGGCGAGTCCGCTGATCGGTTCTCCCCACCCGTGCTTCGCGAGCAGGCCCGCGGTGTAGGCGCCGATGCCGAAAAACGCGGCATGCCCGAGCGAGATGATCCGCGCGTAACCCAGGATCAAATCGAGCGACAACGCGAACAGACCGGCGATGAAGATCTGACTGGCGAGCGTCAGGTATCGTGGAAAGAGGAAATACGCCGCAATGGGCACCAGCCAGAACGCGATCTCCAACGGTCGCCACCGCGCCGTCGGCAGCGCGCCGGTGGGGACGCTCGCGTCCTTCCTCCTCACGCGCGCCTGCCCACGAGTCCGCGCGGAAAGACCAGCAGCATGATCACCATCACGAAGTAGATGATGAACGAGCCTATCTGCGGAACGTAGTATTTCCCCGCGACATCGAACACGCCCAGCAGGATGGCCGCGATCAGAGGACCCTTGATCGTTCCGGCGCCGCCGACGGCGACCACCAGCAGAAAGTACACCATGTACTTGAGCGGAAACGTCGGGTCGAGGCCCAGGACGTCGATGCCGAGACCGCCGCCCAGCCCGGCCAGCCCCGAGCCCAACGCGAACGTCAGGCTGAAGACGCGAAAGACGTTGATACCAAGCCCTGCGGATGCCTGCTGGTTATCGACTGACGCGCGGATCGACGCGCCGAAACGGGTGCGCTCGATCAACCAGTGGAGTGCAAGCGTTACGGCGATAACGACGGCAATCAGGAACAGGCGATAGGAGCCCAAGTCGAGCCCGAGCACGTGAACTTGTCCGCGCAGCAGCTCCGGCAGCTGCACCGGTTGTTGCTGCGAACCGAACACGTAAGTCGCTCCTGCCATCGACATGAATACCAGGCCGATGCTGAACAGCACCTGGTCGAGGTGCGTGGCCCGATACAGCCGCCGGTACAGCGTCCGCTCGAGCACCGCTCCGGCAAGTGCCGCGGCGGCGAACGCCACCGGCAGCGAGGCCAGGAACGGAACCCCCAGGCGCGTCATCAAGACGACGCAGACGTAGCCTCCCAGCATTGCGAAGGCGCCATGCGCGAGATTGACGAAGTTCATCAGACCCATCGTCACCGACAGGCCGATGCTGATGATGAAAAGCAGGCTCCCGTAGGCGACGCCGTCGAACAGCACGCCGATCAGGTTGCCGATCATCACGGATTCCAGGTCGGCCGCAACCTCCTCAGACGCTCGGATCCTTGACGTTGTCGATCTTGTCGAACTCGATGTTCCAGTAGTGCCCGTCGCGCATCTCGACCTTGCGCATATAGACCGTCTGGATCACGTCGCGCGTCGCGGGGTCGATCGACATCGGCCCGCGAGGGCTCGTCCACGCCATGCCTTTCATCGCCGAGACCAGTTTGTCGCCATCCGAATCGCCGTTCGTTTTCTTCACTGCTTCGTAGATCAGATGCATGCCATCGTAGCCGCCGACCGACATGAAGTTCGGGCGCATGCCGCCGTTCGCCTTCATGAAAGCGTCGACGTACGATTTGTTCTCCGGCGAAGGATGCGCCGCCGAATAGTGGAACGAGCTGACGATGCCGAGCGCCGGCGCGCCGATCGCATCGAGGATGTCGTCGTCGACCAGGTCCCCGGTACTGATCATCCTGATGCCCGCAGCGGCCAGCCCGCGCTCGGCGAACTGCTTCATGACCGCAGTCCCCTGCCCGGACGGGACGAACACGAACAGCGCGTCCGGCTTGGCGTCCTTGGTGCGCTGCAGGAAGGGCGCATAGTCCGGACCCTGCAGCGGCGTGCGGAGCGACTCGACCACGGTGCCGCCGCCGTCGGTGAAGCGCTTGACGAACGTCTTCTCGGCATCGAGGCCGGGAGCGTAGTCGGTCACCAGCGTCACCACCCGCTTTATGTTGTTCTTCAGCGCCCATTCGGCGATCGGCGCGGTCACTTGCGGCAACGTGAAGCCCGCACGCACGATGTATGGCGAGCGCGTCGGAATGATCGATGTTGCCGCAGCCATGATGATCATCGGTACCTTGGCCTCGGTCGCCACCGGCGCCGTGGCGAGCGCCAGCGGCGTCAGTCCGAACCCCGCCAGAATGTTGATGTGGTCCTGCACGACCAGCTCCTGGGCGATCCGCTTGGTGACCTCCGGAGCGCCGGTGTCGTCCTTGACGGTCAATTCGACCTTGCGGCCGGCCACGGTATCGCCGTTACGCGCGATGTAGAGTCTGCAGGCTGCTTCGATCTGCCTTCCGGTCGACGCGAACGGTCCGGTGAGAGGCAGGATCAAGCCGATTTTCAGCGGATCCGCGGCCAGCACGAGGCGCGGCGCGGCTGCGGCGGCCACCGCGGCGGCTCCGGCCAGCACTAGCCGGCGCTTACTCGAGAATTTCCGGTGCATGTTCATCCTCCTCGTTATTGCGTGATAATCTGCCGCAACGCGACTGTCGGTCGGATCGGGACTGTCGTCACCCTGCCCCAGTGATCTTGCACGGGCCGCCTCGAAGCATCTCCGGCCTCCACCTGTTCGCGCATGATAAACGCTTTGCCCGCAACCGCGCGCATCCGGCGTCCGACGGCGCCGGCATACGCCTTGGAGGAATCGCGATGAGTCTCCGCAGCACACCCCCTTTTCGCGCCGACCACGTCGGCAGCTTCCTGCGCCCGGCGGCGCTGCTCGATGCTCGCGAGCGACACCGCAACGGCGCGATCGACCGCGCCCAGCTGCGCGCCGTCGAAGACGCGGCGATTCGCGACATCGTTCGCTTCCAGGAAGACCTCGGTCTGCAAGGAATCACCGACGGCGAGTTTCGCCGCACCTATTTTCACATCGACTTCCTCGAGCAGCTCGCGGGGGTCGAAACCAAAGGCGGGATTGCGGTGAGCTTTCACAGCAAGGCCGGCAATATCGATTTCGCGCCGCCGGTGATGAAGGTCACCGGGCCGGTCCGGCACGTCAAGCCGATCCAGGTCGACGACTTCAAGTTCCTGCAGTCGGTCACCCGGAAAATGCCGAAAGTCACGATCCCCTCGCCGACGATGCTGCATTTTCGCGGCGGCCGGGAAGCGATCAGCCGGGACGCCTATCCCGACCTCGAGCTTTTCTTTGCCGACGTCGCGGCGGCGTACCGGGCGGAAATCAACGCGCTGGCCGACGCTGGCTGCCGCTACCTGCAGCTCGATGACACCAACCTGGCGTATCTGTGCGACGAGAAGATGCGGGAAGGCGCGCGGCAGCGCGGCGACGACCCGAACGAGCTGCCGCGCCGTTACGCGCGACTGATCAACGCGGCGATTTCCGGCCGGCCGGCCGGCATGACGATTTGCGTGCATCTTTGCCGCGGCAACTTCAAGAGCGCCTGGGTCGCCGAAGGGGGATACGAGCCGGTCGCCGAGGTGTTGTTCAATGAGTTGCAGGTCGACGGCTATTTTCTCGAGTACGACGACGCCCGCTCGGGCGATTTCGCGCCGCTGCGCTTTGTGCCGAAGGGCAAGGTCGTGGTGCTTGGACTCGTGACGACGAAGCTCGACACGCTCGAATCGAAAGACGCACTCAAGCACAAGATCGACGAGGCCGCCAAGCGCGTCCCGCTCGACCAGCTTTGCCTCTCGCCGCAGTGCGGCTTTTCCAGCACCGTGCATGGCAATGAAATCGCGCGCGAAGCGCAGGCGGCGAAGGTGCGACTGGTTGTCGAAACGGCGCGCGAGGTCTGGGGCGCCGTGTAGCAGTTCGCTCCGGATGCTGAGGGCCGGCGCGCGCGCCGGCCCTGCCGCGTCGAATTATTTGCCCGGGTCCTTCTGGTCCGGGTACTTGTCGAACTCGATGTTGTACAAGCCGCCGCCGACTTTTTCGACCTTCCGGATGTAGATCGTCTGGACGACATCGCGCGTGTCCGGATCGATCGATATCGGACCGCGAGGACTCATCAGCTTCATGCCCTTCAATGCCGCCATCACCTGGTCGCCGTCGGTCGAGCCGCCGGTCTTCTTCAGCGCTTCGTAAATCGCGGCCATCCCGTCGTACCCCGCGGCCGCCATGAAATTGGGGCGCAGCTTGGTGCCGTTGGCCTCTTCGTACGCCTTCTTGAACGCGCGGTTCTCCGGCGAATCGTGCGCGGCCGAATAGTGGAAGCTCGTCGTCAAGCCGAGCACCGGATCGCCCATCGCTTCGAGCACGCCGTCGTCGGTGATATCGCCGGTGGCGATCAGCTTGATGCCCGCTTCAGCCAACCCGCGCTCGTTGAACGCTTTCATGAAGGCGATGCCCTGGGCACCCGCCGGCAGGAACAGGAATACGGCTTCGGGCTTGGCATCCTTGACCCGCTGGATGAACGGCGCGAAATCGGGGTTCTGCAGCGGCGTGTGGACGCTCCCGACCATTTTGCCGCCCGCGGCGGTGAACGCCTTGGTAAAGGCGGCCTCGGCGTCCAGCCCGGGGCCGTAATCGGCGACCACCGTGTAGACGTTCTTGATTCCGTTCTTCGCGGCCCATATCGCCATCGGCTGCGTGACCTGCGGCAGCGTCATCGACACCCGCGCGATATAGGGCGACTTGGTCGTGATGATCGACGTCGCCGCATTCATGATGATCATCGGCTTCTTGGCCTCGGTGGCCACCGGCGCCACCGCCATCGCGTTCGGCGTCAAGCCGAAGCCGACCAGAAAATCGACGTTGTCGCGCGTGACGAGCTCCTGCGCCAGGCGCTTGGCGACCTCGGGCGCGGGACCGGTCGTGTCGCGCTGGATGATCTCGATCTTCTTGCCGGCCACCGTATCGCCGTGCTGCTTGATGTAGGCCTTCATGCCGCCGTACATCTGGCCGCCGTAATCGGCAAAGGGACCGGAGAATTCGGCGACCAGCCCAAGCTTGATTGTGCCCTGCGCCTGTGCGACGCCCGCCACGGCAAGGATCGCTGTCGCAAGCAGCAGTTTTCCAGCGCTCGATGCGATTGACATTTCTTCCTCCTGTTTAGCTTCGACCCGCAATAAGGTTCCGACCCGGTGCGCAGCAAATTCCGCTTTCGACGCGGCGCCGACGGAATGGCATCACCATCTTCATTCGAATGGCAGTCCTACGTAGTTCTCGGCGAGTGACGCCGCCGCCGCACGCGACCCGACGACATAGTCGAGCTGCGAGCGTTGCAGCCGGTGCTGAAAGCCGTCGTCGTCGGGAAAACGATGCAGCATCGATGTCATCCACCACGAAAAATGCTCGGCGCGCCATACGCGCTTCAGGCAGGTCGCCGAGTACGCGTCGAGCAGCTCGCTGCCTTTGCCGCCGCAAAACGCGCCGATCGCGCGCGCCAGCACTCGCACGTCTGCCACGGCGAGGTTCATGCCTTTGGCGCCTGTCGGCGGCACGATGTGCGCCGCGTCGCCCGCCAGGAACAAGCGATGATATTGCATCGGCTCGAGCACGTGGCTGCGCATGCCGGTCACGCCCTTTTCGATGACCGCGCCTTCGCGCAGCGTCCAGCCATCATCGGTCTCCAGCCGGGTATGCAGTTCTTCCCAGATCCGCGCATCGGGCCACGCCTCGAGCTGCTCGTCGGGACTTACCTGCAGATAGAGCCGGGTAATCTCGGGCGAGCGCATGCTGTAGAGCGCAAAGCCGCGGTCGTGGTAGGCGTAGATCAGCTCGTCGTGTGTCGGCGGCGCCTCGGCCAGGATACCCAGCCAGGCAAACGGATAGACGCGCTCGAAGCAGTGCAGCGCGCCGCTGGGAATCGCGGTCCGAGAGATGCCGTGAAAGCCGTCGCACCCGGCGACGATGTCGCAATCGACTCGAATCGCCTTGCCGCCATGGCGAAAAGAGACACCCGGCGTGCTCGTCTCGATGTCGAGCAGGCGGACGTCGCTGACGCTGAAGCGGATATCGCCGCCGTCCGCCAGGCGCTGGCGGATCAGATCCTTGACCACCTCCTGCTGTCCGTAGACGGTGATCGAGCGCCCCCCGGTAAGCTCGGTCATCGCGATGCGATGGCCCCGTCCGTCGAAGCGCAATTCAATGCCGTGATGGATGAGGCCTTCGCGCTTGAGACGCGTGCCGACGCCCGATGCCTCGAGCAGGTCGACCGTTCCCTGCTCGAGCACGCCGGCGCGCACCCGATGCTCGACATACTCGCGGCTGCGGTTTTCGATGACGGCGGACTCGACTCCCTCCCGATGCAGCAGGTGCGACAGCAGGAGCCCGGCCGGTCCCGCGCCGACGATGCAGACCTGCGTGCGCAAGTGCTTCATCGGTCCCGGGCGGCGTCAGCGGTCAGCGCGGCGCCTGTTCCATCTGCGCAAATACTTCCTCGGCCAGATGAAACGCGGTGTTGGCGGCGGGAACGCCGCAATAGATCGCCGCCTGCAGCAAGACTTCCTTGATCTGGTCGCGGGTGACCCCGTTGTTGAACGCGGCGCGAACATGCAAGCGGAATTCGTCGGCGCGATTGAGCGCCACCATCATCGCGACAGTGATCAGGCTCCGCGTATGACGCGGCAACCCTGGCCGGGTCCAGATTTCTCCCCAGGCGTAGCGCGTGATCAGCTGCTGGAACTCCTCGTTGAACGAATCCCGTTTGGCGAGCGTGCGATCGACGTGGGCGTCGCCGAGGACCGCGCGCCTGACTGCCAACCCCTTGTCGTAACGTTCGTCCTCGTTCATCGCGGCGCTCCCAGGTCAGAAATCGAAGAACACGGTTTCGTTCTCGCCCTGCAGGACGAGATTCCACTGCAGCGTGGCTTTCGCCGGCGACCGTTTCGCGACCAGCGTCGCGCGGCGGTCGGCGGGAACCAGCAGCAGGACGGGATCGCCGGCGTTGCCCGGATCATCGGGAAAGTAGATGCGGGTCAACAGATGCTTGAGCAAGCCGCGCATGAACACGGTGACGACCAGATGCGGCGCCTGCATCGTCCCGTTCAGACCCGGCACCGCACCGGGCTTGACCGTCGTGAAGCGGAATGCGCCTGCGGCATCGGTGAGGATGCGGCCAAAGCCGCGGAATTTGCCGCTCCGCGAAGCGTTGGCGTCTTCGGCGTGCACGTACTTTCCGCCGGCATCGGCTTGCCATATTTCGAGCACCGCGTCGTTGACCGGCTTGCCGTCTCCGTCGACGACACGGCCTTCGATCGTCAGATGCTCACCCGCCGCGCCCGCTGGCGCGATCGCGTCGACGGCAAGCGCGGTGAAGCCGATCTTCAGGTACGGGCCGACAGTCTGTGACGGTGTGGTGAGAAGGCTCACGATATCCTAGCTCCGCTTGGTCGCCATCGGCGTCTCGTCGCGGCCGCGCAGCACGATGTCGAAGCGATAGGCGAGCGCGATATCCGGGATCGTGCGCTCCCAGTCGAAGTCGGCGATCAGGCGCCGCCGCGCCATGTCGTCGGGAACGCTGTTGTACATCGGATCGTAGGCCAGCAGCGGGTCGCCCGGAAAGTACATCTGCGTCACCAGCCGCTGCACCAGCCCCACGCCGAACAGCGAAAAATGAATATGCGCGGGCCGCCATGCGTTGTAGTGGTTGCGCCAGGGGTACGCGCCGGGCTTGATCGTCAGGAAGCGATAATTACCGTCGGCGTCGGTCAGTACGCGGCCGCAGCCGGTGAAGTTGGGATCGAGCGGCGCATCGTGATCGTCGATCGCGTGCGCGTAGCGGCCGGCCGCGTTGGCCTGCCACATCTCGATCAACGCGCCCGGCACCGGCCGGGCGTTTTCGTCGAGCAGCCGACCCGAGACGACAATCCGCTCGCCCAGCGGCTGGCCCGGATGTCCTGCGGTCAGATCGTGATCGGCAGGCCCGACGTCGTCGACGCCGAAAACCGGGCCGGTCGTCTCCGACAGCGTGTGCGGCAACAGGACCAGCGGCCGCGTCGGCGCCCGCTTGATCGTCGAGCGATAGCCGGGATACAGATACGACGGCTGGGTGTTGAAGTAGGGCCGGCGATAGCCGACGACGTCGCTCATCTCGGTTGCTCCTCCTGTCACACCGGTCGATCGGCCGTCCAACGCCGGATCGACAGGCCTCAACCATTCAATCGGGCCTTGTTGGGCCCGTCACGCGCGCTCGATGATCATCGCGATGCCCTGCCCGACCCCGATGCACATCGTGCACAACGCGTACTTGCCGCCGGTGCGTCGCAACTGGTAGAGCGCGGTGGTCACCAGCCTCGCGCCGCTGGCGCCCAGCGGATGGCCGAGCGCGATCGCGCCCCCGTTCGGATTGACGTGCGCCGCATCGTCCGCAACGCCATGGTCGCGCAAGACCGCCAGCGCCTGCGATGCAAACGCTTCGTTGAGCTCGATGACGTCGATGTCGGCGAGCTTCAGCCCCGACAGGGCAAGCACCTTGCGCATCGCCGGCGCGGGACCGAATCCCATGATCCGCGGTGCGACGCCGGCGACGGCGGCGGCTACGACGCGCGCCTTCGGCTGCAGGCCGTACCGCTCGACGGCGGCGTCCGACGCCAGCAGCAAGGCGCAGGCGCCGTCGTTGACGCCGGAGGCGTTGCCCGCCGTCACCGTGCCGTCCGGCCGGACGATGCCCTTGAGCTTGGCCAGCGCCTCGAGCGTCGTATCGGCGCGCGGGTGTTCGTCCTTGCTGACCAGCAAGGGGTCGCCGCGCTTTTGCGCGATCGACACCGGCACGATCTCCTCGGCCAGCCGGCCCGCGGCAACGGCCGCCGCGGCGCGCTGCTGGCTGCGCAGCGCGAACGCATCCTGGTCGGCGCGCGACACCTTGAAATCGGCCGCGACGTTCTCGGCGGTTTCAGGCATCGAATCGATGCCGCACTTCGCCTTCATCAGCGGATTGACGAAACGCCATCCGATCGTCGTGTCGTAGACATGCGCGGACCGGGAAAATGCGGTGTCGGCCTTTCCGGTCACGAATGGTGCGCGAGTCATGCTTTCGACGCCACCGGCGATCATCAGCGCCGTCTCGCCGGACTTGATCGCGCGCGCCGCGGACGCGATCGCGTCCATGCTGGAGCCGCACAGGCGGTTGACAGTCGTGCCCGGCACCTCGACCGGCAGGCCGGCCAGCAACAGCGACATCCTGGCCACGTTGCGGTTGTCCTCGCCCGCCTGGTTGGCACAGCCGTAGACGACGTCGTCGACGGCCGACCAGTCGACGCCGGCGTTGCGCTCGACCAGCGCCTTGATCGGCACGGCGCCCAGATCGTCGGCGCGAACCGAGGCGAGCGCGCCGCCGTAGCGTCCGAACGGCGTGCGCACCGCATCGCAGATCCATGCCTGTTGCATCAGCGCTCCGAAAGCGTCACGGTCCTGCGTCCGGCCCCCGCAGCGGAATCGGCGCCGGCGAGCGTCAAAGGCACGCCGGTCAGCCGCTGCAGCTCGTCGAAGGCCAGGCCGTCGACGATCTCGACCACGCGCAAGCCTTCGGGCGTCACGTCGATCACCGCAAGATCGGTGTAGATGCGATTGACGCACCGAACGCCGGTCAGAGGGTAGCTGCAGCGCTCGACGATCTTGGATGCGCCGGATTTGGTCTGGTGATCCATCATCACGAATACGCGCTTGGCGCCGATCGCCAGGTCCATCGCGCCGCCGACGGCGGGAATCGCGTCCTTGGCGCCGGTGTGCCAGTTGGCGAGGTCGCCGTCGACCGATACCTGAAAGGCGCCAAGCACGCAGATGTCGAGATGACCTCCACGCATCATCGCAAACGAATCGGCGTGATGGAAATAGGCGCCGCCCGTCAGCAAGGTCACCGGCTGCTTGCCGGCGTTGATCAGGTCGGGATCCTCGAAGCCAGACGCCGGCGCCGGCCCCATGCCCAGCAGTCCGTTTTCGCTGTGCAGAAAAATTTCGCGATCGTGCGGAAGATGGTTGGCGACCGTCGTCGGCAAGCCGATCCCCAGGTTGACATACGCGCCCTCCGGAATGTCGCGCGCGACCCGCGCGGCCAGCTGCTCGCGGCTGAAACGTTTCATCGTCGGGTCCTCAAGCAGCCGCCTGCGGCTGCGCGCGCTGCGTCGCCACATCGACCGCGACGACTCGCTGCACGAATATACCGGGCGTGACGATAACCTCGGGATCGAGCGCGCCCAGCGCTACGATCTCGCGCACCTGCGCGATCGCGCATTTGGCCGCGGACGCCATGATCGGTCCGAAGTTGCGCGCAGTCTTGCGATAGACGAGGTTGCCCCAACGGTCGCCTTTATCCGCTTTGATCAGCGCGAAGTCGGCGGCGATCGGATATTCGAGCACGTAGCCACGGCCATCGATCAAGCGCGTCTCCTTGCCTTCGGCGAGCGGCGTCCCGTACGCCGTCGGCGTAAAAAAGGCGCCGATCCCCGCGCCTGCGGCGCGGATGCGCTCGGCGAGGTTGCCCTGCGGCACCAGTTCGAGCTCGATCTCGCCCGCGTGGAACAGGGCATCGAACACATACGAGTCGGTCTGGCGCGGAAACGAGCAGATGATCTTGCGCACGCGCCTGGCCTTGAGCAGAGCGGCCAGGCCCACTTCGCCGTTGCCCGCGTTGTTGTTGACGATCGTCAGGTCGCGGGCACCCTGCGCGATCAGCGCATCGATCAGCTCCGACGGCATGCCTGCCGTGCCAAAGCCGCCGATCATCACCGTGGCGCCATCGTGCACGTCGGCAACGGCGGCGGACAGCGACGGCACGGTTTTGTCGATCATTGCAAACTCCGCTTGGGCGATCAGGCCTTGCTCTCCCGCCGAATCGATCGTCCGGTAATCGCACAATCGTGCGGTGAACGAACAAAGCTTACGTGACCGCGCGTTGATCGGTCAAGGGCGATAATCGCATTGTTGTGCGGTTACCGCCCATCTGCTACCATGCGTCGAAGCCCCTGCCGGAGATCGACATGCCGCGAGCCGCCAAATCCCACGCCCCTCTTGCCGCGCGGGCCCGGCCCGCCGCCGCCGACCCGGGCATTGTCGCGCCGATTGCCGCCGCGGTCACGCCGGCGTCCGAAATCGAGGCGCTGACCGGCGACCCCAACTTCATGAGCTCGCTCGCTCGCGGCCTGGCGGTGATCCGTGCTTTTTCGCAGCAGCGACGCGAGCTGACGATCGCGCAGCTCAGCCATCGCACCGATATTCCGCGCGCCGCGGTGCGCCGCTGCCTTTACACGCTGGGCAAGCTCGGCTATGTCGGCAGCGAAGACGGCAGGACCTATGCGCTGCGGCCCCGGATCCTCGCGCTGGGTCATGCCTATCTGTCATCGACGCCGCTGGCGACCGCGGTCCAGCCGCTGCTCGATCAGATCAGCGACGAGTTGCACGAATCGAGCTCGATGGCGGTGCTCGAAGGCGACGAAATTCTGTACATCGCGCGCTCGTCGACGACGACCCGCCTGATGTCGATCGATCTCGGGTTGGGCAGCCGGCTGCCGGCCTACTGCACTTCGATGGGCCGCGTACTGCTCGCCGACCTGCCGCCGGCGCAGCTCGACCGGTACCTCTCGCGCGTCAAGCTGACGCGGCTGACCAATCGCACCGTTTCCACCAGCGCCGAATTGAAGCGCGTGCTGGCCGAGGTCAGACGCGATGGCTATGCGAT
>Ga0207657_10003973_pt1 | contig 15708 bp, 13 predicted proteins | sample KBSC33metaG_FD_184316 | JGI IMG/M metagenome (GOLD analysis project Ga0207657, IMG submission 184316) | Corn rhizosphere microbial communities from Kellogg Biological Station, Michigan, USA - KBS C3-3 metaG (SPAdes) (version 2) | ecosystem: Host-associated > Plants > Roots > Rhizosphere > Soil ... | reverse complement strand
TGAGTTTAGTGAGCAACAGGTATCTGAAGAAGAAGTTAAGCTGCGGGAAATGCAACAACGTTTGGATATTGTAAAATCTGAATCTGAATCAAAACGAAAATGGTTTGATGAAAAGAGAAATGAAGTAGATAGTTTGCGGAGCAATTATCAAAGAATTCAACGTTTGCATTTTGAAGCAGAAAAGAAAGTAGCTGTTGCAGATACTTCTATTCAAAACCTGCAAAGAGCGCAAACGCAATTGACTGATGAAAAAGAAAATCGCAGAGCGCACATTCTTCAACTTGATAGAGAATTAAAAGAAAAAGAAGAATTGCTTGAAAGCAAAAGAACAGATCTTCAGCAATTGCAGGAACATCACGAAAGAACAAAAGAGCAGATACTTGAAACGCAGAGTCAGCTTGAAGTTTTGCGAAATGAACTTGCAGAAGAAACCCGCAAGCTGGATTCAAAAAAGAATGAACATGATCTTCTGAAAAGTCTTATTGATTCGATGGAGGGTTATCCTGAGAGTGTAAAATTTTTGCACAATAATCCAAACTGGAATCATACTGCGCCAATTTTATCTGATATTATTTACGTAAAAGAAGAGTATCGAACGGCAGTTGAAAATGTGCTGGAGCCTTACTTAAACTATTACGTTGTAAACAATATTCACGAAGGCTTGCAAGCAGTTCATTTGCTTGATGAAAATAAAAAAGGCAAAGCAAATTTTTTCATTCTTGATAAAATAAATGAAGGTTCAGTTGATGTACATCAACCTGCGAATACAATTCCTGCATTGGATGTGATTGAAGTTGATGATCAGTATAGCAAACTTGCTGCGCATCTTTTAGGCAACGTATTTATTGCAGAAAATGAAGAAGCAATTGAAAACAGTAACGGTGCAATTGTTCTTGAAAAGACCGGTAAATACGTAAAAGGAAAATATACATTAACGGGTGGAAGTGTTGGTTTGTTTGAAGGTAAAAAAATTGGTCGTGCAAAGAATCTCGAAAAATTGCGTGATGAAATTGTTTTACAAGATGCAGTGGTAAATGCGTTGAAAGCTGAAATAAAACATAAGCACAATGAAGTGATTGGCTTTAATGAGCAGTTGAAAGAAAATGCGATCAAAGAAACGGAGAAAGAGATTAATCAGCTTATTAACCAGGTATTTGCTACAAAAAATAAAATTGAAAATCTGCAAGCTGCACAACACAATGCCACACAGCGTTTCGAAGATTTGCAACAACGCTTGCTTGACGCGAACGACGAAATTGCTTCTACACGTGAAGAGTTGATGAAATTGAACGAAGAATTAAATTCAACTTCCCTTCAAGTGAAAGAAGTGGAGCATGAATTTCAAGCGGCGGAACAAGATTATTCAAGTGTTTCTGCACAATACAATGAAACCAATCTTCAGTTAACAAGACAGCAAAGCAAGATCATCGCGATAAAACAGGAATTGCAGTTTAAGAAAAATCAATTGAATGATCTGCACAATCAAATTGAAATAAATACAAAACAATTATCTGAAGCTTCTGAAAATATTAGTGCAGGTGAACAAGCTTTGATAGAAAGCGAAGGGCATTTGATCGAATTAATGCACAAAAAAGAAGATGAAGAAAAGAAGCTGAATGAGGCGGACCAGGCATATTATAATCTTCGTAACGCTTTACAGGAAAAAGAAAGTGCATTGCGTTTGAAAGTGAAGACCAAAGAAATGACGGAGCATTTACTTGGTGAAATAAAAGATAAACTTAACGATCTTAAACTTCAGCTTGCAGGAATGAAAGAAAGACTGCATGTGGAATTTAAAGTTGAGTTGGACGAAATTCTTGACCAGCCGCGAACAACAAATACTTCGTTGGAAGATCTGCAAGCTACTTCAGACAGAATGCGCAAACGTTTAGAGAATATTGGCGAAGTAAATCCCACAGCTATTGAGGCTTTCCAGGAAATGAAAAAGCGTTATGAATTTATTCTCGAACAAAAGAATGATCTTGTAACTGCAAAAGAAAGTTTGCTGCAAACAATACAGGAAGTGGAAGCAACAGCCAATCAACAATTCCTTGATACTTTCAACAGAGTGCGTGATAATTTTCAGAAAGTTTTTAAAGCATTGTTCACCGAAGAAGATACAGCCGATCTTATTCTTGAAAACCCAGAAAACCTTGCTGAGACAGGCATTGACATTGTTGCAAAACCAAAAGGCAAACGTCCTTCTTCAATTACACAATTAAGCGGTGGAGAAAAAACATTGACGGCAACAGCTTTGTTGTTTGCGATCTACCTCATTAAACCGGCGCCATTCTGTATTCTTGATGAAGTGGATGCGCCGCTCGATGATGCGAACGTTGGCAAGTTCACACAAATGATAAAAAAGTTTAGCGCGAACTCTCAATTTATAATCGTTACACACAACAAAATGACAATGGGAACTGTCGATGTGATCTATGGAGTAACGATGCAGGAACCGGGTGTGAGTAAGCTTGTTCCGGTTGATTTCAGAAGCTTGAATTAAGAAGTTTCTAAACGCTTCTTTGAAAGGATAGTTAAAAAATTGAGCTGATCTTATACCAATTTTTCTGTAAAAATCTTAGCTTTACGGAAACCAAAATTATATGAAACAGATAACCCAACTCTTATTCTTCACCGTGCTTGCATTTACATTAAACGCACAGGTCGTCCACATGAGCACTTCGTACAAACAAACTTGTTATTGGAATGAGGGTACAAAAAAATTTGATGAATGCGGAGACAATACCGAATACGCCTCAATGTTCACTCTTAATTCTGATGAAAGCATTTTTACGCATGTTACCAATGATTTGAAATCGTCGTATTACGTATCAAAAAAACAGTATGATTCGGACTACGATGAATATGAATACGATGTTACAAGCGATGTAGGTAACAAGTACACTTTTTTTGTTGATCTGAAAAATAATCTTTTAAAGATTATGTCTTTCAAAGAATCAAGTCCAAGTGACTCGTATCTTATTTTGTTTACACTGAAAAATAGTTGGAAAGACTAACGCACATCAGTTAAGCGCATTTTATAAATTTTAGAACACACAGAAAATATTGCTGTGTGTTTTTTTATGTATCCTATAGTAAAGCCTGTCGGCTACTTTTTGCATTTTTACTTACATTTGCCGCGTTTGAAATCTTATTTTTTTATAATAAATAGCTGAAATAATTAACGGCGCTGCATTTGAAGTTGCTGATAATTGTCCCGACCGCACAAGTGAGTGACACAACAGGCGATGCAATGAAACACCGGAGCCGGGGAATAAAAAATTAAAATCTAAAATTTGAAATCATAAATCATAAATATATTATGGCAGATATTTTTGAACGTCTTGTAAAAAATTACGGACCCATTGGAGAACATCGTGACAGAGCGCATGGGTATTTTACATTTCCAAAACTTGAAGGTGAAATTGGAAGCCTTATGAAATTTCGGGGCAAGGAAGTAATTGTGTGGAGTTTGAATAATTATTTGGGGTTGGCGAATCATCCTGAAATAAGAAAGGTAGATGCAGAAGCTGCGAAAGAATTTGGACTGGCTTTACCGATGGGTGCTCGAATGATGAGCGGCAACAGTAATTATCATGAACAATTGGAACATGAGCTCGCGGAGTTTGAACATAAAGAAGATGCAATCTTATTGAATTACGGATACCAGGGAATAATGAGTGCGATTGATACTTTGTGCGGGCGACATGATGTTGTTGTGTATGATGCGGAAAGCCATGCATGCATTATTGATGGTTTACGTTTACACCCGGGACATAGATATGTTTACAAGCACAATGATGTGGAAGATTGCGAAAAGCAACTGGAGCGTGCATCTGCGCTGATCGAAAAGCAGGGGAGAGGTGGCATTCTCGTAATTACCGAAGGAGTGTTTGGTATGGCCGGAGACCAGGGAAAATTAAAAGAGATATGTGATCTTAAAAAGAAATATCAATTCCGTTTGCTCGTGGATGATGCGCACGGTTTTGGAACGCTCGGTAAAACAGGTGCAGGTGCAGGTGAAGCACAAGGATGCCAGGACGAGATAGATCTTTATTTCTCAACCTTTGCAAAAAGCATGGCATCGATCGGAGCATTCATTGCCGGACCAAGAGTGATCGTTGATTATATTCGTTACAATATTCGTTCACAAATTTTTGCAAAAAGTTTGCCCATGCCGATTGTGATCGGTAATTTAAAACGTTTGGAGTTGTTGCGCACACAACCTGAATTGCGGGAAAAATTGTGGCATAATGCGTTGAGCCTTCAAAATGGTTTAAAGGAACGCGGTTTTGATATTGGTAAAACAGATTCAGTTGTTACGCCTGTGTATATGAAGGGTGGTGTTGAAGAAGCAAGTGCAATGGTAACAGATCTGCGTGAGAACTATCGTATCTTTTGTTCGATTGTTGTGTATCCGGTAATTCCGAAAGGGCATATTATTTATCGTTTGATTCCTACTGCTGCACATACTGATAAGGATATTGAACAAACATTAAAAGCATTCAGCGAAACAAAAGCGAAACTTGATAAGGGTGAATATAAAGTAGAAGCCATTCCCGATATGGCTGAAGCAAGATAGAGAAGAAAATACAAGAAACAAGATAAAGAAACAAGCCTTCTCGATATTGAGAAGGTTTTTTTTATAAGAAGTTTTATGAGCCGAACTTTTAGATTATGATGGCACCACTTGTTGCGTCGCACTCTTGTACATTTGAATCTTTATTCAGCAGTATTGATTTCGTTTAGGCTACATCATTAAAATTACATTCACTTTATTTTGATTGTTCTGAAAACACAATTTCTATAAGATTCGTTAAAAAATTTTCTCAGCTACCAATGAAAGAATCATTAGCGGCAGAAATGTGCATCTGATGGCATAATTATTTCACGCTTTTTCATAAAGCAAATTTTATGAAACAGATAAAATGTTTTGCAGTGTTTATAGTTGTTTGCCTGTTAAGTACAATTGGCTGCATAAATGGAAATGAATCAAACTCAAGCGAGCCTGTTGTTACTACACCTTCCGCATCTTCTAATAGTGCGGCATCAACAGCAAGTCCTGCAACAAATAATAGTTTTTCAATTACGGATAGTAGTTACAATCTTGACACAGTGCGAACTGATACAATACGAAAATGATTTATTGCAACGACAGATACAAATCGTTAATGACGGAGGAACAATAAAGTTAATTTTCAAAAGGGTTTTTCAAAATAAGGAATCTCATCACAAGGTTCCTTTTCTTTTTGTTGCCAGTATGCAAGCGTTATAATATGACCGTGCGGCGCTTTAAGTAGTCTTCCAAATATTGCATTGATAGGATTGAATGTAACATCAGTCACTCCAACGGTAAAAGTTTCAGGAGGTGGTGGTGGTGCAGGTTGTGGTGTAGGTGGAGGGGTTGATTCAGTTGTTGCAGCAGTTGCGGAAGCTGCAACAGGAGCAGATTTCGGAGGCACAGGCTTTGGCGCAGGTGTTGGAACAACTACTACAGTATAATGATTATACTCTAAAATTTTTTTCAAAAATTCTATGCGTTCTTTTGAAACATTTTTTTCTACAATGGCGCATTTTGTTCCATCGAGATCTTCAAATTCATGATTTTTATTGATTGCCATAAAACAGTTTAAAGTTTGAAGTTTAAAGTTTTGAGTTAGTAGAACTCAAAACTCAAAATCCAAAACTGAGTGAATAAATGTAATCATATATCGGATGAATAAATCCAATTGAAATAATTCCGAGCATGCAAACGATCATCGCGAGTTTAGGAAGGGTATTTACTGATAATTTTTCAATCGGGTTTTCATTTGCATCCATGAACATTGCCTTTACAACGTTTAAATAATAGTAAAGTGAGATGATCATGTTCAATGCAGCAATCGTGATGAATACATAATTGCCTTTCCCGGCGCCAGCCATTATCAAAAAGAATTTTCCAAAAAAACCTGCAGTGGGAGGGATGCCTGCTAAAGAAAATAATGAAATGGTTAGTACCCATGTTAAGAAAGGATTTGTTTTGTAAAATCCTTTGTAATCGTCAATTGTTTCTTTCCCCGTTAATGCACTTACAAAAGCAACCACACCAAACGCACCGAGATTAGAGAAAACATACACAAACAAAAAATAAACAACAGATGCAGTTCCCATTTGACTGCTTCCCGAAATACCAACAAGAATAAAACCCATTTGTGTAATGGAAGAAAATGCAAGAAATCGTTTGAGATTATTCTGACGAATTGCAAATAAATTTCCAATCACCATTGTAAGCACACTCAGCAAAAGAATAATGTTATACCATGAAACTGAAATTGGTTTAAAAACATGATACAAAACAGAAACAAGAACAAAAAGAAATGCAGCTTTTGAGATTACGGATAAATAAGAAGTAACTGGAACAGGAGAACCTTCATAAACATCTGCCGTCCATAAATGAAAGGGCACAACAGAAATTTTAAACGCAAAACCTGCAAGAAATAAAATAAAAGCAAACAATTGCAGAGAGCTTCCATTCAAATGCTGTGATAATTCTGAAAAGCTAAGTGTGCCTGTGCTTCCATAAAGCAGTGAAATGCCAAACAACAATAATCCTGACGAGAAAGCTGATGAGATGATGAGTTTCATTGCTCCTTCAGATGATTGACGTTTCTCCAAATCAAAATTGCAAAGCGCTGCAAGTGGTATCGTTGATAATTCCAATCCTAAATAGAACATCAAAAGATTGCCACTTGAGATCATAAAAAACATTCCTAGTAATGTTGAAAGCAACAACATGTAAAACTCTAAAACATGTTTATGATTTTTCAGCCATGAATATGCTTGTGCTGAAACGATCAATGCACCAAGATTGAGAATATTTTTTTGCAGTTCGATAAGTTTGGTTGTTTGAAACATGTCACCAAACAACTCGCCATCATGATTCATGAAAAATCCTGCAACAAGATTTACAAGCAATAAAATATTTACAACATTCAAAACAGTTTTGTTTTTCCATTCACTGCTTCCCACTTTTATAAAAAGCAAAATGAAAATGATTACTGCAACAAGCAACTCAAATTTTAATAATATAAAAAACTGTGAGGTCATAATTCATTTCTTCATTTAAGGGTTACAGCGGAAATAGTATGTTGAATAATATTTTGTGTTCCCGGTGAAATCAAATCATTCAACCAGAAGGGAGCCACACCAATTGCAACGATCCCGATAATCAAAATTGCTGCAGCAAATTTTTCATTCCATGTTGCATCGGATAAAGACAAATAATGCATATTGTTTATTGGTCCCATGATCGTTTGTGCAACGGCTCTCAAAATATATACTGCTGTTACAACAATTGATGCACATGATAAAATTGTTGCAATACGATATAAAGTGTCTGCATTTTGCCATGAACCCATGAATACGGTTACTTCAGCGACAAAACCGCTTAATCCCGGCAATCCCAATGAACACAAACCAGCAAGTACAAACACTGTTGAAATAAATGGCATTACTTTCAGCAAGCCGCCAAGTTGTGCAGTCCATCTTGTATGTGTACGATCGTAGATCATTCCGATAGCAGCGAAGAAAAGGGCTGTCATCAATCCATGAGAAACCATTTGCATCACTGCACCATTGATTGAAGTTTGCGTTAGCATGCCTATTCCAAGCAATACAAAACCGCAATGACTAACGGAAGAATATGCATTAATATATTTCAGATCCTTCTGCATCATCGTAGCGAAGGCGCCGTAAATAATTGCGATGGTTGCAAGCACAATAATGATGGGCGAATAATAATGTGCTGCATCGGGCATGAGATAAGTAGCAACACGCAAACAACCATAGCCACCAAGTTTCATTGAGATACCCGCAAGAAACATTGATGCTGCTGTTGGTGCAGAGGAGTGGCCATCAGGCACCCATGTATGAAAAGGAAACAACGCACCAAAAATGCCAAAACCTATAAATGCAAACGGAAAAAATATTTTTTGAACATCAATTGGAATAGTCATTTGTGAAATTGGAATAATGTCAAACGTATGCGTGCCACTGCTTGTATAAGTATTGAAATATAATCCGAGCAAACCAACAAAAACCAAAGCGGAGCCGCCCATCAACATCAATGCAAGTTTCATTGCACTGTATTCTTTTTTGCCGCTTCCCCAAATTCCGATTAGTAAAAATTTTGGAATTACCGCAACTTCAAGAAAGAAAAATAATGTAAAGAGATCAAGCGAAATAAAGAATCCGTAAGCGCCGGCACTTAATATAACAAGAAGGATGAAAAATTCTTTTGTCATCGTTTCCATTTTCCAGGAGACTAAAACACCGGCAGTCACAACAAACGATGTAAGCAAAATCATTGCAACAGAAATTCCGTCAACACCTATATGATAATTGATGTTGAGCGGTTCATACCAAACGTAGCCGTCCTCAAATAACATCTGCGTTGTATTGCCGGTTGCGCGTTCATGCCAGTATGCATATAATAAAAACAATGCAGCGCCAAGTTGAACGAGAGAGCCGAATAATGTAACGCTTCTTACTTGTTTTAACCCTTTGCAAAATAAGATTGCAATAGCAGTGAGAAGCGGAATTAATATTAGTAAGGATAAATTCATTTCAGATTTTTTTACTTAATTTTTTACCACATAGACACATAGAACACATTAGAAAGCACATAGCTCTATGTAAACCTATGTTCCTATGTTTCTATGTGGTTACTGTCTTCTTCACTTCCCTAAATAAATAAACAGCACAGCTAATCCTGCAACTCCACCAAAAAAGTACAATGCATAATCCTGCACTTTGCCAGATTGCAGACCTTTTATCATTGCAGAGATTTTTGCAGTGACTGTTGCAAGTAAATTCATAAAACCGTCAACAATATTTTTATCTATCCATGCCGCCGGTCTGCCAACAAGATTGAAAATAATTTTCTTCGTGATGAAGAGATATATTTCATCAATATAAAATTTTTTGTAAGCGGAACGATACAATGCTCCCAATGAAGTAGAAATTTTTTCAGGCAATTCATTTTGCCTGCGATATAATCTTGCAGCAAACAAAATAGCGGCAACAGCGAGAGCGACAGGCAGTATCGAGAAAACAATATCAATAGGTGTTTCAAGTGGAGCACCATCTGAAGTAACAAAAGATGCAAAAGGAATAAAGCCAACAGCAACGGTACAAATTGTCAAAACAACCAATGGGAATTTCATTGATAAAGTTCCTTCTCCATGTGCGGCCTCACCCCAACCCCTCTCCAAGGGAGAGGGGCTTGTCTTCGCCCAAAAAATTGAGAAGTACAAACGAAACATATAAAACGCAGTAAACATCGAAGTAAACACACCAATCGTATAAATCAGTTTGTTTGAGTTGTATGCAGCGGTCAAAATTTCTTCTTTGCTAAAAAAACCGGAGAAAGGCGGAATACCTGCAATAGCAAGACATGCAATCAAAAATGCAATGTGCGTGATCGGCATTAACTTTCTTAATCCACCCATGTCTTTCATTTCATTGCTGTGTACAACATGAATTACAGCGCCTGCACACAAGAACAATAATGATTTGAAGAATGCATGCGTAAACAAATGAAACATGGAAGCCATGTAACCCAAACCTTGCTCACTTCCATATCGCGACACACCTAATGCAAACATCATGTATCCAATTTGGGACATTGTTGAATACGCAAGTACACGTTTGATATCTGTTTGTGTGCATGCAATGATTGCAGCAAGCAAAGCGGAAATTGCGCCTACATAAGCAACAATATTTAATGCAACTACATCAAATGAATAAAGCGGAAATAATCTTGCAACGAGATAAACACCAGCAACAACCATTGTTGCAGCATGTATCAATGCAGAAACAGGTGTGGGGCCTTCCATCGCATCGGGTAACCAAATGTGCAATGGAAACATTGCTGATTTTCCTGCGCCGCCAATAAACACTAATGTCAATCCCCATGTCAGCATTGATACACCAAGAAACGAACTCGTGGTGATGCTGATAAATTGTGATGATTGTGTTGAAGTAAGTCTTTCAATAAGCGTTTTGAAATCGAGTGTCTCTGCATGAAAAGCAAGAATCAAAATTCCAATCAAAAAACCGACATCTGCAAAGCGTGTTACGATGAAAGCTTTTTTAGAAGCCGCAACGGCAGAGGGTTTATCAAAATAAAATCCAATTAACAAATAAGAGGAGATCCCAACAAGTTCCCAGAAAATATAAATCTGGAAAATGTTTGTCGAAACAACTAAGCCAAGCATCGAGAAAGTGAACAAAGAAAGAAAAGCATAGTAAGTAGAAAATCTTTCTTCACCTTTCATGTAACCGAGGCTAAAAATGTGCACCATCAGCGAAACAAAACTGACAACAATTAACATCATTACAGAAATGGGGTCGAGCACAACACCCATATCAATGGAAACATTCGGAGAGAATTGTAACCATATATATTTTACCGGAATGATGGATTGATAAACATCATTCACTTTTCCGTCAACAAAAAAATATTGATAAGCCGTGATGAAAGAAAGAACAGTAATGGCAAGGAGAACAACAGTGCCGATAATGCCGGAAAAATTTTTAAAATATTTTCTTCCGAATAAACCAAGCAAAACAAAACTTAGTAGCGGCAATAAAGGAATTAGCGTTATATAAGACTCATAGCTCATGTAGTTTACTTTCTTGGTTCTTGTATCTTGTTTCTTGGTGCTTTACCATTTCAGTTCATCCGCATCTTCTACATCAATTGAATGGTGGCTTCTATACAAGTTTATAATTATCGCAATTGCTACCGCTGCTTCCGCTGCGGCAATCGTAATAATAAAAATGGTAAAGAATATTCCGTTCAGTTGATTCGGATATAAATATTTATTGAACGCAACAAAGTTGATGTTCACACTATTTAAGATAAGCTCGATTGACATCAGCATCGTAATCATGTTTCTTCTTGTAAACAAACCATACATTCCGATGAAGAAAAGAGCTGTACTTACAAAGAGAATATGACTTAATGGGATTTCACTCATGTTCTGTCTCTAAAATTTTTTCAGTTATTTTATTTCGCTCCTGACCATTTCCGTGCGGCTCAATTATTTCTATATCTTTTCTTACAATCATAGATGGAGTTTTCATCGCAATTACAATACAACCGATCATTGCTGCAAGCAACAACACACTCACTACTTCAAAAGGCAACGCATATCCACCTTGCGATGTGCTCAACATTTGCCTTCCGATATCACTTACACTTACATTTAATTGTTGTGTACTCGCTGGTTGAAAATTGTATTGATAGATTAATGTGTAACTCAAAATAAATCCAAGTAATACTGCAAGCGCAGCAAAGAATGTACGACTGCGAATCGGCTTCTGCATTTCATTGCCTGCTTTTTGTGTGAGAAAAATAGAGAAGATAATCAGCACAACAATGCCGCCAACATACACCACAATCTGAACTGCAGCAATAAAGTTTACGTCCATCCAGAAGAACAATCCTGCAATGCCAATCAGTGAGAACAACAACCATATCGCAGAGCGAAAAATTTTTCTTGTCGTAACCGCAAGCACACCTGTTCCTAAAATGAAAGCGGAGATAATATAAAAGAAAATAGCGTACGCACTCATTCCACGCCCTCCCTTAATTTCGAGCCGGGTTTATTTAATTTCTTTGTCAGTTGATTGCGATCGTACACACTGTGCTCAAATGTCTGCGCCATTTTTATTGCGTCGGTCGGGCAAGCTTCCACACACAAATTGCACATCGTACACAACTCTAAATGATAAACGAAAGTATCGAGCGCTTTTTTCTTTTTGCCGTCAGGCGTTACATCAAACTTTGTAATAATTTTTATTGTGCCGTTCGGGCAAGCCAGCTCACACGCCGTGCAACCTGTGCATGCATGTTCATTGTTCTCATCATGCGGCATCACTACTTCGCCGCGAAATCGCTCCGGTAAAATTTGCTTCACGTCAGGATATTGCTGCGTAATAATTTCTTTCCGATGCGTAAAATAATATCCTGTTCGCCTCATGCCTTTCAGCAGCGATTTCGTCGCGTTAAAAACATCGGATATATAATCTGTAATGAACAAGCGTTGAAAATTTATTTGTATGATAATAATTTTTATGAGCCAATCTTTTGTGCTCGTATGATACTTTCGTTGCGTCGCACTCTTGTACATTCTGTAATTCTATTCGGCATTTATCTGAACCACGATTTTAGCCTTATTTTCCTGATTTGTCTGATTATTATTTTTTTGTTTCAGGGTAATCAGATTCATCAGGTCAAAATCATTGTTCAGACAATTGCTCCACATTGTTCCAAACGTACAAGTGAGTGACACAACAGGCGAAGCCACGAAGAACAAAAGCTGGTATCATAAATAAAGAACTAAAAGTAACCACGATTTCATCTTTTATATTTCTCATCAATCAGATTCATCAGGTCAAAATCGTGGTCAAAAATGCCAACCCATGATCGCTATCAATGTCATCAACAAAAGATTAAACATGCTGATGGGTAACAAATATTTCCATTCGAGATTAAGCAATTGATCGATGCGGAGGCGCGGAAATGTCCAGCGAAACCACATAATGACGAATATGAGAAAAAATACTTTGCCGATGAACCACACCGATGACGGAATGTAATCCATGATGTGATTGAAGCCGCTCCAGTTGCCTATGTGCAGCGGCATCCAGCCACCGAGAAATAAAATTGCGCCGATGGAACATACGATGAATATGTTCACGTACTCTGCGAGAAAGAAGAGTGCGAATTTCATTCCTGAATATTCTGTGTGAAAACCTGCGGTGAGTTCGCTCTCTGCTTCGGCGAGATCGAATGGTGCGCGGTTTGTCTCTGCTGTAACTGCAATGATGAAAATTACAAATGCAATGATTGCCGGTATGTGACCTTTGAAAATCCACCAACCATTTTGCTGCGATGCAACGATGTCTGAGATTTGCAAACTTCCTGTGAGCACAACAATTGAAATGATAGAAAGACCTGCGCTTAATTCATAACTTACTATTTGCGCGCCGCTGCGCATTGCACCAAGCAAAGAATATTTATTGTTACTTGCCCATCCTGCCATGAGGATTCCAATCACTGAAACAGATGAAACGGCACTCACATACAACACACCGATATTAATATCCCAAATCTGAAATCCTTTTGCAAATGGAATAGGAGCGAGGATCAGCATTGCAACGATCATTACAATAAACGGTGCGAGGTTGAACAAAAATTTATCTGAGCCCTCAGGAGTGAGACCTTCTTTGAGAACAAGTTTTAAAGTGTCTGCCATTGTTTGCAATGTTCCTCCGGGTCCAACGCGATTTGGTCCAAGACGAATTTGCATATAAGCAGAAACTTTTCTTTCCATGAACACTAACACCAAACCAAGCACAGCAAATAAACCAATAACTAAAACTCCGATGATGACAAATTCAATCGACAGAGCGATTGTTGGATTGAATGTGCTGTACAACCATTGATGAACAGAATTTGATATGCCTTCGAGTGAGAACATAAATTGTGTTTTACCTCATCCTCTAACCCCTTCTCCTTAAGGAGAAGGAGCAGTGCTTTTGTAACTTATTTCAACTAATCATTCTTCCACATCAACAAAAGAAATTTATTCAACAGTCTAAACTCTAATCGCTCTTGTAAGCCCCCCCTTTAGAGGAGGTTTGGTGGGGTTTTCTATCTATCTATATCCGGTATCACTAAATCCAATGTACCCATTATTGCTACAAGATCTCCGATCTTATATCCCTTTGCCATGTGATTGAGTGCAGAGAGATTTGAAAAACCCGGTGAACGAAATTTTATCCGATATGGTGTTGTGCCGCCTTCGCTCACAATGTAAACACCAAACTCACCACGTGCGGTTTCTACTCTTGAATAAAATTCTCCTTTTGGTAATTTTAAAACAGCTTTTGTCTTTGCCTGAAAATCACCTTCAGGAATATTGTCTATTAATTGTTCAACAATTGAAAGTGATTGGCGCAATTCTTTCAAGCGAACAAGATAACGTGCAAAACAATCTCCTCCTGTTTCTATTATTTCATCAAATTGAACCTCGATATATACTTCGTAAGGATATAATTTTCTTATGTCACAACTAACACCGCTGCCTCTTGCAGTTGGTCCTGTGCAGCCGTAAGAAATTGCATCTTCTTTTGAAAGATAACCAACACCTTTCATGCGATTCTGAAAGATGATGTTATCTGTTACCAGCTCATCATATTCATCAATTTTACTTTTGAATAGTTCGATGAACTCTTTTACGCGTTTTTGAAAATTTGGATGAAGATCAAACATCACTCCGCCGGGCACCATGTAGTTCATGGTTAATCGTGCACCGCAGGTTTCTTCCATGATGTCGTTGATCATTTCTCTTTCACGAAATGCATGAAAGAAAGGAGTGAGTGCGCCAACATCCATTGCCATTGCTCCCCACCAAAGTTGATGTGATGCAAGTCGTGTTAATTCATCCATCAATACACGAATCACTTTTGCACGTGGAGGAATTTCAATTTGCAAACCTTTTTCAACACACAATGCGCAACCATGATTGTTGATGTGCGAGGAAAGATAATCCATGCGACTTGTTACATAAATGAATTGCCGGTACGATAAACTCTCACACATTTTTTCTATAGAACGGTGAATGTAGCCGAGATGCGGCTCAACGTTTTTGATAGTCTCGCCGCTGAGTGTGATTACAAGATGTAATACACCGTGTGTTGATGGGTGTTGCGGACCGACGTTGATAACTAAATCTCCAACCCCCTCTAAATCTCCCCCTGAAGGAGGAGACTTTGTGCCGTCGCTTATTATTTGAGTTTCTCTATACATTTATTTTATTACGAATCGCTTTATAGTTTTATCATGTTAACCGGGTCTTCAAAATCTTTTCGCAAAGGATATCCGTTAAAATCATCTGTCAACAATAAACGCCGCAGATCAGGATGATGCGAAAATTTTACACCGAACAGATCATACACTTCACGTTCATGAAATTCTGCTGTTCGCCAGATGTCAGATACCGTTTCTATTTCTGGATTATTTCTGTCAAGCTTAGATTTTACTACTAACGTGTGCCGGTGTATTGTTGAAGTGAGATGATATACCATCGTGAGATGCGTTTTCCAATCAACACAAGTAAGGCAAAATAAATAATCGAATTCAAAACCTGCGGTTGAACGAAATTGTTGAGCGACAGTTTTCCAATTTGACGATTCAATGTTTATTGTCATCCATTCATTCCCTTCTTCAAAAGTTGCCGGGGGAATCAGTTCAATCAACTTTATTTTTAGTTCTTCGTTACTCATTAATTTTTTAATTGCTTATTGCCTATTGTCCATTGCTTATTGAATTATTATTTTTGATCTGCTCTCTCGTCCAACCCTTTCTTATTTTTTCCTGCAATGTTATTAGTGCATGCATTAATGCTTCCGGTCGTGGTGGACATCCTGCGATATACACATCAACAGGAATCACGTGGTCAGCTCCTTTCACTACCGAATATGTGTTATAGAAAAATGGTCCACCACTTGTTGCACATGCACCCATCGCAATCACATACTTAGGATCAGCCATTTGATCGTACAATCTTTTTAAAACCGGAGCCATTTTATTTACGATCGTTCCTGCAATAATTATTACATCAGCTTGTCGTGGAGTTGCTCTTGCAACTTCAAATC
>Ga0207657_10003972_pt1 | contig 15709 bp, 13 predicted proteins | sample KBSC33metaG_FD_184316 | JGI IMG/M metagenome (GOLD analysis project Ga0207657, IMG submission 184316) | Corn rhizosphere microbial communities from Kellogg Biological Station, Michigan, USA - KBS C3-3 metaG (SPAdes) (version 2) | ecosystem: Host-associated > Plants > Roots > Rhizosphere > Soil ... | reverse complement strand
TGGCCTGGCCAGCTGCAATAGCGATCGACCTCGCTCGCGACTTCGAGCGGGTTCGACCCGTTGCGCAGGACGAAGAAGTCGACGCCCTGCTGGCGGGTCCAGCGCTTGGCGTGGATCCCGGTGTCGACGACCAGCCGGCAACAGCGGAAAGCGATTGACTGGAGAAAGCCGAGCTGAAGCGCAGGCTCGCCGTCGTACACGCCGAGCTCGTCGACCAGCTGCTCCGCATAGAGCGCCCAGCCTTCCGAATAAGCGTTGAAGGCGAGCATCGTGCGGATGAGCGGCAGCTTGTTCGCATATTCTCCCTGCCAGACGTGGCCGGGAATCGCCTCGTGCGCGGCGAGATCGGGCAGGCTGTACTTGCTGTGCAGGTCCGGCGTGCGGAGGTTGATCCAGAACTTGCCCGGGATCTTGCCGTCGATCGATCCCGCGCCGCCGTAAGCCCCCGGAGCGCCCGGTTCTTCCGACGGCGACATGCGGCGGACCTCGAGATGGCCGGGAACCATCGTGCTGAACGCCCGCGGCAGGACTGTCCGGATCTTCGCCAGCCGTTCCCGGATGTAGGCCTTGATCTCCTCGCGGCCCTTGTCGCCCTCGCTGAACTTGTATCGCGGGTCCTTGGCCAGCGCCTGCATTCGCTCGCCAACGGTGCCGTGGGTGTAGCCTAGCGACTTCAGCAGCGGGTCCATGCGTCCATGAAGCTCGGCGAGCTGCTCGAGGCCCATTCGGTGAATCTCGTCGGGCGACATTGTCGTTGTGGTCGAGGCCTTCAGCGCCCAGCGGTAATATTCGTCGCCATGGGGTCGCGACCACATCCCGGCGACGCCGGTTGCGTTGGCGCGCTCGAGCTTGAGTTCGGCGATCTGCCGCTGAAGTGCGGGAACGACGCCGGACGCTACGATTCGTCGCGCGCGACCTTCCCAATCGCCAGATATTCCCTTCGCCTTGGTGCGCTTGACGATCGATTCGACGATGCTGCCGCCCGATTGGGCATCCTTGAGTGCGATGTCGAGCTGGTTAAGCGCCTTGTCGATCAGGAATGCCGGCGGGACTAGTCCCTTGAGACGTGCAGCGCGTATGCGAGCCAATTCGCCATCGAGCTGGCGGGGCATTTGCGCCAAGCGCGCCAGATAGGCCTCGGCGTCGGCGCGCGTTTCGATCGGGTGATCGGCGCCAAGAAACTTCGGCGTGTCGATGTAGGCCCCGACATTCTGGATGACGACATAGGGCGTGTTGCGCCAGTCGATTGGCACGTCGCCATAGGGAAGGGCAAAGCCTTCGAGCGCTGTTCGATATGCGCTCTTGACGACTTCGATGCTGGTTCGGGTCGGGAAGGAGAGTTTGCTGGTGTCGACGGCGTTGGCGCGGGCAAGGTCTGCCCTCAGCGTCGCGGCGATCCGGGCAACGCCCGCGGGAGAGCGATCTTCGAGCCGGCTACGCAAGGCGGCTCGCGCTCCCGTGTCGACGCCAAGCGTTGTCGCTCGTTCGGGCTTTAGCTGAACAAGGTGGTCGGCGAACGAATCCAGCAGCGCCTTTGCTTGAGCCTCGGTGGCGGGGGCTGCGGATGCTGGCGTCGACCGCCCGAGCATCGGAACGGCGGCGGTTGCGGAAAGAGCCGCGAGGGTTTCGCGGCGCGTCAGTAGCGGTTGAGGCAAGCTTCGGCTCCGTTGGATTTATGGGTACCCGCTTTCATGCGGTGCGCCCGACGTCAATTGCCTCGCTCGACAGCCGCGCTTACCCTGTCTGCAAATGGCAAGCGAAGCAGGATCGGTGGCGAAGGCCCTGGCCGAGGAGCGGAGCCTCGATGCCGAGCGCGAGGCCTATCGCAACGACGGCTACGTGCTGTTGAAGCAGCTGTTCCCGCCGATGGTGCTGCAGGCGTTTCGGGCTCGAATCCAACAGGATCTCGATTTCAATCGTTCGCGAGCGTTCGTCCGCGGGAATAATCTGCTCACCAAGCCGGCCATCGAGGTCTACAGCCTCGAATATCCACCAATGGCTGCCTTCCTCTGGGGTCTTACGCCACGGGTGTCGCAAGTCGCGGCTCGCGGACTGATCCCGTCCTACGCTTATTTCAGGATCTACCAGAAGGGCGACATTTGCCGCGTCCATTCCGACCGGCAGGCTTGCGAGCACAGCCTGTCGCTGACGCTGGAGCTGGGCGAGAATATCCCGTGGGCGCTGAGCCTGGAGAAGCGCCATCTGGATGCGCCGCTGGCGGCAATAGACGCGGACTTCGGCGCGGAGCCGTTCACCGCGATCCCGATGATTGCCGGGGACGCGGTGATGTACCGAGGAGTCAATCACCGGCACGGACGGATCGAACCCAATCCGAATAGCTGGTCGGCTCACATGTTCCTGCACTGGGTCGACCCCGACGGGCCCTACGCCGATCACGCCTTTGACAGAGCGAACATTGAAGCCGTCCGGGCCGCGGGAGGTCGCGTCTAGCCCTCTGGGAGCCGGTGTTCCGGTTCGACCTTCAGGCAATTCCCTTCGATGTCGACGATCCGGACGCGGTCACCGGCCGCCGCGGGGCCGCCTCTCGCTGACCACTCGCTGTCACCGACGCGAACGCGTCCGCCGTGCGAGTCGACCGGCTGAACGACGACAACGACCCGCCCGAGCAGCCGCGCGACGCGGTCATTGAGGAGCGGGTCGGCACTATGATCATAGCGCGAGGCATAGAAGCGCCGTCCGCCGACCCGCAGCGAGACGAGGGCGAATATCGCGAAGGCAGCGAGCTGCAGCACTAGCGGCAGTCCGAACATCAGGCTCAAAACGCCTGTTGCGATCCCGGCGACGCCAATGAAGATCAGCGAAAAGCCGGGCGCAATCACCTCTGCGATCAGCAGCAGGACGCCTCCGATCAGCCATAGCCATGCTGGGTCGAGATGGACTCCGTTCATTCGCCCGCCTTGGGCACGCTGGGCGCGGGCTTGGGCTTGGGCGGCTGCGGTGGCCCGGCGTGGCCGATGGCCTCCTTGGCCAGCTCACCGATTCCGCCGAGCGTTCCGATCAGCTGGGTCGCCTCGACCGGGAACAGGATGGTCTTCGCGTTGGGGGAGCGCGCGAACTCGGCGACTGCTTCGACATACTTCTGAGCGATGAAATAGTTGATGGCCTGGGCGCTGCCCTGCTCGATCGCATCGCTGACCGCCTTGGTCGCCGATGCTTCCGCCTGCGCCGAACGTTCGCGCGCCTCGGCTTCCCGGAAGGCGGCTTCGCGCGAGCCTTCGGCTTGCAGGATCGCTCCCTGCTTTTCGCCTTCGGCCTTGAGGATCGCCGACTGGCGCATGCCCTCCGCCTCGAGGATCACCGCGCGCTTTTCGCGCTCGGCCTTCATCTGCCGCGTCATTGCGTTGACGATGTCCTGCGGGGGGCGGATGTCGCGCAGTTCGACGCGCGTGATCTTTACACCCCAATTCTCGGTCGCATTGTCGACCACCGAGAGCAGCCGCGTATTGATTTCGTCGCGCTTGGACAGGGTTTCGTCCAGGTCCATGGACCCCATGACGGTGCGAAGGTTGGTCGTCGAAAGCGCCATGATCGCCGTGTAGAGGTCGCTCACCTCATAGGCGGCTTTCGCAGGGTCGAGCACCTGGAAGAAGACGACGCCGTCCACCGCGACCATCGCATTGTCCTTGGTGATGATCTCCTGGCCAGGGATATCGAGCACCTGCTCCATCATGTTGATGCGCCGGCCGACGCGATAGAAGAATGGCGCCACATAGTTGAAGCCGGGGTCGGCAACGCGGACGAAGCGCCCGAAATGTTCGATCGTGTAGCGATAGCCCTGGCGGACAATCTTCACGCCGGTCATCACGTAGAGCAGCACGAGCACCGCAACGGCGATCATGAATGTCGTCAGCATCTCTCTTTCGAGCCTCCTCGGTTCAGGGCATGATGCGACCGTCATGGCTGTAGTTGAAGCGAAAAGCGACAAGCGCATCGACCTCTTCGCCGTTCGGTCGGTGCTGTTCCTTCCTGCATCGAACCCTCGTGCCATCGCCAAAGCACGCGGAGCAGGGGCGGACCTCGTCGTCCTGGACCTCGAAGATGCAGTGAAGGTCGAGGATAAGGATGCTGCGCGGCTCGCTGCGGTGGAAGCGGTCGACGACGCGTGGCCGATGCCGGTTGCCATCCGGATCAATGGGGCTGGAACCGAGTGGCATTCGGCCGATCTGGACGTGACGGCGAAGTCGAACGCGGACCTGCTCGTGATTCCAAGGACCGCCTCGCCGAAGGTCGTGCGCGACGTGGTTGCAGCGACGGGCAAGCCGGTCCTGGCGATGATCGAGACTGCCGCTGGGGTGCTTGAGTCGGCCAAGATTGCGAGAGACTGCGCCGGTCTCATTGCCGGGACCAATGACCTCCGTGCCGACCTCGGCCTGCCGCTCGACGCGACGCGCGAGCCAATATCGGCGTCGCTCCAGATGATCGTGCTTGCCGCGCGAGCTGCTGGAATTGCGGCGTTCGACGGTGTGTTCAACAGCCTTGATGATGCCGAGGGCTTCGCGACAGAGGCCACGGCGGGCCGGCGACTGGGCTTCGACGGCAAGAGCCTCATTCACCCGAAGCAGATCGAGCCCTGCCATCGCGCTTTCGCCCCAAGCCAAGCCGAGATCGAGCGCGCGAAATCGCTGGTTGCGGCATTCCACGGTGGCGCCGAGCGCTTCGGCAATGAGATGATCGAGCGCATGCATGTCGAAGCGGCGCGGCGGGTGCTCGATCGCGCAAGGACCTAGCAGGCTTGGCGAATCGAGCCCGGCCTGTCATGGGCCGATATGGCCCAACTCACCGTCACCGCTGACATTCCCCTCGGACTGACGTTCGACGATGTGCTGTTGCAGCCGCTCGAATCGACCGTTCTCCCGAGCCAGGCGGACACAAGCACTTTCCTCACCCGCGAAATCCCGCTCCGGATCCCGATCCTGTCATCGGCGATGGACACGGTGACGGAGGCCGACATGGCGATCGCCCTCGCGCAACTCGGCGGCATCGGCGTCCTTCACCGCAATCTCGGCGTCGAAGAGCAGGCGACCGCAGTGCGGCAGGTCAAGCGCTTTGAGAGCGGCATGGTCGTCAACCCGATTACCATGAGTCCCGATCAGTCGCTGTCGGAGGCGCTTGAGCTGATGAAAGCGCACCGCATCAGCGGCATCCCCATTGTCGACCGCTCGGGCAAGCTTTGCGGCATCCTCACCAATCGCGACGTCCGCTTCGCCGAAAATCCGCGGCAGCCGGTTAGCGAGCTCATGACTAGGGACAACCTCGCGACGGTGGGGCTGGGCACCAGCGAGGATACAGCGCGCCGGATACTTCACGAGCGCCGAATCGAAAAGCTGCTCGTCGTCGACGAGCGCGACCACCTGGTCGGCCTCATCACCGTCAAGGATATCGAGAAATCGGTCGCCGCGCCCTTTGCGACGAAGGATGCGGAAGGCCGGTTGCGGGTTGCTGCGGCGACGACTGTCGGCGATGCCGGATTCGCGCGGTCGGAGGCGTTGATCGAGGCCGGCTGCGATTGCATCGTGATCGACACCGCCCACGGCCACAACCGCGACGTCGCCGCCGCCGTTGAGCGCGTGAAAGGCGTTTCGAACTCGGTGCAGGTGGTTGCCGGCAATGTCGCTACCGCCGATGCCGCGAAAGCGCTGGTCGATGCCGGGGCGGACGCGGTCAAGGTCGGGATCGGGCCCGGTTCGATCTGCACGACGCGCATCGTGGCGGGTGTCGGGGTGCCGCAGCTAACCGCGATCATCGACGCCGCAGGCGCCGCCAACGGCGTTCCAGTGATCGCGGATGGCGGCGTCCGGACGAGCGGCGACATGGCGAAGGCGCTCGCGGCGGGAGCCTCGAGCGTGATGGTCGGCTCGCTGCTTGCAGGTACTGAGGAGGCGCCGGGAGAGACGTTCCTGTACCAGGGCCGGAGCTACAAATCCTATCGCGGGATGGGTTCGGTCGGCGCAATGGCGCGCGGTTCGGCCGACCGCTACTTCCAGCAGGACATCAGGGATCATTTGAAGCTGGTGCCAGAGGGCATCGAGGGGCAGGTCCCCTACAAGGGGCCAGTGCGAGAGATCATCCACCAGCTCGTCGGGGGCGTCAGGGCGGCGATGGGCTACACGGGCTCGACCACCATCGCCGAGTTGCAGAAGCGCGCGAAGTTCGTGCGCATCACCAACGCCGGGCTGTCCGAAAGCCACGTCCACGACGTGACGATCACGCGCGAGGCGCCGAACTACCCAACGCGATGACGCCTGCCGCGCGCCTGCAGGCAGCGATCGAAGTGCTGGACGAGGTCATTGCCTCGACGCGTGATGACGGCCCGCCCGCGGACACCATCGTGACCCGATACTTCAAGCATCGCCGCTATGCTGGATCGAAGGATCGGCGAGCGGTGCGGGAGCTTGTGTTCCGCGCAATCCGTCGCTCGGCGGAGCGACCGGGCGGCGGGCGAGCGGCTGTTCTCGGTCTTGCCGCGGACGACCCTGCGCTGATCGGACACTTCGGCGAGCCGCGCGGTCCTGCGCCTCGCGCCGATGGTGAAGAAGCCGCGCCGGCCGGCTTGGTGCCGGATTGGCTGCAGCGGGAACTATCGCCGCTGCTTGAGGAGGCCGAATGGAGCGCGTTGCTGGAGCGCGCCCCGCTAGACCTGCGTGTGAACGTCGCGCGGTCATCGCGGGACGAGCTCCTTTCGCAGTTCGACGCAGCGGCTCCGACCCCGATCAGCCCCTGGGGCATCCGCTTGCCGGCCGACAGCCGCGTGGATGATCATGCAGCCTATGCGGCTGGCATGATCGAAATTCAGGACGAAGGCAGCCAATTGATTGCACTTGCCTGTGAGCCGGAAGCCGGCGAGCGGATCATTGACCTTTGCGCAGGCGCCGGAGGCAAGTCGCTCGCGATTGCCGCTGCCGCCCCGGGCGCGTCGGTCCTCGCGACCGACAGCAACCGCGCGCGGCTGTCGAAGCTGGCGCCGCGGGCCGAGCGCGCCGGCGCCGCCGTTGAAACGCGGCTGCTTAGCCCGCCCGGCGAGCTGGACGAACTCAGCGACTGGCACGGCGCTGCCGACCTCGTGCTGGTCGATGCGCCGTGTTCGGGGAGCGGCACCTGGCGACGCAATCCTGAAGGGCGGTGGCGGCTCAATCCCGAACGCCTGAACCGACTTGTCGAAGTGCAACAGCGCCTGCTCGATATTGCCGCCAGGCTGGTGAGGCCTGGCGGGCGCCTGGTCTATGCCGTCTGCTCGCTTCTGTCCCGCGAAGGGGCAGGGCAGATTGATGGCTTCCTCCAGAGTCATTCATCGTGGATTAGTGAGGACCCGCTCATTGCCGCGGGGCGTTCGGATGGCGTGGGCCGGCTGCTCACGCCAGGCCATGACGGCACCGACGGATTTTTCATCGCACGGCTGAAGCGTGCGTGCTAGGCGTTGACGCCTGATGGAGAGTTTGATGCAGTCCTTCGCCCGTATCCTGCTGATTGGCGCTACCGGCCTTGCACTTGCCGCCCCCGCTGCCAGCCAGCGCGCTGACGACCAGATCATGCCGAAGTCGCTTGAGCTGCAGCGTCATGCCCGCGAAGCGATTGCTGCCGGCAAGCTCGAACAGGCTGAAGACCTTCTGGAGACGGCTCTTGCCGTCGACCCGCGCAATCGCAGCGCCTTCGTGGACATCGCTCGCGTCGCCGAGAAGCAGCATTTGTTCGGCAAGGCGATCCGCATGACGAACAAGGCCTTGTTGCTTGAGCCGAACGACCCCGACGCCATCGCGGTTCAAGGTGAAGCGATGGTGGAAATGGGCGCTACGGCCCGCGCCCAGGCGAACCTGCAGAAGCTTCAGGCGATCTGCGGCGCGAAGGGTTGTCCGCAAATCGCTCAGCTTTCGAGCGCCATCAGCCGTGGTCCCACGGTCGCCGCAGCCAAGACGCCGGCAAGCCCCAAGTCGAACTAGGCGCTGAGCGACCGCGCCAGCGAAATCCATTCCTCGACGCTGAGCGTTTCGGCGCGTCGCTGCGTGTCGATCCCGAGGCGCTCGGCCGCCTCCAACGCCCCGGCCATCCGCTTCAGGCTCGAGCGGAGCATTTTTCGACGCTGGCTGAAGGCGGCTTGGGTCAGCCGCTCCAACACCTTTGCGTTGACGCCGACGGGTTGTTCGGTCGGTTGTATGTGCACCACCGCGGAGGTGACCTTTGGGGGGGGCACGAAGGCCGAACGATTGATCGTCATCGCGAGGCGCGGCCGTGACCGCCATTGCGCCGCAACCGAGAGGCGCCCGTAGGCGGCACTCTCGGGCATTGCGACCAGCCGCTCCGCGACCTCCTTCTGAAACATCAGCGTCAGCGACTTCCACCAAGGGGGCCAGTCGCCGCTGAGCCACTTGAGCAGCAGTGCGGTGCCGACATTGTAGGGTAGATTCGCCACGACATGAGTGCCCATGCCGACAGCAGCCTTCTCGTCGACCCGAAGTGCGTCGCCTTCGAGAATCGTCAGTCTGTCGCCGAAATCCTGTTGCAGCTCCGCAAGCGCGGGGATGCAGCGACGGTCGCGCTCGACGGCGACGACAGATGCGCCAGCTTCGAGCAATGCGCGGGTGAGGCCGCCGGGGCCGGGGCCCACTTCGTAGACTCGCTGACCGGCCAGTGCGCCGGGAATCGCGGCGACGCGGGCGAGGAGCTGACGGTCGAGAATGAAGTTCTGGCCGAGCGCCTTGCTCGCGCTCAGCCCGTGGCGGGCAATGACCTCCCTGAGCGGCTCGCCCGGCGCGATCATGCCGCGCGGGCGCGCTCGGACGCCATGTCGGCAGCCATGCGGAGCGCAGCGGCCATCGGCCGCGGGTCGGCGCGATCCTGGCCCGCGATATCGAAGGCGGTGCCGTGATCGGGGGCAGTACGCACGATGGGCAGGCCGAGCGTCACGTTGACGGCATCCTCGAAGTGCAGCGCCTTGATCGGGATCAGCGCCTGGTCATGGTACATGCACAACGCCGCATCGTAATTGGCGCGCGCGCGGGCATGGAACATCGTGTCGGCAGGGTGGGGGCCAGTCACTCGCCAACCTTCGGCGGCCAGGGCCGCAATTGCCGGCTCGATGATGTCCAGCTCCTCGCGTCCGAGCTGGCCGCCTTCACCGGAGTGCGGATTGAGGCCGGATACGGCCAACCGCGGTTCGGGAATACCGAAGTTCCGTTGCAGTCCGCGCAGGGCCGCGCGGCCGCGGGCCTCGATCAGCGAGCTGCTGAGATGGGAGGGAACCTGGCTCAGGGGCAAATGGGTGGTCACCGGAACAGTTCGCAATGTCGGGCCCGCCAGCATCATCACGACATTGGCCGGCGCAACTCCGCATCGTTCCGCGACGAATTCGGTCTGCCCGGGATGCTGAAAGCCGATGGCGTAGAGTTGCTCCTTTGCGACGGGTCCGGTCACGACCCCGGCTGCCGAACCCGAGCGCGCCAGTCCGACAGCCATCTCGAGGCTGTCGAGCGACGTGTGCGCTCCTGCGACGCTGGGATGGCCGGGAACGTCCGCATTTGCGACCTTGAGCAGGATGACCGGAAGCCCGTAGTCGAATGCCGCATCGGCCTGGCGTGGATCCTCGACCAGCTCGATCGGTCCATCCCATACCGCTGCGATTGAGCGGGGGTCGCCGATCGCGACGAATGGCGGGAGCGCGAACGCGGACCGGTTGTCCCAGCATTTGGCGATGACTTCCGGGCCGATCCCCGAGGGATCGCCGAGGGAAACGGCAAGCGGTGGAAGCGGCGCGCGTGCCATCAAATGCAGCCTTAGAGGAAAACCTCGCCTAGCGGAATTCGATCACTGCATCGCGCCGGAGATCGCGCAGGTAGCGCCGAGCGCGCGAGTTGACCCGCTCTTCGTTGATCTGGTTGTAAACGTCGTCATAGGTCGGAGCGGTCGACGTCGGCTCGTCGCGTCCGCAGATGACAAGGACGCGAATGCCGTCCTCGAGCGTGCCGTACGGCGGCGTCGCCTGGCCGACCTGCATCGGCAGCATCAGGGTTTGCAGTGCGACGGGAAGGTCGCGCATCTTGACCTGGTCGCTGGTGACGACTTCGGCATGGAAGTCCGCGGCGAGCTTGTCCGCGCCGCCGCAACCACCGACGTTGCGGGCCGCCTCGGCGAAGCGACTGACGATGGGTTCGGCAGCCGCGCGCGTCGTGCCCTTCGGGAAGACCACAGAAAGCTGCTTGAGGCTCAGCACGGCATCGCGGGGATCGGCGGTGAGGATCTTGCGCGTGTCCTGGACCGCGATGATCGAGAAGCCGCCCGGTACCGGGATCGGGTTGCTGATCGCGCCTGCCGGCATCTGCCGCACAGCGTCCGCAAGCGGAGTGGGAAGCTGCTCGGGCCGGACCCAGCCGAGGTCTCCGCCCACCGCTGCCGTGGAGGCCTCGGAATATTGTCTCGCGTAGCCCGCAAAGGATGCTCCCTGGCGCAGCTGCGTGAGGATCTTGTTGGCATTGTCCAGGGTCTGCGCCTGGGTAGCGGGCGTCGAGGATAGGAAGATCTCGCCGACGCGGAATTCCTGTGTTCCCTTGGACGCGTTCATCTTGTCGAGGACGGCTTTGACCTCGTCGTCGCCGACGCTGACGCCGCTCTCGATCTTGGCGCGCTGCAGACGCTGCCAGGCGATTTCGCCTTCGATCTGGCGACGCAGGGTCTTGATGTTCGACCCGTGGCTGTCGAGGAAGGCCGCGAGTTGCTCCGGCGTCTGCTTGACGTTCCCGGCGACGCGCTGAACCGTGCGGTCGATGTCCGATTGCTTGATCTCGATCTTCTCAGCCTTGGCGGCCTGGATCTGAAGGGTCTCGTCGATGAGGTTCCGTAGCACCTGCTCGCGAAGCCGCTGAAACTCCTCCGCAGAGATCTGTCCGCCGTTGGCAATCACGAGCAGCGCCGCTCGCTGGTCGATGTCGGTCGGCGTGATGACCTCGCCGTTGACGATCGCGGTCGCCTTGACCACCGACGGCATCGCATTGCCGAACACCTGGGCGTTTTCGGGCAGTTTCAGCGACTGGGCCGTGTTGACTCCGGCTGGCTGCGGCGGCGGGTTGTCCTGGGCAGAATCCTGCGCCACGGCACCCGTCGCGGCCGCCAGCGCGGCCGCCCCGGCGGCAACCCACAGACGCGCCTTAGTCACTCCAAAAGCTGCTGCCACGATCAGATTTTCCTTATTTCCCAATGTCTGCCATTGCTGCTGGCCCGCTGAACGCAGGCTTAGCGGCTCACACCTTTCAACGCCAAGTGAATGGCGAAGGTGCTCCCCTTGCGGAAGGTGCCGATCCGCTCATAGTCGCGGCGCCAGGTCACGCCAAGCTGCAAGCAATCGTCCTCATATTCGATGCCGATGCGATTGCGGATCGGCTGCCAGCCATCCGCGACCGATAGCGGGTCCTCGGCGCGGTCGGTAAGGTCGATCACGCTCGCGCCGAAGATCGACCAGTAGCGATTGAACAGGATTCGGGCGGCGATGCGGAGCTCTTCCTTGTCGCGAAGATCCTCGATCGCGGGGTCGATGTTGCGGTTGAGCTTGAGGTAGCCGACCTGGGCATAGGTTTGCGCCGTGCCGACGGTAAGGTCGATCTCGTTCCGCCGCACCGCGAAGTTGTTCTTGTCGATCCGGTAGCGGTGGGTGATGTCGATGAAACGGCCGTAGCGGACCCGCGTCCGCCCGACGATGTCCGAGACACGGCCAGTCAATCCCGTACCGTCCGGGAACAGGTCTCGCAGCGCACCGAAACGGTAGCTTTGGCCGATGGTGCTCGCGATGGAAATCCGACCGCGCTCCAGCGACCAGTCGACACCGTAGGTGATGCGTGACGCATCTTCCCAGCGGTCGTAGCCGGGGAAGCGGTTGAGGGCGAACAGGTTGCTGTCCTCCAGGTCGACGGACCGCGCGTCCTCATTGGGGATGTCGAGATTCTTGGTGTGCGGCGTCAGGACGACCTGGACCCGAGGCGCCAGCTGCTGAACGCCGCCGAACAATGCGCCGATAAACGGCCAGCGCACGTCTGCAGCGAGGGCGCCGATCGCTCGTCCATGCCAGCCGTTCGTCCCGCGGTAGATCGCGACGGTCGTGTCCTCGGCGTCGTTCGTGTGATAGATGTCGCCGCGGCCGTAGGCAGTGAAGATGACCTCCTGCCCCCAGGGCGTCAGCCGCCGCAGGTCCCAGCGCAGGCTGGTGAAAGCGCGTTGCGTATCCTGGCCTTCAATGCGTGTGATGGCGAGGCTGTTCGCCTGAAGCTCGAGGTGCCCGCCGGCGATGTCGTCGAGCCGAAAGCGGGCATCGATCGCGGGCAGGGCGATCGGGATCTCCTTTTGCCGGTCGTCGGCGCGAAGTCCCTGGAAGACCCAGCCGGCGATCGAGACATAGCTGTTCGGGGTGATCCGCTCGGCATTGACGACGTTGCGGAGGCGGTCGTCGTTGGTGATGTCGTAGCGGCGCGTGACCGTCTTGTCGCTTGCGACGCGAATCGACGCGGTGACCGTCCAGGCGGGGTCGAGCTGGAAGCGGCCGTTCGCGTCGAGATAGCCGCGGAAGCCGCGCGCCGTTGGCGTCGCCGTCGAGCTGAGCTTGTCGATCGTGCCGTAGGTCAGGAAGCCGCTGACCTGGTATGCGCCAAGGCTGTTGAGTTCACGATACTTGGCCTCGATCGCCGGCAGGACGCCGGTGTAGATATGCGGTGTGATCGTCGCGTCGCGGTTGCGCGAAATCTGCCAGTGGTAGGGAAGGGCGAACTCCAGCCCATTGCGGCTGGATAGAGCAATATCCGGAACCAGCAGCCCGGTGACGCCCTCATTGCCCTTGGCGACGTTAAACACCGGCAGCAGCGGCAGGTTGATCCCGAAGAGTTGGAACCGCGCGCCCTCGAAGCGGATATGCGTGCTGTTGGGATCGTCGATGACTCGCGCGGCGGTGACCGCCCAGCTCGGCCGTTTCGGGCAGCCGGTATCGCTTGTGACCGGGCAGGGCGAATAGATCGCGTTGTAGAAGGTGCCGACCCCATTCAGCCGGGTCCCGCGCCTCGCGGCGAGCCGGCCTCCGCTCTCGAGCACGACCATCAGGTTGTCGATCGTGCCGTCGCGCAGGGTATCGGTCAGCTGGACATTGTCGCCGATCAACCTGTCGCCCTGGGGGGTCAGAAGCACGACATGACCCTTGGCGTACACCTGGCCGGATTTGCGGTCCCACACGACCTGATCCGCGGCAAGGTAGTTGCCGTCGCGGTTCATGCGGACTTCGCCGTCGACGGTTACTACGTCGGCATCGCTGTCGTAGACGACCCGGTCGGCGCTGAACGCGACGATCTCGTCGGACGCCGGGACTTGGGCCGGCACCGGCGGGCTCGCCGGCTGCTCGGCAAAAGCCGGAACCGGGAGCAGCATGGGAAGCGCCGACCACCAGACCAATCTCGAGCGCAACGCTTCTCTGCCCCAACCTCGTAATGATGCTTGCTGCCGCGCCTATCGCACCTCGCACGCGCGCCGACAATCGCCCTGAGGCACAGCTCGGAGGCTGTTTTGCCAAGTTTCGCCGAGCATCTTAAAGGGCGCACCGGACGTTCGCCCTTTCAGGAATAAGCCAATGCAAATTCGTTTCGCCGACACTCGGCCGCAAGGTGACTATGCGCTCGTCGTGGCGGTTGCCGGCAAGGACCGCTCGACCCTGGCCCCACTCGGCAACTCTCAGGCGGCGGTTGAAGCGGCGCTTGACCGCCAGCGCTTCGAAGGGGAGGCGGCCAGCGTCTCGGAGCAGTTCATCGCCGAAAATGGCAACGTGCGCCGCCTGCTGGTGATTGGAACGGGCAGTGGCGAGGATCGCGGCGAAGCAGCCGAAAAGCTCGGCGGGACAGCAGCCTCGCGTCTTCAGACGTCCGGCGAGAAAATTGCGGTCATCGACCTCAATGGCCTCGGCTATGACGCCGATACCGCGGCTCGTGTCGGCTTGGGTGCAGCCCTGCGATCCTGGCGCTACGATCGCTATCGCACCAAACTCAAGGACAAGCAGAAGCCGACACTCGCGGAGATTGTCATTGTCGGCGGCGGGACGGGTGCCGCGGAGCGCTACGAGCAGCGGTGGGCGCCAGTGGTCGAGGGCGTGTCTTTGACGCGCGAACTGGTGACCGAGCCTGCGAACATCATTTATCCGGAGAGCTTTGTTGAGCGGGTGCGCAAGTCGCTCGACGGGACTGGCGTCGAGATTCAGGTCCTGGATGGAGCCGAGATGGGTAAACTCGGCATGGGCGCGCTACTGGGCGTTGCCCAAGGCTCGATCCGTGACGCCCGCCTCCTGGTCCTCAAGTGGAATGGCGGCGCGCAGGGCGGTCAACCGACCGCCTTCGTCGGCAAGGGGGTCACGTTCGACACCGGCGGCATCTCGATCAAGCCCGCGGCCGGCATGGAAGCGATGAAGTGGGATATGGGCGGCGCGGGGGCGGTCGTCGGCGCGCTGAAGGCGCTCGCATTGCGCAAGGCGAATGCCAGCATCGTCGGAGTCTGCGGTCTCGTCGAGAACATGCCTGGCGGCAACGCCCAGCGCCCGGGCGACGTCGTTACGACCATGTCCGGCCAGACGGTCGAGGTGATCAACACCGACGCCGAGGGCCGTTTGGTCCTCGGCGATGCGATCACTTACGTCCAGCGCAACTTCAAGCCGGGTACGATCATTGACCTCGCGACGCTCACCGGTGCGATCCTGATCAGCCTCGGTCACGAGTGGGCGGGCCTGTTTTCGAACGACGAAGAGCTTGCCGCGAAGCTTCAGGCTGCAGGCGCGCAGTCTGGCGACAAGCTGTGGCGGATGCCGCTCGCGGAAAGCTTCGACCGGCTAATCGATTCGCCGATCGCCGACATGAAGAACGTCGGTCCGCGCGAAGGCGGGTCGATTACCGCGGCGCAGTTCATCCAGCGCTTCATCGAGAATGGAGTCAAATGGGCGCATGTCGACATGGCCGGCAAAGCGTGGTCCGACAAGGCGAGCTCGACTTATGAGAAGGGCGCGACCGGATACGGTGTCAGGCTCCTCGACCAGTATGTCGCCGACGTGCTGGAGCGCTGAGCCGGACCGATAGGTGCAGGTCGATTTCTATCAACTTGCAGGCTCGCCGGCTGAGCAGGTGATCGCGACGCTGGCGGAAAAGGTCCTCGATGCCGATGGCCGGCTGATCATCGTCGCCGAGGATGAAGCACAGCTGGCGAGATTGGACCGGATGCTGTGGGATCAAGGTCCGGCGAGCTTCCTGCCTCACGGCCTCGCCGGCGGGGCCGACGACGCAAGCCAACCGATCCTGCTTTCGACGAGCCCGGACGCACCCAATCAGGCGCGGAACATGCTGATCGCGGACGGGCAGTGGCGCGAGGCGGCCCTGACCTATGATCGGAGCTTCTATTTGTTTGACGACAACACGCTTGGGGGTGCTCGTCTCGCCTGGAAGTTGCTGGCCGGCAGGGACGGCGTTGAGCGCCGCTATTGGGCCCAGGAAGCGGGCAGGTGGGTCAAGAAAGCCTGACCTTGCCCGCGCAGCGCTAGCCCGCTAGGCGCGCCACCAACTTCATTTCCAGCCAAACACAGGAGACCGCCCGGTCATGGCCGTGACGCGCACCTTTTCGATCATCAAGCCCGATGCAACCCGCCGCAACCTCACCGGCGCGATCATCAAGATGCTGGAGGAGGCCGGACTGCGCGTCG
>Ga0207657_10003970_pt1 | contig 15710 bp, 14 predicted proteins | sample KBSC33metaG_FD_184316 | JGI IMG/M metagenome (GOLD analysis project Ga0207657, IMG submission 184316) | Corn rhizosphere microbial communities from Kellogg Biological Station, Michigan, USA - KBS C3-3 metaG (SPAdes) (version 2) | ecosystem: Host-associated > Plants > Roots > Rhizosphere > Soil ... | reverse complement strand
GCATCCCCGGGCCCCACGCCATCTTTCGCTCCCGCTTCTCAGGCACCTTTATACGTTTGACTTGATGTCCATGGCATTAGCCCCGATCGTTCCTGCTGATGTGAAGAAAGCTGCCGAAGAAGTATTGGTGACCCGGCTGGACACGATCTCAGCAGGAGAGAAGTTGTCCCTGGCGAGGCGAGCTTCAGGACGCATCGCCGAACAATTGTTGCTGGAGCGAGAGCCGAGGATCGTCGAAACCGCGCTTCAGAATTCAAGGCTGACCGAAGCGTCGATTGTGAGGGTTCTCGCACGGACTCAGACTCCGCCAGCTCTGATCCACGCCGTCTGTCACCATCCGCAATGGTCCCAGCGACGGGAAGTGCGGATCGCGTTGCTGCGCAATGAGAAGACTCCACTGGCGAAAGCCCTGGAGTTTGCCCAATCACTGTCGCAAGCGATGCTGCAGGAGATCCTGAAGCAATCGGCTCTGCCGACTGCGGTAAAGAACTGCTTGCTGAAAAGCAAGTCTCTGGCGACCTCGAATTCGCGCCTTTTACCGCAGGCTCCGTGCCACCCTACGGGGTGTCGCCCAAAGCTCTAGAAGTGCCGTGTGCCAGGCGTTATTTGCTTAACTGCTTCAGGGCAACTTCTTTGAAGAAAACGATGTCATTGTCACTATGGTTTTGAAGTCCGATGTAGCCATCGTTGGGCCGAGTTCCGCGCTGCGGTTCGAAATCAAACTTCCTTTCAGGAACCGGCTGGCCTTCGGTGTAGTCGGTGACTTTCACCCCATTGACGAAGACAATCGTGTGCGGGCCGTCGAGAGTGATTTCCATCGTGTTCCACTCGGGACCCGGCTTCCCTGGTTTGGCAAGCGGCTTAGTCAGCGAATAGAGAGTTCCGGTGACGTGATATTCGTCTTCGTTCGATTTCTCCGGTTCGTTGTCGATCTGCACTTCGTAGCCGTAGTGAACCGGCATCCATTCCTCGCGAGGTTCAATCGGGATACGAATGAAAACGCCAGAATTCGAGTTGTGATCGCGCATTTTGTATACGACGCGGAGCACACAGTTGCCAAGCTTGCCGCCCGTCCAGTACAGCAGGCCCATGCCTCCATGCGTCTGAATCAAGCCGTTCTCCACGGTCATGTTGCCGGGGCCGACGTGCTTCCACCCGGTGAGGTCTTTCCCATCAAACAATTGTTTCCATTCACCGGTTTGAGCAGTGGCCGGAATTGAGAGTGAAGAGAGCAGCAGCAGCAGCAAAGAAAGACGCATCGTTCCCCCATATGAAGTCGGCAACCTGGCACTCTAGAGCGGAGAATTATAGCGTGTTGGCCGGTCAGGTTGGTGCTTCAGATTTGTCGGAAGCGCATGAGGCTTACCCGGTAGAAACGCAAGGCGAGTCTACCGACAGAGTGGCAGTATCTACACGGTCGTAACTTTGCGGCATGGTCGCACCTTCTTAGAATGCAGCCAGGATGCTGCGACATCTTAAATCAGTCTGCAACGCCGAGTGGCAGCCTGTCTCCCGCTGGGCTCTCTATGCATGGGCCGCGTTCTATGCGCTATTTGTGGCGTACGCCGCTTCGCAGCATGGCGAAGGATTGCTCATCGATAATGTGAACCTTGTTGTCCATGAAGGTGGGCATGCTCTGTTCGGCTGGTTCGGCAGCTTCATCGGTCTGTGCGGCGGGACCGCGCTTCAGTTGCTGGTGCCAATCATGCTGGCGAGCTATTTCTTCGTACAGAGGCAAGCTCCGGGATTGGCGTTCTGCATCTTCTTTTTCTTCGAAAATCTATTGGGTGTCGCAACGTATATGGCCGACGCACGATCCATGAGCTTGCCACTGGTAACGATTGGAGATCCAGAATTTGCAATTCACGATTGGAATGCAATTCTTGGGACGCTGGGAATCCTCAACTACGACACGACGATCGCGTCGGTCATCCGCCTGGTTGGCTGGACAGGCATGGCGCTGACGCCTGTGTGCCTGGTGATCTGGTCGTTTCGTAAATCCTTTGCGCAATCCGCTCACGATTTCGACACGGTGAGTCGGATGAGTGCAGCCGGCGCGCCAAATCTGTCCCGGAACTACCCCGACTCGCGCAAAGGTCATTGAAGCGTGCGTCGGCGAGGATTAGAATTCTTCCGATTCACTTCAAGCCTATGAGTTCTCTCAATCGTCGCGCTTTCCTCGCACGAATTGGCGGCACAAGCCTGTGCGCGTCTCTGTTGACGCAAACAGCATTCACTCGAGAGTATGCGGCAGGTTCCGAGCCGCACATTGAGTTTCCCTCTGCGGCTCGAGACCGCATCTCGGTTGCATCGTGGCCGTTTCGCGCCTATATCGACAGCCCCAAAAATGAAGATCGCAATCCAAAACGCCAAGGCATGGACCTGAAGGATTTCTCTGCCTACGTGGTGTCCAAATTCAAGGTGCGGAACATCGAACCTTATAACTGGCATTTCGCTTCCACCGACGGGAAATATCTGGAGACCTTCCGGAACACCTTGGACAAGACCAATACTAAAGTTGTCAATATCGCTGTGGATGGCGAGGACAGTTTCTACGACCCTGACGCCGCCACACGGAAGAAGGCTGTCGGCTTTGCCAAGAAATGGATCGATGTTGCTGGCAGCATTGGATCGCCGAGCGTGCGAACCCACAATGCCAAAGCCAAGGACTCTGCGCCGGACCTGCAGCGTACCGTGGACAGTTTGAAACAGGTTGCCGATTATGGCGCGAGCAGAAACATTGTGGTCAACCTCGAAAACGATGATCGGGTCAGCGAGGATCCGTTCTTCCTCATCAAAGCTATCGAGTCTGTGGGCAACCCATATCTTCGCGCGCTCCCCGACTTCGCGAATTCCATGCAGACCGGCGATGCCGATTTCAACTATCGCGCCGTAGAAGCCATGTTCCGCCACGCCTACTGCATCTGTCATGTAAAGGATGGCGAGGAGCCGGAGAGTGGTAAAGCATTCAGCGTAGATCTTGCAAAAACCTTCGGAATTCTCAAATCTGCTGGATACAAGGGCTACTGCTCGATCGAGTTCGACGGTCAAGGTGATCCAAACCAGCCCACCGCCAGACTTGTTGAAGCAACGCTCCGATACCTCAGCTAGGTGCGAGGGACTTCGTCCTACCTTTCTCGCCTTACCGAGATGCAATTCGATCCGCTATATTGGAAGCGCGATGAGCAGCGGATCGACAGTTGTGATTCGTCCGGCGCGGAATGTATCCGGAAGCGTGCGCCTGCCTGGCGACAAATCCATTTCCCATCGTTATGCCATGCTGGCGGCCATCGCGGAGGGCACGACCGTACTGAGCAACTACTCTAACGGGCGTGACTGCGCCAGTACGTTGGAGTGCATTCGCAGCCTCGGCTGCTCGTGGCATCGCAAAGATGACAACCTCCTCGAGATCCACGGGCGAGGCGGTGTTCTGCATCCCCCTACCGGACCACTGAATTGCGGAAACTCCGGCTCCACTATGCGCATGCTGAGTGGCGTGCTGGCCGGGCAAAACTTCACCAGCGAGATGATCGGAGATGCGTCGCTCTCCCGCCGCCCCATGAAACGTGTGATTACACCGTTACAGGCGATGGGAGCGAGTATCACCGCAGCGGAGGGCGATCGTCCTCCTCTGCTAATCAAGGGGCAGCGCCTGAGATCGATTGACTATAAGACACCCATCGCGAGTGCCCAGGTAAAAACGTGCATCCTTTTTGCAGGCCTATTCGCAGATGGAGAAACTCGGGTAGAAGAGCCACATCGCACCCGGGACCATGGAGAACTGGCGCTACGTGCTTTCGGCGCCGAGGTCAAGACCGACCGTAATGGTGTGGCAGTCCGTGGCGGCCAGACCTTACGCCCAATCGAAGCAACGATTCCCGGCGACATCTCGAGTGCGGCATTTTTCTTGTGCGCCGCAGCTCTGTTCCCCGGCTCGCAGTTAAGCTTGGCGGGATTGCTCATGAACCCCACTCGCGCGATGCTGCTCGATACACTTCTGAGATTGGGCCTGACCATTTCAGTTACTCAGCTCGAGGAACATCATGGCGAGTTGGTGGGAACCGTGCAGGTTGAAGGGCACCGTTTGCAGGGCACCTCCATTGGCGGCGCTGAAACCGCAGCCTTGATTGATGAGTTGCCTGTGCTGGCTGCGATTGCGCCCTATACCGAGCGCGGCATTGAGATCAAGGATGCCCGCGAGTTAAGGGTGAAGGAGTCGGACCGCATTGCTGTAGTAGCAAAGAACCTGCGCGCGATGGGTGCGGCGGTAGAGGAAAGAGAAGACGGGTTAGGGATACCGGGAGGCCAAACGCTCCGTGGAGCAAAGGTCGATTCGCATGATGATCATCGCATTGCGATGGCATTCGCGGTCGCCGCTTTGCGCGCTGAGGGTGAGACCACCATTCTCAACTCCGATGCTGCCGGCGTTTCCTATCCTGCTTTCTTTGAGACCCTGGAATCCATAGTGGTCCGCTGAGCCAGGCGAGCACCATGCAAAACGACATCTGATATGGTTAAATTGCGAGTTGCCCAACCAACTGTGGATCGCTCGCATCTGTGCCTCTGAGAGCCAGCAGCGGCGCCTCGCGCCTTTGCAGCTGAACCGCGGAGAAAAATCAAAGAATGAATCACATGATCCGATTGCTAGTCGCAATCATCGGCCTGACCCTTTGCGCTTGGGCGCAAGACACGTATCAGCAGCCTGCAATCGACCACTGGACTGTAGGACTTTTTGCAGACGGCTTTCGTCTATCGCGCGTGTCACCGCATGTGAATTTCATCGGCGTCGGTGGCCGGGCGGGCTACTACTTCGGCCGAAGATTTGCCCTGGAGGCGGAAGTCAGCTACGACTTCGAGCGGCACTTCAATACCGTGTACACCAACGGATTCACGAACATGAATATCAACACCCCGGTGCGCTTGTTCCATGGTTTAGGCGGTCCGCGATTCGATGTCACCACCGGGCGCTTACGCCTGTTCGGGGAATTCAAGGCCGGCTTCATCCAGTTTGGTCCGTTCACGGAGAACCCAGGTCCGGGTTTTACCAACACGATAGGAGAAGTCACCGCTAATGAAACCCGTCCCGCGATTTATCCCGCCGCCGGCGTGGAAGCTACGTTCGGCCGTTTTGGATTACGCCTGGATATAGGCGATGATCTTTACTTCCGGAACGGTCACCACAGCAATATCAAGGCTACATTTGGACCAACGTTTCGCTTCTGAGAGCGGTCAGCACGTTCTGGGGAGGCCGCGAACAGCAAGACTCCGCAAGACGCTCCAACTCTCTTTACTGTGATACATTATTGCGACTCGCCTCCCCGGCGGTCTGTGCAGGTTCTCCGAAATGGGCATCCGGAAAGGAGCCATCCATGGCCGGCATTTACGACCTGGTAAAAGATCGCAAGGTGTACTCGGTTGAAGCCGACAGGACTGTGGTCGAAGCGGCGCGCTTCATGATGGAACACAACATTGGAGCGCTGCCGGTTCTGCGTAATGGAGAGCTGGTCGGAATGTTTTCCGAGCGTGACATCATGAACCGTGTTGTGGCTGTGGGCAGGATGCCTGGCCAGACCCGGGTCAGCGAAGTCATGACCGCCAATCCGCGATGCGTGAATGTTGACGAAAGCATCGAGAATTGTCTTTTCCTGATGCGCGAGTTCGGCTTCCGGCATTTGCCGATCGTTGAGGGCAAGCAGTTGAAGGGCCTCATCTCAGTTCGCGATGTGCTCATGAAAGAAGCTCAGCGCGGTTCTGGTTCTCAGCGCCTGGCGGTCTAGTCGCCGGCCGAGTCAACGAAGCACCGTCCATCATCATTATCGACACGGGGAGAGGGATTTGAGCGACAGTTGTCCTCCACTTTTTATTGTGGGGCTGGGCCGCTCGGGGAGCACTCTCGTCTCCCGGATGATCGACGCCCACCCTGCCGCAGCCATCTTTCCTGAGACGCACATGTTTGGTGTGCTCGACTTTGTCGGGGCACTGGAAAACTTTGGCGATCGTTGGCAACACATTCTTTTTCTAAATGAGGTTTGGGCCAATCTGGCCGCATACCCGGATCCTGCTGCGGCCGTATGGGCCGACCATGCAGCCAGCCAGCCGGATTACACCGGACCGACGCAGAAGCTGCTGAATGAGATTGGCCAGCGCTATGCGGCAGCGCGCCAGGCCCGATTCTGGGGAGAAAAAACTCCTGGCCACGCCCTGTGGTTGGATAACATTCGCACGCTTTTCCCTGAGGCAAGAGTCATTTTCACGATTCGCGATCCGCGAGATGTATTGGTCTCGTATTGTGAACGCTGGAATAGAGGACGATTCGATCCGGGGTTTGTAATGGAATCAGCCGCAAACATTCGTTATCACCTTACTCGCCTGCTACAATCCCCCGCGTTTCCTGCCGAGAAGATCCACTGGGTGCGCTATGAATCTCTGACTGCAGATCCCGAACGCGAGATGCACCAGGTCTGCCGGTTCTTGCAGATCGATTTTGTTCCAGAAGTGCTGTCCTTCTTTCAAAAGCATGGGAATGTGGAAAACGAAACTCCCGACGGTGTTCATCACAAGCTATTGAGCCGTCCGGTGACTCGGGAGAGAGTGGGTGTATTTCGGAAGACGTTCTCTCCATCTCTGCTGAATCTTATCGAGACGTTCCTGTCAGGTGAAATGGCTACGCTTGGCTACTCCGCTGAGGCACCTGCGGGATTGCCCCATAGCTCAGAGGAAGAGAAAGCAAAAATCAGGGCGCTCCGCTGCTACGCCGACATTACGAATGGAAAAGTACGTCAGAAGCAACGGTCACGCATGCAGCAAAAAATATGGGTCTATCGCCATTTCAATCGTCTGCTCGCGACCATTCCGGCCAAGAAGTTGGCGATGAGCAGTGAAGATTGGCGCCAACGAGCAGCAAGCCTGAAGCTTCGGAGCAACGCTGTCCGTGCAGGATCAGGCTAATTTGCGCTTTCTTATGCGATGCCGGGGGCGAGACGCAAAAGGGAACGCGTACGTTGCCAAGCGATCCGCGCCAAGCTGCGTTCTTCCTGGTTCAGAGCAAATATCGCAGGTATGAGAAAAGCGGCATATCCTGACACGAGGGCGAGCAAGATCGAGGGAGCCGCGGGAAGCGCAATTCTGCCGGCCGCGGCACGGATGAAGAGCACGGCTAATGCTGCCATCGCTACGGGACCTAGTAAGCGAAAATAGCCGCGGTTCAGTGGCTGCATATGCAAACATTTCTTCACCTGCCACAGGTAAGCCAGGTTGGACGCGGCGATGCCCAGGGCCGACCCCAACGCGGCCCCCATTAGTCCTAAGCTGGGAATGAGCGCCAACTTGATTGCCAGAATCAGGGGCGCCAGCACCGCTTGCGTGCGGATATAGCGCTTCTCGTTGCCAGACATCATGAGCAGCACACCTACTGAGCCAACGCCGCAGTCGACAATCTCGGCAACAGCGATAACGATCAAAATAGGCCAACCGCTCCGGAAGTCGGTGCCAAAGAGGCTGAGAAATGGGACGGCAAAAACAACAAGCACCAGCACTAACGGAAGCGTTAGAGCTAGAGTCCACTTAGTGACAACCTGGTATAGATGGGCAAGTAGTTGTTGTCGATTTTGCGAGTGCAAGCTGGAGACCATGGGACTGAAGACCGAGTTCACTGCCTGCAGAATCATAGGAACCAGGATTCCTGCGGAAGTAGCGATTGCGTACACACCAACTTGCTTGGCGTCGAGAAAGTAACCAATGACCAGTCGGTCGGCGTGATTTGCGGCAAAATCGATCAGTCCCACTCCCATGAAGGACAACGCAAAGCTGCGAGCAGTGTGATCAATCTTTTGTAACGCATGTTGTCTGGGCCGCAACTCTCCGTTGCTGACCTTGTAAAGCTCAATGGCGATAAGAATTAGACTCACAAATTCACCAACAACCTGGGCCAAGACATAGGCGAACAGGGAGAAGCCAAGCACCACTCCGGCGGTGCTTAACGCAATGATTACCGGCAGGCTGATGAAGTTGGCGATGGCAGCAGGCCTGGAAGCTTTCTGAAAGCCCCTCAGCGTGCCCCCAAGGAAAGAACTCCCAATTCCAAGCGGAACCAAAATGGCATACAGGGGTAGATACGCTGCCATTGCGGGTTCGTGAAAAAGATGGACGGCAAGAGAGTGGCGCAGCAAAACGATGCCTACGGCCAGAAAGGACGCGCCGGAAAGGGACCACGCCAGGCCACGCCAGAAAAATCCTCGTAGCCGATCAAAATCTCCTGTACTGCGATATGCGGAGATGAAGCGCACTGCGCTTCCCGGCAGCCCCATCTGGCCCGCAAGTTTCGCGATACTGTAGACGCCCATTCCAAGCGCGTTCCAGCCGATCAGCCGCGCACCCAATTCACGAGCAATGAAGATCTTGAAGAAGTAATTGCAAGTCAGTGCAAAAATCGTGCTGGCAAAATAAATCGCGGATTGGCGGGTGATCTCCCCAACGCTACTGCGGATGCTCACGAAATCCAGGACATCGCCTGATGAGCGCTTGAGCTGGGAGCCGGCCTCCGGGGCGACTGCTGCGCCACTCACCTGGACCGCCCCGGTGACCGCCAGCGTTTTGCTTTTGCAGAGAGGTTCATGGGGTCAGTTGCCGGAATTTTATCGTTTCGCCGTGTCGGCACAGTTGTCGTTTCGGATTCATAACTGCGATTCCCTGAAACCTCACTGCTGGAGCTAAAGAGTTGTTCGGCTACAATGAGCATTCATCGACCCGATTTGCGAGGACGCCAGCTTGTTCTATGGGCCGAAATCGGCAGTGAAGCTTTCCGTCGAGGCGGAAACTATGACGCAAAAGCGCAGCATGCAACTATCTGCCGCCTTGTGTGATGCAGCCGAACGACGCTTTGGATCGGCCTTTGGCAGCATTGAGCAGCTGCTCGAATCGGTGTTGAGCGAGTTGCTTCGCGATGACGCGCTGACACTTCATCAAGCCGAGACGCAACTGGTTGAACAGCGGCTGCGCGACCTTGGATATCTCTAAGTTAAATGAGTAGCACTGCTCAGCTGATCGAGACGGCAATCACTGCGCAAGCCTCCTCGGCGGATTCGCCTGTCAATCTGGAGATAGTCCCTGGTTCGGGATTCAACTCTGAATTGCGCAAGTTGAGCCAGTCCTTCGTCGATACCCAGCGCACAGGTCACCCCTTTCAACTCGCCGACTGGAGCGCCGAGAGCAGCTCGCTTTTCCTGATCGTGCGGCAGTCCGCCAAGATTCAAGCCTTCGCCCGGTGCGACATTACCTGGCCGCTGGGCAAGCGCTTCGATCGTATACGCGCTCTCACGCTGACAAGAGGGCCTGTCTGCGATGATCCGGTGCTGATGCGCGGGGTACTCCGGCAACTAGTTGCTCTCTGTAAAGGGCGAGGGTTCCTCTACCTCGATATCAACCCAGATTGGACAGACGCCGATGCCGAGGATTTAGCGCAGTGGCTAGAGAGTCACGACTGGTTCGCCGCAGGTCCTGCACGCGCATCACTTCGCGTTGACCTTCGGCCTGAGCTTGGCAATATTTTCGAAACTTTCCGCAAGACGACGCGCGCAGAGATTCGACGCGCCCAGAACTCCGGGGTTGACATCGCTGTCGCTGGGGCGGATTCAATAGAGCGCTTCCTCCGAATGTATGTGGACATGGCGCGGGCAAAGGGTTTCGCTCCGGATCCGGAACACCACATGCGCGGAGTGCTTACCTGGTTGACTGAAAATCCCGGGCGCGGCGTGTTGCTGACGGCGGTTTCGAAAGCCATGATCCTTGGCGGAGTCGTTGCCGTTCGCGCCGGCTCCCGTTGCTGGTACGTCTGGGGGGCGACGCAAAAGAATTCCGATGTCAATGTTGGACATCTGTTGCAGTGGCACGCGATGCAATGGGCAAGGGAGCAGGGTTGCACGGAATACGATCTTGGCGGATACCGCGAAGGCGCAAGCGACGGCCCTGCTCTGTTCAAGAAAGGATTTTCCGAAAAGGTTTTCCGATTTTTGCCGACCTATCGCCATGCACTGAACTCTGCCACATATTCCATCTACAGCGTGCTCGTGCCGGGGTTGTACAAAGCCAAGGCTTTGCTCGGAAGCTTCAATGCATTACGGCCAGGTGCGTCGCAAGTCCCATGAGACGGATCCCATACACGCGCGGGCTGTGGCACCGTGGGAAGAGCCTGTTCACCCGCGGCTTCTTCTTCGATCGGCCGCTTCTCTTGATCCAGAGTGATGATTGGGGACGCATGGGGACACGGGATCAGGAGGGATTTGAGGAACTGAAGGACGCAGGATTGTCGCCGGGCCAAAATCCGTACGACTATTACTCGCTTGAGACGAGCGAAGACGTTGGCGCTCTGAGTGCACTGTTGCAGCGCCATCGTGATAGTGTTTCTCGAACACCGGTTCTCGGCGCGTATTTTGTCGTTTCCAACGTTGACTTTCTTGAAGCTGCCGCGTTGACCTACCAGCGTATTCCTATGCGAAGTTTAGCTGGCGGTCTGCCGGGAAGATGGTCGCGTCCGGGGTTGCTGGAGGCCTATCGTGCGGCTGTCGCTGTAGGGACGATGTATCCGGCGTTGCATGGCACGTCTCACTTCTGCCGCAACGCCGTGCAAAGAGAATTGAGAGCTGGCAGCCAACGAGCGGAGTTGCTCCGGACTCTGTGGAAATCGGAGACCCCATATGTTTTTTGGCGCATGCCATGGATTGGATATGAGTACTGGGATCCTGGCCGCCGTCCGGCAGAGCGACAACTGTGTCCGGAGTTGCAAGCGGCTGCTATTCGCGAGGCGGTGCAAGGGTTCCAGAGCATCTTCAGCACAGCGCCACAGTCGGCCTGTGCGCCCGGTTACCGTGCTGACGCGCATACCCATCGAGCCTGGAAAGCCTGTGGAGTGCAGATTGCGCAGAACGGGCCAAACGGGATTGTCGCACCACGACTCGACCGCTACGGGATTCTGAATGTTTACCGCAACATCAATTTTGAGCCCGCCTTGGACGAACAATTCTGCGTACGGCAATGTCTACGAAGCGCGGCAGAGTGCTTCCGCCGCGGTGTTCCGGCCGTGGTCTCGATACATTCGATCAATTTCCATTCCACTCTGAAAGACTATCGTTCTTCCACTTTGCGTTTTCTCCACGAATTTCTCACAGAAGTTGAGAAACAATTCCCCGATCTCCTCTATGTTCACGATTCAGATCTGTACAACCTGGTCACTCGAGGCGAGTACCAGGTTGCAAACGGAACAGTGAAGGTGCGCGTCCGGCAAAGAAACATACACCTGGCGCGTATCGCTGCCGAATGAGCGACTCGATGCAACGCCGACCCTCCCTCGTCTTGATCACGGTGGATTGTTTGCGCGCGGATCATGTTGGCTTTATGGGCTACCCACGGCCCACAACTCCGTTTCTCGATACGCTGGCAAACGAATCGGTCGTGGTCTCGACCGCAATTGTTGCGGGCGCTCCCACCTACTATTCATTTCCGGCGATATTCGCCTCGCGCTATCCTCTGGATCTTGGCCGCGATGTGGTGGGCCTGGCGCCGGGCGAGAACAGTCTCGCGAGTGCGCTTAAGAATGCCGGATACGCGACCGCGGCTTTCTCTGCGGGAAACCCGTACCTCTCGGCGCGCTTTGGCTATGACCAAGGCTTCGATATCTTTCGTGACTTCCTTGAGCCTGCACCGACGTCGGACTCTGGACGCGCCACGAATGCTGATCTCGCATTTACAACGCGTCTGAATCGCAGGCTGGAGCGGTGGTCGCAGCGCTCTGCTTGGCTCGGCGACATATATGACGATCTCTACTTCGAATATTGTCAGAGGATTGCCAACTCCCGTCCCGATTCGCTGGATGCGCTCAGAAGATATCCCTCCGCCGACGTTGTGGTGAACGAAGCAACAGCGTGGGTGAGCGCGGTGCGCGATCAGCCTTTTTTCCTCTGGCTGCACTTGATGGACCCGCACGCGCCCTACTACCCGGTGGAAGAAGCTTTGCAGTTGATGGGCACCAATATCACGCCTTCCCGGGCGCGTTACCTCAATTCCTACTGGAACAGAGGAAATTTGGCACCGAGTCGATTGCAGCGGCATCGAGACAAAATTGTCGAGCTCTATGACGCCGGCGTTCGCTGGGTCGATGTGCAACTGACTCGACTCGCCGACTTGCTTTCTCGTCTCGGCCTTTGGGAGAACTGCGTTTTCGCTTTCACCGCTGACCACGGTGAGGAGTTCCTGGATCACGGGGGCCGATTCCATTCGCCGGCCCGAGTCACGGACGAGCTGATTCGCGTTCCGTTGCTTCTGCGCGTGCCGGCGCAAAAGCCTCTTCGCACGGGAAATGCTCCGTTCAGCCTGCTTAATCTCGCGCCGACGCTCCTCGACGCGCTGGGGGTGAAGGCGCCAAGCGAATTCGAAGGACAAAGTTACCGGCCCTATCTCCGGGACGGTTCGAGTTGGGCGGAACCGGCGATCACCGAATGTGTCTCCGCCGCAACCAACCCCTTTCATCGCCGGGATCGTCTTGGCCCACGCATTCTTGCGGCCAGGGACAAACGCTTTAAGTTGGTATGGGAACTTGCAACTGGGCAAGAGCTTCTTTTTGATCTGGAACAAGATCCCAACGAGTGTCATCCCCTACCTGCCCATGAGGGAAAAGATGCTCGTCAGAGACTTATGTTGCGAGCGTGGCACCACCTTGTGCAAAGCCAGGAACGGATGAATCAGAGCTTACGCTGCAAGTCCATCGCTCACGAACTGGCGTTAGAGTGGGCCGCCGGCCGGAAAGCAGATCACGCGCTCACCAGCTGTGTTGCAGGCCGTTGACGGTCGAAACAGCACGCGGTGATATCCACTGCACGTCGTGAGTCTTTGCTTTTTTCCGATTTTCGTTTCTAATGCGACCCATGAAACTTTCGATGCTCGTTCTGCTATGCGCAGGCACGTTGCTGATCGCCTCTCCTGGATCAGCTCAAACCGACGCGAACGCTGATTCCCAGCACGTGATTGAAGAGGCTTTGAAGCCTTCACCATTGGAAGCTAATCTTCGAAAACTTACCGACGATATTGGAGGCCGCGTTCCGGGGACTGCTGCCATGCAGAAAGCCATTGCATGGGGTACCGCCGCTTTCACTGCGGCGGGCGGTGAGAATGTGCACACAGAGGCTTTCAAGATTCCAGCTTCCTGGAGCGAGGGCAGAACCGAACTTGCGATTCATTGGCAGCCTTCCGGAGATTCGGCGAACCAGACGGGCAACACCGCGTCATTTTCACCGAGAGTGGTTTCGCTAGCGTGGGCCCCGCCGTTGGCGCCACACCGTGGAGTCCCCATCATTGACGTCGGGAACGGCAGTGCTGATCAGTTTGCCCGTGCGGGAAGTTTGAACGGAGCTATCGTTTTAGTTCATTCGGAAGAGATGAAGACGTGGGAAGACCTGTTCGCCGAATATCTCAATGCTCCTGCGATCATTGATCGAGCCGTGAAGGGCAAGGCTCTTGCGATCGCGTTCCAATCCACGCGTCCGCACGATTTGCTCTACCGTCATACCAACTCCACTTCGGGCGAGATTGATCGTCTTCCCATGGTGCTGGTGGCGCGTGAGGATGCCAGCCGAATGGCAAGATTGCTGGCCGACGGGCAAAAACTCCGTGCCGATATTTCGATTCCCAATCAGATTGGCGGTCCGGTGTCCTCCGCCAACGTCATCGCCGAATTGAAAGGAAGCGAGAAGCCCAACGAATTCGTGATACTCGGAGCGCACCTGGATTCGTGGGAGCTTGGAACGGGCGCGTTGGACAACGGCTGCAACGCAGCCCTGGTCATCGACGCTCTGCGTGCCATTAAGGCCTCGGGAATCCAGCCGCATCGCACGATCCGCTTCTTACTCTTCTCCGGCGAAGAAGAGGGCATGACCGGATCGCATGCCTACGTGGTGGCTCACCGCCCAGAGTTGGACCGGGTTGTAGGCCAAGTGGTATTCGATTCCGGCATCGGACGTGTCACCGGCTTCTCCCTAGGGGGACGCAAAGACGCGCTCGATGGAACAACCGCGCTGGTTGCACCCCTGAAGCAGTTTGATGCGAGCACCCTTACAACTGACGCGACGTGGGGTACCGACAATTTCGATTTCATGTTGGAAGGTGTGCCGACATTTGTTGCCAATCAGGAAGAGGCGAACTACCTCATCAACTATCACGCGAGCTCCGATACCTTCGACAAGGTCGATATATCCCAATTGAAGAAACATGTGGCAGAAGCAGCCGAGTTGACCCTGGCATTGGCCAATGCTCCTGAACCGGTCGCGAAGCGCCTGCATCGAGCAGAAATCGAGCAAACCATGCGCGAGACTCATCTCGATGAGCAACTGAAGACGTTCGGCATGTGGCAGGACTGGGAGAAGGGAACCCGCGGGCGACAAGATTAACGAGATTTCTGCCTGGGCTGAACTGAGTCCGCTCACGCTGCGCAACATCTATATCAGCTAACGCTAACGAGGAGATCGCCGGCGCCCTTTGAATCAACTCACCTTTTGGATACTGTTCAATTTGTTCGTGGCGGTGATGCTGGCGCTCGACCTGGGCGTGTTCCATCGCCGGAGTCACACCGTCAAGTTCAAGGAGGCTCTCGGGTGGAGTCTCATGTGGGTCGCAATGGCTGCCGCTTTTGCGGTCCTGGTCTATTGGTGGCACGGACATACAGCAATGCTGGAGTTCGTCACCGGTTACGTGATCGAACTCTCGCTCAGCATTGATAACCTTTTCGTCTTTCTGGTCATCTTCCGATACTTCAAAGTTTCTGGTGCGAGCCAACACAAGGTTCTCTTTTGGGGTATTGTCGGCGCGCTTCTCATGCGAGGACTCTTCATCTTTGCCGGGGTCGGACTCATAGCGCGGTTTCACTGGATCATCTATGTCTTTGGCTTGCTGCTGATCTACAGCGGCGTCAAGTTGCTGCGTCACGACAGCGCGAACGTCGATCCCTCAAAGAATCCTATTCTGAAGCTCTTCCGGCGATGGGTGCCCGTGACGGATGACTACGTCGGGGCCAAGTTCTTTGTGCGCCGTCCCGGATTGTTCGCCACACCGCTTTTTGTCGTACTGCTGGTGGTGGAAACGACTGACATTTTGTTCGCTGTCGATTCCATTCCTGCGATTCTCGCCATTACGCTGAACGCCTTTATCGTTTATACGTCAAACGTTTTCGCGATTCTCGGCCTTCGCTCCATGTACTTCGCCCTAGCAGGCATGATGGATCTGTTCCAGTACTTGCATTATGGACTCTCGTGCGTGCTCATCTTCGTCGGACTCAAAATGCTGGGGTCGTATTACATCAACTTGCCTACCTGGGTGGCCCTGGTCGTAGTGGCTGGCGTGCTGGGAACTTCTGTGCTGGCATCCGTGCTGGCGCCAAAGAAAACGCGAGTCGAAACATAAGTTCGTAGAATCAGAATCGCAGGGAAACGCTATTCGAACTGGACGGAGTCACCTCTCACCACCGAGTGTTTGAGGAACTTGGGGTCATTCCTATCTGGAAAGTCGAGCCGATAGTGAGCGCCGCGACTCTCTTCTCGCGCCAACGCTGACCGCGCGACCAGTAGCCCGGCAAGGTTGATGTTTTTCGCCTCATACGCGCGCCGACTTTGAGCATAGGCGGTCTTTGCGGTAAAGCCCTGCAGCTCCTGGATCGCGGTGCGCAGCCCGCT